>Ga0164297_10005600_pt1 | contig 10690 bp, 10 predicted proteins | sample GEODES058metaG_FD_113539 | JGI IMG/M metagenome (GOLD analysis project Ga0164297, IMG submission 113539) | Dystrophic lake water microbial communities from Trout Bog Lake, Wisconsin, USA - GEODES058 metaG | ecosystem: Environmental > Aquatic > Freshwater > Lake | place: USA: Trout Bog Lake...
CAGCTCATGTATCCAAATTTGACTACGATCGCAGACGAAGACAGTGGCTTAGCAGTAAAAACTCGTAACGCTTTGGTTGAGCGTTTGGCCGATACAGATACCCTTGTTATGCCTGGTCATTTCATCGCACCTAGCGTGGGTCGGATTGCTAAGCGTCCCGAAGGAAATTTCGAATTTAACTTTGTGCCTACCTAAAATTCGTTCACGTACTCGTTATTGTTCAGGCTGAATGTTCGCCTGTTTGATCACTTCAGCCCATTTGACGATTTCGGTGTTAATGAAGGCCGCGTATTCCTCGGGCGTGTCTCCGATCGGTTCGCTCGCCTGAGAAAGGATACGATCACGAATTTCTGGCGATGCGGTTATTTTGGTGATATCTCTCGCAATTTTGTGAATGATCGGTTTCGGTGTGCCTGCAGGCGCCATGAATCCGAACCACGCGGTTATTTCAAAATTAGGCAAACCTGCCTCTGCCATGGTTGGGATGTTTGGAGCAGACGTTGATCGCTTGTCACTTGTGATAGCAATTGCTCTTAGGGCACCAGATTTGATATGTGGTAAGACTACTGGTGCATTATGGAACATGAATTCAATTTGACCGCCGATCGTGTCGGTTGTCATCTGAGCGCTTGATTTATAAGGTATACCCGTTACTTTTATATCTGCACGCAGATTCAGAAGCTCTCCAGAGAGATGTTGAGTTGTTCCCGTACCCGCGTTTCCGTATCGAAGCTTGCCGGGCTCTTTTTTTGCTAATTCGATAAGCTCTTTTAAATTGTTGACGGGTAATTTGGGATTGACGACGAGGATGTTAGGCATTTTTGTCAGTAAGCTGACAGGGGTAAGATCTTTAGTTGGATCGTAGGGCAACATTCCCTTCATGAGTGAATAATTAACGGCGGTAGGTCCCATCGTGTTGAATAACAAGGTATAGCCATCAGGTGTAGCTTTGGCTACACGGTCAGTACCTATGTTGCCTGAGGCGCCTACAACGTTATCGACCATAACGGGTTGACCCCAAATTTCCGAAAGTTTCTGGCCCATCATTCGAGCAAGAGAGTCGGGGGCACTGCCGGCAGGGCCAGGCACGATAAGACGAACGGGTTTTTCTGGCCAGCTTTGAGCGCTGCAAGTCAAAGGAATGCCTGCTGTGTATCCAACGCAAATGGCCAAGACAAAAAATATAATTTGTTTCAATCGTGATGCTTTCAAAACTGTCTCCTCGCTAAGTTGCTATATTGGCGACTTCTTATTCGTTATATTTGACACTTTATAGCAGCTTTCAATGGCTTGCTTTTTTAAAATGACTTACTTAAAAGATGAGGTGGAGCAAGATGGACGACGAGAAGAGATATAAGGCCGGCATGAAAGTCAGACGCCAAGTATTGGGAAAAACTTGGGTCAATAAGGCGACCGCAGCTCGTACGGACTTCACCGAAGAGTGGCAAGCTCACATCACGCGTTCAGTATGGTGTGATGTCTGGACGCGTCCAGGCATTGATCGCAAGACTCGGTCTTTTATGACTCTTGCGCTTATGATTTCCTTAGGACAGTGGGACGAGTTTAATTTGCACGTAGAAGCGGCCTTTAATAATGGCCTGACGCAAGACGATATTAAGGAGGCTATCTTGCATGCTGCTGCTTACTGTGGAGTGCCCGCAGGTAATCACGCCTTCAAAGAAGCGACTGCGACCTTGAACAAGCTGGGCCGAAGCCCTAAACCAGTTGCTTAGTTGAACAAGGTCAGCAGGTTTTGTGGTGTAACTAGAATGATCCCGTTGCGCGGGCTGTCAATATCTGCAATTAGAAAAAATGACAGAGATACGACGAATGGGATGATGAGAAAAAGTTGCCAGTTTTCTTTGAAATTGTTCGCGCCAAGACCTGTGACAACGCAAGCACAGAAGGCAATCCCAAAGAGCAACATCCAAGCGGATGGAGGAATACGATTCCACCATGCCGCTTGAGTGTAGCCTTGTGAATTAATAACGTCGTTCATCCCAGAAACTGCTAACGCTACGATAGGATTGGGGCTAGTGTGACTACCCGCTATTACCTCTTGCCATAGTTTTCGTTGTAGCTCAGTAGTCGCTTGAGTAATTTTTACGAGTTGTGTGGTGTTCCGTTCTGTGTAAAAGGCAACTCTCAGATCTGTGTATTGTTTGAGTAATATTTTGATGTTGCTTGACTGCGGAGCTGATAACAACTCCGATCGAAGCAATTCTGTACTAATTGCATTCGCTTCGCCTTCTTCGAGATTTTTTCTGGCGTCGTAGCGTTCAATAGCCATCGCAAAAGAAAAACCGATTATTAATGCGAGCAAAGTCAGAGACGCATTTTGAATGACATTGAAATTATTGTCGGTACCTCGAGGTCGCAAGCTGCTTTGGGAGAGAATAGCTCCACCCCACCAAACAGCAATGGATAGGCTAACGAACGAAGCAAGGAAGATAAGACGGGGGTCGTCAATTAACGAAGGCATGATTTGTTTGATGTGAAGGTAGGCTTGAAACCCAAAACGCTGAGTATAAAACCTTGGGATGGTTTTGATTCAAAAGCTATAGTTGTTGCTCAAATCTAAAAAAGCCGCTACAAAGAAACTATAAATAAGCTGCGCAGCGCAGTAAAAATAACTCGGAGATAATCATGGCTCACGCAGGGTTGCGGTTTGGTATATTTCTTGCGCCTTTTCATCGTTTAGGTGATAACCCCACATTGGGGTTGCAGCGCGATCTTGAACTAATTCAATGGTTGGATCAACTGGGCTACGATGAAGCGTGGATTGGAGAGCACCATTCTGGTGGTTGGGAGACCATTGCTTCGCCTGAAATTTTTATTGCCGCAGCCGCCGAACGCACGCGCCGAATTATGTTGGGTTCAGGCGTTACAAGCCTGCCGTACCATCATCCATTTTTAGTGGCGCAGCGCTTTGTGCAACTCGATCACATGACTCGCGGGCGAGCGATGTTAGGTTGTGGCCCTGGGGCGCTAGTGTCTGACGCTTATATGATGGGTATCGATGCTGAGCAGCAACGGCGTCGGATGGACGAGTCACTTGGTGTGATTATGCATTTGCTGAAATGCAAAGAGCCGTTAACTTTAAAGACCGACTGGTTTGAATTGCGCGACGCAAGATTGCATTTGGCTCCCTATACCAAAGGAGGCTTTCCAATTGCTGTTGCGAGTGCGACAACACCTTCGGGTGTATTAACTGCTGGTAAGTATGGAGTTGGTCTGTTATCTCTTGGAGCAGCTCTGCCTGGCGGTCCGCAAAAATTGGCTGAACAGTGGTTAGTAGGAGAGGCGGAAGCAGCCAAATACGGTAAATCAATGAGTCGTGACGATTGGCGCTTGGTTATTAACATGCATGTCGCGGAAGATGATGAGCAAGCCATGCGTGAAGTGAAATATGGTGAGCGACTTGAGACGTTGAGCTACTTTAGCGAGACATTAGGGCGCCCGCCGATGAGAAGTGAGAATCCTTTGGCTGATGGATTGGTGGCCGGTACCACGCTAGTTGGCTCCCCCGATACGGTCGCTGCCGGCATTGAGCGGCTATTAAGTTTTACTGGAGGCGGTGCTGGTGCAGTTTTATTCAGATCGCACGAATGGGCCAATCGGGAGCAGACCCTGCGCAGCTATGAATTATTCGCCAGATGGGTTATGCCTCGTTTCCAAGGCAGTTTGAATACACTGAAAGACTCGAGAGAGTGGTTGAGCGCCAACCGAAGTGGCATTCTAGGCCCGAGTATGTCTGCGTTACGTAAAGCCTTCACCGACGTCGGTCAAGACGTACCTGAACACATGCGATTAAATCTGCATACTGGCAAAGCACCGCTGTAGCTTTGCCAAGTATTACAGACTATTGTGTGAATTTAGCTGCAGCTAAAAATAGTCCGGCCGACAATATCATTGCGGCTGGCAGTGTTAGTACCCATGCCAGTAGAATTGTCTTGATCGTGCTGTGATGGAGGCCCGACCTGTTCGCTACCATCGTTCCGGCTACACCAGATGACAGTACATGGGTGGTGGATACCGGCAGACTATAAGCATTGGCTAGACCGATGGCCGCCATAGCGGTGACTTGCGCAGACATTCCTTGTGCATAGGTCATGCCGTGTTTACCAATTTTCTCACCTACCGTGCGAACAACGCGTTTCCAGCCAATCATGGTTCCAATCCCTAACGCAAGCGCGACGGCAATAATGACCCAGATCGGGGCGTATTCGGTCGGCGCGACCAAATCTTTACGCAGTTTTTGCAAGCCAGCTTTTTCGCGAGAAGGAAGCCCCGGTAACGTCGCTACTTTGCGAGCAGTATCGTCTAAGCACAGCAGGTAGCGTCTGACGCGAATACGTGTTTCGGGTTGTAGATTTTCGTAATCGCTCACATTGTGTAAGTCGTTGCGTAGCGCTGCGATTGTCGCCATCGTAGTAGTGGGGTCGCAGCGATAAACTTTAGGTAAGTCATCGTTACGATTAATTGACGACAAGGCAAGATAATTGTCTAGCGTGTGAGTATTGCGATCGTACAACTCTCCTAGGTGCTGGGCCGCATCGTAGGTGCGTTTGATTTCGTAGGGTGTGGACTCTGTATCTAATACAAAGTGCGCGGGTACGATGCCAATCAGTACTAGCATGATCAGACCGATACCTTTCTGGCCGTCATTTGATCCATGGACAAAGCTCACACCCATGGCAGAGGCAATGAGCACGACTCTATTCCAAAAGGGCGGGCGTTTTTTGTCTCGAAGTTCGCGCCGCTGCTCTGGAGTTGCATGCATTTTCGAGTGAGGCGCCCAATATTTAAGCAGCACAAGCAAAACGCCTGCTACGGAGAACCCGACGATAGGGGAAACGACAAGTGACATCCCGATTTCGATGGCTTTTTTCCAATTTACGCCGTCCTGTAACGGGATATTTGTTTGCAAAGCATTTGCCAAGCCAACACCTAATATCGATCCAATCAGGGTGTGTGAACTTGAGGCTGGTATCCCAAAGTACCAAGTACCGAAATTCCAAATAATGGCGGCACTAAGCATCGAAAACACCATAATGAGGCCGCGATCAGTGTTCACGTTTATTAATAGTTCGACTGGCAGCAGATGGACGATCGCGTAAGCCACGCCGACGCCACCAAGTAAAACGCCGATACAGTTGAAAATACCTGATGCTACGACCGCGAAGTAAGGAGGCATTGCATTGGTATATATGACGGTAGCTACCGCATTTGCTGTGTCATGAAATCCGTTGATGAATTCAAATGCCAGAACAAATGCAAGAGCGAGCAGCAGGCTAATCAAGACCCAAGGTGTGAGCCCGGAGAGAAATTCAAACATGAACCGGTCCGTGAATTAAATTACCACTATATTACTTGTAACAATTGCTTTTCACAGACCGGGTTGGAAGGTAGTTTTACGTATTGCGTTTCATTTAGGTAAAAACACGGGCATGTACCTACCCTCAGGACATTGTCGAAACCGCACTTTTAAAGCTTGACCAATTTTGAGTTGACTGAAGTCGCAGTCGACAATATTTGTAATCATGATTGGGCCTTCTTCAAGCTCAACCCAGGCTAATGCGTAGGGCGGATCAGCTTTTTCCATTAGGCTATAGGAAAAAAGTGTTGCATTACCACTCGCCTCTTGCCAGTCAGTTTCGCTGCCGCCGCATAAAGGACATACGATACGCGGGTACCAATGCGCTTTGTTGCATGTTTGACAGGTTTTGACTAAAAAGCGACCGCTTGCAGATGCTTCCCAAAACGCATGTGTCTCGGGATAGCTCATTGCGTAGGTGTCATCGAGGTAGGATTTGGTGTGTTCAGTATTTGACATGATTTATTCTCGTTCCAGAATGATAGTTGAGTGAGCATGCCCAACGCCGACAACGAGTCCGGGACCAGATGCAAGTGCGATATCGCAATCTTTTACCTGAACCGCAGGATGCGCTTCACCCCTTAGTTGTCTGACCGCTTCTATCATTTTTGTCATTCCCCCACGATTGGAGGGATGGTTGTTACACAACCCGCCGCCATCGGTATTCCAAGGTAATTTGCCTTTACCAGAGATTAAATTGCCTTCTGCAACAAAGGCTCCACCTTGTCCTTTTTTGCAAAAACCTAGATCTTCAAGTTGCATCAAGACCATGATCGTGAAATTGTCGTAAATCGACGCATATTTGATCTGATCGATCGACACGCCCGCTTCAGAAAATGCCTGCTTACCGGTTTCCACTGCGCCTGTCTCGGTAGGACGAATGTAGCCACCATTACTGGTATTGATTGTTTCTCCGGTTCCAATAATTTTCACTCGAGGACGATTAATTGTTTTAGCAATTTCCGGACTTGTCACAATCAATGCGCCGCCGCCGTCGGTGATGACGCAACAATCGAGTCGGTGCAGCGGGCTCGAGATGATAGGAGAGTTAACAACATCTTCTATTGAAACCACTTTGCGTAGTACCGCTTTCTCATTGTGTTGGGCATGAATCGATGCGGCCACTTTGACTGCGGCAAGTTGTTCTGAAGTTGTACCAAACTCATGCATGTGGCGATGAGCTAACATGCCATACACACCTGCGATCGTTGATCGGTAGGGCAGGTCCCATGTCGTTTCAGGTCGATCTGGACCCACCGATCTTGGCGCAGTGCCTGTTGCCATACCCATGCTTTTCGGTTTACCAGCTAGCGTAATCAACGCAACTTTGCACTTACCCTCAGTGATTGCTTGCGCAGCATGGCGAACGTGAATCATGTACGAACAGCCACCAAGTTCGGTGCCGTCCATCCAAGTTAATTTCAAGTTCAGGTAGTCCACAAGAGCGATGGGGCCCGCGCCGGGTGCATCTCCAGCACAGAAAAATCCGTCGACATCTTTGATACTTAATCCTGCGTCCTTGAGTGCACCTAGCGCACACTCCGCGTGCAACTGAGTTACGGATTTATCCGGCGCATATCGGGTGGGATGCTCGTAAGCTCCCACAATGTAAGCTTTGGCTTTATGTGTCATAGCGGTATCCAGATGGCAGTTTGATGAATAATGTTGAAACGATCGAATTAGCGAGCAGTCATCCGTATGGCGCCATCAAGTCGTATGGTTTCGCCGTTCAACATAGGATTTTCCAAGATGTGTAGCGCCGTCAGACCATACTCACGTGGCTGACCAAGACGAGCTGGATGTGGCACAGATGCGCCCAGCGACGCTTTGACGTTTTCTGGTAAGCGAGCGAGCAGCGGCGTATCAAAAATGCCCGGTGCGATAGTGCACACACGAATCAAACGTTGAGCTAAATCTCTCGCTGCCACAATAGTCATGCCAACAATGCCCGCTTTGGCTGATGCGTATGGAACTTGACCAATTTGCCCTTCATATGCAGCGACTGAGGCGGTCAGCACACATGCACCTCTCTCTCCGTCGATGGGTTCATTTTTTGCCATCGTTGCTGCCGCAAGCCTAAGAGTGTTGAATGTGCCAATTAGGTTGACGCGGATGACATCTTCGAATTTTTCAAGTGAACCTGGTTGACCATCTTTTTCGACCAAGCGAACGGCTCCACCATAACCCGCGCAGTGAATCAGTATTCGAAAAGGCGCGAGGGAAACGGCTTTTTCAAATACTTTGGCCATCTGCTCTGGATCACAAACGTCAGCCGGTATGTAGGTGCAAGTTGCCCCCAGTTGCGCGATTGCCTCAGCTCCCCGTTCTTCATTTTTATCCACGATGATCACAGGGATACCTCTATCGCGCAATTGCAAGGCGGTCGCGAGGCCAAGCCCCGATGCACCGCCTGTGACCACGGCTGACATATTTTCCAGTTTCATGCTGCCTTCTCCATGTTTATTCTATTTTCTGACGATTGTTGCAATTCATCAGGTATTATTTTCTGAATTAAATTCCGATCTTCACCAATGTTAAACGACTCGGTAATAAAAAATAGAGACAAACTCGCCTTAATCTTTCCTGATACTGGGGAGACTTTAAGCTTTTATGAGCTTGAGGAGATTGTTATTAAGGTAGCGGCCTGGTTAATTTCTCTTGGTCTTGAGGCGGGCGATGGAATTGCTTTACTAATGGAAAATCGCCCTGAATTTATAGTGATCGGGCGAGCTGCCGCTCAGGCAGGTTTGTACTTTACGCCCATTAGCACGCATTTAGCTACGCAAGAGATTACTCACATTTTGGATGACAGCGGTGCAAAACTATTAATTGCCTCGGATCACACCCTCGATCGAGCAAAAAAAATGTTGATCGAACGATCTAACGCTGATCGAAGTAGTGAGGAATTACTGTGTTTTTCTGTTGATAGCTCACGGGAAGGTTTCAAGTCGTACTCAAGTGCGATAGACGACGTTGTCGTACCGGAAGTTTTTCCAGACCGACCGCTCGGTCGTGAAATGCTGTATTCATCGGGCACAACCGGCAAGCCCAAAGGTATCAGGCGCGCACTCACTCCTTTTGCCGATCGCCATAAGCCCGAGGCTGGTTTGGAGAGTTGGCAGCGATCTTTCCAAATCGATGGTTCGGCTATTTACTTGTCACCAGCTCCGCTTTATCACGCCGCCCCTTTGCGCTATTGCATGCGTGTGTTGAATTTAGGTGGTACCTGCGTGATTATGAAAAAATTTGATGCTCAGCGTTGTCTCGAGGCGATAGATGCTCACTGTGTGACTCACTCACAGTGGGTACCCACTATGTTTGTCAGAATGCTGGAGCTTGAGCCGGAAGTTCGCGCTCAATATAAGCTCACCACCATGAAGATGGCGGTTCACGCCGCCGCACCGTGCTCAATCCATGTAAAAGAAGCTATGCTGGCTTGGTGGGGCGACATCATTAATGAATACTATGCGGGTTCAGAAGTGGCGGGCACCACGTGGATCACGCCGCAAGAGTGGCGGGAACATCGAGGATCAGTGGGTCGTCCTATTTTAGGTAAGGTTCACATTGTCGGCGAATCCGGCGAGGAACTCGGTCCGGACCAAATTGGTAGGATATATTTTTCAGGCGCGGCGAATTTTGCTTATCTCAATGATCCGGAGAAGACAAAATCGGCATATAACGATAAAGGCTGGGCAACCTATGGAGATATTGGCCATGTCGATCGAGATGGGTATTTGTATCTCAGTGATCGACGAGACGACTTGATTTTGTCGGGGGGCGTGAATATCTATCCTTTTGAAATTGAAAGTGTCTTGTCTAAACACTCAGACGTTCAAGATGTCGCTATTATTGGCGTGCCTGACAAAACGTTTGGCGAGGTGCCTAAAGCAATTGTTCAACTTCGTATGGGGTTGAGTGCTGATATCAGCAGAGCGCAATCTCTGATTGATTTTGCTCAAAGTCAATTAGCAAAAATTAAACTTCCGCGCACTATCGTATTTGAGCCTCAACTGCCGCGTTTAGAAACGGGGAAGTTATTGCGGCGGGTTTTAAAAGAAAAATTCCGTAATGATCCAGAATCAGGTTTTGCTATTAAGCCATCGGAATCCATTCTGAACTGATTAAGTCGAAAATAGCTTTTCTTTTCATTTTTTAAGGCTTCTTGCATGTCGAATCGCACTGTATATCGAGATGATCATGAGCAATTTCGGACACAAGTCAGGCGCTTTCTAGAGTCTGAAGTCGTACCTTTCTACTCGGAATGGGAGGATCAGGGGATCGTTCCTAAGTCTGTGTGGTTAAAGGCCGGAAAAGAGGGATTACTCAACTGCATGATCCCCGAGCCTTTTGGTGGCGGCGGTGATTTTGGTCATTCTGCTGTTTTACTTGAAGAGATGGCGCGAGCAAACACGATCAGTGTTGGTTTTCCATTGCACTCAGATATTGTGGCTCCGTATATTTACGCTTACGGTACGCAAGAGCAAAGAGAGCGCTGGCTCCTGCCCATGATGAGGGGCGAACTCATCGGGGCTATTGCAATGACGGAGCCAGGTACTGGCAGCGACTTAAAAGCAGTTAGGACTAATGCGGTCCTTGATGGTGATCATTATGTGTTGAATGGTCAAAAGACTTTTATCACAAACGGTCAAAACGCTGGCCTAGTGATAGTGGTCACCAAAACCAATCCAGACCTTGGCGCAAAAGGAATATCTCTGCTGGTGGTACAAGAGGGCATGGAAGGATTTTCAAAAGGCAGAAAGCTAAAGAAAATAGGTATGCGTGCACAAGATACGTCAGAATTATTTTTTGACAATGTTCGTGTGCCTGTTACAAATTTATTAGGTGAAGAAAACGCTGGCTTTAAGTATCTAATGCACGAATTGGCTCAAGAGCGCCTCGTTATAGCAGTACGTTGCGCCGCCTCTTTAGAAACATTTTTAGAAAAAACGATCGCCTATACCCGTGAACGTAAAACATTTGGACAAACTGTTTTGTCTTTCCAGAATACTCGATTCAAACTCGCTGCTGCTAAGGCCGAAATCGCAATGCTCAGAGTTTTCGTCGACGATTGTTTGAGATTACATTTGCAAAAGCAGCTTACGCCCGAGCTTGCCGCAATGGCTAAGCTCAATGCGACTGGAATCCAGAATCGCTTGTTAGACGAGTTTCTGCAATTGCATGGCGGCTACGGATATATGTCTGAGTATCAGATTGGAACTGCTTGGGCAGACGCTCGAGTTGGTCGCATTTATGGCGGAAGCGATGAAATCATGAAAGAAATCATCGCTCGTGGCCTGTAACTATTTAAAGGAC
>Ga0164297_10005603_pt1 | contig 10688 bp, 15 predicted proteins | sample GEODES058metaG_FD_113539 | JGI IMG/M metagenome (GOLD analysis project Ga0164297, IMG submission 113539) | Dystrophic lake water microbial communities from Trout Bog Lake, Wisconsin, USA - GEODES058 metaG | ecosystem: Environmental > Aquatic > Freshwater > Lake | place: USA: Trout Bog Lake...
TAGGTAATTTTGCTACTAAAGAATTAGTTAATTTAACTATTGAAGCATATCGTAAGGAGAATAATTGTGGGTGATATAGTATTAGCAGGGGCAACATCAGGAGCATGTACATTACATCCAACAGATATATCTGGGAGTACAGTATTAACCTTGCCAACAACACCAGCAACATTCCCTACTGTTCCTACAGCTACTTGGAGTAACTAATGTCTGTATTTGAAGAAGCTGTAAAATAATTTTAGGGCAAGCCACCACCCTAATTTGGTGGCAACTTCATGGAGATTAAAAAATGGATGGTATCAAACTATCAACTGATATAGTAAACGCAATCTTGCAATATTTGGGTAACCAAAAATTTGTAGAAGTTGCAGGTTTAGTACAAGCTATTCAACAACAAGCTCAAGCACAAGGTGCACAACCTGCAGAAGCTCCAGCTCCTGCTGAAACACCTGCTGAGACACCAGCTCAATAAGGAACTTAATCATGTCCGAGAAGTGGATTCAAAAATCCATTAAGCATCCCAGTGCTCTTCGTAAGGAATTACATGTCAAAGAAGGACATGACATCCCTAAGAAGAAACTGGATGCCGCCGCTAAAAAATCAGGGAAACTTGGTCAACGTGCTCGCTTGGCGAAGACACTTCGTGTATATGATTAATCATGAGTTACGACTTCGACCCAGTGAAGTATGGCGTACTTTGGCAAAAAGTCGAAGGATATGAGACCAAGTTTAATGATATGTCCAAGAAAATGGACAAGATGGAATCTCAGCTAGAAGAATTATGTGCCTTGGCTAATAAGAGCCGAGGAGGATTTTGGATGGGGATGGCTATTGTTTCAGCCATTAGTGGATTAATCAGCTTCATAGCTGGATTTTGGCACGCAAAATGAAAGAATTTTTCATTCATCTATTGACTGGCAAAGACAATCAGACTTTTGATATAGGTCGGGTTACTTGGCTTATTGGATTTTTAGCTATTTTAGGAATAGCGGCCTATGAAGTAATGAGTGGGCCAGTATCCTTAAGAGAGTTAGCTGAATCACTAGGAATCGTATCCGGTGCTGGAGGGGCTTCCGTCATGATGAAAAAAGATGCAGAGCCTAGTTAATGTTTCCATTATCAATAGGTACCTATGTCAAAATTATCATTGGTGGTCTCATTGTATTTGGTGCTTGGTATAACGGCTATAGCATTGGGTATGGCAAGCTTACGACATATAAGTTGGAGCAAGAAGCCGCCACAAGAGCCAAAGAAGCAGAACAACAAACAGCAACAGACCAAATAAGGAAAGATAAAGATGCTCAAATTAGTGCTATCAACAATCAGCTCTCTGATGCTCTTATCGAGTTGCGGAACCGCCCCAGTCGGGCCAGTCAAAGCACCGTCAATGGACAAGTTACCTGCGGAGACACTGGAGCCAGCCTTTCTGCCGAGGATTCAGAATTTCTTGAACGGGAAGCTTCCCGTGCAGACCAAATCAGAGTAGCACTTGAGGCATGTTATGCCCAATACGATGAGGTAACTAAATGAAAGAGAACTACCAGTCTGCCCTAAACCATGTTCTTCAAAGCGAAGGATTATGGAGTGACAACCCAGCCGATCCCGGCGGTGCCACTATGAAGGGAATTACTTTGGAGACTTATTGTTCTTGGAAGGGAAATCCACACATCAGCAAGGATGACCTAAAGAACATTTCTGATCAGGATGTCTACAACCTTTACAAGCAAAACTACTGGGACAAGGTAAAGGGCGACGACCTACCTTTAGGCGTGGATTACGCAGTCTTTGATGCATCTGTGAACATGGGTGTAGATAGGGCTTCAAAGCTTATCCAAGAGGCCGCAGGAGTGCCTGCTGATGGGGTTATTGGCAATGGAACCCTACAGGTTATCAAGAATGCCAATCCAATCGATTTGATCAACAAATTTAGTGACGAAAAAGATGCGTTTTATAAGAGTCTTCCGACCTTTGGTACATTCGGAAAAGGGTGGTTGAATCGTGTCGCACAAGTCAAAAGTACATCAGAATCTATGATTGCATAAGCGACCTTGTGAGATTGTCAACTTGATGGGAAAATAGACGGAACAATGGGGAAAAAATGACCACAGCTACACCATCATGGGTAATGACCTACGATAGTCTGACATCGACTGTTCTACAGTACTTGGAGCGGTCAGATGAGGCCACTATCAATGCTATTCCTACATTTATTACCTTGGCTGAATTTGAAATTGCTCAGGAGATCAAGACTCTTGGTCAATTGCAGGTAGCACAGGCAACCATGCTTGCTGGAAATCCAGTATTGGCTAAACCAGCTAGATGGCGTAAGACTGTGTCTTTTAATTTCACAGATGCCACTGGGACAAGAAAGCCTGTATTTCTTCGCAAATATGAGTATTTAACTAATTTTTGGCCTGACAATAATGAAATGGCTCCTCCTCAGTTCTATGCAGATACTGACTGGGAACACTGGTATTTGGCCCCTACTCCTGACCAAAACTATGATTTTGAAGTGCTCTACTACGAGCGTATTGCTCCATTGAGCTCTACTAATCAAACTAATTGGTTGACTCAAAATGCTCCAACAGCAATGTTGTTTGGCACCCTTTTACAAGCAATGCCGTTCCTAAAGAACGATCAGCGTCAGATTTTCCAACAAAAATATACAGAAGCTGTTCAATCATTAAAAACAGAAGATGTTGCAAGAGTGGGGGACAGGCAAGCAGTTGCTGTCGATTCTTGATGAAATATTTTATTTACATAATTACAAATTCAATAAATGCCAAACAATATGTCGGCATTACTAATAATATTGAAAATAGATGGTCAAAGCACAAATCAGCAAAAGGCGGATGCCCTGCATTACATTCTGCGATAAAAAAATATGGAATAGAAAATTTTATTTTTAGTCACATAGCAAGTGCTTTTGATGGCGAATCTGCAAAAACTATTGAACGAATGTTAATTGTCGAACACAATACAAAAGTTCCATACGGTTACAACATGACTGATGGTGGAGATGGAATGTTGAATCCATCCGATGAAATTAAAAATAAACTTTCTAAAATAAGAAAAGGTGTTCCAAAGTCTGAAGAACACAAAGCAAAAATTTCTGAAAGTGGAAAAGGTAAAAGTAGGGGTCTTGGAATTTCAAAATCTTTAGAGCATAACAGCAAAGTTGCAAAAGCATTAATGGGAAATAAAAATGCTCTTGGAAGAAAAGATTCTTTGGAAACTATCGCAAAACGAAAAGCAACTAGGGCTATAAATAAGGCCAAGAAAGAATTGGAGCAATTATGACCTCATACGTTTCCCCCTATACAGGACAGACCATCAGCCCATCACAGGTGGGCTATGAGTCTTTGTCAATTTCAACCGATACCATTCTTCAGTGGCCCGTCAACGGAAACACATCAGACGTTGTTGCAAACATCATTGAGGTGACTGCAACCGCAGGAGCAGGTTCCTACACTGGAAGCATCAGCGGAACCACTTTGACAATTACTGCGGTCGCATCAGGAACTTTGCAAGTTGGTCAATTTATCAATGGTGCAGGAATCACTTCAGGAACCTACATCACTGCATACGGTACAGGTTCAGGCGGTCTTGGCACATATACAGTTTCAAATTCACAGACAATTAGCTCTAGAACAATTACTACAAATAATTTGAATTTGTTTATGCCTCCAGCTACTGAGGTATCTGAGGGTCAATCTACTCTGATTCGTAATAGCGGAGCTAATACTTTTACCGTTGTAGATACCAGTGGAAACACGATTGTCAGCATCGCTTCAGGAGTTGCTCAGTACATTTATGTGACTGATAACACCACTATTGATGGTGCTTGGGAAAGTGTGACTTTTGGTGCTGGAACATCCGCCGCAAATGCCGCTACCCTTGCTGGCTATGGATTGACTGCCCTTGGTTCTACTCTTAATGAATCAACTCCAGTATCACTATTCTCATCCAATTACACAATGACTGCTTCAGATCGTGCATCTTTGTATGCATGGACTGGTGGTACTGGCACAGTGACTTTGCCATTGGCCCAGTCAGTCGGTGCAGGATGGTATGTGACCATTAAGAATGATGGTACAGGTATCCTAAATATTGCCCCACAGGGTACAAATACAATTGACATTGACTTCACTGCATGGCAATTGCAAATTCAAGAATCTCTTGTTTTAGCTACTGATGGCTTGAATTGGTACACCTACGCATATGGTAAGTCCTCATTGTTTGCCTTTACCCAGCTATATTTGGTAGTAACTGGTGGTACTGTGACTTTGACTGATGCTCAAGCATCAAACATTATTCAAGAATACGCAGGTACTTTGACAAGCAATTGCACGATTGTTTTGCCTCCTACAGTTCAGATGTATTCATTTAGAAATCTGACAACAGGTGCTTACACTCTGACTTTCACTACTGGAATTGCAGGCGGAACAACTATTGTCCTACCGCAAAATCAAACGATTATTGCTATTTGTGATGGAACAAACGTCTACAACGCTCAGACATCAACATCTAGCTTTATTAATGCATTGACACTGGGCAACGGTTCTTCGTCAAATCCTTCTTTATCTTTCCAAGGTGATGCTACAACTGGTCTGTATTTAGCCGCATCCGGTCAATTAGGATTTGCAATTGCAGGAATAGCCGCAGGACAAATCACGTCGACAGGTCTGCTCTTGCCAGTAGGTATCAATGCTGGAGCGTTTTAATGACAATAAAAGTTGCCGTCTTACAAGTTGGTGCAGGTATCCAGCGAGATGGAACTCAGTTCGCCGCACCAGCTTACGTTGATGGCGAATGGGTTCGATTTCAGTATGGTCGCCCTCGTAAGATAGGTGGCTATACAGGTGCTTTCCTAAACGCCCAAGGCATTAGTCGTGGAATGACACTGAGCTCTCAAAATGGAGAGACTTGGGTAATATCCGGATTTAGTGATGGCCTTCAGCAATGGACGATCGACAATGATGATGCAGTGGGAACAGGCCCACAGGAAATTACCCCAGTCGGCGGAGCTCTTACTGCAACTATAAAAAACCAAGGTACTGGATATACAAACGGCACCTATACAAACGTGCCTATCGTCACAGCGTTGGGTACTGGAGCTCTTGCAACTGTAGTTGTTTCAAGCAACTTAGTTTTTAGCGTTACGTTCACGAATAACGGTATTGGCTATCCATATACCGAGACATTCACAATTAATAATGCAAGCATTGGAGGAACTGGCTCAGGATTCCAAGGGATCATTAGTGCAGTTACTTATTATTCTCCTAATGAGAATACCTTGTGGCAATTCGATATTGGTTATGACCCATACGGTACTGGTCAAAACAATTTGATTGCTCACCCAGGTCTTAATCTTAAAGATATTGACCAAACAGTAAATACACGTCCTTTGATTGGCCCATTTACAGGCCTGACATTGAGCCCTGTAGGGGTCTTTTCTGAGACTGCTACTCTGACTTCAGGATCAGAATTAATCACCTTTGCAACCACGATTGCGGCAATTGGTGCTGGCGTTTCAGTATCAGGCACTGGCATTCCTGCTAACACAACTGTTGTGTCTTCAAATCTTGAAGAATATGGCTCTGTAGGATCAGTCTCAATCAATACTTCAGGCTCCGGATATACCACTGGAACTTATACTGGCGTATCCATCGTAGGAGGCCAAATTGGCTCAGGTGCGACAGCGACAGTCGTGGTGACTGGCGGAGCTGTGACATCAGTGACTGTGACTGCAGGCGGATCAAATTACCTATTAGGTGACACATTCACCCTTAGCGGTGGTGGTATTGGAGCAGGTACAGGATTCCAAGGGGCAATTGGTGCTCTATCTGCAGTTACTGCAAACTTGTGGACAGCATTTTTAAGTAATGCCGTTACGACTTCAGGTTTGCAAACCCTTGTTTTTGACAATAACATCAGCGTATCAGGTGGAGTTGTCATGCTGTACCCATACCTGTTCGTATATGGCAACAATGGATTGATTCAAAACTGTGCGGCAGGAGACTTTAATAATTGGACTTCTGCTGACTCCAATGCCAATAACGTGGCATCTACTAAGGTAGTCAAGGGATTACCACTAAGAGGCGGAACGACTTCTCCATCAGGCTTATTTTGGACTTTAGACTCAGTAGTTAGGGTTACTTACTCTCCTCAATCTGTGGGGACATCTACCCTTTACTGGCGTTATGACCTAATCACCCAGCAGTCTTCCATCATGTCCAGCTCATCTGTTATTGAATATGACGGAATCTTCTATTGGATTGGTGTGGATCGATTCTTGATGTACAACGGCGTGGTTCAAGAAGTGTCAAATACTCAGAATACAAACTGGTTTTTTGACAATATCAACACTTCACAGCGTCAAAAGGTATGGGTATCAAAAGTGCCTCGTTGGGGCGAGATTTGGTGGTTCTACCCTCGTGGTGATGCAACCGAGTGTACTGATGCCATCATCTATAACGTGCGTGAGCAGTGCTGGTATGACGCAGGACAGGCCCTAGGAGCTCGCCGCTCTGCAGGTACCTTTTCTGAGGTATTCAAAAAGCCTATTTGGGCTAGTAATACACCTAACGGAGTTGAAGGATATACCTTGTGGGTTCATGAACAGGGAGTCAATGAGGTCTTCCTGAGAAACGTCAATGCCATCAAGTCATCTTTCGAGACCAATATTTTGGGAGTTAGTGCTGGTTTAGTAGGCTCTGCACAAGGCTTTGGAGACAACTTGTGGACTCGTGTTGAGCGTGTCGAACCTGATTTCCAGCAAGTCGGTCAGATGAGTTTAGTAGTTACAGGTCGTGGCTATGCGGATGATACCGACATAGCGTCCAATCCCTATCTATTTGATGAATCCACACTTAAAATAGACATGAAAGAACAGCGTCGTGAGATGCGTTTAAGATTTGAAAGTAATACTCAAAACGGCAATTACTTCATGGGTCGTGTCGTATTGAGCGTAGAGTCCGGCGATGTTCGTGGTACAGGTAACCCATAATGATTTCATACGATCCTCGTGGCATGACTTGGGATCAGTATTGCAAACTGATGGAAGAGTTATTTGCAGGAAATCAGTTGGGTCATGTAGACGAAAAAGATTGGAGAACGTGGGTAGATGGAATGAATGGTATTGGCTATTTTGTCCAATCCGGCATTCCTGACCACCGACACTACAATACTTGGCAGGACTGGGCGTTTCAAATGGCAGGAACAATGAGCATACAACCAACTTTATGAACTTTTTAGATCTTCTAAATGCCCTTGCTAAAGTAGCTAAACCTGCCCACTTGGACTATAAGCCAGTGGAGTCTTTAGACATTCCTTTTACTCAGACAGATATTGATTCTTTAGATGGACTGCTAATCTTGATGTTTATGTCTATGGTCTATGACATTGATGATGAGCTAGGAAAAGACTTCAATCCTACGACCCCCCAAGAATTGTATGACTTCTGTCAACAACATAAAAAACGTGATCCTGAGTCTATTGAATGGGCTGTGGAGTTATGCAAATGATTTATTTACGAGACTATCGGACGGCATATACGACAGACTGTGTCGCATTTGAAGATGTTAAATATCCTCAAAGCGTCCATTGGTTCCCTGAATCATATGCTAAAGCCAAATATGGCGTGTTTTATGTACCCCATAAAGTTGCTGAAAAAGTGCTGGATCCTGATCTAATCAGAAATATTCGTGAAAACCCTGCTGAAAAGACAGCATTTATCTTGGCATCAGGTAATGCTCATTTTGCAGGCATCAAGCCTCGAAAAGTAATCGATAACCAATTGAACTATGAGTACAAGTTTTTACCCTTGACATTGACCCAAGTCTACGCAGGAAGAATGGCTCAAGCATTTGGAGCTTGTGATCATGTAGTTACTGACTCATCTGCGTGTGCCAGTAGTCTCAAAGTTATGATGGATGTGCAGACCCTGATGAATTTCTACGGATTTACTAGGGTTGTCGTGTTGTCTATTGAAGACCAAGTAAACAACTCCATCTTAGACTTTTTTGGTGAAGCTCAAGCTTCTTTATCCCTTAAAGATGAGCAATCAGGTATTAAACCATCAGCATTTGACAATACAAACTATGGATTTAACGTAGGTCAGGGTGCTTGCTTGGCAATCTTTGAAAATGAAACAGAGATTATGAAGTCAGGAGTTACTCCCAAAGCACGTCTTTTAAGTGCGATGACTGCTAGTGAAAACTGCACCAATGCTATCGGTCAAAACGAAAATGGTGAAGGGTTTGCCAAAGCCATCAAAGAAACCCTCAAATTTGGCAATTTAAAGCCATCTGACGTTGAAATCATCAAGACACATGGCACAGGTACCAAATCTAACAACTTGGCTGAAAAGACCGCTATTGAGTCTGTATTCGACAAGTTCGTTGCAACTTCCTACAAGCCTATGATTGGACACACATTGGGTACTAGTGGGCTTTTAGAAAGTTGCATTTTGTTGGATGATATGGGTAGAGGAATTATCCCCGGAATATTAAATAGGACGGAAGAGGATAATGTGTATTTATCGCACGACATAGAGGCTCTAGATAAGACCTTTTTGTCATTGTCTGCTGGCATGGGGAATGTGTATTCAGCCGCAGTATTTACGACGGAGATTTAAATGATTACAGATTCGCAAAAGAAAAAGTTGAACTCGATGGACATCGTGACGACTTTTTTACAAGAAAACCCACAGCCACATCCAATCGATGTAATGATTCCTGCCATTATTGCAGAGCTATCGCACCCCGGCGTTATTACCAAACAGATCGGAAATACCCTGTTTGAGGTTATCCCCGGTAAAGATGGCGTAGCCTTTTTTAAGGCATTCAACGCAGATACAGGTGCAAGATTCATAGAAAACAGCAAACAATTTGTTGTGATGGCTCACAGAATCATGGGTATCAAGAAATTAGTAACGCAATTTACAGACCCAACTATTGAGCGTCTTTTTGCAATCATTAAGCTAAATCCTCCAATGCCGGGTATGGGATATACAACCCAACATCTAAAAGATGGGCAAACGAGAATTATTTTAAATTTAGGGGATTAACATGGGTGGAGTCGCTAGTGCAATTGAATGTGCATTTTGTTCAGTAGTTTCAGCGGTTGGCTGTGCAGTTGATACTGTAGCTTGCACTGTTGGTACCGTAGTGGGCAATGCTATTCAAAACCCTATTCAAACCATAGCTGATGTAGCCGCTGTAGCTACTGGTAATCCTGAATTAATTCCATTAGTTAATGGAGGCATGACCTATGCAACTACTGGATGTATGACAAAAGCTCTTGAAAAAGGTGCAATTGGTGAGATAACGCAAGGAATTGGTTGTGGTTTATGCCTAACGACAACTTGCGGTGGATGCATAAGTTCCCCTTGTGTTCCCACATGTGCTCCAACTTGTATTCCTACAGGTGGTTTGCCTTCAGGATGCGTTCCTTCTACTTGCTTACCTGTTGGATGCACCCCAAGCGTGTGTGCTCCTAATACTTGTATGCCTGATGTATGTACCCCTAACGTCTGTACCCCTAACGTATGTACACCAAATGTATGCACTCTTAGTATGTGCACTCCTTCTGTTTGCACACCAAGTCTATGCACACCTAATGTATGCACGCCTAGCTTATGTACTCCTTGTGTACCTTGCACTCCATCTACATGTTTGCCACAAGGTTGTACTCCTAGCGTTTGTACTCCATGTAATGGCTGTGGTATGGGTGGTTCATGCAATAGCTGTTCAAGCTGCTGTTCTTGCTGTTCTTGCTGTTCTTGCTGTTCTAGTTTCCCTAAAGTCAAATTTCCCCGTGGTCATAAAGGGAAAATGGGAAGCAATACAGGAGCCAATCCTAAAACTGCACAACCTTCAGCAGGAAGCCTGTCCGGTGGTAGTGGAGCTCAATGCATTGCTAGTGGTGCCACCTTTTTGTCAAACACTGGTCAGGGTGGTTTGGGTGCATTGCAACAACTAAAACAGATCAATCCTAATGGTATGGGTAATGCTGGAGGTGGATATTGCATTAATGCCTTGCAATGCAAAATGGCTGAATATGGGCAAGGATGTGTTGAATCAGGATTGGGTTATGCCAAGGGTGGATCTCAAGTTTGTGAATGTGCTTCTTGCTATTCTAAGAAGAAATGGGATCAAGCTTTCTGTATGAAATGCTCAACAGCAGATTTATCATTCGAAGAGCCACATTTGTTGTTTTCTCAGATGCAAGAGAAGCACAATGCTTTACATCCATTAACTCAACTTAAGTGCAGTATTCAAGGTAGCAAATCGGGTGGATTGCCACATAAGTATGCGGCGGCGGCTCCAAAAGGTCATCATCCTGAGTTTATTACTGGCATGACTGGATACTATGCTTGTGGAGGCGGTACAGGCCAATCAGATGACATTCCAGCGATGTTGCATGATGGCGACTATGTCATGGATGCCGAAACTGTATCGGCCCTTGGAGACGGTTCTAGCAAGGCTGGACACCATGTCTTGGAAGGGTTCCGTAAACAGATACCCCATAAGGCAGAAGGTGGATCAAATCCCGTACCAGCTAAGATTGCTGATGGTGAGTATGTGTTCCCAGCCTCATTTGTCACAGCTCTTGGAGCAGGGGATAATAAGCGAGGAGCAGAAATTCTTGATGGATTGCGTGAAAAGTTGCGTGCCCATAAAAGA
>Ga0164297_10005604_pt1 | contig 10688 bp, 8 predicted proteins | sample GEODES058metaG_FD_113539 | JGI IMG/M metagenome (GOLD analysis project Ga0164297, IMG submission 113539) | Dystrophic lake water microbial communities from Trout Bog Lake, Wisconsin, USA - GEODES058 metaG | ecosystem: Environmental > Aquatic > Freshwater > Lake | place: USA: Trout Bog Lake...
CGGCAAATGCAGTGATCACCAATAATGAGGATCGCAAAGAGAAGAATCTCTGGTCGCAAGAAGGCGCTGGCGAAATCATTACGGGTTATGTGGCCGAGAGCGATCATGATGAGGCCGAATTCGTGGTGAGCGAAATTCGCAGGTTACGCGATGAGGGAATTTCTACCCCAGGGGATACGGCAATTTTTTATCGCACGAACGCGCAATCTCGAACATTCGAAGAGACCTTCTTGCGCTCAGCTATTCCATACAAAGTCGTCGGGGGAGTGCGCTTCTACGAGCGCAAAGAAGTAAAAGACCTCCTTGGTTACTTGCGCGTCTTGGTGAATCCAGAAGATGAAGTCTCGCTGCGTCGCATCATCAATACTCCTAAACGCGGCATTGGAGATCGCGCTCTTGACGTGATCGATCTGCACTCTAGAAATATGGGAATCTCATTTTGGCAAGCGCTGAACGATGCTGCATTCGCTGCAGATATTCCAGCGCGCTCACTCAGCGCTATTAATGATTTCGTGCACTTGATTGGTTCGCTGCGTACTTTGCTCGAAGCCGGAACCAAACCTTCTGTGATTGCACAGGCGGTATTAGAACAGAGCGGATTGCTTGCCGAACTTGCCAAGAGCGTCGACCCACAAGATGAAGGTCGAGTGGAAAACTTGCAAGAACTTGTTGCGGTCGCTACCGAGTATGAAGAGAGTGAAATTCAGGATGGCGAAGAGATCTCACTCGCCGGCTTCTTGGAAGGCGTCAGTCTGGTTGCTGATTCGGATCAGATTCCAGAAGGCGAAGATCATGGCGGAGTAGTCACAATGATGACGCTGCACACTGCCAAAGGGCTGGAGTTCCCAACCGTCTTTCTGACGGGAATGGAAGAAGGAATTTTTCCACACTCGCGCACGCTGGGCGATAAAAATGAAATTCAAGAAGAACGTCGCTTGGCTTATGTGGGACTCACTCGCGCACGCCAGCGGTTGTATCTCTCGCGCAGTGAATACCGGAGTTCATGGGGAACTCCTACTTACAATCCACCATCACGCTTTCTTGCGGAAATTCCGGATGCGGTCATTTCGTGGAATGAACGTTCTCGGTCACTGAGTGCCAGCATTCGCAGCACGGCGCCGCGGAGCTTTGGTCCGCCGCCGAAAGCCACCGGAAAACGTGAGAGCACAGCCATGGTGCTTGAGGTAGGCGATCGTGTGTCCCACGACACATTTGGCCTTGGAAAAGTTATTGCCGTTAATGGCAGCGGGGATCGGGCCGAAGCCACCATCGATTTTGGCAGCACTGGTGAAAAGCGGCTCTTGCTTCGCTACGCCCCCGTCGAGAAACTCTAGAACTGGGCCTGACGCGAGCCCTAGTAGGATTTAGCCGCAAGCCCAGCTTGGCTAGTTTGCGAAGATCACTTTCGTCAGGTGCCTTAGCCACCTGCAACAGAGAAGAACGGGGAACCAGTGGATCTCTTTGAGTATCAAGCTCGAGATCTCTTTGAAGCTCATAACATTCCAGTTCTCGCAGGCGCAGTTGCAACAACTGCCGATGAAGCCGAGCGAGCAGCTGCAAGCATGGGTGGCAAAGTTGTCGTCAAGGCACAAGTAAAAGTTGGTGGACGTGGAAAGGCCGGCGGCGTAAAACTTGCTGACGATGCAGCCGATGCGCGCATAAAGGCTGATGCCATTCTCGGAATGGATATCAAAGGTCACACCGTTCATAAAGTGATGATCGCGCAAGCCGCACCGATTGCAGAAGAGTATTATCTGGCAATCTTGCTTGATCGAGCCAACCGCAATTTCTTGGTGATGGCTTCGGTCGCAGGCGGCATGGAGATTGAAGAAGTTGCACATACTTCTCCAGAAAAATTAGCTCGCGTGGGTATCGATCCCAATGTCGGGATTAGTGCTGAAAAAGCGCTCGAGATTGTCAAAGCTGGTCAGTTCCCACAAGAGATCGCGCAGAGCGTTGCCGATGTTTTGCAGAAGCTCTGGGCTGCTTTCGTTGCAGAAGATGCCACCCTCATGGAAATCAACCCACTCGTTAAAACCGTAGATGGTCGAATCATTGCCCTTGATGGCAAGGTAACTCTTGATGACAATGCTGAATTCCGTCATCCTGGCCACGAAGCACTTGTCGATCATGCTGCTGCAAACCCACTAGAGGCTGCAGCGAAAGAGAAGAATCTCAACTATGTAAAGCTTGATGGTGAAGTTGGAATCATCGGCAATGGCGCTGGCCTGGTCATGAGTACGCTCGATGTTGTCGCTTATGCGGGTGAAAAGTACCAAGTGAAGCCTGCTAACTTCCTTGATATCGGAGGCGGAGCATCTGCCGAAGTAATGGCAAATGGCCTTTCGATCATTTTGGGTGATCCAGATGTTCGCAGCGTTTTTGTTAACGTCTTTGGTGGAATCACCGCCTGCGATGCCGTCGCAAATGGCATTGTTCAAGCGTTAGCCATTCTTGGCGACAAAGCAACGAAGCCAATCGTCGTTCGTCTTGATGGCAACAACGTCCTCGAGGGTCGTCGCATTTTGAATGAAGCGGCACATCCACTCGTTCAGCAACTCGACACTATGGATGGCGCAGCAGCTAAGGCTGCAGAATTGGCGGCAAAGTAAATGGCGATCTTCATCAATAAAGAGAGCAAGGTCATTGTTCAAGGCATGACTGGTTCCGAAGGAACTAAGCACACCACTCGCATGCTCAAATATGGCACCAACGTTGTTGGCGGTGTGACCCCAGGTAAAGGTGGTCAAGTAGTTGAGATCGATGGCACGTCATTGCCAGTTTTCAACAGCGTCGCAGAAGCCGTAGCAGCGACCGGAGCAAATGCATCTGTTGTCTTTGTGCCACCAAAGTTTGCAAAGGCTGCTGTGATGGATGCAATCGATGCCGAACTGCCACTCTGTGTAGTAATCACCGAAGGTATTCCGGTTCATGATTCTGCTGCTTTCTACGCACATGCAGTTGCCAAGGGCAAGACTCGCTTGATTGGTCCAAACTGCCCAGGTCTCATCAGCCCTGGCCTTTCAAATATTGGAATTATTCCTGGCGATATCACCGGTGCGGGACGTATCGGCCTGGTCTCTAAATCCGGAACTCTTACGTATCAGATGATGTATGAGCTTCGCGATTTTGGATTCAGCACCGCAGTTGGAATTGGTGGCGATCCGATTATCGGAACAACACATATTGATTGCCTCAAGGCATTCCAAGACGATCCAGAGACCGATGCAATTGTGATGATTGGTGAAATTGGTGGCGATGCTGAAGAGCGTGCTGCAGCTTTCATTAAGGAATATGTCACCAAGCCAGTTGTTGGTTATGTCGCAGGATTCACTGCGCCAGAAGGTAAGACTATGGGCCACGCTGGTGCGATTGTTTCTGGTTCTTCTGGAACAGCAGAAGCAAAGAAAGTAGCGCTCGAGGCAGCAGGCGTGAAGGTTGGCAAGACTCCTTCCGAAACTGCGGCACTGATGCGCCAGATCTTGAGCGCCAAGTAGCGGTCACGATCTGATTCGAACTCGTTAAATGTCAGCGCGAACTTCAGGGGTGTGCCTTCGATACGCACTCCGAAGTGTCGCGCTGACGCTTTTTCCAACAGCATTCATAGCCCTCTTCACCTGGGCTACCGCTGGAAGCACTTCGGGAAATACCACCGATCCCATGCGAGCTACTGGATGGCTCTGGCTTGCGGCGCACCAAGTGCCGTTAGTTATCAACGGAGCAACAAGCCAAGGCTCTGGCGTACTGAGCTTTCTTCCATTACTTGCGCTTCTCTTTCCCTGGTGGGCGATCAGGCGTAGTTATCTTTCGGTTCGAGCAGATCTGCCAACAGGTTTTCTACCGCAGTTATATTTTTCACTCTGGTATGCCGGAATTGCAGAGCTCATTAGCTTCGCTTCCTTCTCGCATCATATTCACGCAAATATTTATATAGCCCCGGCCTTCTCGTTTCTGATCGCCCTTGCCGCGACAACTAAATTTTCACCTAGCGCTCTCAATTATTTTAAATTCGTCGCCTTCTTGGCAGTTGCCCTCGTAGGCGCAGCAACCTTAATCTTCACAGCATCGCTCTGCGCACACTGGAGCATCATGAAGAGCATTGAAATTGTGATCGCGCCAAGCGCTGTTGGCGGTTTGCTCTATACCTTGGTGCAACTTCTTTACCTGCCAAATATCGCTATTGCGACGCTCGGTTATCTCAGCGGTTCGGGCTTTACCTTCGGCGCACATACAAATATTTCACCATCACATTTTGTACTCAATGGCATCTCTGCGATTCCGGCATTGAGTGCACTACCCACCGGAAAGCATTCGCTCTTTAGTTACGGAGTAGTGGTGTGGCCGTTGCTTTTCATCCTTTGCATACTCCTTATTCGCTGCAATATCCGTGAATTCGGTCAGAGGGCTACCGAAGCCCTTGCTACATCGTTGATATTCATTGCCGCTGTGACCGGAGTGAGTTTCTTGGCATCTGGTGAATTGCTTACCTCGGCCCTCAATCGAGTAGGCGTGCAGTGGCTTCGAACAACGGAAGTAGTGGCTGTGAGTGCCTGCTGTGCGCTGATCCTTGGGATTCTCTTGCCGCAAGGTATTCAATCGATAACAACTCGGTTGGCAGGCCGCAATGAATAAGCGGATTCTCATCTTGGCTTCGGGCACTGGTTCGCTGGCACAACGGGTGATGCAAGCAGTTTCCGATGGCGCACTTGATCTCGAAATCGTCGCAGTGCTCTCCGACAAGCAAGCCCCAGTACTGGAGATCGCTCAGACTCTTGGAATCCCCACTATTTATCTTCCTGTTGGCTCAGACCGGAGTGAGTGGAACAAGGCTCTGCTCGAAACAACCCGAAAACTCAACCCCGATCTCGTCGTGAGTTTGGGATTCATGCGCATTCTTTCAGCGGAATTCGTCAAGGAATTTTCCGTGATTAATACCCACCCATCGCTCCTTCCGCTTTATCCGGGGGCACACGCGGTCCGCGATGCTTTGGCTGCCGGGGCAACTAAGACGGGAAGTACTGTGCACTGGGTGGATGCGGGAGTTGATACTGGCCCGATCATTGCTCAGATAGAAGTGCCGATCCGACCAGGAGTGAGTGAATCCGAGCTCCATGAAGAGATTAAGATTGTGGAACGAGCCCTCATCGTCGAGGTTTTACAGAGCTATGCCGCCCGGGGGAAATTATGAGCACACGTAAAGCTATTAAGAGAGCGCTCATCAGCGTCTATGACAAGACCGGTTTGATCGAATTAGGAAAAGAACTCGCCTCTCATGGTGTTGAGATTCTCTCAACCGGTTCAACAGCCAAGACACTTGCAGATGCCGGGATCGCTGTCACTCCAGTGGAGGAATACACCGGTTTTCCAGAGATGATGGGTGGTCGAGTGAAGACTCTGCACCCTCGTATTCACGGCGGAATTCTCGCCGATCAAAATAACCCAGAGCATCTAGCTGCAATTTCAACGCACGATATTGCACCATTCGATCTTATTGTCATCAATCTCTATCCCTTTAGCCAAACAATCGCATCTGGCGCAAGCTATGCCGAATGCATTGAACAGATCGACATTGGTGGCCCTTCCATGCTCCGTGGCGCGGCCAAGAATCATGGTTCGGTAGCAGTCATCTCATCACCGGCTCAGTATGAACTTTTATTTGAAGCGCTCAAGCAGGGTGGTTTCACGCTAGAAGAGCGGGCACAGCTAGCGCTAGCGACATTTAGAACTACAGCGGAGTACGACATTGCGATCGCCAATTGGCTCGGCAAGGAACAGCACTCATCGTCAGAGTGGTTTGCGTCAGCGTGGCGTGGAATCTCGACGTTACGTTATGGCGAGAATCCTCACCAGAGCGCTTCGGTCTATCAAGCTGCATCAGCTGGTGCTGGCACAAGTGCAGGTATTGCGCAAGCCGTGCAACTTCATGGCAAAGAGATGTCATTTAATAATTACACCGATGCGGATGCTGCGGTACGAAGCGCCTATGACCATTCCGAGCCCTGTGTTGCGATCATCAAGCATGCGAACCCATGCGGAATCGCCATCGGAGCGAGCATTGAAGCTGCGTATGCAAAAGCACATGAGTGTGATCCGGTTTCAGCCTTTGGTGGAGTAGTAGCAGCGAATCGCCCAGTGAGCTTGGCGATGGCACAAGCACTTTCAGAGATCTTTACCGAAGTTGTCGTTGCTCCTTCGTACGAGGCTGGCGCTGTTGAAGTCCTTTCAAAGAAACCTTCCATTCGAATCCTGACGCTTGCAGACTATGCACCAGTCGCTACCGAACTTCGACCAATTTCTGGTGGCTTGTTAGTGCAAAGCACCGATCTAGTTAATGCAGCGGGGGATAGCGCGAGCTCCTGGACTCAAGTCTCTGGCGAGGCCGTCACTCCCGAGGTGTTGCGCGATTTAGAGTTTGCATGGCGCGCTGTGCGAGCAGTGAAAAGTAACGCCATCTTGCTTGCCCACGATGGCGCATCAGTAGGTGTGGGAATGGGTCAGGTCAATCGAGTGGATTCTGCTCGTTTGGCGGTATCCAGAGCTGGCGAGCGAGCTGCTGGCAGTGTTGCAGCGAGTGATGCTTTCTTCCCATTTGCCGATGGGCTACAAATTTTGATTGATGCTGGCGTTACTGCAGTCGTTCAACCTGGCGGCAGTGTTCGAGATGAAGAAGTTATCGCTGCAGCTAAAAGCGCTGGAGTCGCAATGTTCTTAACGGGAGTGCGTCACTTCTCTCACGCTTAAGTGGGAGAGAGCGCGTGAGTGGAAAAGAGTTCGAGATGAGTGCAAAGATTCTTGATGGCAAGGCAACTGCTGCTGCAATCAAGCAAGAGCTTGCAGTACAAGTGGCGGCGATGTCACGCAAGCCTGGTCTTGGAACTGTGTTGGTGGGAGATGACCCAGGATCTCACTCCTATGTTGGCGGCAAGCATAAAGATTGTGCCGAAGTAGGAATTCGTTCGATCCGTGTTGACCTACCCGCAACTGCTTCTGAGAACGACGTGCTAGCGGCAATCGCAGATCTCAACAATTCCCCTGAGTGCACTGGGTATATCGTTCAGTTACCTCTACCTCGAGGAATCAATGCCAACAAAGTTCTTGAAGCGATTGATCCTAATAAAGATGCAGATGGCTTGCATCCACTCAACTTGGGAAAGCTAGTTATTGGCGAGAAAGCGCCACTGCCATGCACGCCGCGCGGAATTTTGGAGTTGTTGCATCGCTATGAAATATCAACCAAGGGCGCAGAAGTTGTCATCATGGGAAGAGGGCTGACCGTTGGTCGACCACTCTCCTTGATGCTCACTCGTCGTGGTGATGATGCAACCGTTACCGTGACTCATACTGCTACTAAAGATGTGGCTTTTCATACGAAGCGAGCCGACATCATCATTGCAGCGGTTGGTAGCGCTCACCTATTAACGCCCGAGATGGTTAAGCCTGGCGTAGTTGTTCTCGATGTGGGCATCACTCGTACCGAAGCCGGCTTAGTGGGAGATATTCATCCTGGGGTAGCAGAGCTCGCCTCCTATATCGCTCCTATGCCGGGCGGGGTCGGCCCGATGACTCGCGCGATGTTGCTGACCAACGTTGTGGAGATGGCGCAGGCGTGAAGTTAGAGAACCTGCCGCCGTTGCCCGGTCGAACCCGGCTTTGGGCTTCGATGAGCACAATAACGGTTGTAATTGGCGTCACACTAGGCACCTTCTCCTGGGTGACTTCCGGCTGCACCCTTGTTGGCGTGGGCTGCGCCATTTACGCTTACAACTCGTACACCAACGCCGAAGCCAAGCGAAAGGTTGAACTTCTCATCCCGGCAGCCGCGGCTTTGATCTTAATCGCAATGGTTTACACCCTGCCCCACGTGAATTAACCGTCCTTCGTGGGATAGCTAGAATTAAAGTATTACAACCAGCACGAAACGAGAGATGGAGTCAGAATGAGCCGATCAGGCAAAGTTACGGTCGTTGGGTCTGGATTTTATGGATCGACCACCGCACTACGTTTAGCCGAATATGACATTTTTGAAACTGTTGTTCTGACTGACATTCTCGAAGGTAAAGCAGAGGGCCTCGCTCTCGATATGAATCAAGCTCGTTCGATCGAGGGTTATGAAACAAAAGTTGTCGGAGCGACAACAACTGCCGATGGTGCGGGCTATGAAGCCACCGCCAATTCTGATGTAGTAGTTATTACCGCTGGACTGCCACGTAAGCCAGGCATGTCACGTATGGATCTCATCGGAGTAAATGCTGGCATTGTCCGCGGTGTAGCCGAAAATATCGCTAAGCATTCTCCTAAGGCCGTGATCATCGTTGTCTCAAATCCACTCGATGAGATGACCGCTCTCACTCAGATCGCAACTGGTTTCCCACATCATCAAGTAATGGGTCAAGCAGGCATGCTCGATACCGCTCGCTTCACCAACTATGTTGCAGAAAAACTCGCTGTTCCAGTGAGTGCAGTGAAGACCCTCACCTTGGGTTCACATGGCGAAACCATGGTTCCAGTTCCAAGCCGATGCACAGTCAATGGACAACCGCTCACATCGCTTTTGGCCACTGCCGATATCGATGAGTTGGTTGAGCGCACCCGCAATGGTGGCGCTGAGATCGTTGCTCTCCTCAAGACCGGATCTGCTTATTACGCGCCTTCAGCCGCAGCAGCTCGTATGGCTAAGGCCGTTATCGAAGATTCTGGTGCCGTTATGCCAGTCTGCGCTTGGGTTGATGGTCAATATGGAATAAGCGGCGTCTATCTCGGTGTAGAAGCAAAAATCGGCCGCAGTGGAATCCAGCATGTAGTTGAAACACCATTGACCGAGAGTGAAATTGCAGCGCTCAAGGTTGCCGCAGAGGCAGTCCGCAGCAAGCAGGCAGACGTCAAAGATCTCTAAGAAACAACCCAACGATCACGAAGAAATAAATATTTAACGGCACCTAGAGCTCACGGGAGAAATGGTTAACGATGAACAAGATTAAGGTAGAAGGCACCGTAGTCGAACTTGATGGCGATGAGATGACCCGCATCATCTGGCAGTTCATTAAAGATAAGTTGATCCTGCCTTATCTTGATGTGAATCTTGAGTACTACGACCTCAGCATTCAAAAGCGCGATGAGACCGATGATCAGATCACCATTGATGCTGCTAAGGCGATTCAAAAGCACGGCGTCGGCGTCAAGTGCGCAACCATCACTCCTGATGAAGCACGCGTTGAAGAGTTCGGCCTCAAGAAGATGTGGAAGTCGCCTAACGGCACAATCCGCAACATCCTCGGTGGTGTAATTTTCCGTGAGCCAATCATCATCTCTAACGTTCCGCGCCTGGTCCCGCACTGGACTCAACCAATCGTTATTGGTCGTCACGCATTCGGCGATCAATATCGTGCAACCGACTTCAGGGTTCCTGGCAAGGGAACTCTGACAATGACATTTGTGCCAGAAGATGGTTCTGCGCCAATCGAGCATCAAGTCTTTGATTTCCCAGGTTCTGGCGTCGCTATGGCGATGTACAACCTTGATGATTCAATCCGTGATTTCGCTCGCGCGTCACTCAACTATGGCTTGATCCGTAAATATCCGGTCTATCTTTCAACCAAGAACACCATTTTGAAGGCGTATGACGGTCGCTTTAAAGATATCTTCCAAGAGATCTACGAAGCCGAGTTCAAGTCACAATTCGATGCTCTTGGTATTTGGTATGAACACCGTCTGATTGATGACATGGTTGCTATGTCACTTCGCATGGAAGGTGGCTACGTCTGGGCATGTAAGAACTATGACGGTGACGTTCAATCTGACACCGTTGCTCAAGGCTACGGATCACTTGGACTCATGACCTCAGTACTCATGACACCAGATGGAAAGGTTGTTGAGTCAGAGGCCGCGCACGGCACAGTGACCCGTCACTATCGTGATCACCAAGCTGGCAAAGAGACATCAACAAATCCAATTGCTTCGATCTTCGCATGGACCCAAGGTCTCTCACACCGCGCAAAGCTTGATAACAACGCAGAGCTTGCAAAGTTTGCAAAGACACTCGAGGAAGTCTGTGTTCAGACAGTTGAATCGGGCAAGATGACCAAGGATCTCTCTCTGCTCATTGCACCAGATGCGCCATATCTCAACACTCAGGCGTTCTTGGCAGCGATCGATGAGAACTTGCAGAAGGCACTCGCTTAAGCAGCACTGCATCATACCTAGGATATAAAAAATCCCCGACCAGATCACTGGCCGGGGATTTTTGCTTACTACTGCGGTTAGTTAAGACGCTCACCTGATGTTGCATCGAAGAGGTGAACAGCTGCGTTGTTGACGCCAACGGTGATGGTCTCACCCGACTTTGGTGGGTTCTTTGGATCCCAGCGAACGATTACTTGAGCACCTTCATCGGTAGCATTCGCAAACTTCACTGCGGAATCAGCAGGCTTGCCGTAGACGAATGCATCAGAGCCCAGCTCTTCTACAACTTCCACGAGAACCTTGAAGCCAGTTGAAGCAGCGGTGAAACCTTCTGGGCGAACACCGACGGTGACAGCTGAGCCAGCGGCTGCTGGGACATCAATCGTGAGATCACCGAGGTGTGCCTTGCCGCCTGATACAGGTGCAACCAAGAGGTTCATGGCTGGTGAGCCGATGAAGCCAGCAACGAAAGCATTGATTGGGTGATCGTAAAGATTACGAGGTGTGTC
>Ga0164297_10005608_pt1 | contig 10685 bp, 14 predicted proteins | sample GEODES058metaG_FD_113539 | JGI IMG/M metagenome (GOLD analysis project Ga0164297, IMG submission 113539) | Dystrophic lake water microbial communities from Trout Bog Lake, Wisconsin, USA - GEODES058 metaG | ecosystem: Environmental > Aquatic > Freshwater > Lake | place: USA: Trout Bog Lake...
ACGGCGGCGGCTCTGATTCAATGGAACCTGCACCGGGTGGAGGCATCGATGACCGGCTGCTCCGCCATAGGTCTCAACGCCCAGGGCGACACACGAACGCGCATCTCTCACTCAGCGGTCGGCGGCATGCAGAGATGGGTCATACTCCGCGTGTGTGGACAAGGCGGCGCGCGACGCTGGTGCCGCTGGTTGCCTTCATCGCAGGCGTTGGGGCTGGCCTTCTTGGAATTGGGGGCGGCATGCTGGTGGGCCCACTGCTGCTCGAGCTTGGCGTAGAGCCTCGCGGTGTTGCCGCCACCGGCGCCTTTGTCGTACTCGCAGCAGACTCCAGCGTAGTGGCCCAATTTGCTGTGCTGGGACTCCTCCCTGAGAGCCACGGGGCGACGCTAGCGTTGACATCGTTCGTTGGCACTGCTGTCGGCCAAGTGGCCGCCGAGCGAGCCATCGCGGCGACAGGGCGCACTGCCGTGGTCACGCTCATCATCGCGACCGTCATCGGCATCAGTGCGCTCTCCACTGGTGCAGTGGCCATCAAGAACATAAGCCAAGCGGCTGGCCAGGGCGAAGCCACCGGATGGCGGCCACTGTGCCCCGCTGAGCACGATACTTGATGTTGTTAGAGGTAGACGTTGCGTGGCATGTGAGAAATTTTAGTCTACCCAGACGGTGCCTTCCGTAGAGTTGTCCTCGCGTCGAAAAGCCTACAACCACCATGGGATGCGGTGCCAGTACACCTGAGGTTGCCGGCGATGCTGCACCGGCAGCGCCAGCCAAGCAGGTTGTCGAGTGTGCGTGTGGTCCCTAGCCTATACTTGCTGTGTTTCTCCTGTCGTGTACACACCCTGCAAGTTCGAGCGATCGGCTCCTTGCGCTGCTCCTGTGCATCACATGCGCCCGGGGCGCAGATGTGCGGACGAGCGTACTGCTGTGCAGGAGGCGAGATAGCGAAGTACACTTGCAACCGAACTCACTCCCTGGCGCCTTTGTCCACAGTCACCATCCCGCCGTTCCGCTCCAACGCGGACACCTCGGGCGAAACGATCAAGCTAAGTACGTTCGCTCGCGTGGTGCCTCGCCCATGCACACGCTCCCACTGCCTCCTGGGGTGCATGCACGCCTGGCAGACAGACGGAATAAGTGCGCCCCACTCCTCACTTTCCACCGCCGGACCTCCTCTCGTGCTCCTGCAGCGGTCGTCAACGGTTACGACTACCCCAAGGTGTTGTATCTCATCGGCATGGACTCGAAAGAATATGAGATGGCACGACTATAACTGTGTGGAGGAAGGAGGAGGAGATCAGAGAGGAACCTCACACCCCTTCCTTCGCAGGCGAAAATCAAGCCGAAAGGCGAGTTCAAGACGGACGTGAATCCCAGCACCGTCTTTCGGACGAAGGACGGCAACAACAAGGCCGAAGAGGAGCTGCTGTGGATGGATGCATTCAGTGGCAAGAAGACAGTGAAGTACACGCTGAGTCCCGACAACTTCCAGTGCCAGTTCAAATCGCAGGCGGCGGGCGCGGAAGCGGACTTCAAGGTGACGAACAACACCGGGAAGACTCTGACTGCTGTTTGGGTCGATGAACAAGGCGAGGGGCATGCCGACTACGGAACGCTTGATGATGGCGCCACTTCGACGTACCCGACTTTCATCGGCCACGCCTGGCGCTTCAAGGACGAGGACGGCCTCAGCCAAAGCTGGTTCCTCCTCGGCAAGGACCAGGACTGGAACGGCATGGTCGCGGAAACTGACTAAAGAGACGCTTTCTGCTTTTCATGACGGCAACCAAACCAGTCCAACCCGTCGATGCCACATAAGCACAGGACGCATTCCATCGCCTACCTCTTTCTCCCTCGTCATCTCTTGCGCGTCCTTCGGGAGACTCGTCCGTGCGTCCCCAGCTGCCATTATGGGCAACGCAGTCGCAACAGGCAAGACATCGGCGCTGCCGGCGGCTCTGACCACATGTGCTCCACGAGAACTTGCTACTTTCGGTGCTGGCTGCTACTGGGGAACGGAGAAGTACTTCCGCGACTTCGCTGCAGCTCATCAAGGCGGCGTGGTTGACATGCGTGTCGGTTTTATGGGCGACGCATCAGCTATGAAGGACCCGTCCTACAAGGACGTCTGCTCAGGTGCCTCAGGCCACGTTGAGGTTCTTCACCTGCGCTTCGACCCGAACAAGGTGACCTACGCATCTTTGGTCGAGCACTTCTTCACCTTCCACGATTCGACAACAGCGAACCGGCAAGGGAACGACATGGGTCCCCAGTATGCCTCTGTGATATTCACTCATACTGCCGAGCAGGCGGAGACCGCCCGCGCTACCATAGCGAAGCTACAGAAGCTGATTGACACAGGCGCCATCAGCCCGGGTTTCCTGGGTCAGAAGGTGCAGACTGCGGTGCGGCCGGCCAACACGTTTTACCCTGCGCACGATGCGCATCAGCGCTACCTGGAGGCCAATCCGACGGGCTACTGCAATCATCGCAAGCGATTCACATGGCCGAAGCAATGAGAGACCACAATAATGGTGATGCACTTTTCGTCGCCTTCGGTGACCGAGTCGCGGACATATCCTACAGAGCCAAAGATGTTGACACCACTAGCACACTTCTAAGCGTCCCCGTGGGCGTAGCACCGGTCGAGCGTGTCATTGACAAGCCACGATGCCTTCTCTTCACAGTCTGTACATGTTCAACCGCCAGGGCGACTTGCTGCAGTACGTGGAGTTCAGTCGGCCACGGCAGCCGGTGAACGTGGCTGACGACGCGAAGATGATGTTTGGCCTGCTCTTCTCACTGAACAGCTTCTGCACCAAGCTGAACCCCAGCAGCGGCGGCACGCAGACTGCGCAGCCCACTCCCGGCGGGCCCATAGTGACCACAGCGCCGAAGCGGAGTGTGTTCCAGTCGTTCAAGACGAACACCTACAAGCTGCACTACTTGGAGACACCCTCTGGTGTCCAACTCGCGCTCACCACGGACCCAGCGGCGCCAGACATGCGCGACGCGCTGAAGCACGTGTTCGGCAGTCTGTATGTGGAGCTGGTGCAGAAAAACCCGCTGCACGCGCCAGGCAAGCCCTTCGTGAGCGAGCCGTTCGTCGTAGCTGTGAAGCGCTATCTCCTGGCAGCCGCCGGATAGACAGCATGGGAGACAAAACGCAAGGTTATATACGCGTGCTGCGTCTGATGGATTTCACGAGAGCTAGAAAGAGGCGGTCGACATGCTGCAGCCATCACCAAGTGCCTGGCGTTGTGCTACTTGGGTTCATGTACGCCTGCAAGCCCCACTCCGTGGGCAGCGCGAATGGCTCGCTGAGTGTGGTTCCCGTGGCCGTGACGGTGGCCACCTGGAACTTGTTGATGCTGTTCTTGTCTCGGTAATAGCACACCCGAAGGGCATCCTCCAACAGCTCCCGCGCCTCTGCTGCGCTCATGTCCTCGCGATGCTTCTCCCGGAACAGCGGGCGCGCGAGTTGGGCGCCGAAGCCGGTGGCGACGTGCGCGTCTGTGTAGTGCGTCCCAATCATGCCCACACACCCCAGGAATGCCTCCCCGCTGCTTGCATCCACGCCCGCGACCACGAGGCTATTCCACAGCGGGTCAAACTTGTTGCGGCGGTTGTACAGCACGCGCGTGAGGTACTGGTACACATCTGAGGGTGACATCTGGTGCCCATCTTCAGCGCAGTAGTCCCCCGTCGTGAGCTCCTCCAGCAGCGTCTGGATGTATGTGAAGTCGCTCACCTCGCCGCTGGCGCCCACCAACACGCAGTTGCTCACCGCCTGTGTGCAGGGACAGGAGTTAGCACACAGGTGACGCCCACGAACACACACGACACACCTTGATGCGCTCCACGGACTTGTACCGCTTCGTCGCACCGTACGCGCCTGCACGTCGAAGCAGCCCCGGGTGAGCACGACAGAACAAAAGCAAGGAAAGCTCCTTCCTGAGGCAAACAGGTGCGCACGCACCAAGTGTGTCGCACGCCATCATGACGCCGTCCGCGTATTTCACAGCCAGCACGGAAGTGCCAGTGACGTAGGGGTACCTAGGCCGTGGAGATGCAGCAGCCCGGGGCGCGTGAGTGGACTGCAGGTCACGCGAGCACTGTCATAGGGTTGGTTTCTCCTCTCAGCGCTCTGCCCCGCACACGTACTGTGTGTGCTGGTTCGGTGCGCACGGCGCCACACTCATCGCCGGTCCACCAGCGCTGGGCTGCAGCAGTTTGGAGCTGGCAGTGGTGGCATGGTGGTGCGCGGCCGCAGCGTTCAGCGGCAAGCTGCTCGCGTTCACGACGCCGGGGCCCAGGCACGCGTTATGCGACTGAGGCACCGGATACATGGCAGACGGTGCTTCGATGAAGTGCGAAGCACAAGCGACGTCGGTATGTGCGCGACACACAGCGATGCTTTCGCCGGAGGGGACAGCGATGGTGAGCGGTCGTCCCCGCCGCGTTATATTTCACTTGGTAGTGTGTTGCTGTCGCTCATCCAGCAAGCGCTCTGCGATGAACATATCTTCTGGCGTGGTCACCTTCAGGTTGGTGTACTGCCCTTGAGTGATGAGCACCGGCAAGCCCAGCGCCTCCACGATGCTCACATCATCTGTCACTGCCAGCCCCTTCTCCGCGACCAGCGCGAAGCCGCGACGCAGGATGTCCGGCTGTATCACCTGCGGCGTGTGCATCTCCCACAGTGTGCTCCGGTCCAGTGTCCGCTCCACAAACCGGTCAGCCCGCGCCTGTTTGATCGTTGCCTTGGTCTGCACGCCCAGCACAGCGGCGCCGTGTGCTGCTGCATCACGGAACACAGCCTCAATCTCTGGGGGAACAAGGAAGCAGAGGGGTGGCTTGGTCAGATGGAGATGAGCAGAGGTGTACATTCGACACACACCTTGGCGTGTCACAAGTGGCCGAGCCGAGTCATGGATAGCCACCAGCTGCGCTGCCGGGCGAATAGCCTGCAACCCGTTGAACACACTATCCTGGCGCTCTTTCCCCGGCAAAGCGAATGACAGCGGCACCGCCCGCGGTAGCTGAGCGGACGTGAACACGTCCCTGTATGACGGGTCACAGACAACAACAATCTCACCCACGGACGGCAAGGCGGCGAAGAGACGCAAGCTGTACGTCGCAATCGGCTGTCCCCGAAGAGGCAGATACTGTTTCGGCATGTTTGCGCCCATGCGCTTCCCCACACCGCCTGTCGGGAAGCGGTTGAAGCTGATGTGAGCGCTGATACCAGGAGCGTGGTTGCTGGACGCAGGACAGACTGATCTGTCCTAGAGCAAGTTGTTAAGCGGATACGTGCGCACCTGCGAGAAGCACGACGGAGACGCTGCCTGCAGGCACATCCGCAGGGGCAGCAGCAGCAGCAACAACACGGGTGGACGGTGCACCAACGGAGTTCCGTGGCTGACAGCGCTTCAACACACAAGGCCGAGACTTGAACCCGAGGCGCGAAGGCGCACAGGCCGCATCCGTTAGAGCTGGTACTGTTGCCATGGCGAAGGTGAGTCGCGCTCGCATTGCTCGCTGACGTGGAGCACTTGAACAGCCCTTTCCCTCGCCCAAGCTCGGTGAGTCCATCTGCTGGTCCGTTCCCGCGTTCTTGACACAGCCCCCAGGTCGATGCTATGGTCGGGCTGTCGGACTCGTTTGCAGAACTCGATGGCCACATAGAGGGGCTGTACAGCGGCAAGCTGGTTGCAGAAGACGACATCCGGCGCTTATGTGAGAAAGTGAAGGAGGTCCTGCAGGCGGAAAGCAACGTGGTCCCTGTACGCGCACCCATAACAATCGTGCGTCCACGCGCGCCGCTGTGGCTGCCCTGGGGCGAGCGGGGTGTGAGCGCTGCAAGCACACAGTGGGGCCTCTGCCAGGGTTGTGTCTGCCCGTCCCAGCAGTGGCTGAGCGCGCGTGTGGCGTGCCGTGTACGCAGGTTGGCGACATCCATGGCCAGTTCGCGGACTTGCTGGAACTTATGCGCATTGGCGGCCGGGCACCGGACACGAACTACCTGTTCTTAGGTACGGCGGCGACAAGTTTGCAAAGCCTCACCGCACCGCCCTGAGACGCCCCGCACGTGTGCACCCACCTCCTTCGTGTTTGCTCTCCAACTATGCAGGTGACTATGTGGACCGGGGCTACGATAGCGTTGAGACGGTGTGCCTCGTGCTCGCCCTGAAGCTCAGATGGCCCAGTCGCGTGTTCCTCCTTCGCGGCAACCACGAGAGCCGGCAAATCACGCAAGTGTACGGCTTCTACGACGAGTGCTTGCGCAAGTACGGCTCCGCGCGCGTGTGGCAGTACATTACAGACGCGTTCGACTTCCTTCCGCTGGCGGCTACTGTGGACGGCGATATTTTCTGCCCCCACGGCGGACTGAGCCCCAGTCTGGATACGTTGGACAGCATTCGTGGCCTGGACAGAAGACAGGAGGTGCCGCATGAGGGGCCGATGTGCGATTTGTTATGGTCCGATCCAGACGACCGCCCTGGGTGGGGGGTGTCGCCTCGCGGCGCGGGCTTCACGTTCGGCCAGGACGTGAGCGAGCAGTTCAACCATTCTAACGGGTTGAATCTCATCGCGAGGGCGCACCAGCTGGTGCAGGACGGCTTTGAATGGGCACACGACCATGCGGTAGTCACTGTTTTCAGTGCACCGAATTACTGCTTCCGGTGCGGCAACCTGGGCGCCATCCTGGAGGTGGATGAAGCCATGCGACGCACCTTCCTCCAGTTCGAGCAGTTTGAAAAACAGGTTGGCGGCACCACGGCAGAAAAGGAGAGGCAACGAAGGCAACCTGATTACTTCTCTGGGCGCCCAGGCATCTTGCCGATTACCTCACCATACTTCATGTGAGCTGGTCGCGACATAATAGAGCTTGAATAACAAAAAGAGAGACTCAGAACGCGCCCAAAGGGCGAAGGGAGGTCCAAAATGCATTTCAGAGTTGCTCCCTCGCAAGGGCACACCTAGCAATTCGTTCCCTACGTAGCGAATGTCAGCTGCCGAGGCGCTGGCAGCAAAGAAGAGAAGAACCTTCTTCGGCAAGGTGGAGAAGTGTGGGAGTTGTCACACCTGTCTCCACCCGAGCCTCAAGCGCGCGTGCTTGGTCAACCGCCCGCCGGAAGTTGCTGCCGCTGCCAATGCGTCGCGACAGAAATCCATGGCCGGCGGCGCCGCAGCGGCAGTGTACCTCGGAGGTGGGCCGACTGCAACGGAGGCGCTCATCGGCAACGTGGAGTTCCCGGACGATAAGCCAGTCCCTGCTCACGGTGTCCAGGGGTTCAGACTACCTATCGAGCCCAGTACACGCGCCAAGAAGTGGACCCGCACCTGGTAAGTGAGACTCTGGCTCGACGATGTTGTCGTTGTCGCTGTGTCTTGACACACACCGTTGCTCTCTTGCGCAGGGTGCAACAGAACACCGCACTAGGCGGTGGCAGTTGCTGGCTCTTGCGCTGGGTGCCTGGTGCGTCGTCACCTCGAACAGCAGGGGCAGTCTTTCTGGGTTTGCTGACACACGCATTTTGCTGCAGACGGTTCGCAAATAGCAGGCCCTGCCGTGACGTCTCAACCTCCTGATTGGCCGGGCACAGTGGCGCCACGGCATCAGGCTGTTGCCCCAGAAGAGCGCCTTCCTCCGTGGTCGGACACAACCACGCGGGCTGCCTGGCGCGCAGCCGCAATGCAGAATGAGCCAGCGCTGGTCGACGGCGGCGATGCAGGGGCGTCGCCTGGCGGTGGCATTGCTGGTGGCACAGCTGCGTCCCCAGGCTGCATGCCTCTGAATTCAGGCGCTGCTGCAGAAAAGGAGCTACCTCCAGTGCCGCCAGGATGGCATGCATGCACGCACCCCGGATGCGGCAAATCGTATGAGACAACTGCACAGCTGAAGCGGCATGTGGTGACGCACAGGGAGCGCAACTGCCTGTGCCCTTTCCCTGGATGTGGCAAAGCGTTCGGCGACGCGTCAAAGCTGGCACGCCATCAAGTGGTGCACTCAACAGACCGCGACCTGGTGTGTCGCCATCCAGGCTGTGGCCGTATCTTCACAATGGCAACACATTTGGCAACGCACAGCAAGACGCACCAGACGGAGAACCTGCTGCCATGCCCCTATCCGGGATGCAGCAAGAAGTACGCGTACGAATACAAGCGCAAGGCGCATATAGCGAAGCATGTAGCTCAGGGCGATGGTCCGCCGCCGGCACAGCCAGGCGATGTGGCTGCTGCTGAGGACCCTGACGCCGGGGGCGATGATGCTGATGACGCCATGGAATGACGAAGCATGACGTGCAATGCGTGGAAAGTGACGACACGTGGATTAAAAAATTCGTCGTCCGCCTCGCAGAAACCCCCGGTTTGCGTCCGGACATGTTGCTCACACCTAGAGACCTAGCTTCGTGCTCTGGCCGCCAGACTGTCGGAGCGAGCGCCCCGGCCGCTGCGTGGGTGCCGCAGACAGTGTCAGCGCACACAAGGGGCCCTCACCCTACTACGCCGGCTGTGCTGTCCAGACGGCGTCGGCGGCGAGCCTCTAGCTGCTCAGCCACTCTTGCCTCTGCCGAGATTCCGAGCTTTGCGTCGCAAGGTGTGCGCTTTGCTCAGTCGTAGATCTGGGCTCTCTGTTGAGTGCCCCGTCTTGCGCCGCCCTGACGCGAACGCGCTGCCCAAATACGCAGAGTTTGTTGACTTCAAGGCGGCTGCCGCGTCTTCGACGCTTGTGCCGCTCTTTCGCCGCGTCCTGAGCGACCACTTGACACCTGTACTTGCCTATCGGTGCCTCGTCAAGCAAGACGACCGCGACGCGCCCAGCTTCCTCCTCGAGTCCGTCGTCAACGGCAACCAGAGCGTACGTCCCCCGTGGCAACTCGCCACTGGTCGCCCGCGCACGGGGCAGAACCCCTTTGGTCGCCCACAAGTTACCCAGGCAAACAATCCCCGCTCATTCCGCGCTTGCCTGACTCTTCCTCAACTGCTCACAGGGGCGCTACAGCTATGTGGGTGCCCAGCCGGCGTTGGAGGTTGTTGCGCGACAGGGGCGTGTGACCGTGCTGGACCATGTCCAACGAAGCCGCACAGTGCACGACACGGCCGACCCCATGCAGGTGTGCGTCGACATCTCCGCCTCCTGGAAACCATACAGACACCCAGGCCTGCCGCGAGACGCCTTCTGTGGCGGCTTTGTGGGCTATACGTCGTACGACACTGTGCGATACGTCTACTCCGATAAGCTGCCCTTCTCATCGGCGCCGACCGATGACCGCCAGCTGCCTGACATCCACTTGGGATTGTATACCGATGTGGTCGTGTTTGACCATGCGACCAAGCTCGCGTTCTGCGTCACCTGGGTGGATGTGAGCAAATGCGCAGGTGCTAGTGCTGTTGAGGATGCCTATCTGCACGGCCAGCGCCGTTTAGCATCGCTCGTGCGACGCCTGCAGAGCAACAATGCGCCCAGCCTCGCGCCCGGCGCGGTGGGTGGACTCAACTTGAGCGCACTGCCGCCTCCAGCTGCGAGCACGAGCAACATGACGAAGCCTCAATTCCTAGACATGGTGGCTGCCGCCAAGGAGCACATCGCCGCGGGTGACATCTTCCAAGTGGTCCTGTCACAGCGTTTTGAGCGGCGCACATTTGCGGACCCGTTCGAGGTGTACCGTTGTCTGCGCGTGGTCAATCCAAGCCCATACATGATTTACATGCAGGCGCGGGGCGCCATCATGGTCGCCTCCTCTCCAGAAATCCTGTGCCGCGTCACAGCTGACCGGGGGGTGGTCAACCGTCCGCTGGCAGGCACTCGTCGGCGCGGGGCCACCCCAGAGGAAGACTCCGCCCTGGCAGAGGAGCTTCTCGCGGATGAAAAGGAGCGCGCGGAGCACACCATGCTTGTTGACCTCGGCCGCAATGACGTCGGCCGGGTGGCTGCTCGCGGCAGCGTGCGCGTCGACCGCTTGATGGACATCGAGCGCTACAGCCATGTGATGCACATCAGCAGCACTGTGTCCGGCACGCTCGCAGACGGCCTCTCCGCCTGGGACGCCCTGCAAGCTGCGCTGCCCGCAGGTACCGTGTCCGGCGCGCCTAAAGTGCGCGCCATGCAGATCATCGACGACCTGGAGAACGTGCGGCGGGGCCCGTATGGTGGGGGCATCGGCATCGCAGCATTCACCGGGGAGCTCGATATGGCGCTCGCACTGCGCACCATGGTTGTGCCCAGCCGATGCGATGATGCTCTCTACGACCTTGCGCCCAGCAGCGAGGGAAGCAGCGACGGCGATGCAGTTGCTGTTGGGGCGGCGTGCGAGCACCCTCGCCGTGAGTGGGTGTTCCACATCCAAGCTGGCGCCGGCATCGTCGCTGATTCTCAGCCAGAGGCGGAGTTCCAAGAGACGGTGAACAAGGCGGCAGCGCTTGCGCGCGCCATCGATGTGGCGGAGGCTGCATTCACGTGAACGATGTGACGTGTCTTATGACCATTTCTTTGCGAAAACTGTATCGCTGACGATGACTGGAGGTGAGAAGGATCGCCGGTCGTCTGGCCACGGACTCGCGGGCTCGCGCGTGACATGGGACACTTTGCTCAGCGACAACCAGCCGCCTACAACCGTACGCGCGACTGACAGTGGCGACGCGACGGCGGGTCCCGTTGCAGCGACAGAAAGCGGTCG
>Ga0164297_10005611_pt1 | contig 10681 bp, 8 predicted proteins | sample GEODES058metaG_FD_113539 | JGI IMG/M metagenome (GOLD analysis project Ga0164297, IMG submission 113539) | Dystrophic lake water microbial communities from Trout Bog Lake, Wisconsin, USA - GEODES058 metaG | ecosystem: Environmental > Aquatic > Freshwater > Lake | place: USA: Trout Bog Lake...
AAAATTGGTGTGCAGGCGCACGTAGCGGCCATCGCCGCAGGCATAGGCGCCGGCGATCGGATCCCAGAGGTCGGCGGGTGGGTTGCCATCCAGGGCTGCGTAATGTTCCGAGAGGAATTCGATGGCGGCGTGGCGCATATCGACGCTGACGGGTTGGCGCGGGGCGCCGCGGCGGTGCCAGAGTTCGGCGGCGGCCAGGGCGGCGGCGGCGATGGCTGTTTGTGCCGCGGTGCCGACGGCAAAGCTGGATGGCAGGACGGGGTCGGTTCCGGCCAGGCTGAGGTTGCGAAGCGCGTCGGCGGGCAGGTGGGAGTCGGCCCAGAGCGTTTGCAGTGCGGCGCGGGCATTGAGAGCGACCATGGGGCGTGGGCCTTCGGTTTGTCGATAAACGTCGTTATTTGTCGTTATAGATTTGTTAGGCATTTTGCCTGAAAATGCCTTTAGCAGATCTTCGAACGGCATGCGCCGTTGGTTTTCCGTGGTGATTTTGTCGAATAGCCCCTTGCCTTGGGGTATCTGTTTCCGTTACACAGTCAATGGTTTTCTGCGCGAAATGTGCGCGACGGAGTGTTAAATGGCGCTGACAGTTCCTGGTGCTGGCGGATCGGTTACCATTAGTACCGGCCCTTCGAGTTCCAATAACCTTGCGGCTGCCATCGGTTACGCGCTTTCGACCGTCAATGGGGGCCTTGGTCCGGTCGTCACGACGGTGGCGGGTTACCCTCCGTCGCGGGTGGAACACCGAACGAATTGTTCCTGGAACCGAATTCGACGGTCAACGCATCGATCCCGTCCGGCTACGCGGCGGTCATCGACAATTCCTCCAGTCCCGCCACGCTGTATGGGTCCGATGACGCAATCATCGTCGGCACCGCCGGCGGCAGCGTTTACGTCACCGGCACGTCCTCGGTCGCCGCGGTCGGTCCCGCAACGATTACGGCGTCGGGCCATTATCAGATCCAGGGCAGCGGTGGTGGCGACAATATTTCGGTCAGCGGCGCCGGCGAGATCGATAGCGAAGGGCCAACGACCGTTTCAGCGTCGGGCGCCAATCTTGTGAATGTCTCCGGCCCGTTTACCGTTACGGTGGCGGGTGGGGCCAACACGGTCAATGCGTCCGGATCCGGCACGGTCATCGGTGGCAGCGGCACGAACCGAATCGTTGCCAATGGCGGTGTTGGCACGACCACGATCATTGATACCGCCGGCACCGACGATGTCGTCGGCACAGGCGCCGGCACGGCCGTCGTCAGCCTGAGCGGCGCGGGCGGAACGCTTTACGCCGGTACTGGCCAGTTGACCGGCGTTTTCAGCGGCGACACGGCCGCAGTGGGCCTTAATAGCGGTACGGCGCAGGTCACGCTATCGGGCTACAAGGACTCGATCTTCGGCGGGTCCGGTCTGGCGCAGGTGCAAGTTAACGGCGATAACGCGCAAATCGGTGGTTCTACCGGCCTCATGCAGGTTACTGCGACCGGGGCCAATACCCAGATATTCGCCGGCACGGGCGGAATCGAGGGGGTTTTCTCGGGCAAAGGCGATCAGATCAACGGTGGCACCGGGAATATCAGCGCAACCTTGGCTGGCTCCGGCGACGTCGTCGGTGCGTCTTCCGGCGCACTGGTCACCAATACGTTGTCGGTCACCGGGTCTGCGGCGACGATCTTCGGCGGCGCGAAAAGCCAGCTAACGGCGGATATCGAGGGCGCCAACGCCGTTGTCGGTCTGCTGAGCGGCTCGACCAATCTGTCATTGAACGGCGGCGGCGCGACGGTTAACGCAAACACCGGGTCGCTGAACCTGGTTGCCGGTAACGGTGGCTCCGACACCGTCAACCTGTATACCGGTAATACCGCTATCACCGTGAACGGCAGCACCAGCCTTTATGTGAACGGCGGCAAGGGGTTGCTGCAGTTCGTCGGCGGCTCGGGGACATCAACCATCATGGGCAACGGCAGCACCACCATGTGGGGGAGTGCCGGGTCCAACATCACCTTCACCGGCCTGTCCGGCAATAATCCCGCCGCCTTCATTGCCGCAGACGGCAACGAAACGCTGAACGCAGCGCTGTCCAACACGGCCGTTTCCGTCGCCGCCAATTCGGTCGCCGGTAGCAGCAACGTTTACCTCGGCGGTAAGGGCGCTGATACCTTGAACAGCGGTGTCGGCACGACGACCATGACCGGCGGTCAGGGCGCCAACGTGTTCGAGTTCCAGAGCGTCGTCGGCAGCAACGGATCACAAAGCATCGTCACCGACTACGGAATCCAAGGGTCAAATGACGAAGTGCTGCTGGCCGGCTACAGCACCATAGCAGGCTCGTCCTCGTCGGGTGGCAACACCACGCTGACGCTGACGGATGGAACCAGCATCACGTTCAATGGTGTTGCGGACGTCGGAAGCCTCAACATCAAATATAGCTGAGCACGCCCAAAACCTCTCACAAGGGCGCCGCAGCGAAACGCGCGGCGCCCTTCGCATTTCTGTGCTCGTCTTGTTTCGCCCCGCGCATTTCCAGTCCCGGCAAAAATGCTTTAGCGTCGCTGCAAAGAACGCCAAGGCAGGAAACGAATGGCTGACGACAACACGGCGGTGTCAAACGCGGCACCAGCACCCACCCAATCCCCGGCACCGCACAGCACCGACCAAAGCTGGGAAAGCGAATTAGCCGAACTTCGCCAGCGCCAAGCAGTCGCCCGCGAACTCGGCGGCGCCGACCGTGTCGCGCGCCAACATGCCGGCGGGCGCATGACGGTGCGTGAGCGGATCGACAAAATGCTGGATCCCGGCAGCTTCCAGGAGGTCGGCTCTATCGCCGGCAAAGGCCATTACGATGCCCAGGCCAATCTGACCGGCTTCACCCCCGCCAACTGCGTGTTCGGCCGCGGCACCGTCGATGGCCGCCCCGTGGTGGTGGCGGGCGATGATTTCACCCTGCGTGGCGGGTCGGCCGATGCCGCCATCAAGGGTAAGCCGAAAATGTCGGAGGAAATGGCCACACGCTTTCGTATGCCCATTATCCGGCTGATCGAGGGCTCGGGCGGCGGCGGCTCGGTGAAAACGATCGAAACCACCGGGCGCGCCAACTTGCCGGGCGGGCTGACGGAGACGACGAACTTCGATCTGGTGGCGAACCAGTTAGGGGAAGTGCCGGTCGTCGGCCTGGGATTGGGCTCGGTTGCCGGGCTTGGCGCCGCGCGCCTGACGGCGTCGCATTTTGCCGTGATGGTCAAGGAAATGACGGCCGTCTTCGTCGCCGGCCCGCCGGTGGTGGAGCGTCTGGGCGAACCGCGCACCAAGCAGGAATTGGGCGGCTGGCAGATCCAGTTGCGTTGCGGCGCGGTCGATAACGCCGTCGATACCGAGGAACAGGCCTTCGAGGCCGCGCGCCGTTTCCTGTCCTACCTGCCAAGCTCGGTGCATGAATTGCCGCCGCGCAGCCGTGGCTGGGACGATCCGAAGCGGCGGGACGAGTCGCTGATCTCGATCATCCCGAAGGTGAAAAAGCAGCCTTATCACATGCGCCGGATCATCGGCTCGGTCGTGGATCGCGATAGCTTCTTCGAAATGGGCCATTTATTCGGCCGATCCATCATCACCGGCCTCGCTCGGCTGGATGGCTGGCCGGTCGCGATCATGGCCGGCGATCCGCTGTTCGAGGGTGGTGCCTGGACGGCGGATGCGTGCAACAAAATCATCCGCTTCGTCGATATGGCGCAGACGTTCCATCTGCCGATCGTCCATCTGGTGGATTGCCCCGGGTTTCAGGTGGGGCTGAAGGCGGAAAGCAGCGCCGTGATCCGCTGGGGGGTGCGCGCCCTGACGGCGATCAATCAGACCACGGTGCCCTGGTGCAGCATCATCGTGCGCAATTGCTATGGGGTCGGCGGTCTGGGCCACCAACCGGTCGGGCATCTGTGCCTCCGCTATGCCTGGCCCTCGGGCAGTTGGGGATCTTTGCCGCTGGAAGGCGGGATCGAGGCGGCCTATCGCGGCGACATCGATGCCGCCGATGATCCCGCGGCCAAACTGCAAGAGATCGAGGACCGTCTCAATCGCCTGCGCTCGCCCTACCGCACCGCCGAGGCGTTCTGGCTGGATGAGGTGATCGATCCGCGCGATACGCGCACCCTGTTGTGCGATTTTGCCAATCTTGCCGCGCCGCTGCGGGAACCTGGCTATAGCCGGTTCGGCATGCGGCCCTAGGCCGAGGGGACAGCCGAACGGGTTTTGCTGGGGGCACGCTTACGTGTGTCCCCCCTCCGGCGATCGCGCGTGTTAGATAATCGGCGTCGCCATCACCGCCTTTTGATAGGCATCGCGCGCGCAGAGACGATCATACCACGCGCGCAGCGCCGGCATCTCGGGGCGCGAGAGGCCCAGGTAGTCCATATTGAACCACCGATGCGCATGCACGCCCCAGGGAATATCCGCCAGGGTCAGCGCCTCGCCGGCCAAATAGGGATGGCGGGCGACCTCGGCCTCTACCATGCGCCACGCCTTGGCGGTTTCTTCGATTGCCGCCTGGATCGCCGCCATGTCGCGTTTTTCCGCCGGGGTTCGCACCAAGCCCCAGAACACCGCCGCCATCGGCCGGTTCATCGTCGTCTGCTGCGCATCCATCCACCGGTCGATATTCGCCCGAGCCTGCGCCGCGTTCGGCCATAACGCATCGTCATCGCGCGCGAGGTAGCGGCAGATCACATTGCTCTCCCACAAGGTGAAGGCGCCTTCCTGCAGCGTCGGCACCAGGCCGGTGGGGTTCATCGCCCGATACCCCGGCGTGTCGGTCTGGCCATAGGCGCCGCCGACATCGATCCGCTGGAACGGCAGGCCGCGTTCATGCAGCACCCAAAGCACCTTCATCACATTGCTCGATGTCGCTCGTCCCCAGACGATCCGTTCCGCCGCATCCGCCATCGCGTCCCCCTGTTACTGGTGGGACCAGGGTAGTCGCGGCGCGGCGAACCAGCAATGCGCGCTGCTGGCAGAGACGCTGGGCGTTGCCCCCGAGAGGGGTATCCCAGGGGGCGTATCTCAAGGGGCGTAGCTCAGGGGGCCTATCAAAGAGGCTGCGTCCAAGGCGCGCATCCAGGGGGCTGGGTGCGAGGCATCCCGCTTCGTCGAACCGGTTCGCGCCGCGACAGAGGGCGCGCCATCGCTTGCGTGTCTTGGGCGAATGGCGCACACAGCGGCCAATGTCGCGCTTGGGATATCATTTCGCGCCGTGGCTGTTGGGCGTGCTCACGGCTCTGCTGGCCGCGGCGGCACTCGGCGCGGCCTATGCGATGGAAACCTGGGGCGGGCTGGTGCCCTGCGCGCTATGCCTGCTGGAACGTTGGCCCTATCGCGTGCTGATCGGCCTCGGTTTGCTCGCGGCCCTGCTGCCACGCCGTCTCGCTCGTCTGGCACTTTGGGCGGCTCTGCTGTGCCTGCTGGCGGAGGTGGCGCTGGCCGCCATCCATGCCGGCGTGGAATGGCACTGGTGGCCCAGCCCGCTGCCGGAATGCGCCGCCCCCAGAATCACCGGCACGACGATCGCCGAACGCCTGGCGAGCATGCCGCTGCGGCCGTCGAAACCCTGCGATGAGCCGAATTTTCTGCTGCCGAGCGTTCCGCTGTCGATCGTTGGGATGAATTTGGTATTTGCGCTGGTATTTTCGGCCTTCCTGGCCATTTGGATGCTAACCGCATGCACACGAACGGACAAAGTTCCCGATGAGCGACCCCTCGAACGATCTGCCGGGTGACGCACCGGCGCCTGCGCGCACGGCGCGGGCGATTCGCGTCGATCACGCCGGCGAGTATGGCGCGGCGCGGATCTATGCCGGACAACTGGCGGTTCTGGGCCACGGGCCGAAGGGCGATCTGCTGCGCCATATGCAGGCACAGGAACAGCAGCATCTGGCCACGTTCAACGACCTGATCGCCGATCGCCGGGTGCGCCCGACGGTGATGTTGCCGTTCTGGCACGTCGCCGGCTTTGCCCTGGGGGCGGTGACCGCCGCGCTGGGGGAAAAGGCGGCCATGGCCTGCACGGTGGCGGTCGAGGAAACCATCGATGAGCATTACCGCCAGCAGATGGAATCGCTGCACGACGAACCCGCGCTGTGCCAGACCATCGCCCGCTTCCGCGAGGAGGAGATCGAGCACCGCGACATCGGCTTGGCGCATGGTGCCGAACAAGCGCCGGGATACCGGATGCTGTCGCGATTGATCCGTGCCGGATGCAAGGTGGCGATCAAGGTCAGCGAAAAGCTCTGACACGACCCTGCTGGCCGCCGAGGTCGCGGCCGCGCGGTTGATTGCTCCGGTTTGGTGCGCTCGTTTGCGTCAAAATGCGCGGATTACCCGTTTTTTGCCACATTTCGGTCCCGTTCCGGACGCGAAGCCATGGTTACCTTTTGGTTAACCAAACCGATCGTGTCATGAGAATGCGCCCCTTACGCTTCCGCTCCCCCTTCGCCTGGGCCCTGCCGGCCAAGGCCCCGACGCCGGTATCCGCCCACCGGCAGGAAGAGGCCGCGACGGCCCTGTCCTCGCTGATCGCGACTGCGCGCCGGCAGGCCATCGCCGACGGCGTCTCGGCCATCCCGCCCGTAATCTATCGCGCACTGCTCGGCTTTTTCCCCGCCGATGTGCTGAGCCGGGTGCGCTATGCCGTCGGTGCCATCGCGCCGCTGAGCCTGCCGTCCTTCGCCGTTACCTACGGCGATGCGCGCGCCATCACGCTGGGTGACGTCGTGCTGTTCAAGACCGAGCGCGGGGCGCAGACGGACGCGGCCCTGTGGGTGCATGCCTTGACCCATGTGATGCAATATCAGCGTTGGGGCATGGCAGGGTTTGCCGAACGCGCGGTGCGTGATGGCGCCGCGCTGGAACAGGAAGCGATCGAGGCTGGGTCACGCTTTTGTCGCTGGCGCGCCGACGCCGCCTGAGGTCTGCGGCGATCCTTCCGGCTCCCTCGCCGCCATTGGCTCGGCCCGCGCGAGGCACGATCGGGCTGACGATCAGGTTTTCACCAACGCCGCGGTCATCCGCGTCTCGGTCCGCAGCACCACAGTCACGATCGCCAGAGCCGACCCATGCCATAGCCGCCGGACGCGGTTCGTCGCCGCCGCAACCGGGGATCGGTGCGGGTTTATTCGGCGAGAAAGCGCGCCACGGCCGGATCGGCTTGCAGCGCCGCCAGTTCCTCCGGCGTCGGTAATTGCGGCCGGTCGCGCAGGACGTTGACCATGCACAAAAAGCCCAGCGGCTCGCCCGCGGTGGCGCGGAACTGATGCCAGGACCAGGCCGGGATCGAGACCAGATCGAATTGTTTCACCGCTCGCACCGTGCCGCCCACCATGCACTGGCCAGAGCCGCGCAGGATCATCACCGCATGGGCGTGCTCATGGCGTTCCAGGGTCGAATAGCCGCCGGCCGCCATTTCGAAATAGCGCAGTTCGCAGTTCAGATCCTGTTCATGAAACAGCACCTGGCGGGAGATGTCCTTGAATGGCGCGCTGCCGTCCTCTTTGTAGGGCATATAGGCAACGCCATCCCAGCGGAACCCGTCCTGAACGGGGCGGAACGGTGGTGTGGCTGCGTGATCCATGGCGTTACCTGTATGCGTGCGCGGCGACGGCGCGGGTGAAGGCTGCGGCTTCCTCGGGGATGCGGTCCCGCGCCAGCAGCAGGTTGCCGCCGATCAGTAGCATCGTGTCGGGTCCATAGAAATCGAGGATTTCGCCGGTGCGCGCCAGCGTCATGCCGCCGGCGGGGACGGGCAGGGCGCCGAAGGCTCGGGCATGTGCCGCCAGACGCCGGCAGGTCGCCTGCGAGTAGCCGAAGCGTCCGCCATAGCTGGGGAAGATCACCGCATCCGCGCCGATCAGGGGAAACAGCTTGCCGATCAGCAGGTCGGGCGCGATGCGCAGCCCGCCCATGCTGGGATGGGCGAAGATGGTCATATCGGGAAATTCCCGAACCAAGCGCTGCACGGCGGGAAAGCCCGAGATCATCGGCGCGACCATCAGGCTGCTGAGCCCTTCGTCCCGCGCCAGGCGCGCCTGGGCGCGCATCTGGTCCAGATCGCCGGTCACGGACGGGATATACTGCGTGTGATGTCCGGTATGGCGTATGGCCCGCCGTATGCCCGCGGCGCAGTGGCTTATGCGGTCGGCGTAGCGGGAATAGGTCTGATTGGCCAGGCCGTGGTCATCCTTGATGAAGTCCAGCCCGCCCAGGGCCAGACGCTCACTCAACATGCCCAGGCGCGCCGCCGGCAAGCCTTGCGGCTTCAAGGCCGAGGCGGTCAAGGCGCGAGACCGTGCGCTCATCTTGCTGCGCAGTTCCGGCAGATGGTGCCGCGGGCGGGCATAGGCGGCCAGGATCGTCGCCGGCAGATCGACATCTGCCAGCGTCACGTCTTCCTGCAACGACGTATTGCCGAACAGCATGTTCAGCACCTGGCCGGGGTCGTCGCCCAGTGTCGACACCGCCAGCCCGATCCGCACGGCAAAGCGGCCATCGCCGAGGTCGCTGATGTCCTGCACCGCGCCGACGATGTCGCGCAGAACGGCGGGCTCATCGATCGCGTCCAGCGGCATCTCGACGCTTTGCTCAACCGCGATGCCCTGCGCGCGGGCGGCGATCTCGGCCGCTTCGGCGCGCACGTGGTAGGTGACGGCGATCCTCATGCGGCGGCGGTGTCCATCGGCACCACCAGCGCATCCACCGCGACCGCACCGTCGGCGCCGAGGATCACCGGGTTCACGTCGATGGCTTGTAGCGCGTCACCGCAGGCCAGCGCCGCCGTCTGCAGGGCCATCAGCAGATCGACGAAGGCGGTCAAGGACCCGGCATGTTTCCAGCGGTGGCTTGCCAGCACGCGCCCCAGGCTGCCGGCCGCCACGGCGTGCGCCACCGCGCTGCGGCTGGATGGGATCGGGATGGTCACGACGTCGCGCAGAGCTTCGGCAAAGATGCCGCCCAAGCCGGCGATCAGCACCAGGCCGACGCCATCGGCGCGGGTGACGCCGGCGATTGCTTCCATCTCACCCTTGATCATCGCCTGTACGACGACGTGTGGGCAGTTCACGGCCTGATATGCCGCCCGCACCGAGGCTGCATCGTGCAGGTTGATATGGACCAGGTCGAGGTCGCTTTTGTGTGCGACACCGTCGGCGACACCTTTCAGCACCACCGGATAGCCCAGGTGGTCGGCGGCGGCGACGGCATCGCTGGCCGAGCGGGCGTCGCGCATGGGGACGGTTTTGACGCCGAAGCCGGCGAGGAGACGCAGGCTTTCCGGTTCGGTCAGCGGCCGGGCCAACTGGGTGGTGACGGGGTTGGTGGCGGATGCTGTATCCGAGCCAGCGACGATATCAGGCCCAGCGACGATATCAGGCCCAGCGACGATATCAGGCCCAGCGATGATATCAGGCCCGGGCGCGAGCAGGGCGCCGATGCCTTCCAGCAGGATGTCGGTGTCGGTGAAGACGTCGATCCCCAGGCTTGCATAGGTCGCCAGTTCCGCCTCCGGCAGGCCGCCGGGTGTGACCAGCAGCAGCGGCTTGCCGGATTTTTCCCGCGCAGCACCCATCGCCGCGCGATAGGGATCGCCCTGCCAGGGGTTCATCGAATGCACCAGCGCCAGCGTCACCGTGACCTCGGGATCCATCATCAGCAAGGACGGCACCTCGGCGGAGCGGCGCATGCCGCCGAAAATGCCCAGATCCAGTGGGTTGCCGATGCGCGAGAAGACTTTGTGCGCGTCGATCGCGGCGTGGGTTTCCGGCGTCAGCGGGGCCAGCGGCACGCCCAGCGCCTCACACCGATCGGCGATCAGCGACGCACCGGCGCCCGAGGTGGACAACGCCCCCAGCTTGCCCGGCCGGCTGCCATATTTGTCCAGCAACGCCGCCGCCGTCATCAGCCCTTCCAGCGTGCGCACCGTGGCGACACCGGCGGAGCGGAATAGCGCCTGATAGGCCGCATGGTCGCCTGCCATGCGCGACGAATGGGCGACCGCCGCCGCGGCGCCGGCGGCCGAACCGCCGATTTTCAGCGCCACGACATGCTTGCCCGCCGCATGTGCGGCCAAGGCCAGGCGGCGGAAGCGCGGCCCATCATCCAGGCTATCGATCAGCAGCGCGATCACCCGTGTGGGTTCGTGCGTCAGGGCGAATTCCACATAATCCAGCACCGACAAATCCGCCTCATTCCCGGCGGAGGCGAACAGCGACAGGCCCGCGCCCAGCTTCGCCAAGCGGCCCGCCATGGCATCGAACAAGGCACCGGAGTGGGAGAAGATGGAAATCCCGCCCGGCTTCTGGCGCTTGGCGTGGGAGGTGTTGAAGCCGACCGACAAGGGGACATTGGCATTGTAGATGCCATTGCAGTTCGGCCCGACGATGCGGATGCCTTCTTCGCGCGCAATCCGCGCCAGTTCGGCTTGCCGTTCCGCCCCGCCGGCGTCCAGGCTTTCGGCATAGCCGGCGGAGCCGACGATGACCGCTTTCAGCCCGGCGCGGGCGCAGTCGCGCACGGCCTGCACCGCGGCCTCGGCCGGGATGGCGAGGAAGGCGGTATCCACTTGCTCGGGGAAGGAGGCGACATCGGCGACGCAGGGGATGCCCTCGACGTCCGTCAGGCGGCGGCTGACGCCGTAGATGCCGCCGGTGAAGCCGGTGTT
>Ga0164297_10005612_pt1 | contig 10679 bp, 16 predicted proteins | sample GEODES058metaG_FD_113539 | JGI IMG/M metagenome (GOLD analysis project Ga0164297, IMG submission 113539) | Dystrophic lake water microbial communities from Trout Bog Lake, Wisconsin, USA - GEODES058 metaG | ecosystem: Environmental > Aquatic > Freshwater > Lake | place: USA: Trout Bog Lake...
AAGATGTTGTGGAATTTGCCATTGGCTGGGTCTGCATTCAAGAAGGTCTACTACGATCCTGCTCGTGGTCGTCAAGTAGCGATGTTCATTCCCGCTGAAGACATAGTTGTACCTTACGGCGTGTCGAATCTTGAGACCGCCGAGCGCGTCACGCACGTGATGCGTAAGACTGAGAACGATGTTAGAAAACTGCAAGAAGCAGGGTTCTATATGGACATTGAGTTGGGCGATCCATCTCACGACATTGATGACATTGAGAAACAAAAGAACGAAGAGATGGGCATCACCGCGTTGAACGATGACCGCTATCACATCTTAGAGATGCACGTCCACTTGGACTTGGATGGCTTTGAGCACAAGAACAAGAAGGGTGAGATGACCAAGATCGCTCTGCCTTATGTTGTGACTGTCGAAAAGGGCAGCCGTAAAGTTTTATCCATCAGGAGAAATTGGCTTGAGGAAGACAAACTACAACTTAAGCGACAGCATTTTGTCCATTATCAATACATCCCTGGATTTGGTTTTTATGGCTACGGTCTTATCCATCTTATCGGTGGTTACGCTAAGTCAGCTACTATGCTTATTCGTCAGTTGGTTGACGCTGGAACTTTATCGAATCTGCCGGGCGGTCTTAAGTCGCGTGGCCTCAGAGTTAAAGGCGATGACACACCGATAGCACCTGGAGAGTTTAGAGATGTAGACGTACCCAGTGGTTCAATCAGGGACAACATTCTTCCGCTCCCATACAAAGAACCCAGTCAAGTTCTGTTTGCACTGTTCCAAAACATCGTGCAAGAAGGCCGTGCGTTTGCATCATCTGGCGACATTAAGGTTAGTGACATGTCAAGTCAAGCCCCTGTGGGTACGACGTTAGCCATATTGGAGCGCACGCTTAAAGTCATGACGGCTGTTCAGAGCCGACTGCATTATGCGATGAAGATGGAGTTTAGACTCTTGAAAGAGTTGATCGCCGCCGACACTCCAGAAGATTATGACTATGAGCCTGAGTATGGTACGAAATCAGCCAAGCGTGCTGACTATGACTTGGTGGACATCATCCCCGTGTCAGATCCCAACGCAGCAACCATGGCCCAAAAGATTACGCAGTACCAAGCGGTTCTTCAGTTGGCTCAGTCAGCTCCCCAGTTGTACAACTTGCCACTCTTGCATCGTCAGATGATTGAGGTGTTGGGCGTGAAGAACGCAGCCAAACTTGTACCAACAGAGGACGACGAGGTACCAACAGATCCTATTCAAGAGAACCAAGACTTGTTGACCATGAAGCCAGTCAAGGCGTTCATGGAGCAGAATCATCAAGCTCACATCACAGCGCATATGTCATTGATGCAGGATCCACATATGCAGCAGTTGATGGCAAACAACCCACAAGCTCCTCAGATCCAAGCTGCATTGATGGCCCACGTCAACGAGCACTTGGGCTTCGAGTACCGCAGACAGATCGAGCAGTCACTGGGCGCTACATTACCAGCTAAAGATAAAGAGGGTAACTATCCCAAGGTTGATCCAGCAATGGCAGACCAAATCGCGGCTATGGCAGCTCAAGCTGCACAGCAGTTGACTCAACAAAATCAACAAGCAGCAGCTCAACAGCAGGCCCAACAACAAGCTCAAGATCCGATCGTTCAGATGCAACAGCAAGAACTCCAGCTCAAGCAGCAGGACTTACAGCTCAAAGCTCAGAAGCAACAAGCAGACGCGCAAGAAAAACAAGCTCGTTTGCAGATTGAACAAGCTCGCATTGAAGCTCAAAAACAGATCGCTCAGATGCAGGTTGCTGCTCAGACTACGATCCAGAAAGAGAAGAACATCAGAGATTATGACTTGAACAGAGCCAAGTTAATCTCTGGTAACAAACTCGAAGGTATGAAGATTGGTGTTGATATGCAGAAGCATAAACACTCAATGGCTGTGCAAAAGCACAACATTGACAAGCAGTCTGAGGATAGAAAAGCTCAAGCAGCAGCTAACAAACCAGAACCAAAGGGTGAAGAATGAGAGAACGTGTTAATTTCTCTGCCATGATGCACGTAGAACGCCAGAAACAGGTGGACTTTGTAGCGAGTGGCAGATGCGTTGATTTCGCCGAATATCGGCACATCTGTGGGATTATCCGGGGTCTAGAACTCGCAGATCAAATTGTAGACGACCTCGTGCAAAAAATGGAGAAAGACGATGACGAGTTTTGACGTATCCGCTGTGGACTTATCTGGGATCCTTAACAAGGGCACCGAGGATAAAGCCAAACAGTTGCCAGACCCTAAGCGATTTCATTTGCTCTGCGTGGTTCCCGAAGCTATTGAGGAATATGCAGACTCTGGGATTGTGAAGTCTAGTCAAACAATGCACTATGAAGAAGTACTGACCCCAGTGTTATTCGTAGTCAAAATGGGCCCCGACGCTTATAAAGATACGACTCGCTTTCCTAGCGGTCCGTCTTGTAAAGAGGGGGATTTTGTTATCACCAGACCTAACTCAGGCACCCGCCTGAAAATTCACGGTCGTGAATTCAGGATCATCAACGATGATTCTGTTGAGGCCGTTGTAGAAGATCCACGCGGAATTTCCCGCGCTGCTTAAGGAAAAACCATGGCAACATCATTTGAAGAGTTTAAGTTCCCCGACGACGAAGAACCAAAGGTTACTGCAAAAGAACCCGAGGATAAATTTGAAGTAGAGATTGAAGACGATACACCTCCCGAAGATCGCGGTCGCAAGCCTATGGCTAAACCTCCCGAGGATCCAACGGAAGATGAACTGTCTAGTTACGACGAAAAAGTTCAAGCCAGAATCAAGAAGTTCACTCGTGGTTATCACGACGAACGTAGAGCTAAAGAAGAAGCGCTTCGTGAACGCCAAGCCGCTGAAGCTTATGCTCGCCAGATTTTGGAAGAAAACAAACGCCTACAGCAACAGTTAGCTAACGGTAGCAAAGAGTACATCGAGACTTTTAAACAAGCCGCCGAAGCTCAACTCACTGCAGCCAAAGAACGATTCACCAAAGCTTATGAATCTGGAGATGCACAAGCGCAAGCTGAAGCTCAAGCCATGATTGCAGCAGCAACCGTAAAAGCTAGTCGTGTACAGGACATGAGACCCGTGCAGGTCGAGGAACGTGAATTCAGGCCAGCACCTGTTCAACAACCCGAAACACCACGCTTGCATCCACGCACTCAACAGTGGGTAGACAACAACAGCGATTGGTACGGGGTGGATGAAGAGATGACTGCATCTGCCGTGGGGCTTGACAAGAAACTCCAGCGAGAGTATGGTCAAGACTTCATTGGTACTGAAAAGTACTTTCAGCTCATTGATAAAACAATGCGCAAAAGATTTCCTGAGCATTTTGAAGACGCTCAGAGCCGTTACTCCGACGAAGAGGATGATGAACCACCTCAACGCCGTGCCTCAAAACCCGCGTCTGTTGTAGCTCCCGCTACACGCAGCACGCCGCCCAGCCGTATTAGACTGAAAGCCTCAGAAGCCGAGATTGCTCGTAGACTTGGAGTGCCCATTGAACAATACGCGAAACAGGTTGCTTTACTTAGAAAAGGTGCTTAATCATGTCAGATAAACAAAACCGCTTAGACCGTGAACTCGATGACCGAAAAGTAACAGCTTTTCGCCCAGAAATGTGGAAGCCACCGGAGCTTCTGCCCGAACCTAAACCAAGGGACGGCTGGAAACATCGTTGGATTCGTATAAGCATGTTAGGTGGAGCTGACGCGACTAACATTTCGTCTAGGTTACGCGAAGGATACGAACCCGTTAAAGCGGAAGATTATCCCGAGTTAATGATGCACGCCACTCAAGAAGGCCGATTTAAAGGCAATATTGAAGTAGGTGGTTTGTTGTTATGCCGTATTCCAGCAGAGTTTGAGAAGCAGCGTGATGAATATTACGCCAAGCAGAATCAAGCACAGATGGAGTCCGTGGATAACAGTTTTATGCGCCAGAATGATCCTCGTATGCCTTTGTTCGCAGAGCGCAGATCGAACGTGAGTTTTGGCAAAGGCTCTTAAATTTTTAAGGAAATAAAATGGCTTATCCAGCAATTTCAGCCCCTTATGGGTTCAAGCCAGTCAATTTGATTGGCGGGCAGCTATTCGCAGGTTCTACCCGCATGCTGCCCATTCAGTACGGTTACGCAAGTAATTTGTACAATGGCGATCTCGTTAAATTAGTTCAAGGTTTTGCAGTTCAATCTACAATTACCAGCTCTAACGGCGAGACAACTCCAGGTACTACAGCTCCTACAGATAACATCGTTGGTGTTTTCTTGGGTTGTAACTACACTAACCCCAGCAATAAACAGAAACAGTATGCACAATACTGGGCTTCTGGCACATTGGCTGGTGATGGTGTAGCTGTTGTAGCTGATGATCCTGACCAAGTGTTCAAGATGGTTGCACTCACTTCTGGTGGTGCTTTGGCTTCTGGTGCTGTTCCTATGATTGGACAGAACGTTGCTATTAACCGTTCATGGGCTGCTGGTACAGGTAACGTCAATACAGGCGACTCCTATATTGGTTTGACTTCTCCTTCTTCACTCAGCGCTGTTGCTCAATTGCCCTTGCGTGTAGTTGGTTTGGTGCCTGATACAGCTTATGCTGTTTCTGCAACAGGTTCTTCAAGTTCAACAACCATCACTTTGACTGGCTCTGGCTTGCCCTCCGCCATTCTCCAAGGTGCTGACGTTGCTTACTTGGCTCCTAACGGTCAATTGATTGAGACTGGATCTTTTGTGACTTCAGCTTACGCTGCTGGTACAACTTCCATCGCAATTAACGTGGCTATTGCAGTCCCTGGCGGTATCACTGCTATTCCTAGCGGTTCTACTATTGTGTTTACAAACTATCCCGAAGTTTTGGTTAAGTTTAACCAAGGCACTCATGGATACTACTATCCCGTTACAGTCTAAGGAGTAATTACAAATGGCTATTTCACGCGCACAACTATTGAAAGAGCTGCTCCCAGGCTTGAACGCATTGTTCGGTTTAGAGTATGCACGCTACGGCGAAGAGCACAAAGAGATCTACGAAACAGAAACCTCTGAGCGTTCTTTTGAAGAAGAAACGAAACTGTCAGGTTTCTCTGCAGCACCTGTTAAAAACGAGGGTTCAGCCATCGCTTATGACAATGCTCAGGAAGCATGGACAACTCGCTATAACCACGAAACCATCGCCCTTGGTTTCTCGATCACTGAAGAAGCGATCGAAGATAACTTGTATGACTCTTTGTCTGCACGTTATACCAAAGGTTTGGCTCGTGCTATGGCATACACCAAGCAAGTTAAAGCTGCTGCCGTTTTGAACAACGGCTTCAACGCAGCCTACACTGGCGGTGACGGTGCATCTTTGTTCTCTACTGCTCACCCCTTGGTGAATGGTGGTACCAACGCCAACACTCCTTCTACTCCTGCTGATTTGAACGAGACTTCTCTTGAGAATGCCGTTATTCAGATCGCTGCATGGACAGATGAGCGTGGCCTCTTGATCGCTGCCAAGCCCAAGAAGTTGATTGTTCCCCCAGCATTGATGTTCGTTGCTACCCGCTTGCTCGATACAGAGCTCCGCGTTGGTACAAACAACAACGACATTAACGCTATCAAGAACAACGGTGCAGTTCCTGAGGGTTACACAGTTAACCACTTCTTGACAACACCTAACGCTTGGTTCTTGACCACAGACGTACCTAACGGTTTGAAGCACTTCGTTCGTACACCGCTGCAAAACAGCATGGACGGCGATTTCGACACTGGTAACGTACGTTACAAGTCTCGTGAGCGTTACAGCTTTGGCTGGTCAGATCCATTGGGAATCTACGGTACATACTAATCAAATCAGGTCAAAAGCCTGTTTGGAGGGGCCCCCAAGAGGGGCCCTTTTTTATTATTGACAACATTAAAAAATAGTGTATATTGTGAGTGTCTGGGATTTTTTCCTCTTGTTGTGACTGGCCCAGCAGACGATGCAACGAATGGCAAGAGGCTTTTGCATAAGGAATTATCATGGCACGTTCCACGTTCTCCGGCCCAATTTTGTCGGGTCAAAATCGTTTTGGCCCTTTGCGCGACATTGGTTACTCAGTGCTCGAGCAAGACGCTTACATTGACTTTTCCGTTACCACAGGTAGCGGCACCGCAGGTTATGCTGGTGGCTCAGGTCAATTTGTTGTATCCAACACAATCCCCAATTTGCCCGGTCAACTTTACACCCCCCAAGCTGGTGTAGCTGCCGCAGCTCCTACAACTGCAAGTCCTCCCGCAGATACAGCTACTAACATCTATCGCGGTGTAATTATGTATTTGCCCCAAAATTGCCAGATTTTTGACTTCATTGTTGATATGCCCACAGCAATGTCAGGCATCACAGCAACTCCTACTGGGGTAAACCTGTATATTTCTAACGGCATCACAGCAAACGGTGGTACTCCCACATATGCTTCTGTTGCTCTTGGAACAACAACCACTGGTACTGCAGGTCGTCAGACTGTGACTTATTCAGCCACTCAGTTGAACAACTTGTTGTCTACAACTTTAGACATTCAGAACCCACAAAACGGTACACAGCCCGCATGGTTCTCTCAGTTGGTGTTTACAGTTGGTATTGCTGCAGCATCTGGATTGACTGCTCCTACAGCAGGTCAATTTAATTTTGTCGTACGCTATGCACAACCTGATTTGAATATCGGTAACACTACAACTTACCCCTACGGTAACTTCGATTAATTTCCTGGGGGCTTCGGCCCCCATCTTTGAATTTAAAGGAGATTAATATGGCAAATGCTGCTTTATCGTCAATGACCCGCATGGGTAAATACGAGCCATTTGACTTGCAAGTTGCACGCGGGCAAGTTTATGGGCACTCAACACTGAGTCTTTTTGGGTATCAACCTTCAGTTGGTACAACTTCTATTCCCGTTTGGGAAAATGCAACAACATATACCTACCCAGTTTCTGCTGCCGCAGTGACTATAGCGAGTAGTTCTGCATCTGATGTAGCACCTGCAGCCGTGCTGATTAATGGTTTGGATGCTAACTTTAACCCCATTTCAGAAGTTATTACGCTTACTGGTCAAACAGGCGTGGTAACTACAAAGTCGTATTTGCGGGTCAACAGTTTGTTTATGGTTGGCGTGGCCTCGGGTCAAACGTCAAATGTAGGTACGATTACTGCTAAAAATTCAGGCGGAACTGCGACTTACGCACAGATTAATGCGGCTATTGGTAAAAGCCAAAGCACCATTTACACTGTTCCAGCAGGGTACAGTTTTTATTTGGATCTCGCAGAAGCTAATACTTCTAACAGCTACACAGGTAGTACGATCGTTACTTACAGTGTGCAGGCTACCAATAATGTAACTGGAGTTACGATTAACGTTTTGCAACAACCTTTTGTCTCTATTTATACAGTTAATAGAGCTTCTGAACCATTTGTTTATACAGAAAAAACTGATGTTCAATGGCAGTTGAAAGCTAGTACAGGCACAATTGCTGCTGGTATTGTTATTGCTGGTAAGTTGATTAAGAATTCTGCTGATGCAGGAAGCACCTAATCATGGCAAAGTCACCAGCATGGCAACGCAAAGAAGGGAAGAATCCGAATGGCGGTCTAAACGCCAAAGGTCGTGCTTCAGCAAAGAAGGAGGGGATGAATTTAAAGCCTCCCCAACCCGAGGGCGGCTCAAGGAAAAAATCCTTTTGCGCAAGAATGTCAGGGATGAAGGCCAAGTTGACGTCAGAAAAGACGGCAAAAGACCCGAATTCAAGGATTAACAAATCACTAAGAGCATGGAAGTGTTAAATGGACACGACGATGTGGAATGCAGTTCTCTCTTTGCTTGTCGCCTTGCTAGGCTGGGTGTTGCGAGAGAAATCAGCAGAATTGCAACGCGTAACTATTTTGCTAAATCGGACGAGGGAAGAGATGGCAAAAGAGTATGTGAGCAGAGCCGAAGCCCATGCCGATATAGGCAGAGTGCTGGATCGGCTGGACCGGTTGGAAGCAAAGATTGATAGATTGATGGAGGCCCAGCATGCCCTCAACTAGCAAGAAGCAGCATAATTTCATGGAAGCAATTGCGCACAATGCGCAGTTTGCAAAGAAGGCTGGGGTACCCCAGTCAGTTGGTAAGGACTTTAGCGCCGCCGACAAGGGTAAAAAGTTTGGGAGCGGCGGAGTGTCCCGTCCGGATTTAGAAGGTGTTAACAAAGCCAAAACGAGACACGGCGCGATGGCTCTCTTTAAAGAAGGTGGACTTATGAAAAAGAAAATGGCTATGGGTGGCGGCGTTAAAGAAAAGAACGGCCTGACCACAGAGAAAATGGGCGCAGTTCGCACTGGCGCTCCTAGCAAAGACGGTATTGCTGAACGCGGCAAAACCAAAGGCACAGAAGTCAAAATGAATGGCAGTACCGGCATGAAAAAAGGCGGTATGGCTATGAAGAAAATGAAAAAATAAGGAGAACTTTATGAAGATGGATCATCCCCCACTCATGAAAGAAGAGACCCCCAAGCACATGCATCATGTGCACCATGTGGAAAAAAACCACAAGGCTGGAGGTCATGTTCATCATCACCACCACTATGGTCAGCACGCCGCTGGTCATATGAAAGAGCACGAGAAAGTTGAAAAACTTTGCGGCGGTGGAATGGGTAAATACAAATGAAAAAGAAAAAAATCTCTGGCGTTAGTCCAGCCCTTGTGCAAGCTATGATTGCGCGTAAAAACGCAGTAGCTCCTGCTGGTAATATGCCAGCAGAAGCACCAGCGGTTGGTCCCGCTGGAGGTCCACCTGCTGGGCCTATGCCCCAAGCTCAACCTGGTGCTGGTGGTCCACCCGCTATGCCTGGTATGAAAAAAGGTGGTTCAGCTCATTCCCGTGCTGATGGTTGCGCTGAGCGAGGTCATACAAAAGGTACTTACCTATGATGGCAAGTCGCGGCATGGGTGACATCAGCCCGTCAAAAATGCCTGGTAAAAAGACTATACATCGCAAGGATAAACCCCAAGATGTAGATATGTATAAGCGCGGCGGTGAAGTGTGGGACACACCTAACCCTGCGAAGAAGCATAAGAAACTGAACCCAGCCAAAAAAGCCGCAGCGAAAGCCGCAGCTAAACGGGCAGGGAGACCTTATCCCAACCTAATTGATAATATGAGGATGTCAAAATGAGTTTATTAGCTAGACTAGAAGCCGAAGCCGAGCATTTGCTTTCATTGCTTGAGCACATAGCAGATCACCAATTGAAAAATTTTGGTGGAGTTCAACCCCAAACACAGGCATTGTTAGACGATGTTAAATCACATGTCGAAGCTACTGCACCTGCCCCAGCACCAGAACCTGCCCCAGTGGTTGATCCCGTTGTTGATGCTCCTGCTCCTGTTGTCGCTCCTGTGGACCCTGTATCTGCTCCTACGACTGACGTGGTACCTGAAGCACCAGCCGCAGTACAAGAATCTGCAGCACTTCCTGCAGCAACAAACACCACTGCACCAACAGCTTAAAAAATGAGCTTAACACCCACGCCCGGTCAATATACCTCTGGTTCGTCTTCGTTCAATCTTCAACTGACAGAGTTGGTTGAGGAAGCATACGAGCGGGCTGGGCGTGAGTTACGCACAGGTTATGACTTGCGTACTGCAAGACGTAGCCTCAACATCATGTTTGCTGATTGGGCCAATAGAGGCATCAACATGTGGACGATTGAACCCGGGACAATCTCCTTGGTTCAGGGTCAAAACACTTACGCGCTTCCTAGCGATACGATTGATTTGCTTGAGCATGTGATTAGGACTGGGGCGAATGTTGCTTCAACCCAAGCAGACTTAACAATTACTCGTATTAGTGTTTCTACATACGCTACTATACCTAACAAGATTCAACAGGCTCGTCCAATTCAAGTTTGGATTCAAAGGTACGATGCCGCTTCAACTCCAACCGATGGGTTATTGGTTGGTAACGGTTCCACCGCCAACATTAGTGCCACTGACACCACCATTCAGTTATCTGCAGTTGATATGCTCCCCGCATCTGGATTTATTCAGCTTGACAATGAGATTATCAATTACAGCTATATAGTAGGAACTACCCTATACAACTGTTTTAGAGGCCAAGCCAATACAACAGCCGCAGCACATACGGCTGGTGCTGTTGCAGTTTGGGCTCAACTCCCAGCCATCACTGTTTGGCCTACTCCTGACAATGCTCAGCAATACACATTTGCCTACTGGAGACTGCGTAGAACTCAAGACGCATCTCAGTATGGTGGATTGGTCATGGACGTACCTTTTAGATTTATTCCTTGTATGGCAGCAGGATTAGCTTATTACATTGCTCAAAAAATTCCTGAAGGTATGCCCCGTCTACAAATGCTCAAAGCTGAGTACAACGAAGCGTGGTCTTTGGCTAGCGATGAAGATCGAGAAAAAGCCGCCGTTAGATTTGTACCAAGACAACAGTACATTGGTGGATCGTAATGGGTAATAGATTTGCATCAGGTAAATGGGCAATCGCCGAGTGTGATCGGTGTGCGCAAAGGTATCTGCTGAAAGAACTTAGACGTGAGATCATAAAAACAAAAAATTATGATCTTTTGGTTTGCCCAGAATGTTGGGATCCTGACCATCCACAACTACAATTGGGTATGTACCCAGT
>Ga0164297_10005613_pt1 | contig 10679 bp, 10 predicted proteins | sample GEODES058metaG_FD_113539 | JGI IMG/M metagenome (GOLD analysis project Ga0164297, IMG submission 113539) | Dystrophic lake water microbial communities from Trout Bog Lake, Wisconsin, USA - GEODES058 metaG | ecosystem: Environmental > Aquatic > Freshwater > Lake | place: USA: Trout Bog Lake...
ACACACAGTCATCACCTTAGTCATGCAGCAGCCGGATTCCAGACCAGCTCATTTGATCGGGCCACTGTGGTTGTTATTGATGCCATCGGCGAATGGGACACCATCAGTATATGGGGTGCAGAATATCGCAACGGACGTGCCGAGTACAAGCGCCTATGGGGTCAACACTATCCACATTCAATTGGCCTGTACTATAGTGCCATGACTGCCCGGGTTGGGTTAAAGCCGTTGGAAGAAGAGTACATAATGATGGGCATGGCTGCATACGGTCGCCCTACTGCCACTACCTTCATTAAAAATGCTCTAATAGAAAACGAATGGGAGTTGACATTCCAGCAGAATCTACACGCTGGAGTTGATGATATCTTTTTGGCTGGAGTTCCCAATGAGGAAATTGCCAGTTCCAGCCAGGCTTTTTGTGAGAATTTGATATATAATGTTATGCGTCGAGCCAAAGATTTTGGCTGGAGCACAAATTTGTGTTACATGGGCGGTGTTGCCCTAAATTGTCTTGCTAATAGAAACCTCGGTGATTATTTTGAAAAAATTTGGATTATGCCTAATCCTGGCGATGCTGGTAGTAGTCTTGGATCTGCGGCCTTGGTCTACGGCGGCCCAATCAACTTCCAGAATGCCTACCTTGGTACAGATATTGGCGGTGCGTACCCTGTCAATGCCGTCCTTGATTGCTTACTCCGTGATAAGATCGTGGGGGTGGCCTCCGGAAGAGCAGAATTTGGGCCCCGAGCCCTTGGAAACAGAAGTCTCCTCGCCGACCCGCGTGGACCAGATATAAAGGATCGAGTAAATGAAATCAAACGTAGACAACGATTTAGGCCATTTGCGCCGGTCATTTTGGAGGAGCATGTCAATGACTATTTTGATATGCCTCGCGGCTGGGTTGACAGTAGGTATATGCAGATCGTCGGTCGTTGCCGGCGTCCTGACCTATTTCCTGCTATCGTTCATCATGACGGCACAAGTCGTATACAGACAGTACCAGCTGACGGTTCTGGAATCAGAGAATTATTAGAAAAGTGGTATGTGGTAACTGATTGCCCCATGTTGTTGAATACCAGTCTCAACATACGTGGCGAACCCATGGTCAACGATCGCTCTGACGCTGATAGATTTGAACAGATGTACAATGTACGAGTTTGTAGCTGATGTCCAACATAGTGATAGTGGGCGATAGCTTTTGTTCGTCGGGCACATACTCTGGAGGGTGGCCTGCAATGCTGGCACAACGATTGAATTTGAATTTGATCTGTAATGGTACCAGCGGACAACACTGGTGGGCTACCAGAAATTTTTTAAAAACAATCAACCAAGAGCAATGGAACGCAACACAAGTAATTGTGTTTGTACACACTTTTGTAAATCGTATTCCCAATCTGGATCCCAAGTTGGCTCAGGTCAACTTTAGCAAATTGAATCCTGACAAAGAGATAGATAGTGCCGTGGGACTGTACTACAAGTATATACACAATGATGAATTTTTAACCTGGGCACAACAGGCTTGGTTTGCAGAAATAAATCAACAGTGGACCAGGCCGGTTACAATTCATTTGCACGGATTTGATCAAAGTTTGAATTTTTGTGATCAATTGACAGGAAAGCACATGGTACCTGACTTGACCAGTCTGAGTTTACTTGAAGCAGGAACCAAAGATATTTGGATCTTACAAGCCGATTACAATCGTGTGAATCATTTCACCGAAGACAACAACCAAATATTAGCAGAACAGATTTACAATATAGTTGAGCAAGCAGATGGAAAGTATCAATTTGATTTGACCAAATTCAATTTTAAAGGAGCAATATAATGTCACAGCGTATTTTAATCATGGGATTGCCTGGCGCAGGAAAAACAACCTTGGCCGCGGCATTAAAGAAATACTTGGAATTGCACGGCGAGATTACCTATGCACGTGCATTGATGGAACCAATGGACAACGCAGTAAAAGTCACGTGGTTCAATGCCGATGATGTGCGTCGCAAGTACAACGATTGGGATTTTTCAAATGAAGGCCGTATACGTCAAAGCCTACGCATGTTCCAATTCAGTATGGAGTCCGGTGGAGACTATGTGATCTGTGACTTTGTTGCACCGTTGGTTGAACAGCGTAACAATTTCAAAGCCGATTGGACCATATGGGTAGACACTATCCGTGAAGGACGTTATGCTGATACTAACAAAGCATTTGTTGAACCTGAACACTATGATTTTCGTGTAACAGAACAATCAGCAGACAAGTGGGCTGAGTTTATCGGTAGCCATATTGTTGACAATCGTCGCAGACCCACTTTTGATTGGAAGAAAGAAACAGTACAGATGTTGGGACGTTGGCAACCATGGCATGATGGGCACAGAGCTTTATTTGAACGCCTAATTCAACGTACAGGACAAGTAGTTATTCAAGTGCGTGATGTGCAGGGTTGGCAAGGATCAAATCCGTTTGCCATAGAACAGGTCAAAAGTTTTATACGCAGAGACTTGGATCCCTTGTATCAAGGGCAGTACGAAGTACAAGTGGTACCCAACATTGTACACATTGGCTGGGGTCGTGGCGTGGGTTATACCGCTGGCGAAGAAACATTTGATGAAGCAGTAACCGATATCTCTGCTACCAAGATTAGAAAGACCTTGGGACTTGAGTAGGACTTTGTTGAAAACTGTGACCTGGCGAGTGGTTGGGTCAACCAGTACATTTTTGATCAGTTACTTGATCACCGGACAGGTAGCAGTATCAAGTACCATTGCTGTGACACAGGTTGTGGCAAATACCGTACTGTACTATCTGCACGAAACTATTTGGAATCGAGTGGAATAGCCTGTCCTGTTTTGGCATCAATGGTGTAGGGCGGATTGAATTGATAAAACTGTGTGATATTTTTTAAACTGTTTTTGAGATTTTGCCACTCGCCATTTACAAATGCCGGCGTGTTGAACAGTTGATAATTGTGTTCTAATATTGGGTGCATGGCCGCCAACATGTTGTGCTGTTCTTCGGCAGTCATGTCGCTCAATTGTTTGAGAATTTTGACCACAGCCCGAAGTCGCTCAATGGGATCTTCGATTTCGTCATAGCTTTCGTCCCAGAAATTACCAAAAGTACGAAATCCGTAACTGCGCAGATATTCCAAGTTGTGTGGACATCCTACCAAGATAAAAGGCATACGAAGAACAATGGGTTTGAATATCTTTTCGGTCAGGTGGGTTTTGTTTTGCCAGTAGCAGGTCTCAGTGACCACAAATACAAAACTTTCCATCAACTGTGTCATTGGAGTCAACAGCATGCTCTGATTGGGTATGTGCTGATCCTGATCAAAGTCAATACGCAGTTCAGGCAACAAATCAAGATTTTGTATAGTTTCTTCGATAACAGCAGGATCAACACGTTGGTTGGCAATACTCAATCTTAGATTTTCAGCGTAGTTTCCGCCATCGGGACAATCCTTGCTGAAACTGACATAGCCATGGTCCAGTAGATCGTTTTTGTAAAGTTCATTTACAAACAAACTGCGATATACTCGTTCGTTACTGGTCAATCTGTTGAATGTTATAAAAGATTTTTTCAGCGCACGATTGAACGGTTTCACATAGTCGGGTAAAAATTCGTGTCCGCGATACCAATCGGCTGCAGCAAATATATGGAAAAAATAATCCAGATGGGCAAAACCAAAGTGGTCACAGATCTTTATTTTTTCATCGCTGTCGCGTTCGGTGCTAACTAATATGAACGGACCCACAAATTTGTTCTTGATGTGCTCGAACAACGGAAGATTATAAACAAAGTTCAATGGCTCTTGATCGTAAAATATGAACAATGGACCGCGTCTGGGACGATCCGCATAGTAATCATCCCGAAGGATTTCTACGTTTTCTGGCTGAGTTGACCCAAAAGGATGTAGATATATGACCCTGGGATCTGTTATAATAGTTTCAAGATAACGAAATATATTTGAATAATGACTGTCGATATTATACATGTTTGATGTTTTTTACTGGGGACCAAAACCCAATCTCTTTGAATTTGAACGCCCGGCTGATAGTTTAGAACATGCGGCTGAGTTGTGCTGCACTGGCTACTACTGGTATATTTATGGGGGCAACGACTACACTGGATTTGATTTTGATTGGCGTCCAGCGCCATGGGAACAACATCAACTACACACCTGGCCCAGCCAGTGGCAACGTACCGGCGGAGTATTCTTTGCCAACAGACTCACTGTGGCCAATAGAGAATACAATTTCCGCACAGAACAATCAGTGCAACGTCGACCTGACCGTAGCATATGGTTGGTACCTGACAACATCGACGACTCAGAGTTTGACTACAGCTGGCACCCGGACACCACCGAAGAGCCATACGAATATCATTTTCCTACACAGTGGCAAAGAGAAGGTGGACCGGTATATCCAGGTACTGCGGGCAAAAAGTACATGACCGATCAACGCATACGAGCTGGTGCTACACAAATATTCTACATGGACTTTATGAATGGCCCAATAGCACGTCACCAGTTTGATGTGCTGAAGGAACATCATCCTGACATCAAACTCACACGCTACGTAGACAATCACCTTACAGTATTCAAACGTATCATGAATTTGGCCACTACCGAATATGTATGGATTATCAGTAGTGTATGCGACTATACACAATTTGATTTTACTTGGCATCCATCAGATGCACAGCGCGAAATGATACATTGCTTTCCGTCGGGTACTCAGCGACGTGGAGATACATTCTACATACACGTGCCCAGTTTTACACAACAAATGGTAGATTTAGAATTGCTGGATTGGTTCAATGTGATCAACTACACCGATGATCAATCGGTAGAACGATTCAGCATGCCCAAACACTACTACGAATCAGACAACCTGGTAGAGGAAATCAAACAGCATGAGTTCAAAACTCCATACGTGTTCTTTACCAACCAAAAAGATATAACCTTAAATGATACGCCTTGCTTGTGGACACAAAAAGACCGTGTTGTTTTGCGTTGTAGTGAGTCCGGAGCTACCTGCATAGTACCCAGAGATATCAAGGCTGATTTGAAGACACAAATCTACGATTATCCCTACCTTGAGGACTCGGTTTACCGTGTTAACGAGTACTACGGAGAGAAAGTATTTCCAGGACTGGACATCATATACATCAGCAACGGCGAACCCGACGAAGAGAAATGGTACGATCATTTGTGCTATATGAGCAACACTACAGCCAAATGGGTACGTGGGGTAAATGGAAGAACGGCCGCTTATCAGGAAGCCGCACGTCAAAGTGCAACACCATGGTTTCTGGCTGTGTTTGCTAAATTGGAAGTATTAGGCAATCAATTTGATTGGGCCTGGGTTCCGGACTATTATCAGGAGCCCAAGCACTATATCTTCAACAGCCGCAATCCAGTAAACGGATTAGAATACGGACACCAAGGCATGATTGCTTACAACAAGCGATTGGTATTGGAAAACAACACGCCTGGCATTGACTTTACTCTGAGTCAACCGCACGAATCAGTTCCGATGTTGTCGGGTACAGCACACTTCAATCAAAATCCGTGGATGACCTGGCGTACTGCATTCCGCGAAGTGGTCAAGCTAAAGCATTTTATGGCTACCGAACCCACTTTAGAAACTGAGCACAGGCTCAACACATGGTTAACAGTTGCCAAAGGTGACCATGCTGACTGGTGTTTGAAAGGTGCTCGTGATGCTGTGGATTATTATACCGAAGTGGGCGGGGATTACAACCAGCTCATGTTGAGCTTTGAATGGGCCTGGTTACAGGAACGTTTTAACGCAGGTAATTGATTATGGATTCGGCAACGATTTCAACTTCGTTGTCGGTCATTTCAGGATAGATTGGCAAGCTCAAACACTCTCTGCTGAATGCTGTACTTTCTCTAAATAATTCACGAGCATAATCAATATAATTGTAGCCCACACTGAGTTCAAACAACGGTTTGTCGTAGTTGAGTCGAGTTTCGATGCCTTCTGATCGTAAGTAATCTTTCAGGCCATGGCGTTCTGTTAAACGTATAACAAACTTTGACCAAGCCGATTCAACATCAGGTCCGGGTCCTGCTATATCAACATATCCATCCAACTGTTCGGTATAGTAGTCGGCAATGTCGGTTCTACGTGCTTGCCAGGAATCGAAGTGATCTAGTTTGACCAACATGGCAGCACAATCAGCTTCCGACATTTTGCTGTTGGTTCCATGCGCTTGGTGTCCCATCTTTTTACCGTTGTCGCGAAGATCCAACAGATCTTCATACACACTATAGCTGTCGGTTAGGACCATGCCACCAGATCCGTAGTTGTTCAAGTTCTTGGTAGGATCAAAACTCAACACACTGATGTGACCCAGGCTACCTGATGGTATACCCTTGTATGCGGCACCAAAACTTTGTGCAGCATCTTCAATTACCAACATGTCGTCGTTGAAAAACTCAGTTTGTAATCTAAAGCGATCCCAATCTATGGTATGGCCAAACAGGTTGGCATACATGATGCAATCTACCCCGGCACCGTCAAGCGCAGTATCCATGCTTTCCAAATCTAACAGGGCACGATGATCGGTATCGCAAAACACCGGAGTATGTCCAGCATACAATACACTATTGATTGTGGCAGCAAAACTCAAGGTGGGAATCAGCACTCGACTTTCGGCCGGAATACAGGCCTGCTGTGCAAATACCAAACCCTGTGTACAACTGCCCACTGCCACAGCCCACTGCCGTCCGCAACGTCGAGCCACAGCTTCTTCAAATGCACGAGTACACGGGCCGTCTAAAACTTGCCCAGTCTGATACACTTCATCCATGGCGTCAATGATTTCTTCACGCAGGGTTTTGTATTGGCGATTAACGCCAAAGAACGGAATCTTTGAGCCACTCATAATATAATTGAAAACCTTGTTCTATGTCCACACGACCTCGATAGCCAAAATCCATACCGGCACGTATGGTACTCAATGTGCCTCGGCTGGGAAACAACGGATTGGATTCGGCTATGCGTATGGTACCTGACCCAACAATTTTGATAGCCAATTCTGCGGCTTCCAACAAGGTACGCCCAGATCCTCTTGTGATATTGTAAGTACGTCCACTGCTGTTGAAACTGTTGGCAGCACGAACAATACCGCGCACACAATCGTCCACATAGGTAAAGTCCAGCACTTCGTTGGCACCGTTCACCACCAGTTCTTGGCCTCGCATGGCCGCCAGTAAAAATTTAGTTACCACACGATCTCGCACATCACGCGGTCCATATACTGCCGACGGACGTAGTATCACATGATCTATGCCGGTACGCTCACAATGATCTCGAGTCAATTGCTCTCCGGTCAATTTGAGTATTCCATAAATGCCAGTGGGATTGCATCGCATATCTTCGTAGCCAATGGGATGGAAATCACCGTAGATCATGCTGGAGCTCACGTAGACAAATCTACGTACTGCATAATACTCACTGAGTCGCAACAGATTAATTAACCCGGCAATCAACACAGCCGACCCTTCGATAGGATCTTGATCCACTGCTTTGGCTCGAGGATAGGCTGCACAATGTATAACCACATCAGGGCGACATTCAGCAAACACTTCTGTCAATTCAGCGTGATTTCTAATGTCCACACGATGTATCTTTTTTGTTGTGATCAGTTCAAGACGTTCTTGATGTAATTTTGACATTTCTCGTTCAGGAACAATACCGTTGTAGTTGGTAAAATTATCCAGCACACAAACATCATGTCCTTGACGTTCCAGCTTGGCCACAATACCGTGTCCAATAAATCCTGCGCCGCCGGTTACTAATATTTTCATGTTATTCTGATATAAACTTGTTTTTAGAGTAGTTGCTTAATTTTAAGAAACTGTCGGGATCATCTGAATTTATAAAACTGCTGTAGTCAAAAGATCTATACAAATTCAACACATTCATTTTGATTTCAAAATCCAACAGTTTGGCCAATTTTTTATAATTGGACGGAAGCTGTACTTGCTTGTTGATATTTTCTATGGCACACAACAACAGTCTTTCGTCGGGGGTAGTGTTGTTTATGGTAGTGTATAGATCATATAAGAAATTATAGTTGTTAATTGCAGAAAAGTCAAGCCAATAATCATAACGATTTCGGTGTTGATGTACCAATTGATCTTTGCTGATGATGTCTTTGATATACATGTAGTGCTGATCCATAGGGTCATCCAACACCACTCGTGCTTTGTTTTTGATAATATGGTTGACAGCTATTTCCACATAGTTGTTGGCATTGAAATTTGGATCAATTCGAATTTTTATAGCATCTGTTTGATTTAAAAAATCAAATCCACTCACATGATGTATTTTTACATAATCTTTTTCTGGCGCATGTACAGCAAAATTATCTCTTTCGGAAATACAGTCCAATAGAAATCCACTGAGAAAATCTCCTCGTGCGCCGGGTGGAAAATGTACTATGATCATACTGCCATTGGTGCCGGTATAGCATCGTGTGATTGATACCCATCCAAGCGTATGTCTGACATGGCGAATTTGGTGATATCGGTTATTACAGGATTGAGCCACAGAGTCGGAGCCGGCAATGGTTCACGCTTTAACTGTTCTCGTACCTGTTCAACATGGTTGAGATAAATGTGAGCGTCGCCCAACACATGAACAAATTCGCCCACCTCCAACCCGCACACATGTGCAATCAAATGAGTAAGCAAACTGTAGCTGGCTATGTTAAAGGGTACTCCCAAAAACATATCGCAACTTCTTTGGTACATTTGACAAGACAGTTTATGATCTTTACTTACATAAAACTGTGCAAAAACATGACATGGTGGCAAGGCCATTTGATCCAGCTCGCCTGGATTCCACGCCGTCAGTATGTGTCTACGTCCGTAAGGATTTTGTTGTATGCCTTGTATCAGATTTTCAAGTTGGTCAATTTCAATTTCTCGTATGCCGCCTTGTATGCTGAATGAACTGCCGGAGTCATTTTTAATGCTACCAGATGGTACATGTTGTGCGTTGCGCCAGTGACGCCATTGCACTCCGTACACACGACCCAAGTCACCTTCAAATCGGGCTCGGGGTTTCCAATAAGGTGCTTGAGCATTTGGGGTCCAGATGGTAGTGTTACCATCTCTTGTACCGTGGGTGATTTCAGCCAAACGACGTTCGTCGCCGGATCCTTCGATCATCCATAGCAGTTCACCTACACAGGCACGCCAGGCCAATCGTTTGGTAGTCACTGCTGGAAATGACTTGGACAAGTCATAGCGTTGTTGCATACCGAACAGGCTGATAGTGCCTACACCGGTGCGATCATCTCGGATTTCTCCTTGATCAAGTACTTGTTGGAGTGCGTTTAAATATTGGATCATATACTGTAAATGTTGATTGAAAATCTTGGCTTACTTGGGCTCTCACAGGTGTGAATCCTGACAAAAATTCTTTAACATATATTCTGGTATCTGCTTTATACGATCCCTTGATATGTGTCAAGTATATCCTATCCAATACCGGTTTGGCCAATTCCAATATAGCAGGGCCGCCAATTACAAATACAGTTTTATCTGAATGTGCCGCTTCAATTTCCAACAGCTTGGTTACAATATCGCCACTGAATGGCATGGCATATTTGACAGGTTTGTGTGTGGCTACATATACTGTACGACCAGGCAACGGCTTGGGCATCTTGGCATCTTCCCAAGTGCGTCGGCCACATACCACTACATGTCCGGTGGTGATACGTTGAAAGTTGGCTAAATCTTCAGCGTTATGAGGCCACGGCAATGTACCGTTAAACCCCATACCGCCGTTGAAGTCAACGGCAAATATGGCATTAATCATAAGTTTTTTAGGAGTTCGTCTGTGAAAGGTTGAATTACTCGTGCTACACTATCTACACTGATATGAAAATCTACGTCTTGGATGATATCGTCAAGATCCAGTAGTTTTTTATTGATCAATTTTTCTACAAATTCGGGTTCAGCACCTTCTTCCAACATCTCGGCAATGTTGACATCAACTGCGGTTCCGTCTTTGAGATTAACAGTAATGTAGCGTAATACGCCAATAGGAACTTGCTCTTTGTTTACTTCTTTGAGCAATCTTTCCCATTGGTCTTTTCTATTTAAATTAAGCCGCTTGCTTTTTGGGCGTCGTGGCTTTTTTGGCTCTTGTTGTTTTGACATTTTTCGCAGGTGAAAGTTGTTTTGCTTCTGATTCGAGACGCTTGGCTTCGGCAAGCAACTGCTCAGCTTGCTTCTTCATTGAGTCGGCTTGACTCAATCGTTGAGTGGCCAGATCGTCATCGGACAAGGCACCTTTTAAATATGCAGCAGCCGTATCAGTGGCTTCTACATCAAGGTTGGTACGACTTACACTTTGATTGTTTGGTGGCATACCAACTTCGCGACCTTCTGTGCGACGTTGTTTGGTTTGCATACCTGAATTTTTGTCAATATCGGCCAAACGCTTGATGGCTTCTTCACCTTTGGTCATTTCGTCCAAGATGTTGTTTAGTTCGTCCAAACGTACACTGGATTTTGCTGTGGGTGTAACCAAGATTTGACTTGTAGGTACCTTCTTGATAAAACCTTCTCTGTGCATTACTTCCAATGCATTGCGACCGTCGGCCATGGTAGTACGGAACAATACATCGCTGAAG
>Ga0164297_10005617_pt1 | contig 10675 bp, 7 predicted proteins | sample GEODES058metaG_FD_113539 | JGI IMG/M metagenome (GOLD analysis project Ga0164297, IMG submission 113539) | Dystrophic lake water microbial communities from Trout Bog Lake, Wisconsin, USA - GEODES058 metaG | ecosystem: Environmental > Aquatic > Freshwater > Lake | place: USA: Trout Bog Lake...
CCGCATGCTTTGCACTGGTGCAGACCCACGTTGCCACGAGAGCAGCCCCATACACACAGTGTGAACGGCGTCAGCATACGGGCAGAATGCTGATGCTAATGCTAGAATGCTGGCGAAGCGGCTAATGCGGCAAAGCCTAGAGCAGACGTCACCGACAGACAGCTGCAGAGCAATCGCGCTTTCTCTCTGTGTTTAGTTCTGTCGAATTTGATATTCAATAGTGAATGAATATGTACATCGTCAAGCAGCGTGCGCGTGTTCAGGGGCCAGCCGCCCCCATCGCACTGACTACTGCATCTCGGTCCTTTGGCGACAAGGACTGCAAGCCCGAGACCGCGGAGGCGTCACACCGCGGCGGCTTGCACTGCAAGTGGTAGAACTGCTTGGCCAGGTGGTAGTAGAGCCCCGCCCCAGAGCTGATGGACGTTACTCTGACACTACCATCAGGCAAGCTTGCAAAGCACGCACGGCACATCACGTGGTTGCCGGGCGTGTAGTCAACTTTCCAAGTCGTGTTGCTGCTGCTGCTGCCTGGAGCACCACCAGCGGAAGACGGCGAATCGGAGCTCATCGGAGATTCATCAGCCCCAGATGTTGGTGATGCACTCTCTCCGCCAACAGGCTGCGGCGCATTCGCAGCACTCGTCGCCGGGGTGGCAGCAGCCGCCTGAGCAGCACTATCTGCGGCCGCCTTCGCAGCCGCCGCCTGAGACTGCGCAGCTGCGACGTTTGCAGCAGCAGCCTTGTCGGCCGCCGCCTTGTCGGCCGCTGCTTTCTCCGCCGCCGCTTTATCAGACGCAGCTTTAGCAGCGGCAGCTGCTGCTTGGTCAGCGACAGCCTTCTCAGACGCAGCGCGCATGTCTGCAGCAACTTTGTCGGCAGCAGCTTGCTGAGCAGCAGCGCGCGCATCAGCCGCGGCCTTCTCTGCAGCCTGCTTATCCGCAAGCGCCTTGTCGCGCTCCGCCTGCATAGCTTTCATGGCGGCTTCGGCATTTGCACGCTCAGCATCCAACTTGCGCTGGTTCTCCATCAACGCGGCTTCTCTAGAGGCGAGCTCCTTGTCAGCGGCAGCACGACGCGCAGCGTCTTCAGGTGACGCACCATTTGGTGCAGCTGCAGCTGGCGGAACACTTCCAGAGGATGGGGGTGTTCCCCCTGGTGCTGCCTGGCCTGTGGACGTGTTTATGGGGCTTGCGCCGTTGGGCTGCTGCCCATCTGCCGTGGGCTGGTTGCCATGAGTAGCAGCACCACCAGGCTGGAGCGCTGCTGGCTGAGCTGATGTGGAGCCAGCACCAGTGGCGGACAGCGAAGAGGCAGTTTGTCCACCAGGCGCGCTGCCTGCTCCTGCGGACGCATCTGTTGACATGCCACTGAGAGGCATAGCGGCGCTACCTGCTGGCGCTGGCAACATGTTCCCTGCAGCAAGAGGCTGCTCAATACCAGGGCCACCAATGCGCTGGGGCTGCTGCGCCTGCTGCTGCCGGCGCGCGGCGCCAGTAGACGCAAGCTTGCGTGCCGCCTCGTCACGAAGACGCGCAACCTCCGGGTCCTCTTCTCCAAAGGCACCCGTGTTGGATCTGCCCAAAGGCGACAACGAGTTGCCACTGCCCGAGCGCACTAGTCCTCCACGGGCAGCCGCCAGCTTGCGGGCAGCCTCCTCACGGAGTGATTTAACGATGGCGTCTGTATCACCGCCGGAGCGTGGGGATGCGGCGCCGTTGGATGCAGGCCCGTTGACAGAGGCGCTGCGATTCATGTTGGGTCCCCCACTCGATGCTGGCGGATAAATCCACCCGTTGTTTGCAGGCCCCGCCGCAAACGAAGCTGCATCACCGAGAGTGTTGCGGCTCGGCGTCGGCGGCGCGAGTGGAGAACCAGCACCGGTGCGGACGCTGGGAAGCCTTGAAAAGCGGCCATTGAAAGACGACGCAGCCACCGCAGCCGCCGCCGCGGCGGCTTGCTTGCGTTTATGATCATCAGCAACGCGAGCTTCCTGCGCTCGCTTGTCAGCAGCAGACCTTTCTGAAGCCGCCTTGCGCTTCTCCTCATCAGCCTGCTTGCGGATGGCCTCAGCCTCGGCGCGCGCACGCTCAGCGGCTTGACGCGCAGCAGCGGCCTGCAACGCAGCTTGCTGCGCATCATCACGATCACGCTGCGCCTGAGCTCTCGCTTTCGCGGCCTCAGCCTCTGCTTGAGCCTTCATGCGGGACGCCTCAGCTGCAGCCTTGGCTGCAGCCACGGCCTCCGCAGTCGCGGCTTGTGCACGCGCAGTTTCTGCCGCAAGCCGTGCAGCAGCCTCGGCTTTAGCATGCTCCACTTGAGAGACAGCGTCGCGAGCCTGCTGCGCAACACGTTTTGTGACCTCCTCTTGAGTCGCCAATGCACGTGCACGCTGCGCACGCGCTTGGGCCAGCGCTGCGTCATGCTCACTCTTCGCCTCTGCAGCCGCGCGTGCGGCTTCTTCACGCAGAGCTGCTTCGATGGCGGCCTTACGCGCAGCCTCCTGTTCGGCCGCTCGGGCCTCCTCTCCAAACAACATTCGTGGTGTCTTGCCCAGCTGCTTCAACGCGGCATGCACCTTTGACCAGTCGCAGCCCTTGTTGGGCCCCTCAAGCTCACCAGAGACACGCAAGCCTGGTGCGTCGTCTTCGGGAGCGGTGCTGTCTGTGGCGCCAGGCGCTTGCATGCCGAGCCACCGCGCGTCAAGCAAGCACGGCGTGCCAGCTGCCTGGCCTGCCCAGCAGTGTGCCACGAATTCTTTCTGGAAATCTGCTGCAGCAGCGGGCTCAGCAACATCGCGAGGGCTCATCGCTGTGAAGGTCACAGCAAACGGAACAATCTGGCGTCCAGCAGCCTTGGCAGCTTCTGCACGCCGCTTAGCAGCCTCTGCCTGGAAGGCACCCACAACTGATGTCGATGGATCACTGCCGCGAGGCAGCGGCGGCTGCGTAGCGATGGCCACTTCTTCCGGAGTGCGGCCCAGGCTGTCAGTGGTGTCAAGTCGCGCACCAGCGGCGCACAGCGCACGGACCAGCGCAACGCCAGGTGCGCCAGGCACACTGGCGGCCATGTGAAGAGGCGTAGAGCCTGACGCATCTGGGGTGTCAACCGCTTGCTTGTCACTCTTGGTGAGGTCCGTGATCATGTTGGCCGCCACACCCGCTCCACCGCCAGTGGACAGCGCTGCCGCAGTTGCTGATGATGCCGGGATGCATGCGTGCACAGGCGTACGTCCTGCCAAATCCTTGGCGGACGGGCTTGCGCCAGCCTTGAGGAGGTCCTGCACAATCGGCCGGTGGCTTGCGGCTGCTGCGATGTGGAGCGGCGACTCGCCGGTGGTGAGCACCACTGTGTGGACATTAGCCTTGCCGGGGGACAGGAGAACACCAACAGCCTGCTTGTGGCCACCACGGACAGCCACATGCAAGGGCGTCTCGCCCATCATGTTGACAGCGTCCACCAACACGCCGCACTTGACCAGCGCCTCGATGGCACGCACGCTGCCAGCAGCAGCAGCCACATGCAGAGGTGTGGCGCCCGTGTGGTTGTCTCCAACCTGCATGCCTGCACCGAGCTTGGTGAGCAGAAAAATGGCACCAGGAGCGTTGCCACCAGCGGCAGCATGCAGAGGCGTGTATCCCTGCGCGTCGACGCAGTTCACATCCGCTCCAGCGGTCACAAGAGTGTTGATCACCGCTTCACTGCCCTTGGCTGCCGCACAGTGCAGTGGAGTGGTTGAGCCAGACGCCTGCGCGCTGGGAAGGCTACCAGCAGCCAGCAGCGCCGCAGACGCCTGCGCCGCGCCTGCGGAAGCCGCAACGTGAAGAGGCGTCTCTCCGTTGTCGTCTGTTGCATGCACGTCTGCTCCAGCCTCAAGGAGCACCGCAATCGCCGGCACATTGTTGCCCTCAGCAGCGCAGTGCATCGCTGTGGCGCCCGCCTCATCAGAGGCACGCGGGTCTGCGCCACGGCGGATGAGGTCACGAATGGCGGAGTCCTTTGCTGAGCGAGCAACCTTGAGGAGCTGTACCGTCTCTGCGTCACGCCGCTGGCGCTCATGCGCCACAGCAGCCTTTGCATCGAAGGACAAGGCGACCAGCCAGGGCGTGTCCGCCTCGGGAAGGTCGCACAGGCCTTGCATTAGAGCCTGGGCAGCCTTCATCTTGCCTTGCTCCAACGCAACCTGCACCGGCGCACGGCCATCACCATCCACAGCATCCACTTGCGCGCCAGCAGTCAGGAGAAGCGCGACCATATGCGCTTGGTCGTTCTTCGCCGCGAAATGCAGCGGGGTGGCGCCATCAGCAGCTGACACCCCAGGAGCCGCACCAGCCTTGAGCAGGGCCTGCGCTGCGCCCATGTGGCCATGGAATGCGGCCGGGTGGAGTGGCGTGTTGCCAGCAGTGCTGCGTGCACTCGGGCTGGCGCCAGCGGCGAGGAGACATTCCACAGTGCTGGTGTGGCCCTCCGCCGCTGCCCAGAACAGCGGCGTCCATCCGTTGGGCCCGCTCACTTCCAGTCTGGCACCAGCAGCAAGAGCAGTGGTCACATCCTGAGGGTGACCAGCCCGGGCGGCGTCGAAGAGCGCGACGTCTACAGGGCTGATGGTTGGCTCCTCAGCTGCATGGGTCACCACGTCTTCGCTGTCACTGCTGCTGCTGCTGCTGTACGACTCAAACGACACGTCGTCATCATCCGCGGTGACAGGCACGCTGTGAGTCGCCGCCGCTCCGTCCGTGGCGGGCGCCTCTGCCACCTGCTCGCCAGCCTCGTGGTGGTGCGCGTGATGAGCGGCGTGGTGCGTGTGCCGGTGGTGATGATGTCCAGACTGCTCCTCAGTCACGATGATCTCCTCACCGTGCGCGCCCACGCCCTCGTGAGTGGTCGACGCCACGGACACCTCCGGCGCATCGTCGCCGTTCGGCACGCTGCCGTCGTGATGGTGATGCGTGTGGTGGGTCGTCACCGTGACGTCCTTCTCTTCGTGGTCGGCAGGGATACCATCGTGCGGGTGATGCTGGTGCACGCGGTGGTGGTGGTAGTGCACATGAGCCACCACCTCATCTTGCGGATCCTCCACAACCGGCTCAGGCTCAATGTCCATTTGAGTGCCCGCATCGGATTGCAGCTTCAGCGAGGCGGCGGCAGAGCCAGCCTGGAGCTGCTGCTGCGCCCTGCTCAGGTGGTTGCGCACCTGCTCGCTCTTCACAATGTCCCACACACTGCGCCCAGCTGTGTTGACGCACTCGCTTCCAAACGGAGCGCCTGCGTGGAGGAGCGTGTCCACACATCCCGCATGGTCCCCTTCCACTGCCAAATGAAGCGGCGTGTTGCCCTCGCTGCACAGCGCGCGCACACCACGCGCGCCCTCGGGTGTTGCAAGCAGCGTGCCCAGCGCCGCGTTTGCGCCGCAGGATGCGGCGGCATGAACCAGTGTGTGCCCTGCACGATTCACGCACATGGGCTGCGCCCCCGCGTCGAGCAGCACACTCAGCGCCTGCTTGTGATCCTTCTGCGCCGAGAAGTGAGCGGGTGTATTCCCCGCCAAGTTGGTGCGCTGCACAAGGGACGGATCCGCAGACAGGAGGAGCTTGAGGGCGTCTGCGTGACCCGAGTATGCAGCCAAGTGCGCAGGCGTGTTCCCCACCGGCGTCGTCGCGTCCGCCTTTGCGCCAGCGTCCAGCAGGATGCGCACCGCGTCCACGTGGCCGTTGGCTGCGGCCTTGTGCAGGGCAGTGCAGCCGTGCACGTCACAGGCCTCCGTATCAGCCCCGGCCGCCAGGAGCTGCGGCAGCACCGCGAGACGGCCCAGGAAGGCTGCCAAGTGCAACGGGGTCCAGTCATCAGCAGCGCTGGCGTTCACGTCCGCGCCAGCGCGAAGGAGAAGGGGCACCACTCCAGCACGCCCTTTCTGCGCGGCTGTGTGCAGGGGCGTGCACGCGTCTGCGTCCCGCGCGTCCGTCCGTGCGCCTTGCCTCAGCAGCGCACTCACCTCCGCGCAGTTGCCGGCGCTGACGCTGGCGAAGAGGCTCGCCTCGAGGCTGCCAAAGGAGGGAGGCTTCGCGGGGGCAGCGGTTGGTGCTGGAGCACTGTCTTGGGCCTCACTTCTGAGAGGCCCAGCCCCCGCGTGGTCCGCGACTCTGTCATACACCGGCTGAGCGCACGAGCAGCAGCCTGCCGGCCGAGTGCTGCCTGGGAGGCACGCGGTGAGGCCGCACGTCATGCAGCACAGGAGCGGTCCAACCGCAGGCTCCCCTCCACTCCCCTCGCCTGTGTGAGCACCCGGCTCGTACGCCGGCTCTGCGCACGTGCAGCACCCGGTGGGGCGAGCGCTGCCTGGGAGGCAGCCCAGCGGGACACAGCGAAGGCCGCATGTGCCGCAGCACCCCCCACTCCCTTGTTTGGCAGACACCATTGGCGCTTGCCGGCGCCGCAACTAGGATAGGAGCCCTATCGCAACGCTGAGGCGCCACGCACAAACTACGGTGACGCTCTCACGCGCGCAAAACACGCTTCTGCGCGGCTGTCCGGCGACAAATCCAAATCTGCTTCCCAGCACGGTCCCTCCTCAACGTGTCCTTCACTCGACCTGCTGCCCGCCGAGGCAAGTTTGGGACCTACACACAGCTGCACCAGCAGTCCCTCGCAATGTCTGCGCAGGAGCTGGTCATAAAGGGCGCAGAAACGTCGACTTCGAGTGTTGCTGCTGCCGACGACGCCCTCTTGCTCCTTGCCGACAGCCTCAACTCGGATGCAGACCGCGCAGCGCTACAGGACACGATTGAACATTTGCGTCGCCAGCGGTGTGTTGATATCACGGCGCCCTCGTCTGAAGGGAGGCGACTGACCAGCTCGTGTCTTTGCAACAGACACGATGCCCTCGTGTTTCTCGCCGGCGCTGAAGCCCGGCGCGCAGCACGTGCTTTGGAGGGCGATGGTGCCGCAGGAGCCGCCGGCTGGTACGCCCTTCGTGGTGGGCGCTTCGCCTACAGAGCGCTGGGCCTTTTGTCAGTCAACGCTGACCTCCCCCCCCTCAGGGCGCGCGCAGCACCGCGACATCCCGCATGGGCCCTCAGCGATCTTTGGCAGGCTGACGTCCGCCAGACACACACTTTTCAGGCATGGGACGCACAGCAGCGGCGGTGGGAGAAGCTGCGAGCCCGCCTGGCTGCAGCTTCGTCCTCGCAGACGCTGGTCATGGACCGTGGCGAGGAGGAGCGACGCAAGACAGAGGCCTGGCAACTCGATGCGTTGACACAGCCCTTGGAGATGCAGTGCGGCCCTGCTGCTTGGGCGTGTAGCCTGCGCGACAATTGGACGCAATGGGTGCATGTTGGCCATCCCCTATGGAGCGGACTCACGGGCATGGTGCGGCATGCCGCTCGAGCGCAGCAACTAGCCATCGTGCGGCGCCAGCCGGTGCATTCCGTGGGACGGCAGGAGCGAACAACTGGCCATGGAATTCATCACGATGTGGATTTTTTGGCAGTCCATGGCTTTGGCTTGGAGCGCATGCTGCGAGAGAAATGCGCTGAAGGACTGGCTTTGCCGCAGGTGGTGCGCCACCTAGAGCTCACAGGCCGCGCGGATGTTGCACAGCGTCTGGTTGAAGCCGCGAAGGAAGCTACCGCCACTGCACGTGAGCAGCAAGCAGAGGCCGCACCGACAGCAGATGAACCTGATCTGCAGGTCGATGAGGAAGCCCCGTTCTTGGAATGTTGCGTTGCGCCGCAGCCGGGATTGCAACTCTCGCCGCTGATGCTGTCCTTCCGTGGACGGATGCTGCCAAAGCAGGAGGGGAGTGCTGCGAGCGTGATGGTGAGCAACACCGGAACAAGCTCGCTGTACTACACCTGGCAGCTGGCGGACAGCACTCACCCAGGCGCTGCTTCGAGTTTCATGCCGCTGCCGTGGAGTGGGCCGCGTCCCGGAGTCTTGCTTCCCGGAGAGACTCGAGTTGTCGCCTTCCGGTTCTGCCCTCAACGCCAAGGCACTGCTAGAGAAATCTGGCAGATGCGGACTGCACCGCCGGTGGACGTGCGCAACAGCGCCGTCATGCTGGAAGGCATCGCACGTCTCGGCCGGGGCTCGGATGATGCACAGCAGGCCGCTAGCTGCGATGGACAGCATCTGGCCGAGGCTCGACGCCGTGCGCTCATGCAGGCGACGGACGCGTTCACCGCGCGACTGAAACAGGCAGAGGCACTCATGTCAATGGCTTAATGGCTTGAGATGACAGCCAAGAACGCCCCGACCTGACCAACTGTGAGGTGCAAGGCTCAGTGTAATAGATGCTCCACCACGCAAGACGCGTACAGAGAGTGTCGCCCCCTCCTGCGCTGCTTTCGCCACAACTGTTGGTGCGTCCTCCAACGTGGTCGCCGTGCCAAGACTGACAACAAAATCACCAACGCAAAGCCCAGCAGTGGACGCTGGCGAGCCTGGCGACACGTCGTCCGCGACTGCAAATGCATGCGCAGCCTCGTCAGCCAGCCGTGCGCGTTTGGGCGGCTCACGAGCTGCTGAGGGTGTGGTCAAGCCGGAGGCACGTGAGGTCACTGCGTACAGCGACTGCAAGCCCGTCTCCAGCTGCTGCGTCACTCGTTCGTGGTCTGTCTTCAGCACCGCAAGTCGGTGCCTGTCTGTGCGCACTGCGTGCACGTCGATGTCAGCTCTGGGGAAGCCCTCAGCATCCACCAGGTGGCCCTTGACTCCAGGCATGCCGGGCGCATTCAGTCGCTCTAATATGGTCTCCATCTCTGACTCAAGCGCCTCACGCTGAGACGCTAGCGCTTTCAGCGCCTCGCGCACCCCGCTCTCCATACTGGCCCCGGCGGGGGACCTAGCATGGTGCCAGTGGCATGACAGCGTGTACAGGCCCGCAATTTTCGCGAGACGCGTCCTGCGCATGACTGATGGCATGATGATGAGGCAGCTACCATGAGCCGCTCGGTGGAATGGAGCGCCCTGGATGAGGAATACATGCGACAAGCGCTTGCTGAGGCACGGTGTCGCACACTGATGTCAACGTTCATGTCTCCTCTCACACGCTGCGCGTGCGTGCATGAACAGGGCAAGCGTGCGCTAGACCGCTGGGAGGTTCCCGTCGGGTGCGTGACCCTGGGCAGATGGCCGTTGCGAGAGAGCCCCAGAGCCAAAGTATTCACTCGCGTGTCACATCTGCCTGCTGGAAGGTGTGTCATCGTCCGTGATGGCGCCGTGGTGGCTACAGGAAGCAACTCTCCGAACGTGACACGAAACGTGCGTCTGAGAACGACTCCATCCAGCGGGAGCGCTCCACCTTGCTCCTGACTCCTGCGTTCTCCGTCCGCAGGCAACACGCCACGCCGAGTTCGAAGCCGTCGACGCGCTACTGACAACACACGGCGGCGACGTCGCTGGCGCGCGCTTTAACGACTGCACGCTCTTTGTCACCTGTGAACCCTGTATCATGTGCGCTGCCGCTCTGTCGCTGCTCCGCTTCGGCCGTGTCGTCTACGGCTGCGCGAATGACCGCTTCGGTGGATGCGGAAGCGTGTTGGATGTGCACCAGCAAGGCGTGATGCCATGCGGGGAGGCAGCATCGCAGACACAGGAGACTGCCGCGTGCTCGGTGCCGTGCGAGGGCGGCTTGTATGCAGACCAGGCGATCGCGCTGCTGAAATCATTCTACTTGAGAGGAAATCCCAGCGGTGCGTTTGGTTCAGACCGACAGTTTTTTTTGCAAGACACTGACGCCTCCGCTCCTCAGCGCCCAAGCCACATAGACCGTTGCAGCTGGACTTAGACATCACGCATGTGGGCTTACCCAACCCAGCACCATACGCGGAGGACGATTGAGACGTGCACACAAGCAACTTCCTTTGAGTCCCGGTTTCCCGGAGTTTGATTCTATTAAACCGCACGGGGGCTCACACTGAGCCGCCTCGTGCGGCTGCATTATTCAGGTGGGTCTGTAAGTCTGTGGATCGCTAGGGGACTTGATCCAGCTCTTCACTCTGCACGCGCAGTTTGAAGCCGAGCTGGCCACCGCCCCGGCACACGCGCGCATCGCTTATGAGCGCAGCTTCTCCTTTTTGCCGCGGAAGAGAGCACCCAGAGCAACACCTGCGACCTTGACGATCTTGAAGCGCACACCCGGGATGTCACCCACTGCGTGGCCCTTACGCCCGAAGCCAGCGACGAGCACCTCATCCTGTCGAGTGGGCGGCACGTCAGTTTTGCAAAATTGACAGGCGCGCGAAGGAAGGCTGCAAAGGAGCCGCCGCGAGCAGTTGGCGTTGAGAGCAATCGGCGCAGGGCTGCTCGCGAACGAGGCGCGTCCAGCTGGCGCGTCTGTGTGTGTACGCACGTTCTCGTCGATGAAGTTCAAGCAGCCGTCGTTGGGGACGAAGCAGGCGATCTTCTTGCCGTTCTTGATCAGCTGCACACGGACGCACTTGCGGATAGCGGAGTTGGGCTGCTTGGCCTCAATGCCGCTGTTGGGGAGCAGTGCGCGTCGGTGAGAGGCCAGCAGGTACACAACAACGCGTGGGGCGGCGCGAGCCGGCCAGTCGACACGTGCTGCCCCTTAGGGTTGGTCGAGAGCAACGCCCAAGAACTGGCAGCCCCCTGCTCTCGCTTGCACGTGTGCGCGCGGCTGCCCCAAGAAACGACGCACATCTTCTCAAGCACA
>Ga0164297_10005618_pt1 | contig 10675 bp, 10 predicted proteins | sample GEODES058metaG_FD_113539 | JGI IMG/M metagenome (GOLD analysis project Ga0164297, IMG submission 113539) | Dystrophic lake water microbial communities from Trout Bog Lake, Wisconsin, USA - GEODES058 metaG | ecosystem: Environmental > Aquatic > Freshwater > Lake | place: USA: Trout Bog Lake...
ATCGAGAGCTTCGTCCCGGTTCTGATTTCCGGAACGATGCTCTAGTTTGCGTCAAAACCCCGGCCGCGCCGGATCCAGGTCCCGTCGGAACGCCCGTGCAACTGCCCCCCCTTGTCCAGACCTTCGTGCTCCATTTCGGCGAGATGGGCTCCCGGTGGGGCATCAACCGGACGGTCGGGCAGATCTATGCCGTGCTGTTCGTGTCGGGGCGGCCGCTCAACGCGGACGAGATCGTCGAGCGGCTCGGCGTGTCGCGGTCCAATGTCAGCATGGGCCTGAAGGAGCTGCAGGCCTGGAACCTCGTGCGCCTCCAGCACAGGCCCGGGGACCGGCGGGACTACTTCGCCACCCCGGAGGATGTCTGGCAGATCGTCCGCACCCTGGTCGAGGAGCGCAAGAAGCGCGAGATCGACCCGACCCTAACCATGCTGCGCGAGCTGCTGATGCAGCAGGTCGAGACCGAGGCCGAGCGACACGCCCAGGCCCGGCTCGGGGAGATGCACGATCTGTTCGAGCTGTTCACCGGCTGGTACGACGACATGCGCCGGCTCGAGACCGACCGCCTCGTCCAGCTCCTCACCCTCGGCGCGAAGGTCCAGAAGGTGCTGGAGATAAAGGACCGGCTGACTCGCTTCGGCGGCCGGGGCGACAAGCGGGACTGAGGTGGTCGAATGAGCGGACCGGGCAGTGATCCTCCGGCTCGGATCGCCCTGCGCCCGCAATTGGATCAGGCCTGGGCCAGTCCGTTCCGGTAGATTGCCACGAGGCTTGTCCCGACCTGTTCAATATGGGCGCGCAGGGCCGCCACCGCCGCGTCGATCTTCCCCGATTTGCACAGGTCGAGGATCTCCGTGTGCTCCCGCTGCGCGCGCGCGATGTCGCCGGAGGCCGTGAACTGAAGGCGTGTCGGACGGTCGCAATCCTGCAGCAGGCCCGACACGATCATGAGCGAGCGCGGGCGGTCCGCGTGCCGCAGCAGGTCGAAGTGGAAGCGACGGTTCAGCTCGCCCCAACGCAGGATTTCGCCATCGCTCAGCGCCTCGCCGTACGTTTTCAGCAGGTCGGCGAGATCCTGAAAATCGTCATCCGTCAGGTGGGGTGCCGACAATGCCAGAAGCTGCGGCTCGAGCTGGACGCGCAGCCGGAAGATATCTTCCACCTCCTCCAAGGAAAGGCCTGACACCACCGCCCCACGATGGGGCACGATCTTGACCAAGTTGGCGGCTTCGAGTTGCAGGAGCGCTTCCCGGACTGGAATCCGGCTGATCCCGAATTCCTCGGCCAGCGCGTCCTGACGGAGCTGCACGCCCGGGCGCAGTTCCCCGTTCAGGATCCGCTGCCGCAGGGAGTCGGCGACGGCCGCCGCCACCGTCTTGTGGCGCAGCCGGTCAGGCACACGACGTCCAGGGACCGCAGCGAACATCGAGGCCTCGGTAAGAAGGTATACATTTATACCTAGCATCCCGCGGCTGGAAAGTCTCGCTACCGCAGCTTGAACCGGTCACTTGGGAAACGTCAGGTTGCCGCAGTAACGTAAGTTGAACCTCAGGGAGTGCAATTCGCGTCTGAATTTCGATTGTGTGAGATTGGTTGGGCGTAATCGGGAGTCTTAAAACCCGACCTCGCATGTCATGTGTGGTCGTACCGATAGGCTCGCAGGACAAACTGTGCCTCATGCCAGGTCTTTCAGGGCAGTAACGATCTGATTCGCGAGACTGATCCGCAAGCGCCGAACCGTCTCTTATACACGTTAGGTTGGCTCCGCTGCGTATGTCGGGGGCTGCTCGCGGAAGTTGTGTGGATCCGCCCAGGGTGCACGGACGAGAGCTTGCACAAGATGCGCCAGGAGGGCGGTGACGCGTGCCGGGCGCGGATCGCCGGGGGGCGTCACCAGATGCAGCGCGATCGGGGGTGGTGACCAACCGGAGAGGCACCGTTCCAGCCGGCCGGCCTGCAGGTCGTCCCAGATCATGAAGTCGGGCTGCAGCGCGAGGCCGAGCCCAGCCCGGAGCGCCGGCGCCAGGGCCTCGGCGTTGTTGGCCCGCAACGATCCCCCGGGGACGATGACGGCCTCCGTGCCGTCCGCATCCCTGAACCGCCAGCGGTCTGGCGTCGGCAGGTAGGCGTAGCCCAGGCAGCTATGCCGGGCGAGGTCGTCCGGATGCTCGGGCCGGCCGTGCCGGTCGAGGTAGGCGGGCGTGGCCACCAGGGAGCGGCGGATGGCGCAAAGCCGACGGGCCCGCAGCGATGAATCCGGCAGCGCCGCGATGCGCAGCCCGATATCGAAGCCGCCGCCCACGAGATCGACGACCGCATCGGACAGGTGCAGGTCTACCGAGACGGCCGGGTGCGCGCGGAGGAAGTCCGGCAGCAATGGCGCCACGTGCATCACCCCGAAGGTCATCGGCGCGGCGAGCCGCACCAGCCCGCGCGGCTCCGCGGCGCCCGCGATGGCCAGCGCCTCAGCCGCCTCGCCCTCCGCCAGGATGCGCGCGGCGCTCGCCCGGGCGTTCTGCCCGGCCTCGGTGAGCGCGAGCTTGCGTGAGGTCCGGTTGAACAGCCGGGCGCCGATCCGGGCTTCGAGCCGGCCGACCGCCTTGGAGACCGTGCCCTTCGAAAGGCCGAGATCGGCCGCGGCACGGCCGAAGGAGCCGGCTTCCACCACCTTGGCGAACACCGCCCAGGCCTCGAAATCGGGCAGTCGCATCGGTCAAATCCGGAAACGATGAGTTTCCAGCGTTTCTATTTTCTGAGGCAATGGCAAGGGGCACATTGCCGTCATCGGACACGCGCCGCCTACGACGCGGCCGCACCTGGAGACATCGTCATGGTTCAGACCGGCCTCCACCACGTCACGGCCTTTTCCGGCCCCGCCCTGCGCAATCTCGACTTCCACACCCGCGTGCTCGGGCTGCGACTCGTGAAGAAGACCGTTAATTTCGACGATCCGGGCACTTACCACCTCTATTACGGCGACGCGGCGGGGCGGCCCGGCACGATCCTGACCTTCTTCCCCGTCGAGCGCGCGGCGCCCGGTCGGGTCGGGGTCGGCGAGACCCAGGAGACCGCCTTCCGGATCCCCCGCGCCTCGGTCGGCTGGTGGACTCACCGCCTGATCGAGAAAGGCGTCGTCCACGAGCCCCTGGTCCAGGTGTTCGGCGAGCCGACCCTGCGCTTCCGTGACCCGGATGGGATGTTGCTGGCCCTGGTGGGCGTCGAGGGGGGCGAGGGAACAGACGGCTCCGAGGCCTGGGTCTCGGACGAGGTTCCCGCTGAGCACGCCATTCGCGGCCTGCACGGAGTCACCCTGCTCCTCGACAGGGCCGAGCCTACGGCCGCGATCCTCACGGAGGTGCTGCGCCTGCACGAGGCCGGCCGCGAGGGCAACCTGATCCGCTTCGCCGGTAGCGCCGCGATCGGCGGCTTCGTGACCCTGCGGGCGGTGGGCGGCTTTCTGCCAGGCCGGCCCGGCGCGGGCTCCGTCCACCACATCGCATTCCGGGCGGCGGACGACGCCGCGCAGGCCGCGATGGGCGCGGCGCTCGTCGCCCGGGGCCTCCACGTCACCGAGCAGCGCGACCGTCAGTACTTCCGCTCGATCTACTTCCGCGAGCCCGGCGGCGTGCTGTTCGAGATCGCCACCGACGCCCCCGGCTTCGCGGTGGACGAGCCGGTCGAGGCCCTCGGGCAGGCCCTCAAGCTGCCAGCCGGGCTGGAGCCACACCGGGCCGAGATCGAGGCGGTGCTGCCCAAGGTCGCCTGAACCCCGGTCCCGCCCCAAGGGGCGGGACGTCCAACTCTGAACCAGGAGGTCGTCATGACCCAGGACACGATCGGTTTCGTCCACCGCTTCGAGCCCGGCATGGAGGATGGGCTTCCGCTGCTGCTCCTGCACGGGACCGGCGGCGATGAGAATGACCTTTTGCCGCTCGGCCGGATGGTTGCTCCGAAGGCCGCGCTCCTCGCAGCGCGCGGGCAGGTCCTTGAGAACGGCATGCCGCGCTTCTTCCGGCGCCTCGCCGAGGGGGTGTTCGACGAGGCAGACCTGCGCCGTCGAACCGAAGACCTCGCCGCCTTCGTGGCGGCGGCGCGGGCGCATTACGATCTCCGCGCACCCGTGGCGCTGGGCTTTTCCAACGGCGCCAACATCGCCGCCGCACTCCTGATGCTGCATCCAGACGCCCTGGCGGGCGCCGTGCTGATCCGCCCGATGGTGCCCTTCGCAGCGCCCCCCGCCACCGACCTCACCGGGCGGCCTGTCCTGATTCTCTCCGGGGCCATGGACCCGATCGTCCCCGTGGAGAATGCCCGCCGCCTCGCCGCGCAGCTCATGGCCGCCGGCGCCCAGGTCGAGCACCGGATCCTGCCCGCCGGCCACGGGCTGTCGCAGGCCGAGATCGGTCTTGCGACGGACTGGCTCCACGCCCGCGCGGCTCAGATCGCCGCCTGAGGCTCACCCCCTGGCCATCCGAACCGGAGAACACCCATGACCGCCACCATCTCCCCCCGCTCCGAGCGTTGCCGCACCCGTCCTCGCAGCCTGGCTGCCGACAGCGGGCCGGGTCCTGATGAGCGCGCTCTTCCTCGTGAGCGGGGCCGGCAAGCTCGCCGCGCCCGCCGCGACGCTTGCCATCATCGGGGCCGGCGGCCTGCCGCTGCCGCCGGTCTCCTACGGGGCGGCGACGCTGGTGGAGATCGGCGGCGGTCTTCTGCTGATCGCCGGTTATCGTACCCGGCTCGTCGCCCTCGTGCTCGCCGTCTTCGCGGTGGCCACCGCCGTGACCTTCCACGCGGCCCTGGGGGACCAGAACCAGATGTTCCACTTCCTGAAGAATCTCGCCGTCGCCGGCGGCCTCTTGCAGGTCGCGGCCTTCGGAGCCGGCCCGTTCAGCCTCGATGCCCGCCGGGGCCGCGCCTGAGGTTGAACTTGAGAGGTGGTCTTTCCCGCACCGGTTCGGATGCTTAAGGCTGCGTCCGGACGCGCATCCTGCCCGTCCGACACGCGGGATCTCCATGCCGGCCGAAGACGCCACGCTCGCCCTCGGGATCATCGGCGCGGGGATCATGGGTGAGCGCCTGCTCGGCGCCATCCACGGGGGGGCGGATTCACCCGTTCGGGTCTCGGCCATCTGGGATCCGGCGCCGGAGGCCCTGGCCCGTATCGGCGCGGCTTTCCCGGCGGTGCCGCGTGTCGCCGATGCCGCGTCCGTCGTGGCGGCCAGCGCGTGCGTCTACGTGGCCTCCCCGCCCGCCTCGCATCTGGGCTACGCCCGGGCGGCGCTGGCGCAGGGCCGGAGCGTCTTCTGCGAAAAGCCGCTGGCGATCGACCTCGCCGAGGCGCGCCACTTCGTGGCGCAGGCCGGGGTGGCCGGCGCGGTGAACTTTCCCTTCGCCTCATCGCCCGGGGTTGCGACGCTCGAGCGCTGGATCGCCGAGGGTGCGGTCGGGACGAAGCAGCACCTCACCATCGCGGTGGACTTCGCCCACTGGCCGCGTCCCTGGCAGGCGGACGCGGCGCGCTGGCTCGATGCCCGGGCCGAGGGCGGCTTCACCCGCGAGGTGGTCTCGCACTTCCTGTTCCTGACCCGACGCCTGCTCGGTCCCCTGGAGGGGATTGCGGGCCGCACCGATTTCTCGGTGCCCGGCCGCTCCGAACGGGCGATCGCCGTGACGCTCAAGGCAGGCGGTATCCCCGTCACGCTCACCGGCCGGGTCGGCGGCACCGACGCCGATGACCACAACACGTGGACGCTCGCGGGCGATGCGGGGGCCGTGCGGCTGCGCGACTGGGCCATCGCCGAGCGTCTCGGCCCGGACGGGCGCTTCGCGCCGGAGCCCGACGCGATCCCGAACGAGCGGTTGCGCCCCATCACGCTGCGGCGCCAGCTCGAAGGCGTCGTCCGGATGGCACGGGGCGAGCCGCACCATCTCGCCACCTTCGCGGAAGCGCTCGCCGTGCAGGAGGCGGTGGAGGCGATTCTGACCCTGTGAGGGGCACGGCGGCTATCGGATCACCGGCACGGCGAAAGGTTCAGACCTCGAGGAGATCGACCAGGAACGGGATCAGCGGCGCGTCGGCGGGGGGCATGGCGAGGTCGCGCAGGGCCTTCGGTCGGACCCATTTCAGCGCCTGTCCCTCCATCGAGCGGGGCGTGCCCGACCAGCGCCGGCAGACATAGAGCGGCATCAACAGGTGGAAATCCGGATAGGCGTGGCTCGCGAAGGTCAGGGGCGCAAGGCACGGCTCCTCGACCTGGATGCCCAGCTCCTCGGCAAGTTCCCGGATCAGCGTTTCCTCCGGGCGCTCGCCGGGCTCGACCTTGCCGCCCGGGAATTCCCACAAGCCGGCGAGCTGCTTGCCCGCCGGGCGCTCGCTCACCAGCACGCGGCCATCGACATCGACGAGGGCCGCCGCGACGACGAGGAGAAGGCGCGGGGCGGCGGTGCCGGGGTCGCTCATGGTGACACCGCGAAGGTCGCCGAAACTTCGGAGGACAGCTGGATCGTCCCGGCCTCAATCGGGACGCGCCGGCCCTTGACCGCCATCGGTGCCGCAAGGGCGCGGTTCGCGAGCGGGTAGGGCGCGCCGACCGTGGGGCCGAGCGTGCAGAGCGGACCGAGCTTGACGCCGAGGGCGTCGGCCAGCGCCGCAGCCCGGGTGCGGGCGTCGCGGGCTGCCGTGACCTGAAGGGCGGCTTCGAGCGTGTCAGGATCGCGCAGGCCGAAGCTGACGCCGTCGATCCGGTTCGCGCCGGCATCCAGGGCCTGGCGCAGCAGGTCGCCGAGGCGGTCCATGTCGGCGAGGCGGACAGTCACGAGATTGCTCGCGCGGTAACCGTCTGGCTCCTCGGTGAGGCCGCCTGCCCGGGGAACCGATCGGGTCGCCGCCTGGAGCGATACGGCCGCGGTGCCGATATCGGCGGCCGGCACGCCGAGGGTGCGGGCCTGTGCCGAGACGCCAGCCACCGCCTTCGAGGCCGCGTCGAGGGCCGCCGCCGCGCTGGCGCCGCGCGCCTCGATGCCGACCGTCACCTCGGCGAAATCCGGCACCCGCGCTTCCGCGGCGCGACCGACCACGCTGATATGGCGGGCGCAGTCCGAATCGCCGGCCTGCGCCGGGGCGGCCTGCGCCGCGATCAGCAGGGCGCCGGCCAGGGCCGCCCTCACGAGCGGTAATCCCCGTTGATCTCGATGTACGCCTTGGTGAGGTCGCAGGTCCAGACGCGGGCCGCGCCGTCGCCCAGGCCGAGATCCACCCGGATCGCGATCTCCGGCTCGCGCATCACGGCGCTCGCCGCCGCCTCGCTGTAATCCGGGTCGCGGGCGCCCTGGACGGCCACCCGGACGTCGCCGAACCAGATGGCCAGCCGGTCCCGGTCGGCAGGCTCGCCGGCCTTGCCGACCGCCATCACGACCCGGCCCCAATTGGCGTCCTCGCCGGCCACCGCGGTCTTCACCAGCGGCGAGTTTGCGATCGACATGGCGATGCGGTGCGCCGAGGCGTCGCTCTCGGCTCCCGTGACCCGGACGGTGACGAACTTGCGCGCGCCCTCACCATCCTTGGCGACGAGCTGCGCCAGCTCGATCAGCAGGCTGTCCAGGGCCTCGCGGAAACCCGCGAGCCGCGGGTCGGCCGGGTCGGCGATCTCGGCATGGCCGGCCTTGGCGGTCGCGAACAGCATCAGCGTGTCGGACGTGGAGGTATCACCATCCACCGTCACGCAGTTGAAGCTGGTCCGCGTGCCGGCGCTCAGGAGCGCCTGAAGCACGCCCTGGGGCAAGGCAGCGTCGGTGAAGACGAAGGACAGCATCGTCGCCATGTCGGGGGCGATCATGCCCGCACCTTTGGCGATGCCGTTGATCGTCACCGTCACGCCGTCGATCGTGGCCGTGCGCGTCGCGAGCTTCGGAAAGGTGTCGGTGGTCATGATGGCGCGCGCCGCCTCGGCCCAGGCCGCCGAGCCGTCCGTGGCCCGGACCGCACAATCGGCCAGCACGCCCTCGAAGCGCTCGGCCGGCAGCGGCTCGCCGATCACGCCGGTCGAGGCAACGTAGACCTCGCGCGTGCCGCAGCCCGCCGCCTGCGCGGCGATCTCGACGGTGCGGGTCACGGCCTCCCGGCCGAGCCGGCCCGTGAAGGCATTGGCGTTGCCGGAATTGACCACCAGCGCCCGTGCCGAACCGTCGGCCAGGGCCTCCCGGCACCAGTCGACCGGTGCGGATGGGCATTTCGAGCGGGTGAAGACGCCGGCCGCCCGGGTCCCGGCCTCGAGCGCCACGAAGAGCACATCGGTGCGGCCGCTGTAGCGGATGCCGGCCTGGGCGGTGGCGATTCGCACCCCCGGCAGGGGTGGCAGCTCCGGCAGCGCCGTGGGCGCCAGCGGGGAGACGGGCGGGGATTTCGCGGACGACATCGGCTCGGGCTCCGGCAGCGCGCGGTGGTGTTCCGCGGGCGGCCCGGTTGTTGCCCGCGGGACCCCGGCTGCGTCAACCGTATGCCTGACCTATGATCAGGAATCCGGGCTGCCACCTGTTTAGGCGGCGACGGCGCGAAATGCGGCGCCTTCGCGGCTGAAGGCTTGCGTCGGGATTACAACCCGGCATAGCATGCTGCATCGCAAAGCCAGCGCGAAGTCGAGTGCGGAATGTCCACAGCCGACGTCGGGACTGCCTCCAACCAGCTGCCTCAGGGCGGCTGCTACCGGATCCAGGTTCTGGTCATCGGCCGCCACAAGCGCTGGCGGGACGAGGTGGCCGCGCAGGTTCGCCTGTTGGGCTATCAGGTCACCGCCTGCGACCGCGGGGTCGACGCCATGACGGTCCTGGCGCTGGGCCTGCCGGTGGACGTGATGGTGGTGGATTCCGGGCTGCAGGGTGGCCTGTGCTGCGCGCAGCTGGCGGTCGAGGCCCGGAGCCTGCGCCCGGGGCTGCGCATCGTGCTTGCCGGGGATACGCTCGACGATCCGGAGCCGGAGGCGCCGGCTCAAATCCCCGACGCGCTGCACGTCCGCCACGACCTGCTCCAGAGCGGGATGGTGGCGTCCCTGATGCGCGAAGCGCTGGCCGATCGCGCCGCCTGACCCTGTCCCCGCCATCGGCTTCCGAAGCCATGCACCGCAGAACCGGCCGGGGCGTCGATCCGTGCCGAACGGGCCGTGATACCGCGCGAATCGTCGGGTGCCTCCGAGAGGCTTGATGCCGCTCCGTTCAAGGATGCGGTTTCGCGTGGGACCTGCGGAAGAAGCATTGATCGATCAATCCAGGCTCAAAATTTCATTCCTCGATCTGAACGTCCAGCGCGACGAAGACCCGATATTCATGCACCTCGAAATCGCAGATTTCCAAGTATCGACGCATCACAAGCATGATCTCACTTAAGTTGTGGCGCGGAGAAAACGGACTTGCGTCAAAAATTTTAGACGCAAGTGTGATCTTATCCGGCCACCGGGGTGACGTATGACGTCCTCTTTCGTTCGGTGGTGTTTCAATCGAGAACCCTATTTGTGTTAAATTCATTCGTTTTTAGCCGTTAAACCTCAAGTTATAATCGCGACGCGACACGGTCTTGTCATAAGGAATACGCTTGTTGGTGCATATTGCCCTCGAAAGCGTCTTCAACTTAAAGGCAAGTTCCCGTGAAGATCGGAATACGTGTCCGCCTGTATGCGGGGTTCGCCCTGCTCGTCGCGATCACAGCCATCACCGGCGCCTTTGCGATCTACGAGCAGGATAATCTCAATCGGGAATACGGGACGTTGAACTTCGTTGAGGAGAGCGCGCGGGAGATCATCGCGATGGATGGCCTCGCCGCCCAGCTCTCCGCCAAAGCCGAGCATTACCGCGTGGCACCGAATGCGCCCGAGATCCCCGCCATGCAGGAGCTGCGGCGCTCAATCGAGGAGATCGCGGCGAACCGCACCACCAAGGCCATGACCGAGGAGGGGAGAATTCAGTATCGCGCCATCGTCGGCAGCGCGGCGGCGTTGAAGGACGGTCTTGACCGTCTAGCGGAGGCCGGCTCCCGCCTCGACGCCGCAAAGCTGCGCGTCATCAAGGCAGGCGACAGCCTGACGCATCTGCTCGAGAAGATGGTGGCGGACATAAACCAGAGCGGCAATACCGAGGCGAAGTTGCAGGCCAGCCGCGTTGAGAACGCCATCCTGGTCTCGCGCCTCTCGGCCGCGCGCTCCATGATCGATGCTGCGCCGGTCTATCAAGAGGAATCCCGGGCCAAGATCGCGCAGGCACGCGCCGCACTCCAGCACGTCGAGGCGCAAGGCGACCCGGCCATGTCCAGACAGGTCAGGGAGCTTGCGGACGCCTTCGTCGCCTACGCGGCAGAACTCGGCGGCTACCACGAGGCGGTGATCGCATCGAAGGCGACGTTCGAGACCGGTATCAAGCCGCAGACGGACGCCATTGCGGAGGACTGCGCCAAGCTCCGCGTGCGGATCGTGGCGGCGTCGACATCCATCAAGGCGGCGACGGCCGAGATGGCCCTGCGCGCCTGGCGCGTCGAGATGGGCCTGGGTGCGCTGGCCCTGGTCATCGGCATCGGCCTGGCCTCAATCATCGCGCACAGCATCATCCGACCCATCGACGGCATGGTGAAGGCCATGGCAAGCTTGGCCGAGGGCGACACCCATCTTAAGGTCCCGTCGCAGGATGCCGCGGG
>Ga0164297_10005619_pt1 | contig 10672 bp, 16 predicted proteins | sample GEODES058metaG_FD_113539 | JGI IMG/M metagenome (GOLD analysis project Ga0164297, IMG submission 113539) | Dystrophic lake water microbial communities from Trout Bog Lake, Wisconsin, USA - GEODES058 metaG | ecosystem: Environmental > Aquatic > Freshwater > Lake | place: USA: Trout Bog Lake...
CATTGGCTTGCGGGCCCAAGACGTCTATCTGAAAAAGTCCCTCGTTTTCAACGAAATGAATCAAGTTCAGATACATCAAGGGGGCGAGCAAATTGCGGAATAATGTGGGGGATATAAGATATTCCTTACGCACATGCTTTTTCTCTGTCTCTATGTGCATATTTTTACCCCGTTTATCCCAGAGCTGCACGTATAACAACGCGCTATTAGGACAGGTTTTCATGACTCTTGTCAGATACTTTAATGGAGGAAATTCACTGTAATCGGCTTGCATCAATATCTCTCCTCTTCTTTTCTCTTCCACAGAAGAACGACATCGTCCTGTTTTAAACGGACTCCGTACCAGGTTCTGTTTGTATGCCATCCTGGTATAGTTTTGCCTATAGCCAAGCGCATATAAACGAGATCGTAGTCTTCTGGAAGGTACTTGGCGCTTTCCGTCCAACCGTCAGCGTCATACTCAAAATCCTTATAGGTATAGAGGACGCGTTCCTTCGTCTCTTTTCCCCATTTTTTGACTATGATGTGCGCCTTCGTCTCGCCTACCTTATATGGAGGCTTTTTTTTCTTTGGTGTATCTACGTGCGTGGGATCTTCTGTTTCCAAGGATGCTTTCTTCTCGTTAAATATTTGTTGTTTTATTTATCGAGGAGAGCGTATGTTTGGTGCAGTCAAATATTCGCTTTCCCCGAAGGTTTGCGGGATTTTAGGTTTTGCTCCTTTGTCTCTCCTCCTTCGCTTTGGCGTTTTGTTTGATGGTATTCTAGTCTCTGGTGCAGTCTGATTGGCGTCGGGCTGCACCTACTTCTCATAATATTTTCAAATAATAATTGCAATGCCTTTCATTTATCCGTTAGGTTTTGGATAGTGAGGTATCTATATGAATGAAGACGAATGGGAGGCTTGGAAGGCCACGGGAAGAGAAATTTGGCACGGGCTGAAGTCCATGCCGCTGATTATCTATGTACTAATGTTTTTTGCTATCTCTTGGGTCGTGATTTTACTCATAGTTTTTTTCTCGCTTCTTGCATCACCATCTAGCCAGTCGTAAACGGTTATAGCCCCTTTTGTGTATTTCTCTATCTCGTAGGCAAGGCGTAAGCTTGGCATCTGACCCTGTCTCAAGATATCGTGCAGAGTAGAGGTACTTATGCCTAATTTCTGCGCTACGCCTCTTTGCTTTTTGTCCTGGCTCTCGATCCATAAGGCAAATTTATTCACTATATCCCCTTCTTTCTTTTGTATTCCTGTACGAAAATTCGGTAATCCGATACAATGGGCAGTATAGACAAGGGAAGGATATAAGGCAAGGAGCTTTCTTAAGTGTGTCGGGATTATGTAGACGTATATTTCCCTATGTGTAACAATATAGCCTTGTGTAACCAAAAGGAGTTTATGACTGACAAGGAAAGAGTTCAGGAATTAGGAGAAGATGTAGCCGCTTTATGCGGAGCCTTTAGCGATTTGCCTACTTATGAGGTAGGATACTGTCTAATTGCCTACGCTACCATGCTCATGTTAGATACTGCTCCGAATCATCTTATTGCCATGAAGACAATCATGACATCTGTAGAAGTAGGGATTGACGAATATCAACAAGAAAAAGGATAAATTTTTTAGAAACTAGAAACGCCAAAATATCATCAAACAAAACAAAAAAGGAAGCATTTCCATGGAACAAGTGCCAGTTAAAAAAAACTATCAAATAGAGCTAGCGAATACTCACGAGCTTTGCTCTCTTCTGCTCAAGACGCCTCACTATGCCAAGCTAGGCCAAGAAGGTATCTTTGCCATTGTAGAGACAGCTAAGAGCCTGGGTGTCGATCCTAGACAAGCTTTAGGCGGCGGCCTCTACTACGTCAAGGGCAAGGTAGAAATGTCCTCTCGTATGATGAATGCCGTCATACGCGCTCAGAAGCATAGCATTACTCGCGACGAGAAGAGCGATGAAACCGTATGTATCCTTCATGGGAAACGTGCTGACAATGGCGACACATGGACAGAGAGCTTTTCTATTCAAGACGCTCAAAGAGCTGGCCTCATGGGAAATCCTGTATGGAAAAACTACCCGAAGGACATGCTCTTTGCTCGAGCTCTTTCTAGGCTAGCTAGACAGCTTTTCCCTGATATCATAGGAAATTGCTATGTAGAAGGGGAAATTGCTCTATGCGATGCCTTTCAACAAGCGCCTATTGAGGAAGTTTCTGAAGTTATTGAACCGGCTCAAGTAGAAGCTTTAACGCCTCTCATTGAAAAACTCGATGAAGAGAGTAGCAAGAGCTTTTTTTCATGGATTAAAGAAAAGTTCAATGCCGAGATAGTTCAAGAGATACCAAAGCATTGTTTTGAAAAATGCCTAGTATCCTTGAATAACAAGATTAAGTATCTCAATGATAAACAAAAACAAATTACAGCGGTGGCCTAATGATGACATTCAAATTCGTTGAATTAGAGCAAGGCTCTCCCGAATGGTTAGCTTGGCGTAAGACAGTCATAACAGCTACTGATGCCTCTATCATCATGGGAAACAATCCATGGGATACGCCTTACCAAGCCTGGCAACGCAAGCTAGGCTTGGCTCAAGAGAAGGTATCAAATGATGCCATGGAAAGAGGCAAAAGGCTCGAGCCGGAAGCTCGGGCTAAATTTGTCGCCCACTGGGGTATTGAGATGATTCCTAAGGTCGTAGAAAGCACGGAATTCGAGTTCCTAGGCGCCTCTCTTGATGGCATATCGGAAACCGGCAATATGCTTCTAGAGATTAAATGCGGCGGTTCTAAGCTTCATGACATGGCTAAAAACCAAGAGATACCGCAATACTACCTAGACCAAATGCAGCACCAATTGCTTGTTACAGGGGCCGAGCGCTGTTATTACTATAGCTATGATGGTTCTGACGGTATTTGCATCGAGGTTATTCCCGATCCAGGGTTTAAGGAATCCTTTATACCTAAGGCGCGTGAATTCTGGCGTTGTGTAGCCATGGAAGAAGCTCCTCCTCTCGTAGATAAGGACTATAGGGACATGAGCGATGATGCCTCTTGGCGATCAGTAGCTGATAGCTATAAAGAAATATGCTCTCAGATCAAGGCTTTAGAAGAGCAGAAAGAGAGCTACCGCAAGGGCCTCCTGAAGCTCTCGGGAGATATGCCATGCTTGGGCAACGGTGTTCGTCTCATGAAGACAACCATGAAAGGACGCGTTGACTATGATGCGATTCCTGAGCTTCAGGGCGTCGATCTAGACAAGTACCGCAAAGTTTCAACGACTCTTTGGAAGATCCTTGTCGCCTAACACAACACGTATGGGCGCGTTCACTGGTTGATAGCGCTCATTCATTATGCTGCAATTGACATATAATAATTGCCTTATCTTTTGCTTAATTGATATCCTTATATGTCCTAGACATTTTCCGTAGTCTTCATGAACATGGCTGAATGCATGTAAAACAACATTTGAACGATGCCCTTTGTCTCTTAAACTAATGCTTCCTACGTGATTTTCTTTAACAGTTTTGTCCTGAATTTTGAACGGAGGCGAATGAGTTATCAAAATATCTGTGTTACGTGGAATAAGAGCCCATTTGTCGCTAAGCTCTTTTTCTGTTTCGACTGCGAAGGCGGTGCATTTTGGATTGATTCCAGGAAATGTCATAGTCCAAGGAGAGCCCCATATCTTTAGGCCCTCGAATTCAGTTCCTGAATCGCATAGATAATCAAAGGCGTCTTTTACAAGGCCGACAGGACCGCTATATCGCTCTTGCTCCATGAGGCCATCATGATTGCCAGCTATCATGACCTTTTTGCGGTACTTTTGCGCTTCAATCCAATCGAAGACGTGAAAATACTGATCCTCGAGATCATTGGCGGTTAAATCGCCTGTAATGATGAGAAGATCGCCACCATCGAGTTTAGGCAAAAAACCATGAAGACAGCCTACGCAGTCGATAATCATAGGATTAAAGACTACTCTAGCAGCCCTTTTTCTTCATGGCTTTTTTATAGCCTTCACGCTTGTGCTTCTTATCGTTTTTCTTATCCATGGATAGAAGCTTGTTCATTCCTTTATCAATGGCCTTCTTCTCTTTCTTGATCTGCTTATCCATGGGGCCTATTTGTTTTTCTTGTGATGAGCCATTTTTCCATCGTGGTGCTTTTTTCCATCCTTATGATGCATTTTCTTATGCATATGAGAATCCTTGCCGCCTTGTACTTCTTCTTCTTGGCTAAACTTGTGATGTGCTTTCTTTTTCATGTTACTTTCTCCCTTTCTTAGGAATTTTAGCGCCAGCTTTCCTAGCTACGTTTAGCGCTATCGCTATCGCCTGCTTGCGGGGCTTTCCGGCTTCTTCTTCCCGCTTTATATTGGTTCCTACGGCCTTCTTAGAGGCGCTTTTAACAAGAGGCATGATCACCTACCTTCTCCATGAGAGGAGTATCCTTGCCACTTTGCAATATCTCACATACGATATCGATTGCAGTATTCTTGCCCTCTCCATCGCGCATGTATTGCGCATTGACTATGTTATTGATATTAGCCACTTGCTGCAAAAGACCAGCTACGTGTGTGTATCCTAAGCCATCTTTGAACAATTCTTTCAGTTGATCTAGCATGTGGTTTCCTTTATTTTTTTACTCTAGGCTCTCCTAGAAACAGTTCGCGATATTGTTCCTTATAATGCAAAAAACTTTTTCGCCAAATAATAATTTCATATCACGGCGAATATTCCGTCACAATTAACGTCGCTAATGAAACTCCCCCATATAGCCTGTTGCCTGATCCATCACCGTTTACATAGTAAGTTCCAGTAGATGGGCCAGCTCGTACTTTAAATGTGGTTGAAGAGGTAGTTCCTGCGGTCATATAATAATCAATAGAAAGGTTTGTACTATACCCAGTAGCTCCCCCAGTAGTATAAGTACAGGCAATAGCATTGGCAGTAGTATCTTGAAATAAAGCCAAACAGGGTGTATTGGTGGTTGAAGAAGTTCCAGAAATATTCGCTTGAATTCTTAAAATATTAGAAGAAACCTTAGGAGTAATAGAAACTGTTACAACTTGATTCCCTTCAGTATTTTGCGGAATAGTATTGTCTTCTGGAATTATGGTGTTACAAGTGATTACGCTTGCAGTATTTGCTCTTACTTGTTGCCATTGAGCGAAACTAGTTGCTGTTACTGTAGTAGTCGTGATAGTGCTACTAGTATTAGAGAATGCCAATCCAGAATATTGAAGAGTTCCTGCGCCAGATATTGCAGCAGCATTTGAAGAACCAATGACACAATCATTTAAACTGGCTGTCGTGCCGCTTCCAACGGTTATCGCTGTTGCTGATCCAGATAAAAATGAAGAATTATATGCGACAAAAGTTCCAGTTCCTGCAGTTGTGACGCAATTTAAATTGAAATTAGAAAAATCTATTTTACTTAAAGCAATCTCTAGCAATCCTGTTGAAGAAGTAGAAAAGGCGGCAACAGCTTGGCAGTTTTCTATATCAACTAATCCAGCAGAGTTTGAAGAAGCTGTTGATGATCCAGCTCCGTTATTTAAAATGGTGTTTGCTATTTTTAACGTACCAGGCGAAGACATGCTATAATAAGCAATGCCAGTTGTCCCTAAGTTTCCATAACAATTAATAATTGATATAAATGCTGATCCGCTAGAGCTAGTAAATGAAATCCCAGTATTATTTGAACAATTGATGCAACTGTTGTCTAAAAAAACATTGGAAGCTGCCGAACCAGTCACAGCTAAACAGAAGTCGCTGTTTGTCGTAAGCTGAATTCCCGAAATAGATACGTTTCCCGCAGCGGTAAAGGTTGCTTTTCCTACGATGATGACATTTGGAGTAAGAGCGTCGCAATCAAAGGCAGCGAGATTGACCCCTGCTTTTAACGTGATGTTTTCGGTGTATGTTCCTGGCTTAATGAAAATTGTGTCGCCAGAAGATGCGCTCGTGAGGGCGGATGCGATTGTTGTATGAGTGCCAGTCCCAGCAGTTGCGCTAACGATCCATTTAGCTACTGCAAAATTATTGTCGCCTGTTGTGAATACCATTTTATCTCCTTAAGTTACGTTCCAGCCACCGACTGGATTGTTAGCAGCAAACCAGGTTGTTCCGGTTGATCTATACACGAGTTCAATCGCATCGCCCTGTTGCGTATTGACTGCGGTTCCTGCTGCTGCCGAAAGTTTAGTCCCAATGCGGATCTTTTGTCCTGTGTTTCCGGTAATAGTCAAGAGGCTCGCTGTGTCTACGATGTATTTGACTGTGTCGCCTTCAGTAGGAGATGCGGGTAAAGTAGAGGTACATGTACCGGTTATGAAATAACCATTCTGAGCAACTGCCGTGACTGTTCCAGAAGTATCGCTCCATGCAAAACCGCCTTGGACGCTGGCAATCGTAATGCTTCCCGCTCCGTTTGTTATAGAAATCCCCGTCCCAGCAGTTAAAGTCGCTAAAACAGGGTCGGCACCGGCAGAACCTATGGGAAGCTGTCCATTAGTCGCTACACCCAGTTTTGTAATTGTTGCCGTCCCTGCGCCGACTAGAAGAGAGTGGTTAGTCAATCCAGTGAGTTGCACTGTTTCGGTATTCGCCGATCCTGCTACTGTGATCGATCCCGTACCTAAGATATTAAAATTTCCACCAGCAGTCGGCGACTCCGCTCCCCCGCTATTGCCGGTAATCGTCAGAATTGCACCGAGAGATGCTATCGTCTGAAAAGAAGGATCAGCAGCCGCACCATTCGAGGCTAAAACTGCTCCTGTTGTAGCGCTAGGGCCGACTTGTGTTATCGCTGTGGTTCCAGCGCCTACCAAAACAGAATAGTTTGTTAATGTCGCCCTTCCCGTTCCTCCATTGGAAACAACAAGAGTTCCTCCAAGAGAAAGCGTGGCACCTGAACCGGTAAAAGTAAGCCCTGTTGATGCAGGCGATGTGTTTCCATAGACGTTGATATTGTTACCAGAAGCTGTTGCAGTTCCACTGTCTCCTGTAAGGGTATCTAGGGTTCCGGTTCCAGTAAGAGATACAAAACCATTGCTATCGACTGTAAAGAAGGAACTATTGAAAGCCGCTAGTCCCACTTTCGTTGCATCAGTAGAAGCGATCGCCTGCGCCTTCTGTACTTGCACTGTAAGAGTGCTACCGGTACCGGATGTTTGAACCGGTGTCGTCCCTGGCGCCGTTGATGTACCTAAAATATTCCAGTTTCCAGCAGTTGGAGAGAGAGCGCCTCCGGTATTCCCTGTGATTGTTTGACCAACAGCTGATCCGTTAATTGAAACGAAACCGTTTGCATCTACAGTGAAATAAGTCGAATTGAAGTGAGAAACGCCATTGTCCCCTATCGTTGAGCTTGCAACAGCTTGTGATCTTTGAATCTGAATCGTATAGGTATTGGCCACAAGGGAATTGGTTCTGATGACGTTTGCCGTCGTTCCTGCCGCGACCTGACCACCGTTCACCGTGATATTTCCTGAGCCATTTGGCCCTACAGGATTCGTTCCAGGAGCTGTTGCAGCATCTACAGTAAAAGTTTCGACAGCAGCAGAGCCTGATATGCTCACATAACCATTGGCATCAACGCTGAATTGAGCGCTATTGAATGAAGCCAAGCCTGCATTGGTTCCTACAGATGAACCGGCTGCTGAAGCATATTGTGTCTGAATTGTGACTGTATTTCCCGATCCCGTAGTACGCAAAGGAATGCTATGCGCAGCAACAATTGTGCCTAGAATTTCAAGGACGTTTGCTATAGGAATAGCCGTGCCGCTATCCGTGACGAAGCTCGTTGGTATCTGCGGGTTACTGCCTTCGACGTCGATTATTCCGGCCTGTGACATGCTTCACCCCTTTTATTTATTCTTTCTATTAGCGTGTAAATGTTTTCAATCTTCTTCTCGATAATAAACATGGACTTTTCGTAAATGCGTAATTCTCTTAAAACGCCTTCTTTATCAAGGCGCGCTATTATCGAAGCCTTTTCTAACTTTTCAGAGACATTGCTTACTCTTTTTTCCATGTCAGATCGGAGCTTTTCTAGATCGTCCTTAAGGCACGAGAGAAGAGTTTTTAAATCCTTTTCGAAGCCTTGAAACGAACTCAAATAGCTCCTACTCGCCTCTCTGATTTGCGCCTCTAGCTCCTTTTGGAATTTTTCCGTATCCGTACGAGTGCAATACACCACATGGAAACCCATGAGCTGGTCATGCAGAGCGGCTATCGTGCTTTTCTGCTGCTCTATCGTGGTCTCATTGGCAAGGAGCCTTTCCTTCAAAAGCCCTAGCGTGCAAGACGAGTACGTCTTGAATTCGTTCAGATCCATGGCGCTCTTCTGATAAAGAGAGTGAAATTTCTCCATGGCAAGACTAAGCGCATCTCGAAGCTCTTGCATTTCTTTGTTATGCGAGGAGATGAGGTGTTCGTGCTCTCTCATCTCCTGCTTTACAAGGGCATCGAATCTCTTATCCGCTTTAATTGCCGGTGACAGGGATTGATGTTGGTTGCGCATAAACGACTTCAATGTAGATAGCTCCCTTTGAAGGCGCAGCGACATACTTGACGTACCACTGCGTTCCTACTGCAAAACAAAAGTCATCCTGATTCACAGGACGGTGGTTCGTTGTAATGTCAAAAAGCTTGAAGCTTCCTGCCGGCACAATGAGCTGATTCGTGGAACCATCCATGCTGAATTCCATGTCTGTATCACTTGTGTTTGTGAAACATATGATCCTAGCTGGAAACGTGAAGGCACTTCCTACAGCTACATAGCTTCCCGTGATACTTCCGAATGCCGTGGTACGTATCGTGTCTACCATTGCTCTAGTTGTAAAAGACATGAGTGGCCTCCTTATGCGTTAATGATCCACCAGTTGAACGTACTGGTTTCGTTTCCTGTAGAGGTCAAGGTAAAGCCGGTGCCATCTTGTGCAGTAATAGACACTTGGCCTGGAGTTCCGCCTGTTGTTTTTCTAGCAAAGAAAATAAGGGCCGTAGAGCTACAAGCAGTAGTCGCCACAGTGACAGCTCCTGGAGTTCCAGACATGACGCCTGAGGTACCTGCGGAGGCATTCGAACCTGTTGGAACAATGATTTTGTTACCAGCGGTTCCCATGACTAGGTTGCCATTTGTTGCCGTGATAGCTCCTGATGTAGCTGTGATTGTAGTGCCGGCTGTAACGCTTCCACTGAATGATGGGGAGCCTGAATATGCAGGCACAACGCCTACACCACCACTCATGAGAGCTTGTCCAGTAGCCACATCGGCTATTGATCCGACAACGTTTGAAGCCGTTCCTACGAGAAGAGCTCCGGCTGCTACCGTTGCTGGGTAAGTTGCCGTTGTCCATGCTGGGTCGGCAGATGCTCCTCCAGAGGTCAAGATTTGACCCGCTGTGCCTGCTGCTGTTGCAACAATCGAGCTCGTTCCTTCACCTATAAGGACGCCGTGAGCGGTATAGGTTGCAGGGGTATAAGGGCCGATCAAGGAGAGGACAACCGATCCGGTAGTCGGAGAAGCGAGAATCTGATTTGCGGTTCCTGTTACTGAAAGAACGCCTCCCCCGCTGGTTGCAAGCTCAACCCAGTTACCACCACCGCCATAGATATAAAAGGCGCTCGCTGTCGGCCCTGGAGTGAAAACAATCTGCCCTACCTCGAAGTTTGTTTGAGTGCTGGTAGGTGCATTTGCAAAAGCAACAGGAGGAGGAAGAACAGGGACTAGAGCCTGACCGATTCCATAGACTTGAAACATTTTTGACATAGGGAACTCCGCGTAGAGGTTTAATGTTTTAATTTGAAAACTGCTGTATAAAATTCACGCAGGTCAATGGATATATTTATTGCTTGCTGAACGTTTGACGTTTAATGCCTAAGGTTGCACAATATGCTCGTATGTGTTACTCTTAGAGGAAAAAGGAACGATATGAACTACTTAACCGTGGAAGACGTGGCGCAACGCCTTAAGATGCACCCTAATACCATCCGAAGGGCTATCAGAGCAGGTAAAATTTTTGCTTCTAGGCCAAGTACGGGGAAAAAGGCCCCATTTCGGATTGCCGAAACAGAGCTAGAGAGACTGCACATCCAGAGCATGTATGGGAATAAGAACGGCTCTGACGGCTCCTCAGGATGATTTATGAGCGTATTTATAATTTTCTTATACGGAGACTAGATCATGAATGAGATAATGACTTTTTGTGATAGTCACATAGGACTTATGGTCTTCTTGCTTTTGGTCATAACAATATTTAAAAGGTAAAAACTACCGTTAAAACGGTAAAAAATGCAGAAAAAGGTGTAAAAAACGGCTCTTTACGAGAAAAAATCTCTCAAAGTGCCGGTATAACAGTAAAAAGGAGTAAAACATGGACTGGACACACGTATTGGGGATCGTCCTAGGAAATGCTGCTTGGACTCTTCCAATGTTTTTTTGGAACAGGGCAGAAGCTAGAGCGGATGCAAGGAAACAAGATCAAGAAACGAAAGAGTTGCGACGAGAGTTGATCGGCGTCATGAGAGAGCTGAAAGAAGATGGTCGGATATTCCGGGAGCAATGGGCTCAAGAATCAAAAGACTTTCATGGGCGTCTGTGCTCCATAGAGGAAAAGAGGATAAAATGATTGTTTTAGAGATTCTTGGAGGAATCCTTGTTCTTCTGTGGATGGA
>Ga0164297_10005623_pt1 | contig 10669 bp, 8 predicted proteins | sample GEODES058metaG_FD_113539 | JGI IMG/M metagenome (GOLD analysis project Ga0164297, IMG submission 113539) | Dystrophic lake water microbial communities from Trout Bog Lake, Wisconsin, USA - GEODES058 metaG | ecosystem: Environmental > Aquatic > Freshwater > Lake | place: USA: Trout Bog Lake...
AGTCCGACAACGCTAACTACACCTACCAGTGGTACAGCTGCACTGACTCTCCGACCGGTAACCCAGCCGATGACAGTAACTGCTCGGTCATTGCGAATGCCACGTCGAGCACTTACACGACGCAGACGTCAGATCTCGGTCACACCATTACCTTCACCATGACTGACGGTGGTACCGATGGGTCGACGTCTAGTGCATACGCCATGCCGACTATCGCCGTTAGCACTATTCCGAGCGAGCCCGCCGTCAACAATGTTGCCCCCTCAATAAGTGGTAACACCACAACGGGATCGACTTTGACCGCCAACAACGGCGGGTGGAGTTTTGCGACGTCGTTCACTTACCAGTGGTACACCTGCACCGATACACCGACGGGCAGCCCCGCAGCTGACGGCAACTGCACCGCGATCAGTGGCGCAACGAACCAAACTTACATTCTGCAGAACAGCGACCTCGGGAACACAATTGCGGTGGTGGTGGTAGCCACTGGTACAGATAACTCGACGACGACCGCCTACACGGCGCCGACTGCCGTCATCACGACTCCCTCCGCGGCGCCGGACTCCATCACCGGCTGCACCATTAACCAGTCGTCGACTTCGTTGCCTGTTAACGGTACGGTGGATACCACCGAGACGAACACAGGTGGCAGCACCTCGTACGCTGAACTGTTTTTTAACGGCACACCGGAGTTCGGATTCATTACTAATTTGAGTAACCTCGCCAGTTCGTTTGACTGGACCAACGCAATTCAGGTGACGGGGGCGGCCGGTGGTCAGCTTGTGTTCGACTTCTACGCGACCGATGACACCAACCCCGTTGGCTCAGTACTCTGCTCGCTCACATTAGACGTTGCTCCGTCGCTGACTGGTCCGGCCGTTAACTCGGTAGCCCCGGCGATCACCGACACCACGACGGAAGCGGGCAACGTGGTTGGTGACACGTTGACCGCGACGCCCGGCACTTGGACGTCGGACACGGCCAACTACACCTACCAGTGGTACAGCTGCACGTCGGCCCCGGAGACGGATCCCGCTACCGACCAGGCGTGCACCGCCGTCGGCACCAACTCGTCGACGTACGTGTTGCAGTCCAGTGACGTTGGCAACGTAATGGTCGTCGATGTGACCGACCAAGGTACTGACTCGACGACCACGGTGGCGACGTCAGCCCCGACCGGTGTGGTCAGCGCGCCACAAGTGAGTTACACCGTTTCCTTCTCGCCGGGCGCCGGTTCAGGCTCGGTCGCTTCAGTGACGGTTAACGCTGGCTCCTCGATCAACCTCCCGTCGGCCGCCGGTTTAACGGCCCCGACTGGTGACGTGTTCGCTGGCTGGTCCTACGGTGAGGCAATCTACAAGGCTGGCGCGTCGGTCACCATTACGGCCGACGAGACCTTCACCGCCCAGTGGAAGACGGCCGTGGAGCCGATCTTGACGCTGACGTTTGGTTCGGGTGGTGCTCTTCGCACCATTACCTACCACGGTGGACAGACCATCATCCTGCCCCGCACGACCGGCAACGTGAACCGGAACTGCACCTTGAAGGGCTGGACGAACGGAAAGACTCTGTACGCCCCCGGTACCCGTTTCACGGCAAGCGCTAACTCGACGCTGACGGCAGTGTGGGGTGCGTGCAACTACTACCAGTCGTCCACGGTGTACTTCGCTAACGACTCGGCAACCTTGACGCCCGCTGGACAGGCGAAGATTTTCGCGATTGCCGTGTTCATCAAGCAGCACCACTTGACCCACGTCATCGTGTCGGGCTTCGCAAGTGCCACGGGCACGACCTCTCTCAACAGTGCCTTGAGCGCGGTCCGTTCTGCAGTGGCCGCGAAGTACCTGGCAATTCGTTTGGCCGGTCTCGGCGTGAAGAATGTCAACTTTGTGATTAAGGGCTACGGTGCATCGCACTTCGTTAGCGCTGACAGCAAGGCTGGCGTGAATCGCCGTTCGGTGATTGACGCTAGGAACTAGATATTCGGGGACAACAAAAATCCGGTGGGCCTTCGGGCCCACTGGATTTATGTTTTGACAGCACCAGGGGAAAGTGGTGATGAAGTTCAGGCCGAGCCAATAGCTATTGAACTACGGGCAAACCTGCAAAGAGGTGACTACTTGTTCTTGTGGTGCTTGACCGGTGTTACGGGCAACCCCAGATCGGTTAACGCATTCGCACGGACGGTCGCCGCCGTGGCAACAGCCAACTGGTACGTCGCGTGTGCTTGCTGGCGCTCAAGTGCGGTGGTCGCTGCGGCCAATGACTGGTGCAGCGTGGTCTTGGCTGCGAGCACAGCGGCCCGATAGGCCGCTTCGATTGCGTGCTTCTGTGACGACTTCGTTGCGTGCGTTCCGGTCCCGTTGTGGTGATGCGTCCCGGCGGCATCGGCGGCGGTGAGGCCAGCAGACGCGAGGCCCAGTGACAAGGCCACGACCAAGGTACTTCGTGTAATAAGTCTCTTCATGAGGACTCCTCTCGGCTCGACCACTGTGGTTCGTGCCACTATCGAGAGTACGAAGCAAATCTTAGAGTTCCCTGTGAATCGCGTGGGACTTCACCGATTCTTGCCATGCTGGTAGTGGAGAGTTATATGGCACAAATTTTGGTCGTTGACGATGACGAACTCATCGGTGGTCTAGTGCATGATGGTTTGCGTCTCGTCGATCACGACGTCGACGTTGCGATTGACGCGGAGAGTGCGCTACTGGCTGCCGCACGCAAGAAGCCAGATCTTTGCATTCTGGATGTCAATCTCCCCGGTCTCGACGGATACGAACTCCTCGCCAAGTTGCGTAGCCACTACGAATCGATTCCGATTGTCTTTTTAACGGCGCGAGATAATCGCAATGACGTCGCTCTCGGGTTCCGCATGGGGGCTGACGATTACATTCGAAAGCCGTTCGTGCTCGAAGAGTTGGTGTTGCGGATTAACGCGGTGCTTCGCCGGTCGCAGCGCACCGTCGTTGAAGGTGAAGTAAGTGTTGGGCGGTTGCGGTTTGACGCCGAGCGACATTTGGCAAGCGTCGATGGCGACCCGCTGTCGCTGTCAGCCACGGAGTTTGGTCTCCTCGAAGAACTGGTCACTCACGCTGGCAAAGTACGAACGAGGTCGACCCTTCTTCGGGAAGTTTGGGGGATTGAATTCGACTCAGAAACCAGTGTGGTGGAGACCTATATCTCCTACCTTCGACGAAAAATCCATCGAGACGGTTTCGAACCTATAGTGACGATCCGTGGCGTCGGCTACAAGTTTCGTTCTGACTCATGAATTTGTCCCGCCGACTCGTGTACGTGATGTTCGTCGTGACCTTGCTGACAAGCGTGAGTGTGAGCTGGATCTCTATTTCGACACTTAACGCCGACGGTTACCGCCACATCGACAGCGAACTGGCTTCGCTCGTCTCAGTTGGTCTCGGGTCACCCTTGAAGGCACTCAATAACGTCCTCGCCGACGTGAATGTAAACCATATTGACGTCACGCTTGACGTGGTGACACCCGACACGCCCATGACGCAGGTGCAAATGTCAACGGTGCCGTACCAAGGTGATCCCTCACTTGCGCTGGCGCGTTCGGTTGAATTCGCCCCAAGAAAAGTTGGTGCCTTCGAACTACGGAGCGTCTCTATTGGCGACGGCGCCTACGTAGTCATTGCCGCTTCGACGGCGGCCGTTGATAGTGCGACGCGGCAACTTGCCGAGCACTTACTACTGGTGTTCCTCATCGTTGCGAGCTTGGCAACTGTTCTGGGGCGTCTCTTGATAACTCGAGATCTCCGTCGGGTCGTGGGAACGCTAGAGGCGTCACTACGGCGAGAGCGGGAGTCTATGGAAGAGATGCAGCGATTCTTCAACGATGCTTCGCATGAGCTTCGCACGCCTCTTACGTCCATAAGGGGCTACGCGGAAGTCGCTAGCGCCACCTCGACGAGTGAGGGGACCTCGAAGGCCCTCGGCGTCATTGCTGATGCGTCGCGGCAATTGAACGATCTCCTCGACGACTTACTGATGCTCGCGCGTCTCGGTGAAGTACGACAACACGAGCAAGAAGTAATTGACCTCGAAATCGTGAGCGCTTCCCAGGTGAATCTTTTCGAAGAGCGAACCGGTCGTGTTGTCTCATTCGAGCGAAGCGAGCCGGTGCGAATAGTGGCCGACGAAGAACTGGTAATGAGAATTCTCAAAAATGCCTTCAGCAACATCGAACGCTATGTTCCCAACGATGCTCCAATTCAGGTTCGAATTGAAGTCGGTGATCGGGTGGTGCTGACCATCGACGATGGCGGCCCAGGTATCCCATCGACCGAACTGGGAGTTCCTCCGAAGCGCTTTCAGCGATTCGATCGTTCGCGCGCCCGAGCCAGTGGTGGGACGGGTCTCGGCATGAGCATCATGTATGAAGCGGCGGTGGCGATAGGGGCAACTATGGTGACGGCACAAAGTCCACTCGGTGGATTGCGCATTCAGTTCTCATTCCCGCGCGCGTAAACCCTCAATAAGGGGGGCGGCTCACACCGCCATGGGCGTGTTGACGCTTCGAAAAAAAGGTGCGCTGGGGTATCGACGTAGGTAGGATTCGCTTATGAACGACTTCGATTCGCAACAGGATGAGGACAACGGCTACGCCAAGCCGGCTGGTCCTCTCGTGCAGTACATCGGGAGCCTCATCGGATTAGTAATCGCCCTCACCCTTATGTGGTGGGCGATGTCGAGGCGCTAAGCCGGAAGCTGGCGACGTCATTCAGTTGGTCGAGAAGTAAGAGGCTGGATCGACCTCACGTGCAGCAGCCGCAGCGGATGCTTAAACCTACGCACTCGTAGTAATCACACCGTCTTCTTCCGGCGTGAGGACCGAACGAAGACGAAGTACCAACAGTCCGCCCACGAGCGCCGTGATTCCTGTGCCCAGCGGCCACCAGTTGCCAATGTGAAGGGCGTAATACAGGCCCGTAATGGCTGGCGCCAAGGTGTTTGAAAATCCCCAAGCGGTGCCCGCGGCCGAGTTGTAGCGACCCCGCAGATGCTCCGGGGCGATGTGATTAATAATCGCCGAACCAGCGGGCTGCAACATGGTTTCGCCAATGGCGAAAATCACCTGGGTCAGGCAAAGGGCAACGACGGCAACGACCGCAGAAAAGGCCAGTGACGCACCGAGGGCGGCCCAGAAAATGAACCAGAATGCGCCGACCAGGGCCATGACCTTGGTGCGACTCTTTCCCTCAATCTTGTTGAGCACCCACATCTGGCCAACGACCACGGTCACAGTGTTGAAGAAGAAGGTGATGCCGATGGCGTGAATTGAGAGGTGCAAGTTATTGACGATGAAGAGACTGAGGCCGGCGTCGACTGAGCCGTAGCCTCCCAGGATTAGCACCATGGTCGCGACCACGTAGAGCCGAAGGCGTCTGTCGCTCAGGACCTCACGCCACCCTTCCTTGGCTAGTTCGCCGGAACGAGCTTCGGGCACAGGTCGACCGTGGCGGACCAGGGTGGCGAATACTGCGCCAGCGACCAGCGTGACCGCGGCGTCGAAGAGGTACAGCACGGTGAAGGTGTAGGGGTGGTGCAGGTCCACAATGGAGGCCGAGACGAGCAGTCCACAGCCGATACCAACGTTGACCATCATGAAGTTGACGCCGTAGGCGCGCTGACGATGTTCGCTGCGCACGAGCCTCGTCATGATCACCATGCCGGGACCCCAGCCCGCACCCTCAAAGAGGGTGATTACGAGGGCAATCATGACAGCCTCGGTCTTCGTGTGGACGCTGGTCCAGACAGCCAGTCCAATCGCCGAGAAGAGGTAGGACGACAGTCCGATACGACCCGGTCCGAAACGGTCAATCAACGTGCCCCAGAGTGGGGAGATGAGGAGCCCGACAATTGCGGTGGCCCCCAGCAGCAACGTCGAAAAGGTGGTCGAGAATCCGCGCACGTTGTGGAGGTACACCACAAACATCGCGAAAGCGATGCCGTTGCCAAAGCAGTTAATTAGCGTGGCAATGTACAGTCGACGCAGGGGACCGTGCACCTCACTTCGGAAGTCGGCGGGGACGAGGCGATCGGCGAACGACATAGGAAGTCGAGGCTATCAATGGACGGACTTCAGCGTTTGCGAGGCGAATGCCTCTTTATTCTCCGGATCCCTCGCTACGGCGTCGCTTGCCTCACCACTACGAAAGGGAGAACGAGACGATGATTGAACCATTCGTGAGTGTGGCGTGGTGGCGAGAGCACAGTGGTGAGGTCGTCTTGGCCGATGTGCGTTGGTACCTCGATGGGCGGTCGGGACGAGAAGAGTACGAAAAGGGACACCTTCCGGGTGCTGTCTTTGTCGACCTCGATGCGTGGTTGGCCGATAGTCCCAGTCCTGAACGTGGGCGCCATCCTCTGCCTTCGCCCGAACGCTTCGCCCGGGGGATGGCCAGTTGCGGTATCGGTTCGGATGCCACGGTCATCGCTTATGACGACGCGGGTGGCGTCATTGCCGCCCGACTTGTCTGGATGCTTCGAGCGCTGGGTCACAACGCGGCCCTTCTCGATGGCGGTCTGCGGGCGTACGTGGGGCCCCTCGAGAGTGGGGCATCGTCGCCACAACCGGCCAACTTCGAACTTCGACCCTGGCCACACAATCGACTGGCTGATATCGCAGACGCGACTGATGGCGCGAATGTGGTTATTGATGCTCGGCCCCGCGAGCGCTACCAGGGCGCACACGACGAGATCGATCCGCGAGCTGGCCATATTCCCAGCGCGCGAAGCGTTCCCTGCCGAGAGCACCTTGGCACCGACGGTCTCCTCCTTCAGAAAGATGTTCTGAGAGGAGTTTTCGAGTCGGCCGGTGTTCGAAACGACGCAACTGTCATCTCTTACTGCGGCTCAGGCGTGACGGCCTGTCATAACTTGTTGGCCATCGAATACGTCGGACTGGGTATTGGCCGTCTCTTCCCAGGTTCGTGGTCCCAGTACAGTGCCGCTACGCATTTGCCGGTGGAAACGGGTAACGGTTCCCTCTAACCCTTGGGCCGAGGGAGTGACTCGCTCTACGACGATTGCCAGCGAGCCTCGGCTTCATCCCACGCGTCAAGTACCCGGATAACGTCACACGCGACGAATTCGGGGACGTACCCACAGTCATCAGTGGTGACTTCGAGGTGCTGGTGTTTTTGTCGGAGGGCTTGACGCTCTTCAGGTGTCACGACGACACGATACCGGTTGCAAGTGCCGTGGCCCTATTAAGCGATACGATTCGCGCCACTGGCGATTGGTGCCCCCGGCAGGAATCGAACCTGCGCACATGGCTTCGGAGGCCAATGCTCTATCCCCTGAGCTACGGGAGCGCGAAGCAAAGTCTACTACTGCGTTCGCCTCGTCTTCTCAGGGCACCTGCCGCCAAATGCAAGCGGAGTAAAGTTAGGAGGTGCGATTAACTCAATCGCTGGACTCGCTCAGCGCCGAGCGGTCGCCCGAAGGAAGTTCCTTCGTCGACGATGAGGAGTCGCCGTGCAACCGATTAGCACCACGCTGCTAGCTGATACCGCCGCCTTGACCAGCGACGACACGTTCATCGGCGGCGTATCGCTCCGCGAGTTGGCGGCCACCTACGGTACCCCGCTCTTTGTCTACGACGAGGAAACCTTGCGCGCACGTTGCCGATCGGTCGCCGCCTCGTTTGACGATGGTGTGGCCTTTGCCTCAAAATCCTTCCTCTGCGGTGCCATGGCTCGATTGGCGACGGAAGAAGGACTGTGCATCGACGTCGCGACGGGGGGAGAGCTCGACCTCGTTCTCCGAAGTGGGGTGCCGGCGTCGCGGGTGATCCTGCACGGGAACAATAAGTCCCGCGAAGAACTGACACGGGCCTTGTCAGCCGGCGTTCATCGCGTGGTTGTCGACAACTTTGACGAAATCGCCCTTCTTTCGGAGCTGGTCTCGCCATCCCAGCCAGTTAATTGTCTTGTGCGAGTGACGCCAGGCGTCGAAGCTCACACCCACGAGTTCGTTCGGACCGGACACGAAGACACGAAGTTTGGCTTCGCCGTGGCGAGCGGCGCGGCCCGCAAGGCGATTACCGCGCTACGCGCGATTCCGGGAGTGATGCTTCACGGCGTGCACGCCCACATCGGTTCGCAGATATTTGGCACCGAGGGCTTCGTTGAAGCCATTGGGATTTTGGCCGAGTTCATTGCCGATGACGACTTCGATGAGATTTGCATTGGCGGCGGTCTCGGTGTCGCCTACGTGGCTGACGAGGAGGCCTTGACGATTGAGGAGTGGGCGACCACTGTTCGTTCGGCGGTGCAAGCGGCCGGTCTAGGCGATTTGAAGCTCTTGGCCGAACCGGGCCGGGCCATCGTGGCTCAGGCGGCTCTCACGCTGTACACCGTCGGGGCCGTAAAGCCCGTGACACAACGGACCTACATGGCAGTTGACGGCGGTATGAGTGACAATCCCCGCCCAGTGCTCTACGGATCGGGCTACGAGGCCTTCGACATTTCGCAGCCGTTCGCCGAGCGCACGCAGCCGGTGCGGCTGGTGGGCAAGCACTGCGAGAGCGGTGATGTTCTCATCGACCAAGCGTGGCTGCCGGCATCCACCGCCGTTGGTTCGGTCATCGCCACGCCGGTCACTGGCGCCTACGGCTACTCAATGGCCTCGACCTATAACCGCGTTCCTCGACCGGCGGTCGTGTTCGTTGGTAATGGTCAAGCGCGTTTGGTGCTTCGACGCGAGACCTTCGACGACCTCGCCAATCTGGAAGTTCAATAAGGGGTCTGGTGTCAACGGTTAGCCTTACTCCCATGCATTCGCCCCATGTGCGCATTGGTGTCGTCGGAGCGGGCTTCGTCGGCAGCGCCTTCGTGCGAGCCGTTCTTGACGAATCTCGTCACATTGCCCTCGTCGACGCCGCCACGGCCACCCTCGAAATTGTTGGCGTCGCGGTTCGCGACACGTCAAAGAGTCGCGCGGGCATCCCCGACCACTTGTTGACGGACGATGCGCTGGCCCTAGCGGCCCGCGAGGACGTCGACATTCTGGTGGAAGTGGCCGGCGGGGTCACGATGGCGAAGGACGTCATTGAAATCGCTCTACGTCGCGGTGCCTCAGTTGTCACGGCCAACAAAGCCCTCATGGCCGAACACGGCACTGCGCTGGCGGCGCTGGCTCACGAACACGGCGCCGACCTCTTGTACGAGGCCTCCGTCGCTGGCGGTATCCCGATCGTTCGTGCCTTGCGCACGTCACTCGCGGGGGAGAAGATCAACCGCGTTCTCGGCATTGTCAACGGCACTACTAACTTCATCCTTTCCAAGATGACGGATGAAGGACTCGACTACGCCACCGTGTTAGCGGAGGCGCAAGCTCTCGGCTACGCCGAAGCCGACCCTTCGGCCGACGTTGATGCCTTCGACGCCGCGGCCAAAGTCCAGATTCTTTCCTCCTTGGCCATCGGCACCGCCCTCACGGGTGAGGCCATTTCGCGTGAGGGAATCACCGCGATTCGCTCCGTCGACATCGACTTTGCTCGTCGCGCTGGCTTCGTCATCAAGCTGATTGGCGTGGTCGAGCGCGTGGGCGAGCACGGTATTTCCCGTCGAACGCACCCGGCGCTCATTCCACTCCAACACCCACTGGCCTCGGTGCACGGCGCGATGAACGCAGTTTTTGTCGAAGGTGAACTCTCGGGCCCGTTGATGTGGCTCGGTCAAGGGGCCGGTGGCGAACCGACTGCCACTGCCGTTATGGGTGACGTCTTGCACGCCGCCCGCAACAAAGTGGCCGGTCGACACGACACTCCCTTCACGGTGGATGATCGTCTCCAGAGTGTGGACGTCGCCGCGCTGTCGAGCGTGTTCTACATCAGTCTCGACGTGCTCGACGAGCCTGGCGTGCTGGCCTCCGTGGCGGCGGTCTTTGCTCGATTCAATGTTTCGATCCAGTCAATGGAGCAGTCGGGCTTCGCGCACGAAGCTCGTATTTCGTTCGTTACCCACGAGGCCAAGACCAGTGACGTCATGGCCACGTTGGACGAACTTCGGCAGTTACCTTCGGTGGAGTCCATCGGGGCCTGCATTCGCGTAATTGGAGGCGCAGCATGACCGGTTGGAACGGACTTCTCAAGGAATATAGCCAGTGGCTGGACTTGGATGGCGTGAGCGAAATTGTCACGCTGCAGGAAGGCAACACGCCGCTGATTTACGCCGAGCGTCTCTCCGAGCGCGTCGAGGCCAAGGTCTACCTGAAGTACGACGGTCTTAACCCATCGGGTTCCTTCAAGGACCGCGGTATGACGATGGCGATTACCAAGGCCAAGGCCCAGGGCGCCCAGACCGTGATCTGTGGCTCGACGGGCAACACGTCAGCCGCCGCCGCGGCCTACGCCGCGAAGGCTGGCTTGGACTGCGTGGTGCTGGTGCCCGAAGGAAAGATTGCCATGGGCAAGCTGGCCCAGGCCATCGTCTACGGCGCCAAGGTATTGCAGCTGCGAGGCAATTTTGACCAGGCGCTCAACCTGGCGCGAGAGCTGACGCAGCACTTACCGATCACCATCGTGAACTCGGTCAACCCCGAGCGCATCGAGGGCCAGAAGACGGGGGCCTTCGAACTTATTGACGTACTCGGCGATGCCCCCGACATCCTGGCGATTCCCGTCGGTAACGCCGGCAACATC
>Ga0164297_10005624_pt1 | contig 10667 bp, 11 predicted proteins | sample GEODES058metaG_FD_113539 | JGI IMG/M metagenome (GOLD analysis project Ga0164297, IMG submission 113539) | Dystrophic lake water microbial communities from Trout Bog Lake, Wisconsin, USA - GEODES058 metaG | ecosystem: Environmental > Aquatic > Freshwater > Lake | place: USA: Trout Bog Lake...
AATCCACCCTATTTTACACAATCTTTCCATAAATATATTTATGGAAAGATTGTGTAAAATAGGGTGGATTTTTATAGATTGTATATTTTGTAGGCTATTTTTATAGATTATATATTTTGCCATTCAAAATTAGGCAAGATTTTATTTGTATAGAAATAGGGGATATTTTATAGGATCAGAAATAGGGTGTATTTTAACTGTATAGAATTGGGCCAGTTTCTATATTAAAGAAATACCCTCCTAAAATTGATAGATTATATACAATATTTAATCTATCAATATGAACGTGGACGCATTGACTGGTCATGTATATGTTATTATCAGTATCTGCTATGGGATATACGGCCATATCCCTTCTAACTCAGCGATAAATAGTATAATAAACTCGTTGATCTATCTTGCTTCTGCTGCTTATTATTACTGGCAAGCGTAAAAAGAGTTATATACGAAAAAGCCTGTCAGCCCTATTCATCTCGCGGGGTATCCAACGCATTTCAACCCATTCAAATAGGGGTAGATACTTCATTATATTGTAGTAGTATTTATAATAGAGATCTTTGGCAGGTGGTCTGTTACGTATAATTGATGAGACTGCACCAAGATTGTCATTCTCCAGCTGCACGGCTTTTTGCCCCCTCTTTAGAGAGTAGATTAGACCATTTGAAATAGAACACCATTCGGACTCAGTGGAATTATGGTGGGTGAAGTACGTATTCATCACCTCATACCGCTCACCGGAGATAGTTAAAAGTATAACAGCTGTACGTGATATATTCCCTTTAGCGAACGAACCGTCCGTCTGGACATTTGCCAGTTCCATAGGCCGGATAAGCGAATTTGTACATATAGGCGTGAATTTCCCCACACGTCGACTTAGGAGGGGAAGAGTTCTGAACATGCTTATTATATTAATCTATAATTGTTTTGAGTAGTGTGCGAGTCGGTAAAATTGAGCGACCATCGGGCCCAGTAATCTGTAGCAAAATGTCAGCCCGTCGTATCCTCAAAGAGATCAGCGACCTACGCAAGGATGCCCCAGAGAACTGTTCAGCCGGCCCGAAGGGCGAAGACGTCTACGCTTGGGACGCAATGATCATGGGACCATCCGACAGCCCCTACGCCGGTGGTGTATTCAATATGGAGATTCACTTTCCCACTGATTACCCATTCAAGCCGCCAAAGGTGGTCTTCACCACGAAGATCTATCACCCCAATATCAGCCCTCAGGGTGGCATCTGCCTAGATATTCTGAAGAACCAGTGGTCCCCCGCACTGACGGTAGGCAAGGTCCTTCTCAGCATCTGTAGCCTCCTTACTGACCCAAATCCGAGCGACCCGCTTGTGCCGGAGATCGCTGATCTCTACACGCGGGACAAGGCACGTTATGAGGAGACGGCACGCGACTGGACGCGGCGGTATGCTATGTAAATCTGGTATAATACTCTATATTTTTGTTTAATATAGACTAAAATTCTAATAAAAGGCTAATCGTTTGCATATGTCGGCAACCAGGACGACTCCTGTTCTGTGTGAATATACCAGACTTCGTCGCCTTCTGAAACGCGGCGCCAACCCTTTGCCAGGATACGCCCATCCTCTCCATCAAGATAGTACTTCTCATTCTCCTTAATTATATAGTGCTCACCGTTATCATCTTTATATATAGCTGGCTTGGTATAAGGCTTCGGCTCAGGTTTCGTATCAGATCTAGGCCAGATCTGTATACCCATCGGGTTGACTGTAACAGGTTTGACATGTACAGCGGTAGGTTTGTCAATTATGGTAGATAACGGAAGAGGATTAGATGCCATCGTCTTAACTAACAATACTCTCAAGCAGATGAAAATCAAGATAAGCAATAAGACTCCACATACGCTTATACCAATAATAACCGATCGTTCGTAGATATTTCCAACCGTAGCTAACTGTGTAGAAACATCACTCTGATTTAGTCCTTGTAGATTCTGAGTAGAGAGGGGTGTTGAGCTCAGTGAGGGATAGGGGCTTGGTGTAAGTGATTGTATTGGAGTATTTAGAGGTGTATAACTAACACTAGAACTGGGTAGCCCAGATGAACATGGCGAATCCGATGGTAGAGAGATTACGTAGACTGTTGACAGAGAAGCTGTAGCAGATACTGACACGGAGGAGATTGTGGATGTCGTTATAATAGGTTGACTTGTGGGTTGTGGTATCGCTGTATGCGTTATTAGGTAGGTACTTGTAGGCGAGGCTGTCGCTTCTGTAACATTATTCACAAAACCTACGGTAGAATTTACACCAGCATAGACGCTCCCAAAAAATATATAAAATAGCAGAATCATCTATTCTACCTCTTATATTCGAATAATCTTAAAATACCATTTCTATCTGTATAATTAGGGATGCCCGGTTGTCCGTACTTTGTAGCTAATACTTTTGTACACCTACTTGGAGGCTTGATGGTCACAGGGATCAGTACAGAGAATCCTCTTATAAGCGACATCGGAAAAAAACCAATGACACATTTGGCCATCATACTGGTTACATTTGTAAATCTGATTGCATTGATGGCAATTGAACCTGGCTCGCTAAAATACGGATTGTACATATCATTATCTGTAATTGTCGGTCAAATGCTTAGTGGCTTTGCTAGCCGTCTTCAGCAGCAGGAGACACTATCAGAAACGCTATTTAGCAGTGGACTAATCTTTTTTACAATGGCAGCAATCGGTCTCATAGACAATCAAAACCTACTAGGCTGGGGTGTCTATCTATGGGCTACATTGAGTGTCTTGTTGATTGCCATGATCTACAATGTCGCTATAACTAAAAGCGATAATGAACGGAGCGATTGGCGAATCTGGTTAGCACGGTTTGGCGTTGTACTCTTTGCACTATATGTCGCATTTGATGTAGAGATATTGAAAGCAAACGCGGCAATATGTAGTGGAGAGGCAGATTACGTAGGTGAATCATTAAATCTCTATCTAGATATGATTAACCTCTTTGCCAATGCAGGTGGCAATGATTAGATATGGGGTGATTTCAAAGTTAAATGTCCAATGGGTACTTATCTTTGTTATAATAGCTAATTAGTATTATACAGTCTCTAATATTGGAACTAGGTTATCATCTGGAGGTGGCTGACCGCGGCGGCGGCATCTACATAGACTACATATATAATACGTCGAGCACATGGAAACGCCCCCTATTAAGACACTCATAATTGTAATAGCAAGAATACTATCCTCATCCAACTTGCTGGTGAAAGTCTCTAAAAACCCCATTATCTATTAGATAGCTTATATGTTTATATCGATATTTTAAATCTTGCTCATGGCAAATTTTATAAACGTACGGGTCTCTGGGGGTTCTGCTCCGCTTGGTACAGTCTCACTATAGAACTACCAACGACCGCCATTATGATGGATGAATGGTGTACCCATCTTACGAGCCTCATCTACCTCCTCTCGTGAACAACGGAAAGTGTTCAATACGATATTACTATCATAATCCAAAGTCATCGAATATTTACCCGTAAGTAGCACATTTGTGAAATAGACCTGGTCGATAAAATCTGCGGCAGGCTCATAGATCCGCTCATCCAGTAGCCGTTTCATCTCATCTACACGAGCAATGAAGAACCCTGAGTTCAGATACTTAGATGAGCTCTCTGTGGCTAATTGCTCCAGCTTGAAACGAACAATCTCTAATTTCTCTGGCCAGAGATTACGTTCGGCACCAAAGATAATTGCCTTGCCTATAGACTCATAATTACCAATGATCCTCTGTGGGTCGAAGTTATTGAAGTCTAATAGATTCAGATTAGCGTACATAATCAGATCCGTGGGTCGCAGTAGTTGTGTAATTCTATGAGTGGCCTCTAACAGATGGATGTTACCGTCTGCTTTTGTGTTGATCAGGTTGACTATGCACGGCGTGGCTGCTTGATCAAAACTGAATAGGAAGAGCCGCTTGCTACCATCCGTATACGCAGGGCGGAGGTTGTTCAGCTTATAGAGTAGCTCTCTGGTGTACTTGACCACGTTATGGAAGCGATAGACCTCCTGAAAGAGTTGACGGCAACGGCGGATCATCTCCTGGCACTCGCTCTGATGTGCCTCACACCACTGGAATCGCTCCTGTATATCACTGAAATCATCCGCTACAGGAACGTAGTGAACCCAAGGTTTGAAATCCCCATAGAACCACTGAGTCCAACAGGAGTCAGTCTTGAGAATAACTGAACCCGAATTGAGCTTCCATGCCGTAGCATCCCAAGTACTCGCATTGCCGTCGATATCAAGGAGATATTTATACTTGATCATCTCAGATCGCTCGATCCACTTTGGAGCTACTATGTTGGTCTTGGGGACAGCGTCACTATTGAAGTATTCGCGCTGAGTCACTGCGATGTCGCGGCGTTTTGTGAAATTGTATTTAGAACCACGAGGCTGTGAACCGTACGCAATCTGTGGCTTCTTCTGACTGAATGGGATCCCACCGTGAATCGATCTGTATTCGTTGTACCGGTTCATGTAGAAGTAGTAACGATCGGGTACACACAGAGCATTTGGAGTAGTGACCTGATGACTCTGTGCTAGTACAACACGGTCCTTGTGAAGGAGTGGAAACTGACTTGGGTCGCTAAGTTCGACTTGAGGTGACTCAGTGACGGCTGTATAAGGCTGCTCACCTGTTTTTATCTGTGGATAATGTCCTTCAAGGAAACCATCATATGCACAGATCACAAAATGGATTTTCTCATAGAGGTTTTCAGTAACGATTACGCCCACTAGGTGACGGATAGTCAGATCAATCATGTAGAGGTGTTCGTAAGTCTCATTATAGAGGTAGACATTACCTCTATTTATACCTACTGCAAAAAGACTGGCAGGTAGCTTGACCACGTCTGTGTCAAATAGGCGATTGAACGCAGCCCTACTGATCCGCTGGGCCTGCTGATTAGCAAAGGGCTCGTAATTTGGAAGAGAGTCTGTAGGGGGACCTGGTGTCAGATCATACTCTGTAGCAACTTCGACGCCCTTCTCATTAGTATCAGACGGGCCAATTATAATTACTACTGATCTCTCTTCGGCCGGCGAATAGGCCAGAACCTTGATGTTCTCCGTCCAACCCGTAGTGGCGTCCAGACGTCGGACCATCGCACAATACGATCGCGGGGATTTGTACAGTGAGTAGACCTGAAAGTCTTTGCGGCCGGCATAACCAGTTATATCTAATTCAAGATTCGCTACCGACATTCGAATTAGATATCGTAAACGCCTTGGGTTTATATCCTAAGCGGACGGGGGACGTTCAATAAGGATCAGATATTCGGTATTACGAGTTGCCCCCGCAACGCCATTCCCTATCTGTGCCATAATGTTCCGTTTGTAATCCATCGCCTGAACATGGGTCTGACCCAGACGACGACATAGGGCTATCAATTCATCAATTGGGACCAGGGATTCGTTATTATAGCTAATTAGCACATATCGTGCTGGAAGTCTACAAATCAGTGTCTCAAATGCCTTCAGTGCGTGCGTCTTTGAGTTCCATGGCGAGACCATAGAGACGTCATAGTCTTCAGATTTAGAGACACGGTCGATACGACGGTTGGTTGAGAGACCGACTTCTGGCTTGTCCCAGCGAGCGATTGAGTCCCAGATATGATAATACGAGAAGTAGGTATGGCTGGAGTAGGGCGGATCCAGATAAGCTAAGTCAGCCTGTTCATAGTTGATCTCTAAGGCATTTCCAGTATAGTGTCTAGAGGGTGGAGGTGAGGGGAGTGTAACCACTGGCGGTAATTGTAGCTGTAATTGGTTGTACGAGCGTGTACACCACTCCTTCAGATAGGCCTGTTGAATCCCAACTGTGTTGTCGACCTTGTCGAGGGCCAGAATCAGACTGGTAATTAATACGGCTTTGTCATGCTCTGGTAATTGTAATTTTTCGATCTCGTCCCTAATTCCATCCGCCTTCTGACCATTATGAGGTTGCCAGACACGGACAACCGTTCCTGCACTTGATAGCACATCACAGTAATTTGTGGTCAGCCACCCCTTCTTTGGTTTAATCTGATTGAGCCGCTCTACAAGAGGACCCAGGTGTGCTGTCGTATTCGTCTGTAAAAAAGTCTTGGCATAGACCTCTGAAGCCCATGAGAGATCACTCGTCTGTGTCCCCCAACCCAGTTGTCTGAAAGCCTGTGCTACACGCGTAGTACCCGTAAAAGCATCGATCATCGTAGGGCGACGACCGGGTGGGACGACGACTCGCTCTCTCACCAGATCAATAATCTGTTCAAGGAGGCTATTCTTGCTCCCTATATATTTGATCCCCGTTGTCTCCATCCTCTAACAGGAATTAGGATGAAATATTGGGTTCTTAACGCCATCGGGTCTTTGCATGCCAGACTGAAGTGATATGAAAAAGTAGAAAAAATTGAAATCACAAATCATCCATATACGGCTATCACAACAAGCTCTGTTAAAACGGACGTGACATCACTATGGTGAGTGCTGTTTGGATCCCCTAGCCATTACATGGTAGGGCTTCTGAACAGCGGCTGGTCGCGACAAGACGACGCGAGGAAGGGGTGTCGTTATAAAATCCTGCTTTAGCAGGTCGGACGTGCTGATAACCAGCTGCTTAGGCAGTTGGGGGAAAGGGTACGACGAGTAACGCGCGGTGGGGCGTTGCTACAAATCCTGCTTTAGCAGGTCGGACGCATCGGATACCAGATAACTGGCGACGGATGTGACGGGTGTTCGCGGGGCGGGGCGGTCACTACAAATCCTGCTTAGTGCGGGTCGGACGTGCCATTACATCAGCTTCGGTTGATAATGGGAGGGCATGACGGGATGGTGCGGGATGGGGCACTACCACAAAAAGCCAGCTGTCAGGTTCATTATATAAGATGAATCTGATGGGGGTCGGACGCACCACGGCGGAATGGACGGGTGCGACGCGTTGGTGCGGGGATGGGGCACCAAGAGTCTTGGTCGCTGCTGTAATATAGCAGAGACCAAGTTGTAAGCGTCCAAGTTAGGCCTTTAAGGATTGAATCTGCACGAGTTCACGACTACTAAGTAGGATTAGGTAGGATTAGGTAGGTTTTTTTCGTTATTAAAATTGATTACAAGAGACTGTAACAGATACCTACCAAAATGGACATTGCCGCTTCTGTATACAGACTCGCCTTAAAAGACGTAGCCCAGTTCTACCAAAATCACATGGACGGGCATCAGCGGGTCTGTCCAACGATGACAGCGGATGAGTACATAGACTATGTGAAGAGGACGTTGAAAAGAGAGCTGAAAGAGGCATGCCGTCGCAAGCGGGCAGAACTCAGGAGTGCGATTGCACAGGGAGACTGCGTGGAGATCCCTGTTATCAGAAAAGAGCTCCGCATGGCAGAGGCCAGATCCAAGGCCTACAAGGAGTATCTCACCCACCTGATCTAAACTCGAAACTCTCACTCCTATATAGAATGCCTGTTGGTCTGAAGAGACACCGACCCTTTAAAGAGACGCTGTCAAAACACAGACGTATGATGATTTTTGCAGATTTTGTTAGGGCTAAACGTCGACGGGAATCAGTGGAAGCCGATGATTTGGTTAAACGGTTTCGCTCTTCCGCTGTTGTAACCGACGATTCACCTTATCTAGTTGTAACCGAGCTGCCCGTGCCTACGGCAGCTGCCCGCTCACAAGAGAGCTTCTATCTCATGTTCAGAACATGGGATGTTGATATACGGATTTGGGCAGCAACAGATATACAACGTATCTACAGAGGATGGGTACGACGACGAGTCTGGCTCAAGCGTGTTGTGGGCTCAACCCGGTCCAGCTGATGTAAGACTGAACGTTATATACCCACTCGTTGGACTACATCCTGGTATGTTCATAAAATATGGGGCATAGCTCAGTAGATTCATCCCCAAGATCAGGATGATAAATAGACCAATGAGTATCATAGTGATCGCTTGTAGATCCGATGTGCCGAATAACGACATCCCTACTGGATATAGCGGGTATTAACTGAGAGTGAAGAGATAGAGGGCCTGATTTATAGCAGAGAGAAGTTCATCGCGAATGGTGAAGAGATCCGTATCAGACGGCTTTAGAATCTTCGGTAGTTTATAGGTAAGCCACTCGATGGCCTCTTTCAAAAATATTATAGCCTCTTTTTCATCCAGTCCGGGTAGGTTAAGTGTTATATCTTGCGACAGTGCTTTGTCCCGTCCATATCTACCGATATAAACCTCTACAAAACTATCTGTCAGTCTGTCAATCGATTCGACAAGACCGTCTGTAGCCTTGTGACGGGCATATGAGAGGGTATTCCAGTGATAGACCTTAATGGCGTTTCGGAGAGATAAGTAAAATTGAACCACCCTTATGCTCATTCTAGCATGTACACTGAATGATTTGTGAAACCTGTCGACTTTGGACCGGTCGTCTTGAGACGCATACCGAATGCCCTATCAGAGCAAACCTTGTTTGCCGCCGTTGTTGTGGATCTGGCCATACAACTGCTGATTGTACACACATAAATGTAGTACATCCCACCTACCTGGAGGATCTGATTCCACAGGAGACGCGTGATCGCTTCGCCATTCACACGCACACAGAGTATATTATGCCACCTGTGCCTGTTACTGTTCATGATGTCAATCGTGTTGACATCATCAACCATGATAAGTGGATCCGTGATTTCATGAAGCATAAGCATCTACAGACTGCACGTAAGCGTGAGGAGAACCTGAATCGAATCTTTGAGTGGGCGGCAGGATCGGGCCTAGTCGTCCGTATTGTCAATCAGGAGACTTAACAAAAATTGAAGAGACAGTTGGGTTTTTTACTGAGTAGGCTCCCTGCGAAAAAGAAGACACGCCCATCAAAGAAATGGCCGCGCTCATCAAACCCTTCGCAGATTTCAACTATCTCCCTCATCAGGTCGATGGCATCCGCTGGATGCTCGATCGTGAGGCCGTCGATGCTGTACATTGCCGCGGTGGGATCCTGGCTGACGACATGGGTCTCGGTAAGACGTGGCAGACCATCGGCCTGCTGCTGAACGCACCTGTGCCCGCCACGCTCCTCGTCCTGCCACCAGTGCTTGTCCAGCAGTGGGAGGAGGCCCTTACTCAGACGGGTCTCCAGCAGGCCACGTTCAAGAAGGGGCGGTGGGTTGGGTCGCCGCACGCCGTGGTCTTCCTGATCACCTACAACCGCCTCCAGCAGAACCTGCTTGCCGTGGGCGGGCGGACGTGGGACCGCGTCGTCCTCGACGAGGGGCACTACATCCGCAACTCCGCGACGGCACGGCATAAGGCTCTGCTGGCCATTGCCGCTCCGCTGAAGTGGGTACTCAGTGGGACGCCTGTGCAGAACAAGGCCAGCGACTTTACGCACCTGGCTGAGTGGCTCGGCTGTGAAGTTCTGGCGGGTCGCGGCCGCTTCGCAGGTATCAAGGCTCTTGCGGGTGACATCGTGCTCCGCCGCACTATGACATTGCTCGGCAACCTGCTGCCACCGGCCCCTATCCACGTGCGGCACGACCTTCCCTTCCAGACGAACGAGGAGAAGCGACTCTTCACCGTCCTGGTGGGGCGCCTCGAGGATGCCATCGAGCGCGACTGCCCGCCGGCCCTGATCCTCGAACGCTACCTCCGCATCCAGCAGTTCAGCAGCCACCCGCAGATCTACTACGAGGCGATGCGGCGGAAGTTCGGTCACGGGATCTTCACGCGCGAGGACTGGTCGAGCCAGGCGTCGAAGATGGCCGGCTTTGAGAAGATCCTTGCCGCCAACAACGTGGCCCCTACGCTCGTCTTCACGCACTTCCATGAGGAGATGAAGCGGGTGGCCGCCGCGGGTCGCGACCGCGGCTACACCGTCTACACGGTGGGCGGTGGGATGTCCGAAACGGCACGGACCGCCCAGATCGAGGCGTCGCGGCGGGTCGCAGCCCAGGGAGAGCCCGTCATGCTTGTCTGCCAGATCGTGGCCGCGAACTGCGGGCTGAACCTCCAGCACCTCAACCGTGTGATCTTCTACACGCAGCACTGGAATCCGGCTGTTATCGACCAGGCGATGACGCGTGCCTACCGCTTCGGGCAGACGCACACCGTGGAGATCCACCACCTGATCATCGGTGCACGTGAGACGCTCAACATCGACCACCTGATGCTCAGCAAGCACGCGGAAAAGCGGGCGGCCGCCCGCGGCCTCCTACCGGCACTCGAGTTCCCGTTCCACCCTGACTTTGTGGTGGAGCCGGCAGACGGTGAGATTGTCGAGGCCGTCCCCCGCTGCCAGCGTCCCGTGGGCCGAGTGCGGGCGGCCGCAGAGGCGTGGCCGCAACCGCCCATGGCGATGGATGACGAGCCCGTCAACTACGAATAGAGTCAAAAAATACAAATACAAGACCTTTTTCAGTAGATGCGACCGTAATCATCAAAGGTCATGGTGTACGGAGAGGGAGAATGAACTCGCTCAGGTTCCGACTCCATGTGCTCGATCTCGAAATCCTCCAGACAGACCTCGGCTGCGGCAAGAGCCGCGATCAGACGCTGCTTGTACTGGAGAATGAGAATCAGGGTATCGTCAACACTGACGTACTTTGGTCCGTAATTTGTCAGTTCCTTGATGCCGTAGCCTAGCACATGTAAT
>Ga0164297_10005627_pt1 | contig 10666 bp, 10 predicted proteins | sample GEODES058metaG_FD_113539 | JGI IMG/M metagenome (GOLD analysis project Ga0164297, IMG submission 113539) | Dystrophic lake water microbial communities from Trout Bog Lake, Wisconsin, USA - GEODES058 metaG | ecosystem: Environmental > Aquatic > Freshwater > Lake | place: USA: Trout Bog Lake...
AGTCTTATACAATGTATCCGACTTTCCACTAACAGCGCCTACAAAATCTGAATTTACAAATACCTTTGTCCAAGCAGGATTCCACGTAGATGGATGAATGATAGAAAGAGGTAAGAATTCTTTTGATTCGGTTAGTATGTTTACAATCTCACTGGACGGTGAAGCAGTAGAAATAGAACACAATAATGTCAGCGATTTTGTGAGTCCAATACCACCGCCATCTGGATTATCTGCCGGACATAGAAGACCCCATGAACTAGAATGAATTCTTCGCGATTCTACTATCTTTGTTCCCTTATCCATATCAACATTTACACGACGAAGCTGTGCAAGGGTTCCAACATACGCAAACCGAGTGAGTTCTTGGGATACTCCATCGTATTTCTTTGCCCATTTTCCCTTGAACGACTTTTCAATCTCGTTCATGAATGTGTTATACCGCCAATAGTATGAGATATTTTCATCCTGTATCAATTCAGCCACTTTCTTTCCAGAATATGCTTGTTGCTCATAGTGAACGCGCGAATCCAATTCTGTTAACATACGACTAGATACATCCTTGTAGATACGACGAAACTCTTGAAAGCATAAATCACCAGATGCTACAAATCGTTTATATCTTAAATGATCACGATCAGTCTTTGGCTTCAAATCTAATGCAACATCAATTGCCAAACGCGTCATATGTGCAAGCAAATACGCCTTACGACGATAGAAAGAAGCAGGGGATTCGTTTGTTCGGTATTCACAGTGTGGGAATAGGTCTGTAAACAAGTTAATATACACACCTTCTGTGCTTCGTGTGCGCGTCTGACGACGTAAGAATAGTAAATCAGGATCTTGTTCTTTATCGTCTTCCTTTAACATTTCCTGCTTTACAAATTCATCATGTGACAGAATAAGTTCCATAAAAATCTCATCATATTTTGTTCTCTCATTTGCCGGAACATCGTGTAATACTATATCATAAATATCTTGATCATTTGTGAATCCAAGCGCATAAAAAACACTCATCAAAGGAACTGGCTGTGTGAATCCCGGTAAGGTAATTGTTGCCAAACGTTTTGTTGAATACTGAGAATAGTCTGGAATTTCTACTTCATTGGGTTTCACATTTGCAGGAGGAATAATCAAAAAATGAGAATAGGGACCCTTTGTTCCATCTTCAGAAATAGAACGAATTCCAGACACAAATTCATACTTATCTTCTTTGGTAGCACCTTCTAGTTTAGAAGCTTTTTCCTTTTCAATCAAAGACTTACCAGCAGGGCCACTTGCCGGTCGTACGGCACGCTTGGATGCGTAAAACATATTTTCGCCCAATCTTTCCTGCGTTAAAAGAACCTTCTCCGCTCCTCCAATGATAAAGTATCCGCCAAGTTCAAACTTACATTCTCCAGCCTCGTAGAGTTTTTCAGAGTCCATCGTAGAAAGATGGCATAGCGAACTTTTTAACATGAGCGGAACTTTTCCAATCAGTACATTTTGAAATGTCCGATTCACAGTTTCCTTATCAAATACATAGTCTACATCAATGTCCGCACGTATTTCAAGAGCATATGTCTTATTTTCTAGGCGGCATGTATGCGGAAGAAATGCATTTCCGGTTTCATCTACCGGTGGTAGATACAGAATCTTATCCGCTTTCTTTCCACCAACGTATATGTCAATGATTCGTCCATCTTCCAAAATCAGATGTTGCGGGTTTGTACCCTGAATAAAATTTGGAATCTTGGTTTTTAGAAGGTCAGCATACGAATCTAAATGATGCCGAACGAGTGGATTTGGAGTGTCTTTGAAGTAGGTATCAAAAACATGACGAGCCGCCATTCCTTTCCTTGTAAAGAAGAAAGAATGAAGTATCTGTCCACCGCTGTGTTAACGGTGCTCTTTACTGTTCTATTTCTCGTGGTGTATAAGCTTGTGATCAATCCACAGATGGTTATCACACCAACTTTAAAGATGATGTCCAAGTGTCCGAATAACTGGACATACAATGGCGACACTAAAATGTGTGTTCCTCAGTATGACACAAAGTGCACACCATTTGACCCCGACGCACCTACATTGAACACAGTAGCTTCGCGTTGTAATGTAGCAAATATGTGTGGAACAGATTGGTCGGGAGTTTGTGCTTAAACGAGTCTCTCATTAAAAATGTAATGTATTCCGAAATTTATAGACCATCTCATTTATCGGAAATTGTTGGAAATGTGGAGTCTAAAACCATTCTTGAGAACTATCTTACAAAGCCTCCGTTTTCTAAGGCAGTTCTTCTAACAGGTCCTCCGGGTATAGGAAAAACTACAATGGCTCTATGTGCTGCTACAACGTTTGGATTTGACCCCCTGGAAATTAATGCAAGTAAGAGTATTCGTAGTTTTGAAGATGTAGAAAAGATTCGGGATTCTACACGGAACTCTGTGAATATTCTTTCATTTCTAAATGGGAATACAAAGAGAAAAACATGTGTAATTTTAGATGAAGTAGATGGTTCAGATCCACATGCACAGAAAAAGATCGTAGAGTGGATTCGTGATGAAAGTAGAACCGTTCCAATTCTGTGTACCGGAAATGAATTGCCTGCAGTGTTCAAACGTAGTTCAGAATATATTGAGATCGTGCGGTGTTTTCCTCCAAGACCTCAAGATATACAATCATTGTTTCCAGACCAAGATGTTCCTAAATTACTGAAAGAGTGTCAATATGATGTTCGTCGTATGATTCATAGAATTCAATATGGAGCTTCCGATGATATTCAGAAATATACACTACCACCTACTGGGGTTGCGAGTGAGTTGTCGTTTGTTCTGAAGCAGCGGATGTTCGGCTTGCCGGACGTTCTCGGATGTCATGCCGACAAACAGGGCACCTCACGTTTATCCGAAGCCATTGAGAAATACATGAGCGATGGAAAACGTGCCCGCAATCCCGGAGTCTCACGGCGCTTGAAGAAACCTGTTCCTGACAAATAGCACAATCCCCAATTGGATTTGGCTCAACGACAATAGCATCTGTGATTTGATTTTCAGTTGGAGCAACTATTACCGGATCTAAGAACGTATTGCCGCGAGTAGGAAGTGTATATGTCAAAATAGCTGCTGCTGCATTTGTTAGATTGTTTGAATACGCAAAAATACGTGTTATCGTTTGAAGCATAACCGAATGGTTATTGAGATACCGTTCAAGAATACGATATCTCTCTCCATACGGAATAAGACGAAGTGATTGTGGGTTCATGAATACGTGCTCTGATTCAATAATTCCTTCAAGAACATTTAAAATACGGTCATCTAATGGATCTCGCTCATCCGGCATTTATCATTAAAATGACTAATCTGTGAAAACGAGAATTTAACTTAAATACATCGTGATATACCTCTATAATGTGGAGACACCTTGAAGACTCAGTTGATGATGCAATTAAGAAAACAGCAGAAGAATTATATGGAACCCATTATAAACAAAAAGTCAACGCCGTAGCTTTAAAACTGACCATTTTGATTGAATTGGGGTTGTTGCTCTTAGTAATGCTACTTATCTTATACTACCTTATGATGTAAGAACTTATCAATAGGCCCTGTTTTATGCTTTGTGAGATATCGGGCTCCCATAAACATAAGATTTTCTAGCTCTTTTTCCTTGCGTTTTAGAATCATAAGAGTTGCTTCTTCTTCATCCGTTCCTGCTTCAATTGTTTCCTCTAGCAAACGCTTGTAATCTACCTTTTCAACATACCCTTCCAAATCTTCTAGTGCAAGAGCGAACATCTGTGCTATAGGATTTTGAATTTGATTTGTGATATAGAATTCAGTATCTGGATGTAGCCCCTTCTCTTTTACATAGGACACTTCTTCAATCTTATCCCCCTGCTTCTTTTGGTCTCTTCGTTCTTTCACATAAATATAGGCAAGTCTATCGCCAACCTGCGGTGCACTTCCTTCATCTCGTCCCTTCATCCTCTCTGCGAGAACTGCATGTGCGATCTGGTCTGGATTCTTGTAATCATCTCGCAACTGTTTGCTCACAATAAACTTCTCAAGGGGCATCTTATTCTGTAGGACATCTACGAGCATATTCTGGACGAACTTCTGTGCCTTGCGAATATCACGCTGTTCCATTAGGATATCCAACGCGCCGCCGAAGATATCCTTCACAATTGGAGCATTATCTCTGCGTTTCAAAGCAATACCCATTGACTTTCGTTTGCACTTGACCGTATCGTCCTCATACATCATTCCGACATATCTCTTACGACAGAATAGGACGAATGGGTAGAATGTCTTTTCATACTCAATTCTATGAGCCTTTCTTCCAGAAGCAGTAATCATATCGGCTGCCTTTCGTGCCATGTCCATGGATGTTTGAAGGTCTTTGGTTGGAAACTTGACGAAGATTGAATCCGTGTTATGAACGATCATTTGACCCACACCTGCTTGGAAGTGATGATTAGATGTTGTCAAATCATACACATATCCATCGTATGGAATTTCGTACATTTTTTTAATTGCTATAGGATTCTTACGCTGTGACGATTTTGTAAACGTGATACGTGTAATGTCTGGTTTATCAGTACGTGTGTTCAGCGATACGGAGTATCCGAGAGTAGAACCAATAAAGGCTAGCTGAGCCGATGTTATATGGTTCTTTTGGTCAAAGCGGATATATCCATTCATATCCTTGTCTCCATCTGCATCATAAAATCCATCAAAGAACGCGGTTCTAATCTCAGTGCTTCCATTCAAGATCCAGCTTGGAATATTCTTTCTTTTATCCACATAGTAATCTGAACGATATGATTTAATGAATTGCTTTAGTTCTCCATAATTCTTTGAAATTGGTACAAGCTTATAAACCCCCGAGGAAACCAACGTCGGATGTATAGTCCAATCCAGGTATGGAAACACGCGTTCACACAATAGCTTGTATTTTTCAAGAAGTTCAATATTAGAATTGTTTAGCGCCCAACTAGATTTTTCACCGCTCGGACACTCATAGAGTCCACACGAACCGTCTCCTACAAAGAATCCAGCGATTCTTGCCTCGTCAATAAGACTTTCACTTTGAACTATATTTTTGCCAATCGGATATTGTGTATGTAGTAATTCATTTCCAATGGTTAGTTCTTTTGATGATACGGATGTTCCATTTGGACGCAGGAGAGAGTGATCGTCTGTAACATCTACGAGCCCGGTATGTGTTAGGATGCGAATCATCTTCTTATGTCCGGCAAGTTTGTGACGGATGACGCGTTCAACTGGTGTCCAACCGCTATCTGTCCAGCTTTCAACTCCATTCAATTCACAGTATTCTTTATCTCTATCATCGCACTGTCTCCATTCACCCATTCTTCCAAGTTCATCCGGGCTCATGATAGTATACTCTCCATTAATACGAAGCATTAGAGGAGTATATGAAGCTACGCTGTCGCCATAAATAACTTCAGCCCCAAATTGAGACACGACAATGGCCTTCGCATCATAAATCTTCTGTCTTCCAACAGCAGTGGTTGACGCAGCAACCTCCATTCTCCGAATAGGACTTGTTTTAGATCCACATTGACCATATACCGAGTTTGCTACAACCTTATATGCAAGTTGAAGTCCGTTAAGTACTGACTTCTGTGCATCATCTTCCGTCTTTTCCATTAGTTTGCGCGTTTCCTTTCGTTTCTTGAGTAGAATATCAAGCGTGAGAGGAAGGAGTCCAACAGTTTGCGGATTGTCGTTTGGCTGAACGAATCCACAGACTTGTCTTCCGATTGGCTGACCATCATCATTTTTGATATCATAACTTACCTCATCAATTTGAAATCCTTCAAATTTTCTCATAACGTCTGGATTGAGTAGTTTTCCATTCTTGTCGTAATTCTTCACATATGCAAGTGTATCGGGAGACAGATTGTAGGCAATCATATTGGACGGGTACAGGGAGTTGAAGTCCAGAACAGGAATCGGTTGATCAAGATACATTCCAATCTTGGGAGGCAGAACAATCGCTCCTTCATAGGACGTATCGCCATCTGCACCTTCCTGTGTCATGATAATTTGGTTGCGTTTGGAAGCATTGTAGACGACTGCCGAATAAATCTTAATTCCCTGCCCACGCAGGAAGATATACTGAATTGGAACACGGCATACATCCGCCATACCACGAGCATTTACCAGCGTGTCCAGTTTGGCCATTAGCGTAAGGACAAGGTCGCAATCCTGAATACAATACTTTGCGACATTCGCACGTTGGTCTGGCGTTCCGTGATGCGAAGCGAACATTTCCTTTGCGTGGACATCATCTTTCGCAAACGACCATTCCAGCTTTTTCGCTTCGTCTGGGTTTAGGTCAGCATCAAATAGGTAGGTGTGTTGCGGAAGTTCAACGATAAACTTCTTTGGATGGACTTCTTTTACATAGAACTTCTGGCCGTTTCTGTATGGATTGATAGTGTTTGTAACAATATCAAATCGCACAAGATTTCCAGCAAAGAGACCTCGTGTGGATTTGGTATGGATTTCGTAGAGTTGTGTTTTCTCTCCTGAGAGAGTTACGTATTGTGTGACTTTATCACGCAGAAACGTATTTGCTACATTGTCCAATTTATAACTATCAAGGTTCTGTTCGCGTCGCATACTGAGATACAGGTCAATCGCCAATCGTCCAGGCATATCAATGTATCGCACAGCGAACTTTCCACTTGCGAGTTCAAATACTTTCTTCTCAGTTTTGAGATACTGACGATTTATCCACTGGTTTGATTCTCTACGTCCAAAGTTCAATTCAAGACCAAGAAGTTCACACCGGTCTGCAATATATCCATCATCAAACCCAAACGTGTTATATCCAGCGAGAATGTCAGGATTTTCATCCTGAATGCATTTTTCAAACTTTCTCAGAAGATCCTTTTCGTTATTACAAGATACGAACTCCAAATTTGGGTCTCCCGATGGATTGCATTCTCCAGAAACAAACACATACCGTTTTTTAGAGACTAGAAGATCTGCGGTAGAACGAAAACTTACACCAATCTGAATAATCTCATCTGTTGTATTTGTAGAAACCGGAAAGTTTCCACTCGCAGAATACGTCTCAATATCATACGCCGCAATATAGAGTGGAATATTCACAGATGATGGTTTGATTTCCGTGTAGCGAACTGTATAACAAATATCTACAATTGTATCGTCTTCTGGGTCTTCTTCGTCTGCATCTTCAAACTCAATCGGAGATGCTGGATTTAAGTTCAAATCATGAAAGAGTCTGAGAAGTGGAGGAAGATTCGCTTCATAGATATCTTCCGTATGAACTGTACGAGTTCCAATTCTCAGTCCTTTTAATGTCTTTGCCACAACCTTAAACATCCAAATTGCAGGAAAGGTAAGTTTCCATACTGGAATTGGGTTGAGTCCAGAAAATCCACTCATAGCATCCAATTTCATTTCATGTGTAATTTTCATATCAGAAAGACGCTTCTGACAAGAATTTGAAATAGACTGACGGATCTTCTCGGAAGTTTCTCCTTCACATGATTTCAAATAAAAGTATGGCTGAAATCCAGTGATCCGAACACGAACAACTTCCTTGTCAATTGTACGACCGTATACATCTACGGTGTATTTGAAATTCACATCTGTATCCTGCCAATCGCAGGGTTGGATTTGAATCATTCTTCTACTTTAATTCCTCAATCTTAACTGAAAGTCCGTTTTGCGCCTGACGAACAAAATAATGTTCGCGAATGGTCTTTGGTTGAAAATATAGGCGAACAATATCTTTCACAACCTCCGGGCTGAATGTCTTACAGCTAAATACATCCAAATACATATCGTCCGTTTCTTCTACAAAATGTGCACAGATATTGGAAGTCTCAATAAGCTGAACGAGTGTATATCCCGCCTTGTTTCCAGACCCAAAATGTACAATCTGCGGGTCTCCAAATGGAATCATGTCAATTCTACGAACTAGATTACGAGTAAACACATCAATTGTATTCTTATCACGAATACGAGCTCCCAGACACTTTCCACAATCAAGCGCAAGATGATACCCCCAGTATGACATTGTATAGTATACTATGTCATTTACTTTCTAAATCAATTTGTAAAGGATGTCTAGTAATTCTGGTCTTCCATTCTTTTATGCCAATAGTCGGCAAGGGGAAGCTGCTCGTGATATTCAGGGTCATAATGAACAGGCAAAGGCAAACACGCAAGGACTGTTTTCTTGGTTAGGTCAGGGTGGATGTGGAAATGATTCGGGCGTGCGCACAGCCGCTGAGCATCCGGGTCTAGTTCCGCAGGCTGGGTATGGAAACTCTCCGGGCGGATGTGGAATTGAAACGCAGAGTGAATTACTGTTTGGAGCGCCTGGTACTGCCCGTACGAAGGGTCCCAAGCAGGTATTTGCCCGCCCCTTTGCGACTACACCGAATCTTGCCTTAGGAACGATTGAATACATTGATGACCAGAGCCGTGTTATATTCGGACATTCTACCGCCAATCGCAAGAGTATTCAGACTGTGACGGACAAGCCGTTCCCTGTATTTGAACCGCTCATCCCTGAGAAGGCTGCTGACATTCCGGAGAACAATTACTTTGTGGAACCGTTTCTGCGTGGGGGTCTATCCGCTCGACTTGTCCCGCATAACCGTGTCGACTTGCGGAAGTAGATTCTCGGTCACGGTCCATCTTCTCTAAAACAGCCCGCATTTCCGCTAGATGTTGCTGAACAGCATCTAATTCTTTCTTTGGACGCGTAGGAAGTTGATACTTCGGCTTTGGAGCTTCAATAAGAACATCCAGAGCCGCATCTACACTTCCAGTTTCATGAAGTGTCTCTTCTGCTTTTTCAAATGAACATCCGGTTAGTTCAACAATCATCTTAATATCCGCTTCTGCCATATTTTATTGTTTTCAATGTAAAGACTGTGAAGATGCGTTTCATTGAGAATTTATGCCCTCCCGCTCTTCTGTATCTTCTTTATTCCACGATTCACATCGGTCTTGATGTGTCTCTCGGTCTATTTGTGACGGCGGCATTCAAGGTTGTGATGGCAATCGCCGGTGTCGTGATTTTAGATGCTCTGTGCGGTGTTGATTTAGGTATTGTCTCATGGGCAATTGTTGCGACTCCGTTTATCATGGTAGCGCTGGCATCCGCAATTTCTCTTGGACTTGGAATTGACCGTATGGCAATGACATATTTACAGGAAAAGTTTACTCCACTGACTGGTGATAACTTAAAGAATCGCGATACGGTTGTGTCGCAGTTAAAGCAGGCAGATGCGTTACCACTTTCAACGAGCTCGACATATTAAAGTAAATGTTTTATTCCGTAGTCCGTTATCTCTACACAATTCTATTTACTCTATTTCGAATGCTTCATAAGACATGGTATGGTCCAGACCCTGTTCATGTGATTGAGAATGTAAAAGTTCCATGGCTTTGGATTGGCGCAGTATTTCCACATGAAACAGTCGATGCTACAACGCAGATTGATACAGTCGTTCGCCCCGGTGATCATGTGAATAGTGATTATCTTTCATCCGTTACAGGTCATACGCCGGTTGTTTGGAAGTATTTGGATACGCAGACGTTAGAAGAAAAAGATTTTCCTTCTGATGGATTTGTAATTGGTGAGAATGAAGAATCTCACGAAAGAGAATCTGTCAACGATGATTCTACTTGAATCAAATTACTTTGAAAAGGCAGACAAACATGTTGAACTCTCGCGTGTTTTTCTGAAAGAAGGTTGGATGGAAAATTTAGGTCTTTGGTTTGATATGGTACTATATCCTCTTTTTTCAATTTTTTACTTTGTTTACAATTCTGAAAAACCAAGTATCTTTACGATACTTTCCTTCTACAAAACTATAAATTTATGGTTGGATTGGTTTGAGTATCAATCATTAAATGCGGATATTCGTGAATGGGTGAATATTGTTCGCTCCATTGACGGTCCTTTTATTTCAACAAATGACCCGACCTATCATGTATTTGTATATGCGGATGGAATGACTCGAATTCATCACTCGTTCTTTCCGAAGAATTGACTGAATGTTTTTAGAAGTTCTGCGCCCTGCTCAATTGCCGGCTTCATTTCGGACAACGAACCCATGAGTTCCTTTTGAAGCTCCATCAGTTCTTTTGTGTCACGACGCATTCCACCAATCTGTTCGGGCGTCAGATTACGATACGCATGAAGAATGGTTGTTCCAATATCTACATGAGGGTCAGAAGTCTTCGGTGGGGCTGGTTCGGGTTTAGAACCATCTGTGCTAGCTCCTTCCTTCTTACCATCCTCAAATCCTTCCCATACACTTCTGGTAACCGCAGAAATAAGAAATACAACAACGAGACCCGAAATAACTGCTAATGTGTCCGAAAGACCACCGATTTCAGTCGCAAATAGATAGGTCAGTAGAACCCAAACAAGCATATGACCCACTCTGCGTTGAATGAGATATATGGCCGTACCTACAAAAATTAGACCCGCAAGAAGAGTGTCCTGCTTCATTTTCTATTACTTAATGAGCACGAACAAAACTTCCGAATCCGCTGCCCGGCTGTGCTCCATGATTGTTGAATGCGCCATATTGCGGTCCACCAATCGTAGGATACTTTGTAGTTGTCTGTGCGACATCAATGATTCCACGCGAACCAGTTCCCTGATA
>Ga0164297_10005630_pt1 | contig 10662 bp, 9 predicted proteins | sample GEODES058metaG_FD_113539 | JGI IMG/M metagenome (GOLD analysis project Ga0164297, IMG submission 113539) | Dystrophic lake water microbial communities from Trout Bog Lake, Wisconsin, USA - GEODES058 metaG | ecosystem: Environmental > Aquatic > Freshwater > Lake | place: USA: Trout Bog Lake...
ATCTGCGATTACTAGCGACTCCGACTTCACGGGGTCGAGTTGCAGACCCCGATCCGAACTGAGACCGGCTTTAAAAGGATTCGCTTAACCTTGCGGCATCGCAGCCCTTTGTACCGGCCATTGTAGCATGTGTGAAGCCCTGGACATAAGGGGCATGATGACTTGACGTCATCCCCACCTTCCTCCGAGTTGACCCCGGCAGTTTCTCACGAGTCCCCGGCATTACCCGCTGGCAACATGAGACAAGGGTTGCGCTCGTTGCGGGACTTAACCCAACATCTCACGACACGAGCTGACGACAGCCATGCACCACCTGCACACAGGCCACAAGGGAACCGACATCTCTGCCGGCGTCCTGTGCATGTCAAACCCAGGTAAGGTTCTTCGCGTTGCATCGAATTAATCCACATGCTCCGCCGCTTGTGCGGGCCCCCGTCAATTCCTTTGAGTTTTAGCCTTGCGGCCGTACTCCCCAGGCGGGGTACTTAATGCGTTAGCTACGGCACGGATCCCAAGGAAGGAAACCCACACCTAGTACCCACCGTTTACGGCGTGGACTACCAGGGTATCTAATCCTGTTCGCTCCCCACGCTTTCGCTCCTCAGCGTCAGTTACTGCCCAGAGACCCGCCTTCGCCACCGGTGTTCCTCCTGATATCTGCGCATTCCACCGCTACACCAGGAATTCCAGTCTCCCCTGCAGTACTCTAGTCTGCCCGTATCGCCCGCACGCTCACAGTTAAGCCGTGAGTTTTCACGAACAACGCGACAAACCACCTACGAGCTCTTTACGCCCAGTAATTCCGGACAACGCTCGCACCCTACGTATTACCGCGGCTGCTGGCACGTAGTTGGCCGGTGCTTCTTCTCCACCTACCGTCAATCCGAGAACCCCGGACCTTCGTCGATGGTGAAAGAGGTTTACAACCCGAAGGCCGTCATCCCCCACGCGGCGTCGCTGCATCAGGCTTGCGCCCATTGTGCAATATTCCCCACTGCTGCCTCCCGTAGGAGTCTGGGCCGTATCTCAGTCCCAGTGTGGCCGGACACCCTCTCAGGCCGGCTACCCGTCGTCGCCTTGGTAGGCCATTACCCCACCAACAAGCTGATAGGCCGCGGGCCCATCCCACACCGCAAAAGCTTTCCACCTCAAGGCATGCGCCTCGAGGTCATATTCGGTATTAGACCCAGTTTCCCAGGCTTATCCCGAAGTGCAGGGCAGATTACCCACGTGTTACTCACCCGTTCGCCACTCGAGTATCTCCGAAGAGACCTTTCCGTTCGACTTGCATGTGTTAAGCACGCCGCCAGCGTTCGTCCTGAGCCAGGATCAAACTCTCCAAACAAAAGCTCCTCGCAAGCGAGGTGATTTCAAATTAGAGATACCTGACAAGACGCCAACGATCTGGCATCTAAAAACGGCCATACCCACACACGGGGGTGGTAGGCATGGCCAAAAAAACAACAACAAAATAAAAAGACCAAACACACTATTGAGTTCTCAAACAACACTTGATTAACCCGTTTTGGGGCAACCCTGCCAGCTTAATACCGCTCTGGCCGGGATGTCAAGCCCCGAACTCGGCCACTTCAGGGAAGCGGTCGATGAGGGGCAAATGCCCCGCTCACGGCCACTTCTGGCGATGCGGCCGCGCTTTCGGGGCGCTGACTGGTGTCACTCTACCCGCTCGATCTCTGCTCCCAAAATCGCGAGGTTCTCCACGAACAACGGGTAGCCGCGATCGATGTGGAAAACGTCGTGGACCTCGGTGTCTCCGTCGGCGACCAGGCCCGCCAGCACCAAGCCGGCGCCCGCGCGGATGTCCGAGCACCACACCGGGGCGCTGGACAGTTGCGGCAGACCCCGAACCACCGCATGGTGCCCGTCGGTGCGGGCGTCGGCGCCCAGGCGGATCATCTCCTCGACGAAACGAAACCGGGCCTCGAAGACGTTCTCGGTGATCATCGACGTGCCGTCAGCGATCGACGCCAGCGCGATGGCCATCGGCTGCAGGTCGGTCGGGAACCCAGGGAACGGCAGGGTGGCGACGTTGGCCGCCTTGGGCCGCTCGTACTGGGTCACCCGGAAACTGTCGTCGGTCTGAGTGACGGTGGCCCCGGTGTCGTGCAGTTTATGCAGGACCACCTGGAGGTGGGACGGGTCGACGCCGGTGACGCAGATGTCCCCGCGGGTCATCGCCGCGGCGATACCCCAGGTGGCGGCGACGATGCGGTCACCGATCACCCGGTGTTCGGTCGGGTACAGCCGCGGAACGCCGGTGATGGTCATGGTGGGCGATCCCGCGCCCTCGACCTGGGCTCCCATCTGGTTGAGCATCGTGCAGAGGTCGACGACGTCGGGTTCGCGCGCCGCGTTGTGGATGGTGGTGACTCCCTCCGCCACGACTGCGGCCATGAGGATGTTCTCGGTCGCGCCGACCGAGGGGAATTCCAGTTGGATCTCCGCCCCACGCAACGTGTCGGCCTCGGCGACAACGCATCCGTGCTCGATGTTGCACCGCGCGCCGAGTTGCCGCAGTCCCGCCTGATGCATGTCCAGCGGGCGCGATCCGATCGCATCGCCGCCGGGTAGTGCAACCCTTGCCCGCTTGCAGCGCCCTACCAGCGGCCCCAATACACACACCGAGGCACGGAACTGGCGAACCGCCGCAAAGTCGGCGTCGTACTTCGGCTCATCGGGGGAGGTGATCCGGGCAACGTCGCCATCGAGTTCGACCGTGGCGCCCAGCCCCCGCAGAACCTCCGCCATCAATGGCACGTCGAGGATGTCCGGGCAATTGGTGATGGTGCTGGTTCCCTCGGCCAACAGCGTCGCGGCCATGAGTTTGAGCACGCTGTTCTTGGCGCCTCCCACCGCGACCTCGCCCGACAGCCGATTCCCTCCAGTCACCACGAATCGCTGGGCCACGGGTTTAGTTTAGTGACCCGGCAACGGCTTGTCAGTCGGGCATTGCAGTCAGACGAGTACGGTTCTGCGTATGGCGATTCACCTGACCCGCATATATACGCGCACCGGCGACGACGGCACCACCGGTTTAAGCGACTTCTCGCGGATCTCCAAGAACGACCCACGCCTGGTGGCGTATGCCGATTGCGACGAGGCCAACTCTGCGATCGGGGTCGCGATCGCCCTGGGCCGACCCGACGAGGAGTTGACGGGCGTGTTGCGCACGATCCAGAACGACCTGTTTGATGCCGGCGCGGATCTGTCCACCCCGGTGGTGGAAAACCCGGAATACCCCCCGCTGCGGATCACCCAGCCCTACATCGACCGCCTCGAACGCTGGTGCGACCTGTACAACGAGCCATTGGCTCCGCTCAATTCCTTTGTGCTGCCGGGTGGTTCACCTCTGTCCGCGCTGCTGCACGTCGCTCGAACTGTAGTCCGCCGGGCCGAACGCTCTGCCTGGGCCGCGGTCAAGGCAACTCCCGACACGGTGAGTCCCTTGCCCGCAAGGTACCTCAACCGTCTGTCCGACCTGTTGTTCATCCTGTCGCGCACGGCCAACCCCGAGGGCGACGTGCTGTGGCATCCTGGGGGGCGACCAGGGGGGCAGCCCGGCGCCGACGACCCCGGCTAGACGCTTCGGCGGCGGGCCCGCGGTGACGGGCGCGACTCGAGCCAGGAGAGGAATGCGGTCAACGCGCCGCGGTCAAGGGCCAGCTCGTAGCCCGACCTGCGGTCTTGCGTCGTGTCGCGTAACTCCAGGACGACGATCTCGTCGGTCATGATGTCGATCTCGTCCCCGCGTGGCGCACGCCGGGCCACGATCTCCACGCCGCCGCGGCCGAGTCTGCGATCGGGCCACAACCGCAGACTCGAGAGACGGTAGAACGCGGCATCTCCGCCGTGATACCGGATCACGCCATGACGCCACCCGTGACCACCGACCGCGGGAACGTCGCGCATGATGCCCGCTGTACCGCCCTGGCGCAGCTTCCACAATCGGAAACTCAGCGCGACGACGGCCGACCCGAGCACCGCGACGAGCACGACCATGCCTTCCATGGGCGCGCTCATGGGCGATCAGTCGATCGCGCCGACGGCGCGCAACCTGGCGCGTCCGCGTGCCGCGATGCGGGGATCGTCGGACTCCGAGTCCTCCCGAGCGGCGTCTTGGTCTATCTCCGAGGCGAATTCGGCCGATTCGGCAAGGATGGTGACCGATCCCTCTGTCACCGACAGGAACCCGCCGTCGACCGCGATCCGCAGGTCGTCCTTGCCTTCACGTTCGACGCGGACCATGGCGTCGTCGACCAACTGTGCGACCAATGGAATATGCCTAGGTAGGATGCCGATCTCTCCGACTGTCGTCCGGGTGAACAGGAAGGTCGCCTCACCTGACCATATCTGTCGGTCGACTGCAACGATCTGGACGTTCAATTCAGGCATCCCACAGGACCTTTCGAAAACCGTCGCGGCTTAAATTTTCGTACCCAGGCTCTCGGCCTTCTTGGCCAAGTCGTCCAGCCCGCCGATCAAGAAGAAGGCCTGCTCGGGCACGTGGTCGAATTCGCCCTTCGCGACACGGTCGAAGGCCTCGATGGTCTCCTTGAGCGGCACGGTCGAGCCTGGCTGGCCGGTGAACTGCTCGGCCGCCATCATGTTCTGTGACAGGAAGCGCTCGATACGACGGGCTCGGTTGACCAACTGCTTGTCCTCTTCGGAGAGCTCGTCGATACCGAGGATCGCGATGATGTCCTGCAGGTCCTTGTAGCGCTGCAGGATTCGAATGACCTCCTGGGCCACTCGATAGTGCTCCTCGCCGACGATGCCGGGGTCGAGAATGGTCGAGCTCGACGCCAGCGGGTCTACCGCGGGGAAGATGCCCTTGGAGAACACCGACCGGGAGAGTTCGGTGGTGGCGTCGAGGTGGGCGAACGTCGTCGCCGGCGCAGGGTCGGTGTAGTCGTCGGCGGGCACGTACACGGCCTGCATGGAGGTGATCGACCGTCCCCGGGTGGACGTGATGCGCTCCTGGAGCTCGCCCATCTCGTCGGCCAGTGTGGGCTGGTAACCCACAGCGGACGGCATGCGGCCGAGCAGGGTCGACACCTCCGACCCGGCCTGGGTGAACCGGAAGATGTTGTCGATGAACAGGAGCACGTCCTGACCCGCCTCGTCGCGGAACCACTCTGCCATCGTCAGCGCCGACAGCGCCACCCGCATACGGGTGCCGGGTGGCTCGTCCATCTGGCCGAAGACCAACGCGGTGTCTTTGAGCACGTTGGCTTCCTTGAGTTCGACCCAGAGGTCGTTGCCCTCGCGGGTGCGTTCGCCGACACCGGCGAACACCGACGTGCCACCGAAGTTGCGGGCAATCCGGTTGATCATCTCCTGGATCAGCACCGTCTTGCCTACCCCGGCGCCGCCGAACAGTGCGATCTTGCCGCCGCGCACGTACGGGGTCAGCAGATCGACGACCTTCAGGCCGGTCTCCAGCATCTCGGTGCGGGGCTCGAGCTCCTCGAAGGGCGGCGGCTTGCGGTGAATCGACCAATGCTCGAAGCCCTCGCCGTATCCCGGCTCGTCCAGGCACTTCCCCAGCGCGTTGAAGACGTGGCCCTTGACGTCCTGGCCAACCGGTACCGAGATCGGTTTGCCGGTATCGATCACCTCCACCCCCCGCACCAGACCGTCGGTGGGCTGCATGGAGATGGTGCGCACCAGGCTGTCGCCGAGATGGTTGGCCACCTCCAACGTCAACGTTTTCGCGAGTTCGGGGAGTGTGATCTCGGCGTGCAACGCGTTGAACAACTCAGGGACGGAGCCGCGCGGGAACTCCACGTCGACCACGGGCCCGGTGATGCGGACGACGCGGCCGCTGGTGTCGGCGCCCCTGGTGCGTCCGGTCGTTTCGGCAGTAGCAGTCATATCCTCTTCGCTTCCTTGGTCGAGCTACTTCGCGGCATCGGCGAGGGCGTTCGCGCCACCGACGATTTCGCTGATTTCCTGGGTGATCTGGGCCTGGCGTTCCCGGTTGGCCTCCAACGTCAGGGCCTTGATGAGGTCGTCGGCGTTGTCGGTCGCCGACTTCATCGCCCGTTGGCGCGATGCCAGTTCCGATGCCGCGGACTCGAGCATCGCCGCATACACGCGAGTGGTCAGGTAACGCGGCAACAGCGACTCGAACAGCGTCGTCGCGTCCGGTTCGAACGAGTACAGAGTGCGGACAGTGGTCTCCTCACCGACGTACTCAACGACCATCGGAGCCATCCGGAGCGCCTCAGTCGACTGCGACAGCATCGACCGGAACTCGGTGTAGACGATGTGGAGTTCATCGACGCCCTGACCCTGGACACCGTCGGCCTCGCCGTCGCTGCCCAGCATGAACGCGTCAACCAGCGTCGAGGCGATCTCGGCCGCATTGTCGTAGCTGGGCTGTTCGGAGAAACCGCCCCAGGACCCGGCGACGTCCCAATTGCGAAAAGTGTAGTACTTCAGAGCTTTCCGACCAACAACGTAGAGAACCGGCGACTTACCGTCGGATCGCAGCAGCGAGAACAGTTCCTCAGACCGCCGGAAGACATTGGCGTTGTAGGCCCCGCACAGACCACGGTCGGAGGACACCACCAGCACGCCGGACCGCTTCGGCGAGGGGCGCTCCACCAGAAGGGGATGATCCAGCGCCGCCTCGTCGGCCAGAGTGGTCAGCATCCTGGTGATTTCGCTCGCGTACGGACGGGCAGAGGCGAGCCGGTTCTGGGCCCGACCGATACGCGAGGTCGCGATCAGCTCCTGGGCTTTGGTGATCTTCTTGATCGAGCCGGCGGAGCGGATTCGACCGCGCAGTTCCCTCAGTGTGGCAGCCATGCTGTGCTTTTTCTTCTTCCGCTATTTCTTCTTCGGCGGCGCCGGCCGGTGGACTTCCACGGATTCCTTACCCAGCTTCTCGTCGTCGAGCGCCCCGACGTGCTCGTCGGGTACCACCGAGACGCCACCCGTCGCGGCGAAGCCCTTCTTGAAGTTGTTGATCGCCCCGGTGAGCGCATCGGCGGTTTCATCGGTGAGCTTCTGGCTGTCCCGGATGGTCGCCAGGATCGTCCCGGCGGAGCCCCGGAGGTGGTCCAGCAGTTCGGTCTCGAACCGCCTGACGTCCTCGACCGGCACCGAATCCAAGTGCCCCGCGGTGCCCAGGAAGATCGACACCACCTGCTCCTCGACGGGCATGGGCTGGTACTGCGACTGTTTGAGCAGTTCGACCAGTCGCGCGCCGCGTGCCAGCTGCGCCTTGGATGTCGCGTCCAAGTCCGAGGCGAATGCGGCGAAGGCCTCCAACTCGCGGTACTGCGACAGGTCCAGTCGCAGCGAACCCGCCACTTCCTTCATGGCCTTGGTCTGCGCGGCGCCACCGACACGAGACACCGAGACGCCGACATTGATCGCCGGCCTCACCCCCTGGTTGAACAGGTCCGACTCCAGGAAGCACTGCCCGTCGGTGATCGAGATGACGTTGGTCGGGATATAGGCCGAGATGTCGTTGGCTTTGGTCTCGATGATCGGCAGCCCGGTCAGCGAGCCGCCGCCGAGCTCATCGGAGAGCTTTCCGCACCGCTCCAACAGCCGCGAGTGCAGGTAGAACACGTCTCCCGGGTAAGCCTCGCGACCGGGCGGGCGGCGCAGCAGCAGTGAGATCGCACGGTAGGCCTCGGCCTGCTTGCTCAGGTCGTCGAACACGATCAGGACATGCTTGCCGTTGTACATCCAGTGCTGCGCGATCGCCGAACCGGTGTATGGAGCAAGCCACTTGAAGCCGGCGGAGTCCGACGCGGGCGCCGCGACGATGGTCGTGTAGGCCATCGCCCCGCCCTCTTCGAGCGCGCGCCGAACGGCGGCCACCGTGGTGCCCTTCTGCCCGATGGCCACGTACACGCAGCGGACCTGCTTGCTGGGATCACCGGTCTCCCAGTTCCCCAGCTGGTTGAGGATGGTGTCCACACAGACGGCGGTCTTGCCCGTCTTGCGGTCGCCGATGATCAGCTGGCGCTGCCCGCGGCCGATAGGGGTCATCGCGTCGATCGCCTTGATCCCGGTCTGGAGAGGCTCCTTCACGCCCTGACGCTGCACCACGGACGGCGCCTGGATCTCCAGCGCGCGCCGGCCCTCGGGCACGATGTCGCCCTGGCCGTCGATCGGCACGCCGAGCGGGTTGACCACCCGGCCCAGGAACTCGTCGCCCACGGGCACGGACAAGACTTCGCCGGTGCGCTTGACCTGCTGGCCCTCCTCGATGTTCTCGAAGTCACCCAAGATCACCGTGCCGACGCTGTGCTCGTCCAGGTTGAGCGCGACGCCGAGCACTCCGCCAGGGAACTCGAGCAGTTCCTGGGTCATCACGGACGGGAGCCCTTCGACGTGGGCGATACCGTCGCCGGCGTCGATGACAGTGCCGACCTCCTCGCGGGAGGTGTCGGAGCTGAAGGACCCCACGTACTCTTCGATGGCGCCTTGAATGGCTTCAGCGGAGATTGTCAACTCGGCCATGGCTTTTCGTCTTCCTCTTCGATCTTGTTCACGTTCGTCTGGGTTTGTGATGAAAGTTTCGTTGTCAGTCCGGCAACTGCGCCTCAGCCGCGGCTAGACGCGACGAGAGCGTCCCGTCGATGACCTCGTCACCGACGGATATCAACAGCCCGCCCAGAACGTCGGGGGCGATCTGCAGCTGGACCGACACCGGATGCCCGTAGATGCGGCCGAGCACCCCGGTGAGCCGGGCGCGCTGGGTATCGGTCAGATCAGCCGCGGCGCTCACTTGCGCGACGATTTCGCCCCGCCTCGCCACAGCGGCTTCGGCCAGGTTCTTCATCGACTCCTCCGCGGGCGCCCCCCGGAGCAGCTCCACGGTCTGGGACAGCAAGGACGCCGCGATCGGGTTGACCGGGCCACCGGCGCCGTCCAACACCGCGCGCAGCAAACTCAGCCGCCCGTCGGCACCGGCGGATTCGTCGCCCAGCAGGATGGCGAGCCGCGGCTGCGCGTCCAGGATGCGGGAAAACCGGAACAACTGATCTTCGACCTCGTCGACGGTGTTCTCCCGCTCGGCGACTTCGAGGAGGGCTTGCTGCGACACGTGCTCGACGGCGTCGATCAGGTCGGATCCGGTCGACCACCGCTGCGAGACGGCCGATCGCAGGACGTCGAGCGTGGCGTCACCGACCTGGCCGGTCACCAGGCGCTCGACCAGCCGGATGCGGGGTCCCGTGTCCTCGGAGGGCGCGGTCAGGTGTCGGGTGAGGACGGGTTCCCGGACCAGGATCTTGGCCACCGATACCAACTCGGCGGACATTGAGGAGAGTCCCGCGCTGTCGAGGCTCGCCGCTCGGGCACCGAACTGCTCCGAGACGGCGCGCAGGGCCTGTCGGCTGGCCGAACGCATGGACGCCGCCAGCGGGTTATAGACGTCGGCCGCGCCCGGCGCCATGACGTCGAGCTCGTCAAGGAATCGATCGACGGTGGCTGCGCGTTGCGCGGCGTCTGAGACGTGGTTGCGCACCAGTTCCCTGGCCTCGCGGACGGATTGGTGGCCGAGCTCCAAGCGGAGCTGGCGCGTCAACTGGCTGCGCAACAACTCCACCTGGCGGTCGGCCTGCGCTTTGATGCGTTGCGCCTCAACCCCGGCCTGGAGCTGAAGCTGCTCGGTGATGCGCGTCGCGTCGATCCGCGCCTCGTCGACCAGCTGCTTTGCCTCCACCGTTGCGGACTCGACGGCCTTGGTGTGGGCGGTGGTCGATTCGGTCAACCGGCTGGCAGCCGCCACCGAATCGTCCAGTTGGTGGCGGACCGTGTCCTGCCGGGCGATCATCAGGCGACGCACCGGGGGTACGACGTAGCGCACCACCAGGAACACGATGAGCCCGAAGCCCACCAATTGTCCGACGAACGTCGACATCCGCGTCTACCGTCCCGGCCTGGTCGACGCGGCGGGGGCGACCTCGACGCCGAGGATCCGACTTGCCAACGTCGCCGACATGGCGCCCACGTTGTTGCGCAGGTCCAGTTCCACCGCGTCCCTCTCCCGCTTCAAGTGCTCGGCGGCGGCCTGCAGGACCGAGTCCACCTCCTGCTCGGCCTGGGCCCGCGCGGCGTCGACCACCTTGCGGCCTTCTGCGCGAGCATCGTCACGAAGTGCCGATGCCTGCCCGCGAGCCTCTCTGAGTGCCTCGTCGTAGTCGCCCTGAGCGGCCGCGAACTGTTCAGCCGCCTTCTTGTTGTCGGCGGCGGTCTTGGCGACCATGGCGTCCCGTTCGCGCATCACCTTCAGCACCGGCGGCACGACGAAGGTGCCGATGATGGCAAGGACGATGAGGAAGATGGCCAGCACGAAGAAGAACGTGCCGTTGGGGACGAGGAAGTTGCTGCCGCCCTTGCCTCCCTCGCCGCCCTGGCCTGAGGCCAGGACCGTCACACTCGCGCCGTCTATCACGACGAGTTAGCTGACCGGCGTGGCGAACACGAACAGCGCCATGAACGCCAGGTTGATGAAGTAGGCCGCTTCGACCAGGCCCACGGTGATGAAGAACGGCGTGAACAGCCGACCTTGTGCCTCGGGCTGCCGGGCGATACCGGAGACCAACGCGTTACCCGCGATGCCGTCACCGATGCCGGCGCCGATCGCGCCGCCGCCCATGATGAGGCCACCGC
>Ga0164297_10005631_pt1 | contig 10661 bp, 7 predicted proteins | sample GEODES058metaG_FD_113539 | JGI IMG/M metagenome (GOLD analysis project Ga0164297, IMG submission 113539) | Dystrophic lake water microbial communities from Trout Bog Lake, Wisconsin, USA - GEODES058 metaG | ecosystem: Environmental > Aquatic > Freshwater > Lake | place: USA: Trout Bog Lake...
CAGGTATTGACTATTTTTAGTATGTTTTTTTCTGGAATGTCTGGCTCTGTTTCTGCCGATGTAGCAGTACTAACAAAAACAATGGCAGAACCCATGAAGAGAGAGGGCTATTCACCTGCGTTTATTGCCTCTCTCATTGCGGGCGCATCAACAATTGCAGCATTGGTTCCCCCAAGCATAATGGCAGTTGTTTATGGCGCTATCGGTAACGTTTCAATTGCAGGTCTTTTCCTGGGCGGGGTAGTGCCAGGTCTGATGATTGGAATTGGACTCATGGTGTACAGCTATTTTTTTGGACCAGTGGGTGTACGAAGAAGGCGATCAACTCTATCAGAACTAACGACTTCTGCTCGAGAGGCATTCTTAGCTATCTTGATTCCAATCATAATCTTAGGTGGTGTATTGACAGGGTGGTTCACACCGACAGAGGCCGGAGTCGTCGCTGTTGTCTACATATTGTTGATTGTCCTACCCCTATTGAATCCCACTCACCTTAGAAGGCTTCCGCATGACTTTATCCAAGCAGGGGTTGTCTTCTCCTTGCCCGTAATCACCATTGCAGCGGCGTCTGCCTTTGGTTGGATGTTGGCATACCTGCGCGGTCCTATTGTTGTTTCATCTTGGATAACTGGTTACGCAGGCAGTGATCCACATACGATTATGTTTTTGCTGGTTGCCCTATTTGTCATTGTGGGAGACTTCATCGAGCCCATCCCCGCGATCGTTATTTTTATGCCAATCGTAACTGTACTTACGGATACTGGGAATATTTCCGGTGTACATATGGGTGTTGTGCTCATCATAACTTTGGCATTTGGTCTCATAACGCCGCCCTATGGGTTAGCTTTGTTAATGGCTGCTAAATTTTTGAATGTTCGTTTTTCTCATGCGTTAAAGGCATCACTTCCAATCTACCTTATCTTTTTTGCAACGATTGCCAGTGCAATCTATTTACCTGATGTGGTTTTATGGCTTCCCAAAAAGATTTTTCCAGAATCAGTTGGTTGCTTTAAGTCACCCAATGGTATGGTCTATATTTGTCCAGAAACTTAACTAAGATATCCCTCCTGTAGCCATATTCTAAAGATTACACATCATTTTTTGATTTCATTATCTTGATTTTCTACTATCAACGGGATAGTTTTGATCAGAAGTTTAGGCTCTATTTACTTAATTTGAACTCTCTTTGTATATTGTGTCAAAGAGATTGCGGTCATGGATAGATTAAGAAGTAACTTTTATTGGCTTTTGAATTCAAGAATGCGTGATTGTTCCTTTATATAAATTTCTCAATAATATGTAAGCGCGCAAAAGTTGAGCCTCAGGGGGTTTACTATTGCCACTAACTGTCTATTGAGTTAGTTGAGAAGATAGCTTCAAATACAAAATTAAGCTATTGCTATCAAATTTTTACTTTGATCACATTCATGGCTGATAAACAAAATACTAAATATATAAAACCGGTAACCGGTATTCGTAGGGGACTCACTAACTACGGAGATACTGGTTTTTCCCTTTTTCTTCGTAAAGCCTTTGTTAAAGGTGCTGGATATTCTGATCATGCATTAGATCGAGTTGTTGTAGGTATTGCAAACACGGGAAGTGCCTATAACCCTTGTCATGGAAATGCTCCTCAATTAATTGAGGCTGTCAAGCGGGGAATCTTACTCGCTGGTGGGTTGCCTATGGAGTTTCCAACGATCTCTATAGGTGAGAGCTTTGCGCAGCCAACAAGTATGTTTTTGCGTAATCTCATGTCCATGGATACGGAGGAGATGATCCGTGCCCAACCTATGGATTCAATTGTTTTAATAGGTGGTTGTGATAAGACTGTACCTGCTCAGTTAATGGGGGCCGCCTCAGCGGGAATACCTTCAATACAGTTGATCACTGGATCAATGTTGACTGGGTCGCATAAGGGGGAGAGAGTTGGTGCTTGTACAGATTGCAGAAGGTACTGGGGGAAATTTCGTGCTGGTGAGATTGATGAGAAGGAAATATCAGCAGTAAATAATCAACTCGTAGCCAGCGTGGGTACTTGTTCGGTTATGGGAACTGCGAGTACGATGGCCTGTATAGCTGAGGCACTAGGCATGACAGTGCCTGGTGGTGCTTCACCTCCTGCAGTCACTGCTGACCGAATTCGAATCGCAGAGGAGACTGGTGCTCAAGCGGTAAAAATTGCCCAAAATCAACTAACAATAGACAAAATCATCACGGCAGATTCTTTGGAAAATGCGATAAGGGTTTTACTCGCAATTGGCGGGTCCACCAACGGTATTGTTCATCTTGCTGCAATTGCGGGGCGAGTGGGTCTAGAGATAGATATGCAGGCTCTTGACCGTATGGGTCGTGAAACTCCCGTACTCCTTGATCTTAAGCCATCAGGTTTGCATTACATGGAGGACTTTCATAAAGCTGGAGGAATGGCTACATTGCTGAGAGAATTAAAGCCCCTTTTAAATTTAAACACTCTAACCGTAATGGGACGCACCCTGGGTGAGCAACTTGAGTTGGACGGTCCGGGTTTCCCGCAAGACGTTGTCAGAAGTATTTCAAACCCCATTTACCCTCAAGGCGGGATTGCAGTCCTAAAGGGCAATTTAGCTCCTGGTGGCGCTGTAATCAAACAGTCAGCTGCCAATCCTGAGCTAATGGAGCATGAGGGGCGTGCAGTTGTGTTTGAAAACATGGAAGATATGGCACAGCGCATAGACCGTGATGATTTAGATGTCGGTCCAACGGATGTCTTGGTTTTAAAGAACATTGGTCCAAAGGGTGCCCCAGGAATGCCCGAGGCTGGATATCTACCTATTCCACAAAAACTAGCTCGATCAGGTGTAAAAGATATGGTACGTATTTCAGATGGGCGTATGAGTGGTACAGCTTTTGGAACAATTGTATTGCACGTTTCTCCAGAATCAGCCGTCGGAGGTCCTCTAGCCCATGTTCGAAATGGGGATCGAATTCGCTTGAGCGTAAAAAATCGCGAGATCAGCTTGCTCGTGAGTGAACAAGAGCTTGCGAAGCGAGGAATTGACAACCCGGTTGTTGAGCCCGCAGCGGGAAGGGGCTACAAGAAACTCTTTTTACAGTCTGTCACTCAAGCAGATAAAGGTGTTGATTTTGACTTTCTTAGGGCTGAACAAACTCTCGGAAAGACGCCTAAATAAATAACAAAATTGGGGTAGCAATTCCCTAATATTAATGAATAATTATTAAATGATTAAAAAAGTTTTTTTGCATCTTTAAGTAATTGCATCACAAGGACTGATTTAGGTCCGTTCATCCAAAGCAACCCCATACGACGAACTGGAGCGGGAGGAGGCAGTGGTATACGAACTATTTTCAAGCCCTCAGACCAAGGCGGCGTCCAATCGGGTAGCAGTGAAACGCCCAGACCTTGGTGAACGAAGGAGGCAATAGCATGAAGACCGTCAATTTCGATTCTTTCCCGAGGTTGAATTTGACGCTCTCGAAGATAGTTGTCTGCTAATTTCCCCCCCCACATATTTCGATCATAACGGATGAACGGCTCATTGCTCAAAAGTTCAATAGGGTCGCGTCCTGACATGCTTTGCGGTGCGATAACACAAAGGGGCTCGTTAACCAGCACTTTCCATTCCAGTGACTTGGGTAGTTTAAATTGGGGTTCAACAATGACCGCAGCATCAAGCGAGCCGTTGGATACCATTTGGTACAACGCAGCAGAGTTGCCGGGCTCTATGAATACGGCCAGACTTGGGTATCTTTTGTATAGACCGCATAAAAGAGGAGCAATAATACCGCTCAACGTAGAGGATGATGCCCCAAGCCTGAATTCACCTAGGGAGGCGTCATTGTTGGCTATGGCATGCAAATTCCTTACGTTTTGAACCAGTTCCCTAGCGCTCGCAAGAACCCGAACTCCTGCCTCGGTTGACTTAACAGTTCTACCCACTCTGCGCAACAGGGGGGTTCCAAGCTCCTCCTCAACCGCTTTTATCCGAGCAGTTACAGCTGCAGGGGATAAATCCAAGCGTCTAGCGGCCTCGGCGACTGAGCCGCACTCAATTACGGTGATAAAACTTTGAAGAAATTGTGTTTCCATTTGACAAATAGGTTTCGTTGTTGTTTGAAGATGGAATTGCCTAATTGATGAATTCCTGCGAAACACTAACATTGAAAAAGTATATACGAATAGAAACCCTTATTAACTATCATTTCGCACGATAAATGCCTTATCACTCATCACTTTTCTTGATTAAGCAGCGTAGCTTCTCCATAACCTTGAGAGCTCCTAAATGGTAACTAATACTAAACATACTTCTGGATCAGTGATCCGTTTGCACAACTCTGATAATGTAGTGATTGCTAGGATCGATGTGGGAATCGGATCGAAGATTGAATCTGAGGGGTTTACAAGTAAGAGTCAGGTCCCAGCTGGTCATAAGATTGCCGCGGTAAATATCGCAAAAGGCGAACCTATTTTAAAATATGATACCTGCATTGGTTTTGCTAGCGTCGATATAGTCGCTGGTACCTACGTGCATTCCCACAATGTTAGTTTTCAAGAGTACGACCGTGACTACGCCTACGCGCGTAATTATCATGCAACTCAACTTTTGGAAAAGGATCGGCAAGCTCGTTTTAATGGATATGTACGCGCTGATGGTCAAGTTGGTACAAGAAATTTTATCGGCATTCTCTCAACAGTAAACTGTTCAGCAACCGTTGTTCATAAAGTTGCTGATGCCTTTACCTCGCAGCGTCTTCAAGATTTTCCAAATGTTGACGGCGTTGTTGGCTTAAGTCATGGTTTAGGATGCGGTATGGAGATGACCGGTGAGCCTATGGAGCTTTTGCGTCGAACAATCGGTGGATATGCACGTAATCCAAACTTCGCTGCTGTATTAATTATTGGCTTAGGTTGTGAGCGCAATCAGTTAGCAGGGCTCATGGAGCAAGAGGGGCTTGAATCAAACCCCAGACTTAAGACTTTTATTATGCAAGAGGATGGCGGTACACGAAAAACGATAGAGGCTGCCATTGAGACTTTGCAAGCGATGTTGCCATTAGCAAATGATGTACACCGTGAATCGGTATCTGCCAGTCATTTGAAGATTGGTCTTCAATGCGGGGGTTCCGACGGATTTTCTTCCATTACCGCAAACCCAGCATTGGGTGCCGCTATGGATATACTCGTTCGTCACGGTGGCACTGCAATCTTGTCAGAGACACCAGAAATTTACGGTGTGGAGCATACGCTCACAAGACGTGCTGTTAGTAGGGAGGTCGGTGAAAAGCTAATCGAGCGAATCCGTTGGTGGAAAGATGTATATTCACCTGGTCGAGATGTCCAAATCAATGGTGCTGTTAGCCCAGGAAATCAAGTCGGGGGGTTGGCTAATATTTTCGAAAAATCATTAGGTTCATCTATGAAAGGTGGTACCACTGGGTTGATGCAGGTATATCACTATGCTGAACCTGTGCGTGAGCACGGACTTGTTTTTATGGATACACCGGGATTTGATCCTTGCTCTGCAACCGGGCAAATTGCGGGTGGTGCAAACATGATAATGTTTACGACTGGACGAGGATCTATGTTTGGTGCTAAACCCGTTCCCTCCGTTAAGTTAGCGACAAATACGCCAATGTATTCACGTTTAACCGATGATATGGACCTTAATTGCGGGGAGATACTCGATGGCACTGCGACGGTGCAAGAAATTGGGCAAAAAATTTTTGATCTAATGCTCCGAGTTGCTTCTGGTGAGCGCACTAAAAGTGAGTTACTTGATCTTGGTAACCATGAGTTTGTGCCATGGAATATTGGCGTAGTAAGCTAAATAAATATTCTTAAAATGAATGTGACTTTTCCTTTGATCCTATACTTGATAATTTCCTAGACTAATCAATCTTTATTTCTAATTCCTTTTAACTAAAAATATATGAATACACATTCTTCTAGACCAAGCGGTATTTATTCGCCAGTTCTGACCCCATTTAATACTGATGGGAGTCCAGATATTGATCGATTTGTAAAACATTGTCGTTGGCTCGTTGAGCAAGATGTTGGTTTGGCTATTTTTGGAACAAATTCTGAAGCAAATTCACTTACAGTCGGCGAAAAACATAAATTGTTAGATTCACTGATTGACGCAAAATTACCTGTCAATCGTTTGATGCCTGGTACAGGGGCTTGTGCTTTAGGTGATGCAATTGAGCTCACAAAACACGCGGTTCAAGCTGGCTGTGGTGGCGTTTTGATGTTGCCACCCTTTTACTATAAGGGTGTTAGCGAAGAAGGGCTTTACAGGGCATTTGCGACTGTGATTGATGGCGTTGCTGATGAGCGTTTGCGAGTCTACCTTTACCATATCCCCCCAGTCTCAGGAGTTCCGATACCTTTGCCTTTAATTGCCAGGCTGTTAAAAGCCTATCCCAAAGCAATTGCCGGGATTAAAGACAGCTCAGGGGATTGGAACAATACTAACGCTATGCTTAAGGAGTTTCAACCGCATGGTTTTGATGTCTTTGCTGGGAGTGAAAATTTCCTTCTTGCGAATATGCGTGGCGGTGGAGCCGGTTGTATTACTGCAACTGGCAACGTTAATCCAGGACCAATCGTGCAGCTTTTTAAGAGTTGGCAAGATGCGAGTGCAGATGAACAGCAAGCGAAGTTAGATGCGACCCGCGCTGCATTCGCACAGTTTCCAATGATTGCAGCAATGAAAGCCGCTATTGCCTGGAAAACTGGACGCAGCGATTGGGCTACTGTAAGACCCCCGCTGGTAGAGCTTTCAGCCTCGCAATCTAAGCTATTAGAGGAGTCCTTGACGAAGGTTAAATTTGAAATGCCAAAAGTGAGTAGCTTAATTTAATTTTTTGATCGCAAGCCTTTTTGAAATATATATGGAAGTTTGGTGTGGGCGATTTCTCTGAAGATTCATTGATCTCAAGAACTTGTTTTTTCACGCATTTCATCATTAATTTTGATTAATAAATAATTAACGTTAATTCAAAGTGATACAGCTGGTCCAGTTTTTTCAAAATAACCAGTGCAATACCATTATGGATTTAAGAGTGAATAGCAATTGTATTCTCCGCGATTTCCCTAGTGTTAGTTATCTGAATGAGTGCTACATTTTTATATGTATTTGATTTTGTTTTGTTTTTTGCAATGTACTCTATTTTAATGACGCGTCAATTTTTTAAATGGTAATTAATTCTTGAAATAACTTTTATAACTTAAAGGAAAATCATGACACAGTTTTCAGAAAACAGAAGAAAGATCGTAAAAGCCACAGGAAGTGCTTTTTTTGCTTCAGGCCTGAGTGCAATTCCTTTAAGGGGTTACGCAGCCGATCCCGTCAACATCGGTGCACTGTATCCCGTCACTGGTAGTATGGCCCAAATTGGAATGGGGTGCGTTGCAGCAGCTAAATTGGCCGTGAGTATGATTAATGATGCCGGTGGTATTAAATCACTAGGTGGCGCAAAGCTGAATTTAATCATATCTGACGTGCAAAGCGATACTACGGTAACAAGAACCGAAACAGACCGATTAATCACTGGTAGCAAGCTTTCTGCAATTCATGGTTGCTATGCATCTGCCCTCACGTTGATTGCCAGCGAGGTGTGTGAGCGCGCAAAAGTGCCGATTATTACTGGTTCAAGCTCAGATATGCTGAATAAGGGAAGGTCCTACACATTTACGCCATTTGCAAGGGCCTCCCAATTTGCTCAAACACAACTTCAAATGTCAAAGCTCGTATCAGACAGACCAAAGGTAGCTGTCATTTTTGAGAATACTGCATTTGGTACGGCAACCTCTAACGGCATTAAAGAGCTTGCTGCATCCGAGGGTGTAGAGATTGTTATGTTTGAGCCCTACTCAGCTGGATTTACAGACGCTGCACCTTTGTTGAATAAAGTGAAGGCTTCTGGTGCAAATGCAATGTTCTCCGTTTCATATTTGAATGATTTGATTTTGATTGTCCGATCAATCAAGCAAATGGGGTTGAACATTGCTGTAAATGCAGGTTCGGGTGGTTTTGTAATGCCAGATTTTTATAAAAACGTCGGTAAATTGGCAGAAGGTCTACAAGGGGTAACCCACTGGAACCACGACATTAGTGCAGAGTCTAAAAAATGTAACGAAGAATTCAAGAAAATTACAGGTGAATTTTTATTTGAATATGGAGGCGGTTTAATTGCCCAAACTTTCATGCTTGCTGATGCAATTGAGCGGGCAGCCTCTACAGATCCTCAAAAGGTAAGGGAGGCATTGTCAACGCTAGATGTCTCAAAAGGCTTTGCTGCCATGGCTCCTGGCGGCAGAGTTAAATTTGGTCCCGACGGCAAAAATATTTACGGAAGACCTATTGGTGTTCAATGGCAAAACGGCGATCTTGCAAGTATTTTTCCAAAAGACTTTGCTAAGGCTTCTATTTTAAAAACCTAATCTTATAAAGTAAATTACTGAATGTTAGAAACAGTTCTCCAGGCCGTCGTTAACGGATTATTGATTGGGGGGATTTACGCTTTAGTCAGTATTGGCGTAACCCTTATCTTTGGTGTAGTCAAAATTGTCAATTTCGCTCAAGGCGAATTTGTCATGATTGGTATGTACATCAGTTATTACCTCTCTACGCAATTTGGTATAGACCCAGTTGTCTCCGTTCTTATTTCAATGCCAATACTCTTTGTAGCAGGTGTGTTGATTCAACATTATTTGATACGAAGGGTGTTAGGTTTGAATGATCTCCCTCAAATCTTTTTGACCTTTGCACTATCACTGTTGATCACTAATTTGTCATTAATGTTTTTTACAGCTAATTACAGAACGATTCATACGTGGTACTCAGATGAAGCTCTACATTTAGGTGGCATTTATATTCCATACGCTAAGTTGGTTTCATTTGTTTTAGCTATGGTTTTGAGTGGTGCGCTCTGGTTATTTCTTCGCTCTACAGATCTTGGTAAGGCAATGCGAGCGGCATCTCAAAACAGAGATGTTGCTCAACTCATGGGTATTAATCCTAACCGCGTTTTTGCAGTTGCACTTGGGATTGCGCTCGCATTAGCCGGTGCTGCGGGTTCATTACTTATGCCCTTTTACCCAGCTTATCCAATGGTAGGACAGGTCTTTGTACTAATGGCTTTTGTCGCTGTAGTGCTTGGAACTCTCGGAAATGTTTTAGGGGCTTTGGTCGCAAGTCTTTTAATGGGCGTTGCGGAATCTTTAGGAATTCAGTTTGTCGGCGCAGATTCTGGGTTGATTGTTGTTTTCGTTTTGCTGCTTGTAACACTGGCCCTTAAGCCAAGTGGTTTAGCAGGTGGGTGGAGAAAATAATGATTAAATCAAATTCAATCTACAAATACGGACTATCCCTATTATTGGTACTGATGGTATTGCTTCCACTAGTTGTTACCAGCTCATTTGTTTTAGAAATTCTTGTTCGTATTCTACTTTTTGCGTTTATAGGTACAGCTTGGAATTTGCTTGGAGGTTATGCAAAACAACTTTCTCTCGGGCATGCTGCGTTTTTTGGTCTAGGCGCCTATACATCTACGCTTTTGCAAATCAATCTAGGAATTTCGCCTTGGATAGGAATGCTAGTTGGGGGAGGTGTTGGTTTGCTTGCGAGTTTGCCTATTGGGTGGCTTTGCTTTCGATTAAAGGGACCATACTTTACCATCTCAACAATTGCTACTGCCAACGTTTTGATGTTGATTTTTTTAAAGTTTAGAGACTTGGCTTGGGGTGCTGAAGGGACAACGATTCCCAATTTAGGTAACGCCCCTCTAATGATGCAATTTGATAATAAAGTTCCTTACTATTACATCCTCCTCGGACTTCTGATCATCGCATTATCTATAACTGCTTGGATTGAGCGCTCTAGGATGGGCTATTATTTGATTGCACTTGGAGAGGATGAGGACGCCGCAGAGGCTAGCGGAGTCGACGTTGTTAAAGTTAAGCGAAATATTTATATGATTTCTGCATTTTTAACAGCCTTGGCTGGTACTTTCTATACCCAATACATCTATTTTATTGATCCTCAAACTGCCTTTAACTTTAATGTATCTATTGAAGCCGCATTGGTATCAATTGTCGGTGGCATTGGAACGCTTTGGGGTCCAGTTATTGGTACAGTGCTTTTGGAAACTACAACAATATTACTTCAGAGTTACCTGGGTAACTCCATTGGAGGCATACAGTTGACTGTTTACAGTTTAATTTTGATGGCTGTAATTTTAGTGCGACCAACTGGAATAGTAGGCTACTTCAAAGAAAAAAGTCAAGCCCGGTCCTCAACATAATTATCTGAGATCAAAATGTCTGACGCACTTGTTATAAACAACTTAAACAAAAAATTTGGTGGCCTGCACGCTGTAAATGATGTTTCTTTCTCTGTACGTAAAAATGAAACACTAGCACTCATCGGTCCCAATGGGGCGGGTAAGACAACTGCTTTTAATTTGATAATGGGATTTCACCGCCCTGATTCTGGTTCAATTAAAGCAATGGGTCATGAAATTTCTGGACTACGCCCTCATGAGGTATGTAAATTGGGTATGGCCCGCACGTTTCAAGTGGCAAAACCTTTTGGAGGTATGACCGTTTTAGAAAACGTTATGACTGGGGCATTTTTAAGAGAACCTAAAACGCATGC
>Ga0164297_10005632_pt1 | contig 10660 bp, 11 predicted proteins | sample GEODES058metaG_FD_113539 | JGI IMG/M metagenome (GOLD analysis project Ga0164297, IMG submission 113539) | Dystrophic lake water microbial communities from Trout Bog Lake, Wisconsin, USA - GEODES058 metaG | ecosystem: Environmental > Aquatic > Freshwater > Lake | place: USA: Trout Bog Lake...
CGAACATCAATGTCACACATTAAATATTACTGGGAAGATTTTGCTGCGGGGGATACCCGGGAATTTGGGGGCAGGACGATTTCTGAGGCAGATATTTTAAATTTCGCCAAAGAGTATGATCCGCAAGTTTTTCATATCGACGCTAAAGCGGCTGAGCAAACCATATTTAAGGGGCTTATTGCAAGTGGTTGGCAGACTTGTGCCTTCATGATGAGGATGATCTGTGATGAGTACTTGCTGGAGTCATCCAGTCAGGGCTCCCCTGGGCTAGATTCACTGAAGTGGCTAAAACCCGTTCGACCAGGTGACCGAATTAGGGTGAGAAGTAAAATTCTAGAGACCCGCGCGATGAAGAGCAATCCAAAGCTTGGTCTGGTGAGCACCTTATGGGAGTGCCTCAATCAAAATGACGAAGTCGTCACCGTGATGCAAGGTAGTCTAATACTCATTAAAAGAAATTCAGATTAGTTGGCTATTGATCCGCTTTTACTCCTGCAGCGTTGATTACCCTTGACCACTTTAAGATTTCGTCGTCCAAGAATTTACCCGCCTCTGCTGGTGAATTTCCTATGGGTTCAATTGCTAAATCTTCAAATTTTTGAGTAATTTCTGGTGACCTAACTGCTTTTGTAATTTCGTTGGATAACTTGGCAATAATCTCTTTAGGTACACCCGATGGACCAAGAAATAAAACCCAAGTTGAGCCCTCGATTGCAGGTCCCCCAGACTCTTGGATGGTTGGTATGTCCTCGGCTCCTTTGATTCTTTTGGGCGAAAAGACTGCCATGGCTTTGATTTTTCCACTTCTAACAAAAGGTAACAAAGCGCTTGGGGTATCGGTCATGATTTGTATGCTTCCCCCCATTAAATCAGCGAGGGCAGGGGTTGTGCCTTTATAGGGGACGTGCGCCGCATCCATTGAGCTGACTTGTTTGAGCAGCTCAAAAGTGAGTTGTGAAGCTGATCCGACCCCAGAGGAGCCGTAGGCAACCTTATTGGGATTTGCTTTCGCATAAGCAATGAGTTCTTTGACGTTTTTGGCTGGAAAATTCACGTTCGCAGTCATCAAGAGGGGAGTCACGCCAACTAAAGAGATGGGTGCAAAACTCTTGACTGGGTCATAGGGAAGTCGACCCGCATAAAGCGTTGCATTGGCTGCGTGTGCGCCAATAACGGTCAAAAAGGTATATCCATCTGGAGCCGCGCGAGCTGCTAAATCCGCCCCTAATATGGAGTTTGCGCCAGGCTTGTTGTCAATAATAAAGTTCCAACCTGTATCGCTTTGAACCTTTTGCAACACCATGCGCGTGGCACTATCAGTTATTCCACCAGGGGTGTAAGGGATAATCCAGTGTATAGGTTTTGTGGGCCAGGCAGCAATGGAGTTAGAGCTGCTTTGGGCGGTTGAGATGACTGGGGTTAAATATGCGAGCAAAACTACTAACGCGCATTTAAGTAATTCTTTTAATGAGTTTGGATGAAGAGACGGCAAGTAGGTTTTTGAAAATTTTTCTAACATTTTTAAAGACATTTTGATGAATAAATTTAAACAATTTGAATAACGTATGAGGTGCTAAGGTTGATTCGCGTTGGGCGACAAATTCAGGTGAGAATAAATTAACTTCTCATGAAGGTCAATAGAAAAGTCCCCTTAAACTTTGAAAGTTTGCACTTAAAACGCAGCGTGAGATTATTTTGGTTGGACAGTTTTTTTAACGGATCAACCCCTTCATCAGATCAGCCTCATGTACAAACCCCTAGACTTGGCTTGTAATTTACCCTTTAGAAGTGCTTGACACGCTTTATCCACTCTTGTTTGTGTTAAATTACTTTTGTCATTAATTGCGAGAAATTTTAATTGTTTAAAATCTTCTTTAAAAAAATACAACAACCTACGGATTTACAGCGTGCGCGCGACCTCGTCCATGCAATTGACCGGGGTGGTATCCCGCTGGACGCCTCTAGGGTGAATGCCATAGGGCGCAGTCTAGGCTTGGAGGTGTCAAGCACTGCCCCAATGGAGGAGACCATTGAGCGGATTCGAGCTGCTATCTTACGCGCAGAAAACTAGAGTTTCAGACGTGTTTAATGTTGCTCACCTCGGGGGTTTATCCTAGTTATAGAATTGCACAAAATAAGTTTATCCCCAATTGACAAATTGCCAATTTCGTTCATAGTATTGGATGGTTGGCGTCAGCAATTATTGACTCTAACTTTTTATCATTTAATGGAGATTACTGGATGTTGAAGAATTTGAAACCCATTCCTTTTGCTTTATCGATCCTCTTGGGTCTTGGATTGAGCAATTCTTTGGTTGCACAGGCTGAGGATAAGTTCAAGATCGGTTTCATCACTGATATGTCTGGACTTTATGCTGACGTTGAGGGTAAAAATGCTGTGACAGCTATCCAAATGGCTATCGATGATTTTGGCGGAAAAGTTTTAGGGATGCCCATTGAGCTTTTGACAGCAGATCATCAAAACAAACCTGACATCACATCCGCGAAGGTCAGGGAGTGGATTGATACGGACGGCATATCACTTGTTTTTAGCGGAACAAATTCCGGAACAGCTTTAGCGGCCGCTGCGGTTGCTACTGAGAAAAAACGAGTTCATATTAATGCCGGTGCTGGCTCATCCGTTTTAACAAACGCTCAATGCTCACCCTACACAGTTCACTATGCCTACGATACCGTCTCACAAGCTAAAGGCACTGCCTCAGCTGTGATGGACCAAGGTGGCAAAACTTGGTACTTTTTGACTGCAGACTATGCTTTCGGACAAGCTCTAGAGGCTGATACAACCGCTGTGGTTAAAGCAAAAGGCGGCCAGGTATTGGGCAGTGTTCGTCACCCATTGAATGCCTCGGATTTCTCATCTTTCTTATTGCAAGCGCAAAGCTCCAAGGCACAGGTGTTGGGTATGGCTAACGCTAGCACGGACACCATGAACGCCGTAAAGGCAGCTCAGGAGTTTGGTCTCAATAAAACAATGAAAATCGCAGGACTTTTAGTGTATATCACTGACATACACGCATTAGGCCTTAAAAGCACTCAGGGCATGTTGATGACGGTTAGCTGGTACTGGGATCTTAATGATGAGACCCGTAAGTTTGCAGCTCGATTCTTTGAGAAAACAAAACGCGAGCCAACAGCTATTCAAGCTGCGGATTACTCTGCAACTATGAATTATTTGAAGGCAGTACAGTTAGCCAAAACCACAGATGCTGATAAGGTTATGGCTACTTGGAAGGGTATGAAAATGAAGGATATGTACGCTTCTGGTCAAATTAGAGCCGACGGTAGCTATATCCACGATATGTACCTCGTGCAAGTAAAAACACCTGCTGAATCTGTAAAGCCTTGGGATTATTTTAAAGTTGTGAAGAAAATGCCTGGAGAGGAAGTTTTCACAACCAAGGCTGAAAGCAAGTGTGCCCTTTGGAAGTAATCTTTTGAGCCCACAACCTCAAAGCGAGGTTTGATTTGCACCACGGCGAAGTCAAAAGCTTCGCCGTAGTCATTTGAGGCTTTCTATCTTAGGTTTGTAAAATCTAAGGGGACTCTTGGATTGCAGCTTGTCTAGGGATATACTAGTCTTCACATTAAAACAATCCTAACCCCATGCTCCACAGCCGCAGACACCTTACTTCTATAGCCGTCTTTGTATGTTTAACGCTCAATCTGATGGGTTGCGCTACACGTATTAATTATGTGAAAGAGGGCGGTGACTATCAAACAGATAGTCAGCTGTGTAGGGATACGGAGCAGTCGACCATCAGCAAAAACGGTGATGTAGACCGACCCAATGAACTAAATGGACCTAAGGATGCGCAATTCGTAAGTCCCTTTGAGTCTTGCATGGTGTCAAAGGGTTGGAGTACTGAGAAAACCCAGTTTCGCCTGAATTATCTGAAGATGACTTGGTAATTAGTTTTTGGCTTTGGTCTTAGACTTTGGTTTTTTCTGCATTGCCTCATAAGAGGCGACCTCTTTGTTAAGCTCTTCGAGCTGAGTTGTAAGCTCTTTATTGGACTGAGTGAACTTTTCGATAGCTGCGTTAGCCTCTTCGTTTTTACTTTTTAACTCGCTCACCTTGCTCTCAAGCTCTTTGATCTTGCCTGCAGCACCTTCAAGCTCTTCGTTTTGTTGAGCTAACGTAGACTGTGCTTGCAGCGCTTGGCGGTATGAGAAGTACGTGGCACCAGCACCCGCGAGAGCAAGAACAGTTGCAATGCCAGAGATAATTTTAAAAACTGCAGTTGAACTAATTTTCATAAAAATAGAAGGGTCGGAAAGTGACAAAATTTGATTGGTAGCCCTCTAGCACCTGGGGTGCAGAGCAAAGCTGGTTATTTTAAGACTCTTTTAACGCAATTTAACCCGTACTAAGTGACAAAGTTTATTAAATATCGCGATGTAGTCATAACCAGCAAGCAGCTGCAAAGCACTGGACGGACGTTTAAGTTGGTTTTTTAAAAGTGCTCAATAGCGACGCGTTTAACTGTCTAGCCACTCGCAAAGGGGACCCCACTGCTCATAATCACTTGGGAAAACGGATGCATCAACGTCAAACAAAGTGGTCCCTTGGCTAGAGAATTTGCTGTAATTTTGAGTGTCTCTAATATAGGTGAGAAGAAATATGTTCATCCTCTCTGCAAAGTCCATGAGTTGATGCCATGACTTTGTTCTTGGATTGACCCGCATAGCAACTACCTGTACCTTTTGCTGGTCCTTGGTTTCTTTATTTTTTAAGAATTGTATAAACTCATAGGTGGCTTGTATATCGAAGAAATTGGGTTGCAAAGGGACGAGAATTTTGTCCGCTCGCTCAATCAACTTATCCAACCTCCAGCCTGCAACGCTGGCTGCTGTATCGATGACCACATGGGTTGTATGGGCTGGGGGCTTGGCAGTGATGACCAGATCGGCTGGATAATCCCAAGTCTGAATCGCAGGAAGGGTTGGGGGGCGAATGGACAGCCACCGCTTGGAGGACTGTTGGATATCTGTATCGCCCAGTAAAACCTTGTGTTTACGAGTTGCGAAATAGCCGGCGATATTCGTTGACAAAGTAGATTTGCCTACGCCACCCTTGGGGTTCATAACTACGACTGATTTCATGGAACAATTTAACTCTTTAGGGATGCAAATTTCGGCCCCAGCTCGCTCTTTTGGGCTTGTATTTTAGGGGATTTGGAGCACATTGGATTAGTATCGGAGTCTAGGGCTGACTCTTTAGTCAATGATTTGAACTTCCTTCCAAAAGGCAAAATAGCCTTTGATTTGCTCCGCCTCGACTTTAGGATCAGGGTAGTACCAAGCTGCATCGGTTAACAACTCGCCGTTTACACAAATTGATTTGTAGCTCGCCTGACCTTTCCAAGGGCAGGTGGACTTATGGTTGCTAAAAGTGAAATATTCTTGCGCTAGTGAGTCAGCTGGGAAATAATGATTTCCCTCTAACAATAGTGTCTTATCACTTTTGGCAATAACTGTTTCTTTCCATATGGCTTGCATTTGTAAATTCCTTAAGCGTGAGAATGTAAAAAAAGGCGGTAAATTTAGCCATGTCCGATTGGTTACTGTACCCTAGTATTGGTTTTTTTGATTTGGATCAACTCAATAAAAAGTGATATTTTAAAGATCTGATTCGACTCAAGATTAGAATGACGACTTTAGATTTTCACAATACTGTTCTATATTGGTGCAAAGACGCCTAGCTGTTACGGGTTACGGTATTGTTTGGTGATTACGGCTTATGAGGCGTCTGTCCATTTTTTAAGATCTTTAATCTTAATTTAATTTTCATTGATTTAATACTAAAAACTTATGCAAACAGCAATCAAAATTGACCCTCAGTGGATGATTAGCTATACCTACGATCAAATCAACACAGGCGATACAGCCAAAGTGATTCGAACCCTAACGTTAGAGGACATACAAGCTTTTGCGGCTGTATCTGGGGACACAAATCCAGCGCACTTAGATCCTGCATTTGCCGGGGCGTCAATTTTTCACGGCGTCATCGCGCATGGGATGTGGGGTGGGGCCTTGATCTCTAGCGTGCTTGGGACGATTTACCCGGGACCAGGAACGATCTATTTAGAGCAAAATCTTCACTTTTCTCGCCCGATTCGGATTGGAGACACTGTGACTGTAAGTGTCACCTGCCGCTCTAAAGATGACGTTAAAAAAACAATTGAGCTTGATTGCTTAATTACGAACCAAGACGGTGCAAAAGTAATGTCTGGCGTTGCTAAAGTTTTAGCGCCCACTCAGCCAAACAAGTTACCCCGAGTTCAGGCTGCCCACATCACACTTTTTAACCCCGAAGCCAGGCACAAGGAGTTACTCAATTTGGGGGCTAACTTAGACCCTGTTGGTTGTGCAGTCGTTCACCCGTGTGATGAGGAATCCCTTCGCGGTGCTGTTGCCTCTCACCAGTCAGGCTTGATTAAAGCCATCATCGTTGGTCCTGAGAGGAGGGTGCGCGGATTGGCTGAGCAATACGGGATTAACTTGGATGGCATTTTATTGAAAGATGCGCCACACAGTCATGCATCAGCTGCATTGGCGGCGGAGATAGCCGCAACTGGTGAGGTCGAGTGCATGATGAAAGGGAGCTTGCACACAGATGAGCTCATTCACGCCGTTTTAATGCAGCCCAGACTCAAAACTGCCAGGCGGATGTCGCACGTTTTTCGCTTTGATGTTCCGATGTACACAAAGCCGTTATTTATCACCGACGCAGCGCTCAACATCTCGCCCAATTTAATGGATAAAAAAGACATTGTTCAAAATGCGATTTCACTTTGCGAGATCCTAGGTGTGAACATCCCCAAAGTAGCGATCTTAGCCGCCGTTGAAAACGTTAATATGGCGATGCCGTCCACGCTGGATGCTGCCGCGCTTTGCAAGATGGCCGATCGCGGTCAAATAACGGGTGCGATATTAGACGGTCCGCTGGCTTTTGACAACGCGGTATCGCCCCACGCTTTGCAAGTCAAGCACATTCAGTCCGCGGTTGCTGGGCAAGCCGATATTTTGCTAGCCCCCGATTTAGAGTCAGGAAACATGATGGCCAAGCAGTTGGAGTATCTGGCCGGGGCTACTGCTTGCGGGATTGTCCTTGGCGCCAAGATGCCGATTGCCCTGACCAGCCGAGCTGATACCGCCAATACACGGCAAGCCTCTGCGTTGCTTGCAAAGCTTTGCGCCCATTACTACCGAAAGCATCCGCAATAATTATAAAAATCAGTTATCGCTGCGCTGTCAAACGTTGAACTTGGCTTGACTTCTTTAATTACTCTTACATTTGTAATCTATGGCCGTTTTGTCCGTTAATGCAGGCTCTTCGAGTTTAAAGTTCGCTTTGTATCCTTTTGATTCAAAGCAGCTTGGTGAGCCCTTACTCATTGGCCAGTTTGAGCGACTTGAGGGGTGGGACCCCACAAAAGGGCAGGCACCCATGAACAAGAGGGTTTCATCCCTCAAGTACATTGGCAAGGACGCAGTCAAGGTGAGTCGTGAAATCACTTTAAGCTTAGGTGTTGATCCTTTTGATCAAGCAATTGAGATCCTGAAGTCCCTGATTGAGGAGAGTCTTGGGCGTGGGGATAATTCAACCAGAACCTTAACAGCTATTGCACACCGGGTCGTGCACGGAGGAAATCTCTACAAATCAAGCGTCGTTGTGACCCCTGAAGTTTTGCTGCAGCTGGCGACGCTAAACTCACTTGCACCCCTTCACCAACCCCACAACATTGCGGGCATTAAGTCCTTTACGCAGTCCTTTGCTGGCACCCCTCAAGTAGCTTGCTTTGATACCAGCTTTCACACTACCCTAGGTCCGCTTGAGACGACTTTCGCTATAGACAAAAACCTATCCAATACGGGCGTACGTCGCTACGGGTTTCACGGTTTATCTTATCAATACATTTCTCAGCGACTTGCAGAGCTATCTGCATCTGCAAGCTCAAGGGCTATTTTGGCGCACCTGGGCAATGGGGCAAGTCTTTGCGCCACGCTTCAGAGCAAAAGCGTGGCGACTACGATGGGGTTTTCGGCGCTCGATGGACTAATGATGGGAACCAGAAGCGGCGCTCTAGATCCAGGCGTTCTTTTGTATTTGATGGACCAGGGATGGAGCGCACGTGACATCGAGGCAACTCTTTACAAGAAAAGCGGATTGTTGGGCGTATCTGGGAAAAGTGCAGATGTAAGGACATTGCGGGCAGATCAAACTGAAGATGCAGTTTTCGCGCTCTCTTTATTTACTCACAGAGTCGTCAAGGAAATGGGTGGGTTGATAGCTGTTTTAGGCGGAGTCGATTTAATTTGTTTCTCTGGTGGAATTGGAGAGCACGACTGTGTTTTGAGACGAGAGGTTTGCGAACGATTTGCATGGCTTGGTGTTGCAATTGACGAGCAACTTAATCTTGCTGCTACAAAGGATCAGGCCAGCCTAATCAGCTCTCAAAAAAGCGCGGTGCAGGTTTGGGTCGTTCCAACCGATGAGGGGCGTATCGCGGCCCAAGAGGCTATTGGGCTCATCAAGAAGAGCGCAAAGTAGCTTTAAGAGGTTACAAGCAGCGATGCTGAAATATATTCAGTGGTTATTACCGTAAGAGCTGGCGTTGTATTGCTGAATACTAATGTAACTGTTTTTGTGTAAATCCCCCATGAGTTTATTGAACTCCAGGAATGTTTCCTTGATGAAGGCAGACTTGTTAGATTCGCTGATCGAGTCTGATACAAAAACACTCATCAGTAAACAGCTACTCTTTTGGTCACTAAGCAATGTATCCTCCGTGACCCAACTTCCGCGGTCAATGTATTCGACGAGAATAAGTGAGGTGCTTGGCTCTCCAAGAAGATACTTGGCATCTAAAGCTCTTAATATCTTTGCGATGGAAGAAGTGGTTTTATGTGATTCTCTACCGCTGATTTTGATGTTAAATGTGGTCATACTTTTAGGATGTCTAGAAAATGAATTCTGCTAATAATGAGGTATTGGTTGAGCACTTTAGGTTTGGCTGGCTATTCGAGCCAATAAATATTTTAAGTTATCCTTGCTTAGATTTGTCATAGGGACGAATTCTTCCATGTGAGGGCAGGGGTTTTCCCCGTAGCAGGATTGTCCAACAATACACTCCTCGAACGTTTGAGCTGTATTGATAAACCGTGAGGTTTCATTACAGTAAACCACACAGTTTTGATCTTTCTTATCCATTATCAATATCTTTTGTTCTTTAATTGTCATCCTAAGACGCACCTAGCCCTATTGGAGAAGGTGTCAAATTTGCAATGTGCGTAAACAATAAGTCATATTCGGTTTGACGTGGTTTATTTGGACTTAGTGGGTCTGAGTTAAGCGCAAACTCCGAGTCTAAGGTATCCCATTCCTCTTGTTTAAGTACTTTTAGAGCCTCAGGAAAAATGAGATTCTCCTCTAACTGCATGTGTTGCAGATAAAAGGTGATGTATTGAGTTGCAAAATGGTTAAACTCAACCCGCTTTTTATCCCCAAGCATCTCCCATCCAATGAGTAAATGCTCTAGCTCCCTTATTTTGTATTCACCGTATTTGTGATCAGTTTCCAATTTATCAATTAAATCCCAAATGTGAGGGGAGCGCGCCTTTACAAAGGGAAACAAAAGAGTCGACTCTTTTGGGTGATGCTGTTTTTCGGGAAATTCGTCTATGTAGAACAACATTGATCTTAGAACTTTGAAGAAAAGTTCTTGATTATTCTGTGGTCCGCGTTTAATCATCAAACTCATTGATTGCAGCATCGCTGAGAGTGAGGCGTGTTCCTCACGAATTATTTGTAAAGACCTTTTCATCGGTTGAGTCTTCCCAAGTTCAAAAATGTGCGTTATTGACGGCTAAGTTTTACTGTAAAGCTAACTCGCCAATAAGATTTGATCTATATCAACTGCTGTCCTTATTCTTGACTCAACTCTCCATAATGTCTTATTTGCCAGGCAGGCGCGGCTGCAAAATGCACGTGGAACGCAAATGTGTGAGCGCAAAAAATATACTTAAACCATTTGCAGATGGCTTAATGGACTGCGGGTGCACAGCATTATTAGATTGCCAATAAGTCTGGCTACCAAATTCAAAGGATGTCCAAAAGCTTATTCAAATATTTGGGCTCTAAAAAGCTTGCATCGCCCTAAGTATCCGCTCAGCAGTAGCGGGTGCAGAAAGATTAATACGTTTTTTCTGCATCACTTTGTCCTCTAGCCCAGCACTTACAGCCTCTTTTAGCGCTTCAAATACACTGATGGACAACATGAAAGGTGGCTCCCCTACAGCCTTACTTCCGAAAACGTTGTCCTCTTGGTTAGGCTCAGGCCAAAGATTGATAACAAAGTGTTGAGGCGTATCCCCACTGGTGGGAATTTTGTAGGTGCTTGGTGCGTGCGTGGTAAGTCCTCCTTGTTCGTTCCAAACCATCGCCTCTTTGGTCAGCCACCCCATTCCTTGGATGAACCCTCCCTCAATCTGCCCCAGATCAATGGCATGATTGATGCTTCTGCCAACATCTTGCAAGATATCGACTGCAATAACCCGACGTTCGCCCGTTAATGTATCTACGGCAACCTCCGTACAAGCCGCGACGTAGGTGAAATAGTAAAACGGTCTGCCTGTAA
>Ga0164297_10005633_pt1 | contig 10660 bp, 10 predicted proteins | sample GEODES058metaG_FD_113539 | JGI IMG/M metagenome (GOLD analysis project Ga0164297, IMG submission 113539) | Dystrophic lake water microbial communities from Trout Bog Lake, Wisconsin, USA - GEODES058 metaG | ecosystem: Environmental > Aquatic > Freshwater > Lake | place: USA: Trout Bog Lake...
ACCGGCGACCTCACGCTCTACGCCCAGTGGACGGCGAACCGCACCGACACCGTCACCTACAACTCGGAGGGTGGCACCGCCGTCTCCAACGGCAGTGGTCTTGACGGCACCTCGATCACCACGGCAGGTGGTCCCACGCGTGCCGGCTACACCTTCGCCGGCTGGAACACCTCGGCCGACGGGACGGGGACGAGCTACGCCGCGGGCGACTCGTTGACGCTCACCGGCGACCTCACGCTCTACGCCCAGTGGACGGCGAACGCCACCATCACCCTCTCGTACGACACCCAAGGTGGGTCGGTCGTTCCCTCGGTCTCGTTTCTCCAGGGGACGACCATCCTGGTGGCGTCGGCTCCCGTCAGGGCGGGCTTCGTCTTCTCGGGATGGAACACCGCGGCGAATGGATCGGGCACCTCATACGGGGCTGACGCCACGTACCTCGTCTCGGGTGAAGCCACGCTCTATGCGCAGTGGGCACCTGCTGCCTACGGTGGGACCTTCGCGTGCTCGACGGGCATCCTCCAGGTGGCTGACGGCCAGCTTGGTTTCAACAACCTCGCCACTGGCTCCTTCTCAACCGTCGGGTCAGCGGCGCTTCCCTCGATCAATGCGATCGGCTACAACGAGGCAGACAACTTCCTCTACGGCATCCGCACCCGCTACGGGAAGCCACACATCGTCCGGATCGGAGCAGATGGAACGGTGACCACGCTTGGGACGCCCACTGGGGTCTCCTTCCCTCGGTTCTCAACCTTCTACGCGGGTGACATGGATGGCTCCGGCAATCTGGTGGTTCGCGTGACCTCGACGAATCTCGCCATCATCAACGTGACCACACTGACCACCTCGCTGGTCACGCTCTCGAGCCCCGCCTTCGGGAACGACGTGGTCTGGATCGATGGCGTGCTGTACTCATTGGGCTCGCACCGGCTCTACCGCATCAACGAGTCGACGGGACAGGTGACCTCGACGAAGGTCAGCGGTCTGAATGGCGTCGCCAGTGATGGCACCTATGGCGCCGGTTGGACCGACAGCGCAGGGGACCTCTTCTTCCAGGCCAACACGACCGGCAAGGTGATCCAGGTCACGCCGTCTGGCCAGGGTGCCTCCGCCGTGGTGCTGTCGACCAGCGTGGTCTCGAAGGCCAACGATGGGACCTCGTGTCGCCACGCCTGGAACCCGACGGTCATGCCTGTCACCAGCAACAGGACCTATGGGACACCCCAGAACTCCACGTTGAACGTCACGGCTGCCGACGGAGTCTTGTCGGGAGCTGCGGGAGCAGGGTTGGTTGCGTCCGTCGCATCGGCTCCGTTGCATGGGACTGTGTCGGTGCACTCGGATGGCTCGTTCACCTTCCAGCCAGCAGCGGGCTTCGTTGGGACCACCACGTTTACGTTCTCCGCCGTTGACGCCTGGGGAAACATCGCAGCGACGTCGACGGTGACCCTGACGGTGGGGTAGTTCTCGTCGCTCGCTGCGACCAACGGAAGCGACTGCCGTGCGAGACACTCGAGACAGCTGGATCTCGGAGGTGCTCAATTCAACGCCACGACAGGAAGCGTGGCTCGGTCCCTCCAAAGTACGCCTCTCAATCAGGTTCTCCCATCGAGGGGGCCTGGTTGAGTCGAGCGGCGAGGGCACGGTGGGGCCCCTGGGGTTGCGGATGGCACGGGAATCACTCGCTCAGTGTTCGTCCGGTAGTCGGCACCGGCCCGGTAGGCCGTGGCTGTCCGCTGGTTCCACTGCTGTCGCTCGGCACCGTGAGCTCTCGGAGATGGAGCCGAGGAGACGGTGAGCCGTCCTGGATCCGAGCTCGAAGGGCGGCGCAAGCAGGTTGCCTGGCACGAAGGGAGTGTCGGTGCGCGCATTGCGAAGCACCGAGCCTGTCGCAGCCTTCGCACTGGATGTCGGCGAGCTTCCTCGAACGAAGGGAGCCGGAGTGCATCTCACGATCCGTGACGATCACGACGGGTGCCTGCGATCGAGAGACAAGTTCGCCGCCACTGCCGAGGACTTCATTCTGATCCTCCGACAAGCAGGTTCGGACCCTTTGAACTGCGATTCGGCTCCTCAAGCGACGCGAGCCACGCTGCAACGGGCAGCGTGGCATGGTCACGCGCGTCCGCTACCTCGCCTCCCGGGTGATTCAGAGATCGAGACCCTGGAGGCGAGGTAGATCCCTAGGCGGCCGGGCCGACGGCGAGGGTGATCGCACTGGTGTGCGTCGAGCCCGAGGAGTCCTGCCAGACGAGGGTGATGGTGTTGCCTGGGCGGAAGCGGCTCACGATGGCGCTGAGCTGCTCGGGTGACGAGATCGCCGTTCCGTTCACGCTCACGATGGTGTCTCCCTGGCCAAGGCCTGCCTTGTCTGCCGGTGATCCGCTGACGGCACCAACGACGCTGACGCCAGTGGTCGAGCCCTGCGAGCCACCCTGGCTGTTGAACGGATCAGTCGACGAGTTGGCCGCCTGGACCTGAACACCCATGAAGCCGGTCGCGCCGAGGTGGATCGAGTCGCTGGCCTTTCCGGACGTGATCTGGTGTGCGATCGCGAGTGCGGAGTTGATCGGGATGGAGAATCCTTGCGTAGCGCTGCTCGACGAGCCCGAGAACTCAAAGTTCGACGAGGCGGCGGTGTTCATGCCGATGACGACGCCACGCATCGTCACAAGCGGACCACCGGAGTCACCGGGCTGGATCGGTGCGTTGGTCTGGATGAGCCCTGAGAGCTGCTCCGACGTGCCGCTCGACTGGTCCGATGCGGTGATCGACTGGTTCAGGGCTGTGATGGTCCCGGCTGCAGTGCTGGGTGTCCCACCGGCACCGCCGGCGTTGCCGATGCCGATCACGGACTGGCCGACCGAGGCGGTCCGAGAGTCGCCAAGGTTCGCGGTGGCGAGGCCGGAGGCGTTCTGAAGCTGGATGACCGCCACGTCGGACGAACGGTCGTAGCCCACGACGGTCGCCTTGTAGGTCTTGCCGTTTCCGATGTCAGTGGCGGTGATCTGGGTAGCGCCGTTGATGACGTGGTTGTTGGTCAGCACCGTGCCGTTGGAGTTCAGCACGATCCCCGTGCCCGCAGCCGAGGCGCTCTCGTAGCCGAGGTTCGTGTTGATGTCGACGATCGCTGGGTTGACCTTGGAGGCGACCGCAGACACGGCTGCGGAGCTCGACGTGCCGGACGAGCTCGATGAGCCCGATGAGTCGGAGGACCCGGAGGGATCCTGCGACTGTCCACTGTCACCTGAGCCGAAGGGTGCGGTGGCCGACGAATGGCTCACGTCAGCGGTCGGGGAATCTCCCCAGGCGAAGTGGCCAAGACCCACGCCGATGAACGCTGCGGCCGCGCCGACGGCGACCGCAGCGGCGATGCCCTTCCGGCTCGACGAGGTCGCGACTGGGGTCGGACCTTGGAAGGGGGGCGGCACATAGGCGCCCCCAGTCGGCGGCGGGGTGGTGCCGCCTGGTGGTGGTGTGCTGGCACCCACCGAGGGTGTGGTGGGAGTGCCCGCGGGTGGGGTGGAGCTCACCTGGGGCGTTGGTGCGGTGACGGGTGTGACCTCCTCCGTCGGGGAGCCGTCACTCGCTTCGTTGTAGAGGGTCCAGCCCGTCGAGGGCTCCGGGCGCTCGTTGTCCTGGCTGTCGGGGTGCTCGTCCATGGTTCCTCCACGTGAACTCTTGGTTCTGTGTCCGGATCACATTCAACGAGGTGGGCGTAAAGCAGGGCGCAAGGTCGCGTAAGAGCCAGATAAGACTCTTCGGGCAGCACCTGCCGAGTGGTGGCGCCAAACTGGAGCTTGATCCCAGGAGGAAGACATGGCGACGGCATTGGTCACGGGGGCATCGAGCGGCATCGGACGCGAGATGGCCCGACAGCTTGCAGCGGCGGGGCACGATCTGGTCCTCGTTGCACGATCGACGGAGGCGCTCGAGGAGACGGCGGCCCCAATGCGGTCGGCCACGATCATCTCCGCCGACCTTGCCACGGTGGCGGGCCGCCGACAGGTGGCTGAGGCAGTCCCTGAGGTGGGCATCTTGGTGAACAACGCCGGGTTTGGCGACTGTGGCCCGTTCGCCACCAGCGACCATGACCGTGCTCTGTCGATGATCGAGGTGAACTGTGCGGCGCTGACCGACCTGACGGGGATCTACCTCCCCGCCATGCTGTCGGCGGGGACGGGCAAGATTCTGAACATCGCCTCCACCGCCGCGTTCCAGCCGGGGCCGACCATGGCCGTGTACTACGCCACCAAGGCCTATGTGCTCTCGTTCACCGAGGCCATCGCTGAGGAGATCCGAGGCTCGGGGGTCACGGCAACGGCATTCTGCCCTGGTGCCTTCTCATCCGGGTTCCAGCAGGCTGCCCACGCAGAGAACACGCGGCTGATCAAGGGCCGGTCGATGCCCGATTCCGCGCAGATGGCGACAGCGGCACTGGCGGCGCTGGATCGGGGGGCGGTCGTGGCGGTCCCAGGCCTGACGAACAAGATCGGTGCTGCGTCGACCAGGTTCACGCCTCGGCCGGTCATGCGTCGCATCGTCCACTACATCCAAGGCGAGGTGTGAGTCGAGGCGGCGCCCCGGAGGGGCGAACGAGGCGCTCGTGCTGATCCGTGCCGCACGACCTGATGATCTCTCTGCGATCGTCTCGCTGATCGAAGGGGGAGCGCTGGAGGGGGCGCCATCACCTCCCTTCGATCTCGAGCGCTGCCGACAGGCGCTCAAGGAGATCGAGGCATCCGGCAACGAGGTTCTGGTGGCCGACGACGACGATGTGGTCATCGGCACGTGCCAGCTCATCGTGTTCCGCCTCCTCCAGCACAACGGCGGGCGCTGCGCCGAGATCGAGTCGATGCACGTGGCGAAGGATCACCGATCGCAAGGGGTGGGCGGTTCCCTCCTTGCCGCAGCGATCGAGCGAGCACGCGATCTCGGGTGCTATCGAGTCCAGCTGACCTCGAACGAGCAGCGACAGAGCGCTCATCGCTTCTATGTGCGCCATGGGTTCGTCGCGTCTCACGTGGGCTTCAAGCTCACGCTCTAGGCCTTACCGCTCGAGGTCGACCTCTTGGAGCGCGCCGGTGTCGACATCGAAGACGAAGCCGCGAATCTCGATCTGGAGCAGTGCTGGCTCTTGGGCGAGCCGAACGGCGGTCTTGCGAACGTTGTCGGCCGGGTCGTGGAACGAGCCGAACGCCATCTGGTTGCTCACGCCGGCTGATTCCGAGATCTGGGTCCGCAGCTCGTCTTCGTCGAGTCCTTCAAGGCCGCAATAGGTGTGGTGAATCAACATGATCCGCTGCGTCCCGAGCTTGCGCTGCGACAGGACGAGGGAGCGAACAACGTCATCGGTGGCGATGCCGCCGGCGTTGCGGATGATGTGCGCCTCGCCGAGGTCGAGCCCAAGCGCACCGAAGAGGTCCAACCGAGAGTCCATGCAGGTCACGATGGCGAGGTGTTTCGCGGGCTCGGTGGGGAGGTGTCGAACTCCATGGCGATCGACATACTCTTGGTTGTGGGCAACGGCGATGCCGATCGGATCCATTTCTCTCCCTCCTTGTCCGAGTGACCCTAGCGACTCGGAGAACGCCGGTCACTAGTCTGCAGCGATGGAACTGATCGGTCGCGTCTCGCCTGAAGTGCCGCTCGTGGTGGTGGCAGTGCACCTCGAAGCCGAGCACCTTGCCACTGACCTGCCGATCTTGGTGACCGGGGTCGGAAAGGTGGCGGCGGGGCAGAGCGTCCTTGCGACACTTGCCATCCTCGCCCCGGACCGGCGACCGTCGGCTCTCTGGAACATGGGAACTGCCGGCGCCCTCCGTGATGGGGTGGGAGGGACGGTGGTGTGCGGCTCCGTTCTCCAGCACGATCTCGACAACGTGGCCATCGAGTCGCTGATCGGTGAGGACCCGGGACCCACGCTGCACCTCGGTCACGGGCCGGTGCTCGCCACAGGAGATCGCTTCATCGCTGACGCGGATGATCGAGCTCGCCTCGCAGCTCGCGCCGACCTCGTCGACATGGAGGGCTATGCCGTCGCTGCGGCGGGCAGAGCCCTCGAGCTCAAGGTTGCCTTGATCAAGCACATCAGCGACCGAGCTGACGGCGATGCCGGCGAGGACTGGGTCGACCAGGTCGCTCGGTGCTCGGCATCGCTGGGAGCGTGGCTCTCGACCAACGATGTGCCCGGAATCGTCCCTGGGGCAGCGACGTGAGGAGACTTCGTGGACTTCCATGAGATTCAAGGCGACCTGCGGGACCCGGCCAAGGCGCTGCGAGACGAGATCCCCGAGGTGACGGCAGCCTTCGCAGGCCTTCACCGAGCCGCAATGGCCGCAGGCGAGCTCGATATGAAGACAAAGGAGTTCGTGGCGCTGGCCATCGCCATCACCAAGCAGTGCGATGGCTGCGTGGCGGCGCACGCCCGGGGCGCGGCTCGGCGGGGTGCATCACGGTCGGAGGTGGCGGAGGTCGCAGGGGTCGCCATCATGATGAATGGCGGCCCTGGAACCGTGTGGGGGCCGAGAGCGCTCGAAGCGTTCGATCAGTTCTCCGGATCCGCCTGAGGAACTGGCTCGACGCCGAGCTCGGCCTTGACCTCGTCCGAAGGCTCGCGAAGGCCGCGAGGCCAGGCGTGCTCCTCTGCAACCACGTTGATCACCGTGGCGTAGAGGAACAGCTGCGCACCGAGGTTGAGCCAGAAGATCAGTCCGAGGACGATGGCAAAGAACCCATAGATCTCCGTCGTTCGGTGGAGCTGATGGCTCAAGAGATACCCGCCGAGGTTCTGGAGCGCTGTCCAGCCCATCCCACCGACGATGGTGCCCAGGGAGAGGACCTTCCACCCGACCTTGACCGGCGCCAAGATCCGCAGTTCGAGGAAGTAGGCGGCGCAGTTGACCACCGCGACGAGAACCGTGGCCAGGGGGACGAGCACGGGAGAGATGTGGGTGAGATAGCCCGAGGTGGTGACGCCGGTCGCGACCGAGGTGAGCACGACGGCGACGGCGATCACCCCCAGCAGGCTCAGGCCGCGCAGGGTGCGGACCCACAGGTTGGGCTCCTCGCTTCGAGGTCGGCGCCACACTCGGTGCGATGCCATCTGCAACGCGCTGGTGACGCCGAGGGCACCCCAGAGCAAGAAGAGCGCCGAGGCCACAAAGGCCAGCCAGCTCCCCGAAGAGAGCACGTGGATGTTGGCCGCCAGCTGGGTTCCGATGACGGGGAACTGCTTGAGCGCCGAGTTGATGAGCTCCTTGGTGGTGGCGGAGTTCCGTCCGAGCACCATCGAGGTGATGGTCATGAACAACAGGATCAGCGGGAAGACGCTCAAGAGGCCGTAGAAGGTGATGAGCGCGGCATACATGCCACCCCGGTCATCGCCGTAGCGCTTGATGACCGCCACCGCAAAGGAGACAGGCTTGATCCGCTTCTGGAACCGATCGATGGCGTCGATGGCCCGCGTCACGAACGCCGGAGGGAACGTCACGCGACGGAGACCGTGATTGGCCGGGGAGCATCGGCACCATCGACCGCAGACCAAGACATGAGCAGGAGCCTACCGAGGGGTGTTCGAGGGCCGTAGAGTTCGGCCATGTGCGACACCCTCTGTGAGATCAACAGCTCAGGATCACTGTTCGCCAAGAGCTCAGATCGTCCGCCTGGAGAGCCTCAGGTGCTGGTGCCGATGGCGGCGCGTCCGGCCGGTGGGCGCATGTTGACCCAGTACCTCGAGATCGATGATCGGGGCTCGACCTCAGGGATCCTCTCGCAGCCAACCTGGCTCTGGGGGGCTGAGCACGGCGTGAACCGATACGGCGTGGCGATCGGCAACGAGAAGATCTGGACCACGACACCGGCTCCGACCGAGCCCATCGGGCTCATCGGCATGGATCTTGTTCGCCTTGGCCTTGAGCGAGGTCGGAGCGCGACCGAGGCCCTTGACGTGATCACGGACCTCCTCGAGCGCCACGGTCAAGCCGGGATCGCCGACGAGATCGACCACGAGGCCTACTTCTCGTCGTTCTTGATCGTTGACCCGACCGGCGCATGGGTGCTCGAGACCTCGGGGGAGCGCTGGGCCGCGCGCGAGGTCATGTCGAGCGCCTCGATCTCGAACCGTGTGTCGCTCACGACCGAGTGGACGCGGGGGTCTGAAGATCTGGTCGCAGGTTTCGACTTCGACACGCTTCGTGACCCACTCGTTCCGACGGAGATCGCCGACGGTCGGCTGGCGGCCACGCAGGCGGCGCTCGGATCGGAGGTGCCCCTCGCCCCCGCAGGCGCTGCGGCGGTGCTGCGGGACCACGGCCGTGGACCTTGGGGCCCGCTCGACGGGAAGACTCGGCGCTGCGACCCTCCGCCTGCGTCGCTCGGTGATGACTTCTCGGGCATGACGGTCTGCATGCACATCGAGGGATACATGGCCACCACCAGCTCAATGGTCGCCGAGCTTCGCGCCGATGGACCGATCAGGTTCTGGGCGGCCCCAGGGAGCCCGTGCGTATCGCCGTACCTTCCGGGAGCGATCATCGAAGGGCAGGTCGTCGTCCCTGCTCCCTTGAGCGACGAGGCGACCTGGCGCTCGTTCGCTGGCCTTCGTGATCGGATGATGGCGGACCCCGGCACGCTCGAGGACATCCGCGGTGTCATGGGCCCCATCGAGACAGAGCTCTTCGAGCGAGCGGCCGACCTCGACGATGACCCGAACGCATGGGCTGCGCTTGGGGATGATGCGGGAGCGCTGGTCGCCGGTGCGCTCGATCGACTGTGACGTCGGGGGAGTGGTGCACGGCCACCACCGACGTCACGGCAGACTAGAGGCGTGCTCTTGCGAGGAGAGCCGTGAGACGAGGTAGCGATGAGCGAGCAGATCGAGGTCACCGGGATGCTTGATGAGGCTGAGCGCGCCGAGCGGCGAGAAGCGCTCGACGCGCTGATCGAGCTGATGCGGCCGTCGGTCCAAGCCGACGGCGGCGATCTGGCGCTGCTGAGCGCCGATGTCGAGACGGGAGTGGTCGAGGTCCAGCTCCAGGGTGCCTGCTCGAGCTGCGCCATCAGCTCGAGCACCCTCCAGGGCGGCGTCGAGCGGATCTTGAAGGGCCGACTGGCCTGGGTGACCGAGGTGATCGGTGGCGTCGAGGAGTCTGAGGGAGACGTCACCCCCGTCGGTATCGGCGGATGGGTCCCTCGAGCTGATCTCTGAGGGGCGACGCCCATTAGTTAGGCAAACTAACTAAACTGAGGTCATGGAAGTCGAGCCACCACGCGTCGAGGACGATGACCTTGACCTGGTCGTGCAGCTGCGGACTGCGATCACTCGCCTGAGCCGGAGGCTGCGCCAGGAGTCGCTCGGGGCGATCTCGCCGGCACAGGCGTCTGCACTGGCCATGGTGAGCCGACTTGGCAGCCCCACGCTCGGCGAGCTCGCTCGAGCCGAGCAGATCCAACCACCGACGATGACCCGGCTCATCGCCGGGATGGAGGAACGTGGGCTGGTCGAACGGTCGTCGGAGCTGACCGATCGTCGCGTGGTGAGGATCACCGTCACCCCGACGGGTCGCCTTGAGCTTGAACGGATCCGACAGACCAAGACCGCCTTCTTGGCGAGGCGCCTCGAAGGCATTCCTGCCTCCAGGCGCAGCCAGCTCGCGGAGCTCGTGGCACTGCTCGAGGCGATCGAGGCCGATCGATGAGCGCAGTGAGCGCGGTGGGTGCCAGGACGTTCAAGGCACTATCCATCAGGAACTTTCGGCTGTACTTCATCGGCCAGCTGATCTCTCTGTCCGGGACCTGGATGCAGGCAATGGCACAGGCGTGGCTCGTGCTCAAGCTCACTGGTTCTGGGGTGGACCTCGGCTTCGTCGTCGCCCTGCAGTTCCTGCCGATGCTGTTGGCAGGCAGCTGGGGCGGGCTCATCGTCGACCGGACCTCAAAGCGTGGCTTGTTGTTCGCGACCCAGGGCGCTGCCGCATTCCTGGCGATTGTCCTGGGCCTCCTGACCCTGACCGGCCATGTCAGGCTCTGGCAGATCTTGGTGATGGCCGTCCTGCTCGGGTTCGTGAACCTGTTTGACAACCCTGCCCGTCAGGCCTTCGTCCAAGAGATGGTTGGCCGGAGTCTCCTGCTGAACGCAGTGAGCCTCAACAGCGTCCTGGTGAACTTGGGCCGGGTGATCGGTCCGGCGACAGCAGGCGCTGTGATCGCCCTCCTCGGGATCCCAGCCTGCTTCTTCATCAATGCAGGCACCTACGTTGCCGTCATCGTGGCCCTGGCCATGATGCGCACCTCTGAGCTCTCTCCGATCAGGACCGTCGAGCGGGCCAAGGGACAGCTTCGACAGGGCTTTCGCTATGCCTTCGGTGACGAGACCATCCGCGACGTGCTCACCGCTGTGGTCATCGTCGGGGTCTTCGCCTTCAACTTCACCGTGTCGCTCCCGCTCTTGATCCGGATCACGTTCCACGGCTCGGCCGGTGCCTACGGTGCCATCTTGGCGGCGATGGGTGGGGGAGCGGTGGTGGGCGGTCTCGTCATCGCACATCGCTCTCGACCCTCGATCCCGCTCCTGGCAGGGCTCTGCCTGAGCTTTGGAGTCGTGATGGTGGCGGTGGCCTACTCGCCCTCAATCGTCGTCGCCACGGTGCTGGCCGTCCCG
>Ga0164297_10005634_pt1 | contig 10657 bp, 9 predicted proteins | sample GEODES058metaG_FD_113539 | JGI IMG/M metagenome (GOLD analysis project Ga0164297, IMG submission 113539) | Dystrophic lake water microbial communities from Trout Bog Lake, Wisconsin, USA - GEODES058 metaG | ecosystem: Environmental > Aquatic > Freshwater > Lake | place: USA: Trout Bog Lake...
ACCGGCTATAATACGATTTTCATCGATGATCGGGACCCGCTCGCCCACGGCTTCCAAGTAAAAGATGGGCTTGGAACGGGGGCATGACGGTCACATCGCCGTGAGGTGTCATCCCCGAGAACATTCATTCACCCCCTAGAAATGCCGTATCTGTTCAGCTACCAATGCATGGCTTTCCGCTGACGATCCGCAAAAAATACAAGGATTCCGCATGGATTATCTGGCGCAACAACTGATCAATGGGCTTACCCTCGGCTCGATCTACGGCCTCATCGCCATCGGCTATACGATGGTCTATGGCATTATCGGCATGATCAATTTCGCCCATGGCGACGTGTTTATGGTCGGTGCCTTTGTCTCCCTGATCTCGATCATGCTGTTTGGCGTTACCGGATCGACGGATGTTGTATTGGGTGTCAGCGTCCTCATCGCGGTGGCCGTCATCGCGATGGTGATCGCAGGTGTCTATGGCTGGACGATTGAACGGCTGGCCTATCGTCCTTTGCGCGGCTCGTTCCGCCTTGCGCCGCTGATTACCGCCATTGGCGTTTCGATCTTTTTGCAGAATTTTGTCCAAGCGACGCAGGGTGCCCGCGTGAAACCGTTGCAACCGGTGATCTCGGGCGGCTTTGTGCTTTATTCGGGATCAGACTTCACGGTGCGCATCACGGTGATGCAAATCCTGATCATCGTTTTGACGGTCATTTTGATGACTGGCTTCTCGTTGCTGATTGCCAAAACCCCTCTGGGCCGTGCGCAGCGGGCCTGCGAGCAGGACATCAAGATGACCATGCTATTAGGTATTGATGTGGATCGCACCATCTCAATGACCTTCGTGATCGGCGCGGCACTCGCAGCTGTCGCAGGCCTCATGTATCTCCTTTACTATGGCGTCATCGATTTCTTCATCGGTTTCTCGGCTGGCGTGAAGGCCTTTACAGCTGCCGTGCTCGGTGGCGTCGGATCATTGCCGGGCGCGATGCTGGGCGGCATCTTGATCGGCCTGATCGAAGTGTTGTTCGCGGCCTATTTCTCATCGGAATACAAGGACGTCGCGGCGTTTTCGATGCTGATCGTCGTGCTGATTTTCATGCCGCAGGGCCTCTTGGGCCGTCCTGAGATTGAGAAGGTCTAATCCCATGACGCAATCAGATCAATCGCATCCATCGCCTGTGGCAGGCATTATCAAGCGCAGCCTTATCACGCTTGCCATTGCGATCATTTTGTTCGTGCCCACCTTGCTTTTGAAGACGCAGGCTGGTGGCGGATCAGAGCCACTTTATCTGCTCTATCGTTGGCAATTTTTCACGATTGGCAGCGGCCTCGTGCTTGTCTGGCGCATTGGCTATGAACTCTGGTCATGGAACAAAGCGCATCAGCATCGCACACGAAAGGCTGACACAAAGCCAGCGCCAGTCGATCACAATCTTGGTCGCTTCGTTGGACCGCTTTTCCTTGTTGCCGCCATTGTGATGCCGTTCATGCCTTTCGCCGATCGGTATATTCTCGACATCGGCATTCTGATCATCACTTATGTGATGCTCGGATGGGGATTGCAGATCGTGGTTGGCCTCGCCGGATTGCTTGATCTCGGCTATGTCGCTTTTTACGCTGTTGGTGCCTATTCTTATGCTTTGCTGGCAGAGCATTTTGGGTTTGGCTTCTGGATTTGTCTGCCGCTCGCGGGCATTTTTGCAGCAACCTGGGGTGTTATTCTTGGCTTCCCTGTCTTGCGTTTACGCGGCGATTATCTTGCCATCGTGACATTGGCGTTCGGTGAAATCATTCGCGTTGTCTTGTTGAACTGGCGCGATTTTACGGGTGGCTCGAACGGACTGTCGAATATCCCGCGCCCGTCTTTCTTTGGTATTCCGTTCAACAACGGGCCCGACGGATTCGCCGCAACCTTTGGGCTTGAATATTCAACGCTTCAGCGATTGATCTTTCTCTACTTCCTCATCCTCGCGCTCGCCATTCTGACATTCTATGTCTCATCGCGATTACGGAAATTACCGATGGGGCGTGCGTGGGAAGCTTTGCGCGAAGATGAAATCGCATGTCGCTCGCTCGGTATGAACACGATCATGACCAAGCTATCAGCCTTTGCGATTGGAGCGATGTTTGGCGGCTTTGCAGGCTCATTCTTCGCGGCCAAGCAGGCCTTTATCAGCCCGGAATCGTTCAACTTCATGGAATCGGCAACAATTCTGGCCATCGTTGTGTTGGGTGGCATGTCGAGCCAATTGGGCGTCGTGTTCTCATCGATCGTGATGGTTGGTGGCATCGAAGCCTTGCGTCAATTGCAATTCCTCAAGTCCATCTTCGGTCAAGATTTTGACCCGAGCCAATTGCGTCTCTTGCTCTTCGGGCTTGCGATGGTGCTCGTGATGCTCTGGCGGCCACGTGGCCTCTTCTCAACCCGAACGCCGACAGTTTTCTTTCGCGAAAAGAAATCCGTCTCGGCCTCCATGATCTCACAGGGACGCGGCTGATCCATGACCACTCCCCTTCTCTCCGTGCAGGGACTCACCATGCGCTTTGGCGGCCTCATCGCCGTCGATAGTGTGACATTTGATGTGCGTGCCAATGACATCACGGCCATTATCGGCCCGAATGGCGCAGGCAAGACAACCGCGTTCAATTGCATCACCGGCTTTTATAAGCCCTCGAGCGGATCTGTGACGCTCAACCATCCATCAGGTGTCACGCATCACCTCGAAAAAATGGAAGATCATCGCATCTCGCGCGACGCGAAAGTGGCACGCACCTTCCAAAATATTCGCCTTTTCGGCGGCATGACGGTGCTCGAAAATCTGATGATCGCGCAGCACAATATGTTGATGCGCGCTTCGATGTTCTCAATTGCTGGCGTATTCGGCTTGCCATCTTATCGGCGGGCGGAGCGTGAGGCGATGGACAAAGCGATGGCGTGGCTCGAACGCATCGGCATTGCGGACAAGGCGGATGAGCCTGCTGCCGCTCTGCCCTATGGCCAGCAGCGTAAACTCGAAATCGTGCGGGCGCTGTGCACCGATCCTGTATTGCTCTGTCTCGATGAACCTGCCGCGGGCCTCAATCCAAAAGAGTCCGAAGAACTCGGTTCGCTTTTGCGCCGCATTCGCGATGAGTTCCACGTTGGCATTCTGCTCATTGAGCATGACATGAGCGTCGTGATGGAAATTTCAGACCATATCGTTGTGCTTGATTATGGTCGCAAAATTTCAGACGGCATACCCGCAGAAGTGCGGGCCGATCCTGCCGTGATTAAAGCCTATCTTGGCGTCGACGCCTGACGAGCACCGGGAGATAGAATGATGAAAAAACCTCTGCTCGAAATTCGTGGTGTTGAAACCTTTTATGGCCGCAACCAAGCGCTCCATGGCGTAAATCTGGATGTCCATGAGGGTGAAATCGTGACCATGATCGGGGCCAATGGCGCCGGAAAATCAACTTTGATGATGACGATTTGCGGCGTCAACAAAGCCACACGCGGCTCCATTCATTTTGATGGTCATCCGATCCACACCGTCCCCTCGCATGAGATCATGCGGAAGGGCATCTCGTTGTCGCCGGAAGGTCGCCGCATTTTTCCGCGTATGACTGTGTTTGAAAATCTGCAACTGGGTACGGCAGCCATCGGTCCGGCTTATTTCCAAGACGATGTTGAAAAGATTTTTTCGCTCTTTCCAATTTTGCAAAAGCGTCAGTCTCAACGTGCGGGCACGCTCTCAGGCGGTGAACAACAAATGCTGGCGATTGGCCGTGCATTGATGGGCCGCCCTCGCCTTTTGCTGCTTGATGAGCCCTCGCTGGGCCTTGCTCCCTTGATCGCCAAGCAGATTTTCGACACGCTGAAGACCTTGAATGAAACGCAAGGCCTCACGGTGTTTCTGGTGGAGCAAAATGCCAATCATGCTCTGCGTTTGGCAGCGAAAGGCCATGTGCTCGTCAATGGACGGATTACGCTGTCGGGAACGGGTGCAGAACTCCTCACGCACCCTGACGTCAGGGCTGCTTATTTGGGCGGCGGACATTAACCAATCAGGCGTATATGGCTTGGTGGTAAACTGAAAATATCAACGAATAATCAAAGAGTTATTGATGGGGCACTGGTTCATCAGCCGGATGTCCCATTTTTCTTTCAGGGCGGCTGTGTTTTCTCCTTTTTGGACGAAATTAGCGGGTGACTCTGGACCAAGAAGCGAATAGCTTCATCTCCAAGACAGATTGTCGGATCGGTCTTTATGATGATCCGGCTGTGTGTCGACGTTTGTTTTTTGGGAGGTCATTAATGATCAATGTAACGAAGACCTTGCCGGTGCTGGCTCTTGGCATCGCGCTTAGCTCGTCGGCAGCTTTTGCCGACGTCACGATTGGCATGGCTGGTCCGGTCACGGGCGGCTTGGCCGCTTTCGGCGAGCAGTTCAAAGCCGGCTTCACAATGGCTGTGAACGAAATCAATGCGGCTGGTGGTGTAAACGGTCAAAAGATCGCAGCAATTATCGGCGACGACCAATGCGATCCAAAGCAGGCTGTCGCGGTTGCGAACGACCTGGTTTCGAAAAAGGTTGCTGCGGTCATCGGTCACTTCTGCTCGGGTTCTTCGATCCCAGCATCGAAGGTCTATGCTGAAGAAGGCACGATCATGATCTCGCCAGCTTCGACCAATGTGAAGCTGACAGACGAGCGCGCTGGTCCTTCGATCTATCGCGTGATTGGCCGTGACGACGTTCAAGGCAAGATCGCTGGCGCGTTTATTGCTGACCATTATAAGGGCAAGAATGTCGCCGTTCTCGACGACAAGTCTGCTTACGCTGCTGGTCTCGCTGCTGAAACAACCAAGGCTCTTAACGCCAACGGTTTGAAGCCCGTTCTCGTTGACTCGATTACACCAGGCGAAAAAGACTACACCGCGATGGTTTCAAAGCTGAAGTCTTTGAAGGCTGACGTCGTGTATTACTCGGGCTATCATCCTGAGTCCGGCCTGCTTGTGAAGCAGATGGCCGAACAGGGCATGAAGGCTCAGTTCATCTCCGGTGACGCGCTCGGCGATAACGAATTCGCCCAGATCGCTGGTCCTGCTTCTGAAGGTGCAATCTTCACGAACCCACCAGATCACTGCTTGAACCCAGCCAACAAAGACATCTGCGAAAAGTTCAAAGCAGCTGGCACGCCAGTCGCAACTTACACGCTGTATGCTTATGCTGCTGTGAAGACATGGGCAGCAGCCGCAACCAAGGCTGGCTCATTCGACTCGAAGAAAGTCGTTGCTGCATTGAATGATATCTCGCTCGACACCGCTGTCGGCCATATCAAGTTCGATGGCAAGGGGGACGTTCTCGAGCCGAAATATGCTTGGCACGTCTTCAAGGGCGGCAAATATGCCGAAGACGACTCGATCAAGTAAGATCGAAACAGTCTGACACAATTGAACCCGCGATCAGCAATGGTCGCGGGTTTTTTCTTAATTTGAGAAAACGAATAATCAGCCGTCAACCGAGACGACCAAGTGCCGGGAAGGTTTCAATTAACCAAAAGGAAAAGACGCTCATCGAGCCCGTCAAAAATCCAATACCGGTGAGAATGAGAAGCAGTCCCATTGCCTTTTCCACTTTGCCGAGATGCTTGCGAAACCGGCGCAAGAATTTTGCAAAATGTTCGACGGCGAAGGCCGCCAAAAGGAAGGGAACGCCAAGTCCCATTGAATAGACAGCCAACAAAGAAGCACCGCGACCGACGCTGTCCTCTGATCCTGCAATCGCGAGAATGGCAGCGAGTACGGGGCCAATGCACGGCGTCCAACCAAACGCGAAGGCTAATCCCATCAGATAGGCGCCGATCAACCCCGTTGGCTTTTCAACCTGAAGCCGCTTTTCTCGGAATAAAACGGCAATCCGGAAAATGCCGATAAAATGAAGCCCGATGGCAATAATCACAATGCCGGCGAGGAAGGCGAGAATATCGAGATATGCCCTCACTGTTTGTCCAAGGACTGAGGCGGTCGCTCCCAGCAAAACAAACACTGTCGAAAAACCTAAGACGAACAATAAGGCCGCAAGGGGCAAATCGCGGCGCATGGCGCGCTCGCCGCCCTCGGCAAAATCCTCAATTGCCGTGCCCGCGATATAGCTAAGATAAGGCGGGACAAGCGGCAACACACACGGGCTCAAGAAGGAAACAAGCCCGGCCAGAGCAGCAATAGGATAGGTCACATCGGTCATGTCACGGTGATAGGGCGGATGCCCGATAGAGGCAAGGCTTGCACAGTGAGGCTCGCTAGGTCACTTTTATCGCCATGAAGAATCTGATCACCGATGTTGAAGGCGTAAAAATTGGCCAAGCCGACGACGCCACCATTGCCACAGGCGTCACCGCCATTCTGTTCGATCAACCAACACCGGCATCCATGGCGGCCCTTGGCGGCGCGCCTGCTTCGCGTGACACGGGCCTTCTGGAACCGGAAATGACGGTCGATCAGGTCGATGCGATCCTGCTCTCGGGTGGCTCGGCTTTCGGGCTCGACGCGGCTGGCGGCGCGATGGCCGCGCTGGTTGAACAGGGCCGTGGGTTCCAAGTCGGTGCCGCTCGAGTGCCGATTGTGCCGCAAGCCATCCTGTTTGATCTGCTGAATGGCGGCCATAAGGATTGGGGGCGCGCTTCGCCCTATCTGGATCTCGGCTATCGCGCGATCATGGCCGCCACGAGCGACGTGAAACTTGGAACAGTTGGCGCGGGATATGGCGCAACCACCGCAACACTCAAAGGCGGCCTCGGCTCAGCCAGTGTCCGAACGCCATCCGGCTTTACGGTTGGCGCAATTGTCGCGGTCAATGCCGTGGGTTCAGTAACAATTGGCGATGGGCCGCATTTCTGGGCGGCCCCTTATGAGGAACGCAATGAATTTGGCGGTCTTGGATTTCCGTACCCCTTCCCTCACGACGCTCTTCTACCGCGATTGAAAGGTGCTGCGTCGCGCGCCAACACCGTCATTGCACTCATCGCGACCGACGCCACGCTCAGCAAGGCTGAATGCAAGCGCCTCGCATTATCCGCTCACGATGGAATGGCACGCGCCATTCGTCCAGCTCACACGCCGATGGATGGTGACACCGTTTTTGCGGCAGCAACGGGTAAACGACCTCTGACCCGCGGCGTCATCGACCTCACGGAACTCTGCATTGCAGCCAGCGACACACTCGCCCGCGCAATCGCCCGTGGCGTCTATGAGGCGAAAGCTTTGCCGTTCAAAGACACGCTACCAGACTGGAAATCGAAATTCGGCTAGAACCTGTCGACGCGATAAGGCGTTGGATCGGTAAAGGGTTGCTCTCCCGCAATCATTTCCGCAATCAACCGCCCGGTTACCGCCGCCATCGTAAGTCCATGATGCGCGTGGCCGAATGAGAAATAAAGCCCTTTGTGACGAGGAGCTTCGCCGATGATCGGCAACATATCGCCTGTGCAAGGCCGCGAGCCCATCCAAGGCTTTTCATCGAGACGTTGCCCTAAAGGAAAAAAGCGTTTCGCGCTCGGCTCAATTCGCTCCAATTGCACAGGTGTGGGTGGGGCGTCACGATAGGCGAATTCAGCACCCGTGGTCAGACGGATCCCTTTCAACATCGGCGCAATGACATAAGAACTGTCAGCGTCATAAACCGTGTGATTGAGGATCGCGCCTTGTGCTGGGGCGTAATGCATGTGGTAACCGCGCTTGACGCCCATGGTCAGGCGATAGCCCAGCGATTTGGCAAATTCTTGAGCCCAAGGACCCAGCGCTACGACGACCGTTTTCGAGCGCACTGAGCCCTGTTCTGTTGTGACGCGCCAGCCTGCACCATCTTGGACCAGCGAGCGCGCATCCCCATGCACAAACTGGCCGCCACGCTTTTCAAACAGGGAAAGATAGGCCGTTGAAAGGGATTGCGGATCCGCCACATTGGCCGGATCGCGGTAATGCACGCCGCCTTGGAGATCATCGCTCAAAAAGGGTTCCAGTTTTTGCAGCGCGGCTTTGTCCAGAAACTCGACTTGCAATCCCTTGCTTTTGATGAATTCGGCGTCCTTGATTGCAGACTTAGCTTTTTCATCAGAACGAAAGGCCTTGATCCACCCTGTGCGCCGGATCAGATTTCCAGCCCCTGCCGCTTCGATGAGAGAATCATGCTCGCTGAGGCAGTTTTCGATCAGAGGTAGAGCCGCTTTGACAGTATGTTGATAACGGCTCGGCTCCGAGTTCCACCAATAGCGAACGAGCCACGGCGCCGCGGCAAACAGGGCTCCCAAATGATAATGCGCGTCTTTCCGACCATTCAACGCATAGCCGATCAGTTCTTTGATGTCGCGCGGAAAGGCATAAGGAAGCAAAGACGCCCGCTCGATAATCCCGGCATTGCCGAAGCTCGTGCCGCTGCCCGGCTGATTCCGGTCGATCAAGGTCACGCTGCGACCCTTTTCCTGCACTTTCAATGCGACGCCGAGGCCGACAATACCGGCACCCAGCACGATGACATCAGTTTCCCGCTGATCCATAGCAATTCCTCTCGTTTGAGGGGTCTTTTGACAGAGGAGGACCGGATCAAGCAAGAGCGGATAGGGCAAATCCGCCGTGCATTTCGCTTTGGACCCAGTGATCGCTTGATTGTGTCACCGGATCGGCAATGCTATCTCGCATTCAACCCCAGCCTTTCAGGAGATAACCGACCATGATCCCTCGCTATAGCCGCCCCGAAATGGTCGCGATCTGGTCTCCCGAGACGAAATTCCGCATCTGGTTTGAAATTGAGGCGCATGCCTGCGAGGCCATGGCGGAGTTGGGCGTGATCCCGAAAGAGGCCGCCAAAACCATCTGGGAAAAAGGCAGCGCGGCGCAATTTGATGTTGAAAAAATTGACGCCATCGAGCGCGAGGTCAAGCATGATGTCATCGCGTTCCTGACGCATCTTGGCGAATTTATCGGACCCGATGCCCGGTTCGTCCACCAAGGCATGACATCGTCGGATGTTCTCGACACAACGTTGTCCGTGCAGTTGACGCGCGCGTCTGACCTTCTGCTGCGCGATATCGACGAGTTGCTCGCAGCGCTCAAACGGCGCGCCTTTGAACATAAGATGACGCCCACCATCGGTCGCTCGCATGGCATTCACGCAGAGCCTGTGACCTTCGGTTTGAAACTCGCAACCGCTTATGCCGAATTCACGCGCTGTCGCGAGCGCCTTATCGCCGCGCGCAAAGACATTGCCACCTGCGCGATCTCGGGCGCGGTTGGCACATTCGCCAATATCGATCCACGCGTTGAGGAGCATGTCGCCGCGAAATTGGGCTTGACCGTCGAACCGGTGTCAACCCAAGTCATTCCGCGTGATCGCCATGCGATGTTTTTCGCAACACTCGGCGTCATCGCGTCATCCATTGAGCGCCTCGCGATTGAAATTCGCCATCTGCAACGCTCAGAAGTCTATGAAGCGGAAGAATATTTCTCGCCCGGACAAAAGGGCTCATCGGCGATGCCACATAAGCGCAATCCAGTGCTCACCGAAAACCTCACCGGCTTGGCGCGCATTGTGCGTGCCGCCGTGACACCGGCGCTCGAAAATGTCGCCTTGTGGCATGAGCGCGATATTTCGCATTCATCCGTCGAGCGGATGTTCGCACCCGATGCGACGGTCACGCTCGATTTCGCACTGGCACGCCTCACCAATGTCATCGACAAGCTCGTTGTCTATCCGGAAAATATGCAAAAGAATCTCGATCGCCTGGGTGGACTTGTGCATTCACAACGCGTGATGCTCGCACTCACTCAAAAAGGGGTGAGCCGTGAGGAGTCCTATCGCCTCGTTCAGCGCAATGCGATGCCCGTGTGGCGCGGTGAAGGCGATTTCAAATCATTGCTGAAAGCCGATAGCGATGTCATGGGCAAACTGACCTCAAACGACATCGATGATCTGTTCGATCTCGCTTACCATTTCAAACATGTTGATACGATCTTCAAACGCGTGTTTGGCACGGCATAGAAACGTATCTCAATCTCATCACGGATGATCGTAATCCTCAAGACGACCCGTGCGAGCGGGTTCGGCGTCGCGCAAGGCTTTGCCGATTTTCTCGACCGCTTTCATCACACGAAGAATATTTCCGCCGCATAATTTTTCGAGCGCTGCATCAGACCATCCTCGCTCGATCAAGGCCGCGATGAGAGAAGGAAATTTCGACACATCTTCGAGGCCTTCAGGCGTTGCCCCACCGAAATAATCCGAGCCAATACCGACATGATTTAATCCCGTTCTGCTGGCGAGATATTCAATATGTTGGCATAAATCGATGAGTGTTGCTTTCGGTTGAGGTCCCGCCTCTTTCACACGCGCCGCAATCGCTGCATCATGATTATGCAAAAACGATGATTTCCCATATTTATCTTTCAAAGGCCGTGCCCAATCCCGCGATTTCTGGCTAATAAAATCGGGTACAAAGGTCGCCATAATCACGCTTTTTTTGGCCCGAATACGATCGAGAACATCGTCGGGCGCATTGCGTGGATGGTCACACAGTGCCGTCGCGTTGTTATGCGAAAATAAAACCGGCGCGCGCGATATGTTGAGCACTTTGTGCATCACGCTTGGTGCCGTGTGGGCGAGGTCAACAATGATGCCCAAGCGGTTGA
>Ga0164297_10005636_pt1 | contig 10653 bp, 11 predicted proteins | sample GEODES058metaG_FD_113539 | JGI IMG/M metagenome (GOLD analysis project Ga0164297, IMG submission 113539) | Dystrophic lake water microbial communities from Trout Bog Lake, Wisconsin, USA - GEODES058 metaG | ecosystem: Environmental > Aquatic > Freshwater > Lake | place: USA: Trout Bog Lake...
CCGGCGGCGGAGCCGCAGCAGGAGCACGACGTTGCGGCTGTGGCTGCAGCTCTGCCCTCGGAAGGCGGGCCTCAGGTCGTTGTGCGCAAGCAGTGGAGCCATCATCAGGTGTTCCGCCTCGCTGCTGCTGTGGCAACTCATGCTCCTCCGCAACCTCATCGTCATGCTGCTCATCCTCGTCAAAACCGTCTTCAATCACATCCTCTAGGACATCATCATCGTCCCAGGGCTCGCCCTCATCAGCCCACATGCTCGCACCAGTCATTGACGCTGTGACACTGCTTCGCGGCGCTGCGCCTGCATGCGCACTGGATGCGCTGTACCGCGCAGCAGCAGCAGCAGCAGAGCTGGTGGGCGCAGATAAACGCGCGGGGTAGATCGAGGCTGCAGTGGCAGACTCTCTAACGTCGTCATCGTATCCACCGCCGTAGTCGTCAGTGTCTGTGTCAGGCACTTCCTCATCGGAAGGGTAGCCGTACACAGGCGCTGCGGCAGGCTGTTGCTGGAGGGGAGCAGCACCAAGTGGAGGCCTGCGGGTAGGCACGGCAACAGACACTGGAATTCCTCCACTCGCACGACTGGGCGCTCTCCGCGCATGGTACGCGTCATCATCCATGCCGATGCCACCCACACGGTCAGCAGCTGCGTCAGCCACAGCCGCAGCGATGGCTTCTTTGCGTTGGCGGGCAGCAACTGAAGTGGCCATGACGCCTTGGCCGCGACGTAAGAACGGCCTTGGAGCAGATGACCGCTCGCTTCGCGTGTTACCGGATACTGCGGATGCGCTGCTATTGTTGTTGCTGAGCGCAGATGTGGACATGGCAACCTCTCTTGAAGCGGTCACAGTAGCGCTCATGCTTTGCGGCTTGGCAGCTACGCTGCTCGTTTCACCAGCAGCGTGCCGTACTGGAACAGCCACCACTTCAGCAGCACTACTCTTGCCCCGCATCGTGGGCATCTGACGCCCAGCTGGTGCGCGAGACACTGGTCGCTCGAACGGGATTGCCCCTGGCGGTGGCGTCCGTGCTGCGCGAGTGCCTTTCCGCAGGAAGCTGCGTGCTGCGGGTGTAGACGATGCGCGGTCAGCGCGCCCCTCCTTTTGCTTGGCTAACTCAGCCTCCAGCAATTCATCGAAGCTTGCGGCTTTGCCAGCAGCGCCGATGCCAGGCGTCACGGGCATGTCATCCAGCGATGCGGCAGATGCACGTGTGCTGCTGTTCACAGCAAACGGCCGTGCAGGTTGTGCCTGCACTTCACGATGCTGCTCGTCCCGCCAATCAGACGCGTCACCGCTATCTCGCACATGCTGCTGCTGCTGTCCACCCCATGCAGTGGTGCCGCCCGGAGGCGCACCTGCCCACTGGGGCGGCGGCAATGGCGACGCCCCTCTCAACTGCTGCCTGTGCTGCACCAATGCGACAGCCGCATCTAACGCAAACGATTGCTGCTGCTGAATGGACGACATGGAACCAGACGCATTGCTGTGATACAATGCCGCCGCCATGCCATGAGGTGCTGCTGCTCCGTCAGTCACTTCGCGACCAAAGGCGTCGTAGCGTTCGTACCACCCGCCGTGGGACTGCCCTGATCCCCGGTGCTGTCCCAGACTGGATGGTGGTCGCGCCCCAGCGCCATATATCTCCGCCCCAAAATCGTGCGGAGTGCCGCTGTGGGAGGTGCTGCTCGAGACGCCTACAGCGGACCAAGAAGCACCCGCTGCCGCGAGCGCCCCTGCGTCAGAATCGTACGCAGCTGCGCCACCTGGTCTGGAACTGCACGCATAGAGCGTCGACACGACGTGAGCGAGTGTCAGCGTCGTGCGCTGTGCTCAGGATTGAGTTCAAACCTTGAAGTGCAGGGTGTCCGCTCCGTGGGCGCACCTCGTCTTCGACGGGGACCGGGTCGCGTTGAGCACATCCTGTGCCACGTCATATGCTGCTTGCGCTCGTCTCCGCACATCCTGCGTGTACGGGTCCGACCTAACGGAATGCGGGACTTGTTAGGAGAGCTCCACCAACAAGCAATGCGCTTCAATCCCTTGGGGCCACGCAAGCAAGACAGCCAGGTCGCGGGTCTTATGCGCAGTCTGTATGCGTGTGGGTGGGTGTGCATGCGCGCACCAGGCTGCGTCGTCGCCGCCCCGAGAAGGCGGACGACCACCTTCAGGGTCCGCCCACGTCCCTGCAGCCCTCGACTCCGGGCGTGGAGGCGCCCAGCTCCGCGACCCCTGCATGCGCTTCACTCTCACCACGTGCTCTCAGAGGAAGAGGCGCAGCGAACACGTCAGCATCCTGTCCGTTCCCCTGTCGAAGACGATACAGCGCCGTGTGCACCGCACTCTCGTGGCACGCCATGCCGCGTCGCAGCGTCGCTCTGGCAGCTCTCGTGCCGTCGGTCGTCGTCGTCTGTGCCGCGAGCTTGAATGCCCGCGCTGGTGCCAGCAACAGCACTGCTTTGGCAGAGAGCGGTCACGTCCAACAGGGCAGCAGCAGTCACGTCAGTGGCGGAAGCGCGCCGCACGCGTTACCTGGCGTGCCTGACGTCGAGTTGAAACAGGCGCACGTGGTGTTCAGGTACGCGTGTGTTTTTACAGGAACAACGGGTCGGTACCCTGTGACACGCGTGTACCCTCGCAGACACGGCGCCCGCGCACCGTTGAGCACGAAACACGGCAGCGGTGACGCGGACTGGTCAGTGTGCAGCGGCAAAGCGAACCTGCTGGCTGTGAAAGTCCATGCCTTGGACGGAGGGCCCCAGATGCAGTCCGCAGCAGACGCACGGCAGCGTGCGGGCGCGCTCCCAGGAGGTTGTCATCTCGGCCAGCTCAGTGACCTAGGCGTCCAGCAAGCCATCGACTTGGGAACGACTCTGAGGGCTCGTTACATTCCCGCTCTTTTGCCTCCGTCTGCCTCTCCTCGGCCGCCACTACTGGCCGTGCGGAGCAGTAACCTGCAACGCACAGTAGCGACTGCCAGTGGTGTGCTCACGGGCATGTTCCCTCACGCCGTTGGTAGCTCAGCGACCCGTCCAGCCGAGATCCGGGTGGCGCATGACGATGTGGAGTGGCTCTTCCCGAACACGGATGCGTGTCCGCGATTGAAGAATCTGTGGGCTGCGTATTCTGGAGCGTGGGATACCCCTGCTGGGAAAGCAGCGTGGAAGGCGACATGGGCGAAACAACTGGACGAGCTGGGCGGCGTGTTGACTGACCCGGAGCATCGAGAAGCGCTGGGCCGGGCGTGGGGCATCGTGGAGCTGCTGGACCACACGACATCACGCCAGGCACATGGCCTGCCTGCTCTAGGCAACATGACGCCCAGCAATGTGGACGATGTGCGTGCCATCGCTGCGCATTTGGTGAGCCACATGTTCACAGGTGGGCACATGCAAGCAGCAGAACCGCCTACATCAACTCCCGCCGCCGGCGTTGTCCCAGGGGAAGGGCTAAAGCTAGCAGTAGGGCGCTTGCTGGCGGATATGACGTCTTCGATGGAAGCCGCTGCAAGCCATCGGAGTCCGCTGCGAGTGGCGCTGTATGCTGCACACGATACAACTGTCCTGCCGCTCCTGCTTGCTTTGCGATCGAGTGAATCTCCGAGAAGCAGCAGCAGTCGCAGTGGCAGCGTTGAATCTGGATTGACATGGCCGCCCTACGCCTCCTGGCTTGCTCTCGAGTTGTGGGCGCCGACGCGGGAGACGGCGCATGCGGAGCCGCATGCGATTGGCGTTGATGCAGCAGAACAAGGTTCTACGAACAAGGCTCCGGTGCAACCGTTGGAGCATCAAGCAGTGCAGCAGCAGCACTACGTTCGTGCCATCTACAATGGCGCGGTCGTGCCGCTGCCATGCGCTCGCGGGCAGCCTCATGGAGCATGCCCGCTCGCGGAGTTCACATCCAGCATGCGAGCTCTGCTGCCCAAGGACTTCCACGCTGAATGCACGATTCCGCGGCCGAAGCACTCCGCATCCGTGTGACTGTTTTGGGAACTACTGCGGTGCAAGACTCTTACTCTGGGCACACAAGAATCTGTTGTAGACTAGTGCGGTGTGAATGGATGGGGAGACGCGGCCGCGAGAGCGTAGACTTCACATGTGTAGACTTTCATTCGAATCGTCTGCCGGAAAGACGTCGCACATTACAGGCCGCCTGCTCGCGCAATCGCTCTTTCCAGCACGGAGCATGAGCACAGTGTGGGGTTGCTCGAGGGCCGCCAATTACAGAGCAGGCGTGCTATTCATTAGCGTGTGACACACAGTGGCCTTGGAAACGCCTTGTCAGCGCTACCGTTATCACCGCACTCCTACTGCTTCTCCGCGCTAGCCCTGGGAGTAGAAATCTGTGTCAAAATTGCTCTGTATGCATCAGCAACAGTGTTGATGGCCGCTATCTGAGCATCCGTGGACGCCTTTTGTGCTGCAGTGGCCGACTCGATCGCCTTGATCTGCGCATCCGTGGACGTCTTCTGCGCTGCTATCTGCGCATCCGTGGATTCCTTCTGGCTTTGTACTGTCCGCTGTATGAGAGTCACACCTCCGATGACTGTGGCTGGCGTGATGAGATTTACCAGAATGGTGGGCACCCGAAGCGAATCGCGGACTGTGTCGGTGCTTGGTGCTTCTGCCAAGGCAGGGACCGCAGGGTGCAGCAATGCAGCTGCGATACCTCCTAGCACGTATTTCCAAGCGTGGCGTTCACCCACTTGGCTTGAGGCTGCGCGAACCCGACAGTGCGTCTGAGCGCCTCCGGGGCACGTGCTTGCAGGCAGCAGCTCGGCGCACATGGACGAGGAGGCAACTCTCAGGGCGACGTCGGACGTCACGACGGCAGCTGTGCCGTGCGCGGCACCACGCTGTCGCAGCGTCGCGCGTGCTGTGCCGTGTCGCGTGGGAGCGCACGCGGTACTGCTCAGCCCACGGCGTCCTGTGGCAAGGACAGCTGAGGAGGCCGTGTGCTGAGGCGCGCGCGTTGCCGGACTGGGGACAGCGCGCGGGGTGACACACACGCTGCACGCAGCGCCCGAGGCCGCTGAAGGCATACAGTCAAGCCAGCAACAGTTTGACAACAGGCTGGTGGCAGCAGATCGCCAAAGAGCTCACGGCCTGGCAGTACCGCTCGCTCGGCGGCTAGGTGTGATGAACCAACCGAAAGCAGCCCTCCCTTTCTATATTTCAGGTCTCTTCCTTCGAGGTGGGTCCCTCGACGAAGTCACTTCAGTGAACAAGTCTCAGTTCAAGTGTGCTCTGCTCGCCTTCCTGTGTGTGGGCCGCGTGCCCGGAGCCTCAAAGGTGTCGCTCGTAGACGCCTCGTGTGTTGTCTGCGGGACGCGGTGCTGCGCGTGCGGCACACGGCTCGCGGGGCGCTGTCGGCTCCTAGGGCCAGGCACCTCTCATGCGCCGGAATGCCCGCTGCTGGCGTTGACGGCTGCCCCGGCACCGCCGTGCAGGGTGCGGAAGAAGCAGCCGCTGCCGCTGCGGAAGGGCAGTGGGCGCTGCCGGGGCCACTCGCTGGTGGCGCCTGTGCAATGCAGGGCGACGCAGACCAGCTCGAAGGGGGCCCGGCTGACGGCGCGGCGGTCGAGGCTGCGCCCGAGACCGTGACGCAGCTGTCGGGGCTACGCCGGGGAGAGGTGCGACAGGGCGTACGACTCTGTCGCTCGCGCGCGTGCACTGCACACGGCTCCCATTCGCCTGTGCCCCTGCTTGCCATCAACTAGCAGCACCCCAGTCGACAATCCAGACCACTGCCACAGGCCCTCACACGCAGCCTCCACACGCAGGCCCTGCTGACGCAACAGCAAGCTCGAGAACGGAACAAGAAGTGCGTCCTGGACGCGCTCCACTCGCAACTGGCGCTCGGTTTTCCCGCATTCCAACTCACACGCCCACCGCCTTGCTCTCCCTCCTCAGGCTCCCACGGGGCTACGCGTACGTGCCAGTGCATGGCGGCTTTGCAGCAGGTGTGGGGGTGAACGGGGCAGGCGGGAATTATGACCACCTGGCGGCGTTTGAGCCTGCGAGGAAGGCTCAACGTACTGGTGGGGCACCAGCTGCTCGCCGCGGCGCCGGCGTGCCTGGCTCCAGCAACGGCGGCACTCGCCGTGGTGGACAAAAGCTGCGCAGACATGCCGTCATCCGCCATGCATCGCCGGTGGCTCATCACCATCAAACGAACAACCGGCCAACAGCCTACGGCGCCCGTGCCGCAGCTCCGCCGCCGCACGCCGCAGTCATGGATGACGCTCAACGGAAAGCCCTAGATGCAGAGCGCCGACTGCAGGTCAAGAAACGTGTTGCTGAGCTGAGCGCGCTGGTGGATGTGTTAGCCACTGCGGTTGAGAGCGCCCAGCGGGACCAGCAACAGAATGGCATTGCCGCCCCGGCAGAGCCAGTGGCAGCCACCGTGCCTGCCGGCCCTGTTGTGCTAGATCCGAGCGTGATGGCTAAGCTGGAGGCGTCTCGCGTGAAGCGCATTGCAGATGTAGTGTCTCGGCAGTGCTTGGCAGCCATCAAGCATTTGATGGGCCACAAGTGGGCGTGGCCCTTCAACGAGCCAGTGGATGCCTCCAAGATGGGCCTCGCGGATTACCACAATGTGATCAGTGAACCCATGGATTTGGGGACCATCCGGCAACGGATCGAGGCGCAGGCGGCATCCACTGGTGGCGGCTCCTGCGCTGGCACTGAGTCGTACGTGTACAGCCATCCCGATGCAGTGCTTGCGCACGCTCGCTTAGTGTTCACCAACGCGAAGCGGTACAACCCGCCGGGAAGTGATGTGCACATTATGGCATGCACGCTTGCAGAGGCACTGGAAGGGCGATGGACGACCACTGTCGCGCCGAAGCTTGCTGACGCGCATGCGTCTATCCAGTCTGATCTTGAGAAGGCCACTGCGAAGGCGGCCGCGGCGCAGCAAGCGCGGTTGCAGGTGCACGGTGAGTGCACTGCTGGAGAGCTTGAACGCCGAGTGGTGGCAGCGGAGGCTGCATTGCAGGAAGCCAAAGCTGCGCTTGCGTCGCTGTGTACGCCACTCACGCCCGATGAGCGCCGCGCGTTAGCGACCGGCATGCGCGACATGGACCCTCACAGTCTAGGAGACGCTGTTGCGGTGGTGGCATCTGCTGCTGGAGTCGACCCTGCTGATGTCCCCGACGTCGTCGATATCGACCTCGAAAGCGGGGATCCGCTCATGCTGCGCCGCCTCCTCACTTTTGTCGCAACCGCCCCTAAGAAACCTTCAGTGGCCGCTGCTGAGGCACGCAAAGCTGCTGCGCTAGCCGCGCAAGAGACGCAGCGTGCCGCACGTGCCGCTGCGGCTGCTGCGACTAGACAGCGCCGCGCCGCTCGTCTCAAGGCAACTGGTGCAGGCAGCGGTGGAGGTGCCCGGCGCCGGGGTGGCCGGAGCACGACTGCTGCTCGTGCGAGACAGCGCGCCAAGATGCGGGAGGAAGCGGCTGGTAAAGCCGCTGCACTGTCTGAAGGCGCTCGGCAGGGGAATGACGAGGAGGGCAGTGAAGATGACGAGGGGGAGGACGGCGACGCTGCTGATGGCGACGAGGACGCTGCGCCAGCAGATGGGGAGGACGAGCAGGATGAAGAAGAAGACCAAGAGGCCGCGGACATGGATGCGGGTCCGTGAAGAGCAACAAAGGGGGCGCTCTTTGGTCTCTGCCTGGAGGGTCTGCAGTACTTGCCCTTGCGCACACGCTCGAGCGGCGTGTTTCTACAAGTGACTAAAACTCAAAACACTCAAAACTCAAGATCAACGCCTCAGTCACTCGGCTGTCGGTCCATTTCCATCTCTCACAGTTCGCCTTGGATTCGCCTCGAGGAGCTCCTACATGTACGTCACACTTGGTCTGAGAGATCACGCCACTGCGCACTAGCCGCCGGCTGCAGACCTTGCACTTGCACTGGCACAGGCGTCAGCGGCAGCGGCGCAGGCGATGCCTGAGGCTGTCTGTACTCTGCTGCCGTGGGCCGCTGGGCTGGTGGAGGCGACATCGTACCGCCGCCCTGCGTCTCCGACGCTGTGGTTGACAGGGGCGCAGGTGCAGCCGCAGCTGCTGCCGGTGCAGTCGTCGCAACCTCGCCGTCATCGGCGCCGGGTATTGGGCCTTCGGGCGCCTTGCGCTTGACGCCACCCGCCATGGTTCCAGGGTAATAACCGCGCACAGACACGAGTGCATCTGATGTTTGCACGGCCGATGGAGCAGCGGCGTCTTGATTGACGCTGCCTCCGCCGCCTTGGTGGAGTCCTGCAGGATGATGACCATCATCAAGAGGGAAACTCGCCATCGGGTGCTGGACGTCATGCATTGATCCAAGCATTGTGAACGGCTCCGGTGGAGAATTGCTGGCCTTCTTCCAGCTGTTCGTCGCCAAGCGCCACGCCTCCTTGTGGTCTAATCCTGGCTGGTCGCTCTTTAGACGTCGCAGCTCATCACGCATATGAATGTTGTACTTCGTCGGCTCACGCTGAGCGCGAGCACGATTGACTTCCCCAATGGGCGAAGGACCAGTGCGCGGCGACAGCAGCGCAGCCATGCTGCCTGGACCGATGCCCTGCGCCGCCATCGCATTCATCATGTGTGGCGACATCATCTGACCACCGCCACCACCGGCGCCGCCGGACATATGGCTGAATTGCCTCATCGGGCTAGCGCCAGGATGATGCATCGTGGCTTGACTGCCGCCACCGCCGCCGCCGTACATGGCCATCATGCGCATCTCATGCTGCTGCCGAGCCAATGCAGCCTGCATGCGCATCTGCATCATGAAGTTGTTCTCCATGGCCTGAGGAGCAGCAGCTGAAGGCCGCAGTGCTACACGAAGCAATGTCGTGCATGAGCCACAGCGCACAACGACAGGGTCGCCCATGAACATCTGCGAATGCGGCACGCCTACCTCAAGTAGCGATTTGCATGCCTGAATTACCGGCGAGAGTACAAAGAAATTGACATGACTTCCTGTGAGTCACAGTCACCGATGTCACACCACACACAGCACGCCGTGCGACGCGCGCACCTCGCATCGCACATGCACCGGATGAACTGCCGCCCCGCCCTGGGGTCCGCCTGGCGCAGCGTCACCATCTCGTGGTGTGACTGTCTCACGTTGCAGTGGCGCCTCAGCACACTGTCGGCCATCTGGTCGTGGGGCGTGTGGCTGTGCTAGCTCACGAGCATCTGCGACGCCTGGCGCATCGTCAGGTGGAGCGTCCATTGGGGTGCGACGCGCAAAGAGGCCTTGGTCACCTGTGTGCACGTGCGATAGCCGAATTTCGTGGCAAGAGTCACGCGATGAGGGTCATATGCAAGCGACAGGTTACGTACCCCACACTAGTGCGGTGGTGCCCGGGCGCCAACGACAAAAGAACCCTGCGAAGGGAGGAAAGCACACAGAGTCCCTGTCATCTCAGAGGTGTGGGTCACCTCTCCTGCGTTGTGCAATCCATCAGGGGCACACAAGCAAGCGGTGCCACTCCGACCACGGGCTCCTGTACACATACGACGCGTGGTGGTGGTTGAGCAGTGTGTGTGTGTGTTCGATGCGCAACTGGGGTCATGCATGGCCCGTTGGCGGTCTCTTTCTCCTTAATCCCGCTCGCTGATGGCCACCAGGTGCTCATCCACCTCCTGCTCGCTCAACACTCGGAACGCAGGCTCGCCGCTGGTCACGAGACCCACCTCCACCTCGGACGCCTTGAAGTCCTCCCCGAGCACAGTCTGCAGTGCACCAATGGCAGCCCGGACCGTCTCCACGGCGCTCAGCTCTGCGCCAGCCTTGAGCTTCTTCTCCAAGTGGTTGTTCGCTTCTGTGTCCTTGGCGCCCACCGCGATGGCTTTGTAGCCCACGAAGTAGCCCGCCGGGTCAGTCTTGAACAGCTGCGGGCCCCGCTCTTCGTCGATGGCCACCATGATGGAGGTGACGCCCAGCGGGCGCATGTATGCGTGCTGTGTGTACACCTGTGTGTGTGCGATGCAAAGATTGTGTCAGCGCGCGTGGGGCGGAGACAAGAGTGCACGTCAGGGGACCAGCATCTCCGGTACAGGCACCGAAGCGCGCGCACGCAGGCAAGCACATGCACATGCACACACCTGGAAGCGGTCCGCAATAGCTTTTGCTAAGTAGTCCACCGGGCACTCATAGCCGTACTTGTTGCGGAAGTCTGCTGCTTTCTGGCGAGCCTCTTGCACGAGCTGCCTGCTATCAGCCGGCACGCCGGTGGTGCACATCCCGATCCCCTTCGTTATTTTGAACATGCTCGTCACGCTCGTCGGGTCCAGCAGCTTGTCGGGCACCTTCTTCTGTGTCACGACACACACGCTGTCCTTGCCCCGCACTCCTAGGCTTGTGCGCGCAACTGACTTGACAGCCTTGAACGCGTATTCCACCTGCATGGGGCAGATGCGTGCAGACAGACAAGGTAAGTGAGAGGTTGGAGTGACGCACGACGAAGGACAGGAAGGAAAAGGGAGAGAACAAGGCGGGCGCTGTTAGGTGTGTGTGACTCGCCTGGAAGAGACGGCCTTCGGGCGAGAAGATGGTGATGTGTCTGTCGTATACGTGGGGACCAGTCGACACGCGCGTGGTCGGGGAGCGTCAGAGCGCTGCGACGACAGGTCGAGAAGGCAGGCCAGGCGGAGTACC
>Ga0164297_10005639_pt1 | contig 10650 bp, 7 predicted proteins | sample GEODES058metaG_FD_113539 | JGI IMG/M metagenome (GOLD analysis project Ga0164297, IMG submission 113539) | Dystrophic lake water microbial communities from Trout Bog Lake, Wisconsin, USA - GEODES058 metaG | ecosystem: Environmental > Aquatic > Freshwater > Lake | place: USA: Trout Bog Lake...
CCAGACGCAACCCAAAATTCCAGAGACCCCTTTTATGCCTGTGCCTGAGGTTGCACCGCCGTCCCCGTCCCAAGCACCTACGATAGCTGCTGTGCCCAATCCAGCTCCTGTTGCCCAGACAACAGCGTCACCTTCTCCTTCCTCTGCGGTTATCGTAACTGAGCCTAAAGGGTTGGCTGACACTCAAGACATCGGTATTGTTTGTCCCGTTCAGGTCAAGCCTAAAATGCCAATGCGCGCTATTCGAGAAGGCATCGAGGGCGTGGTTAAAGCTCAAATAAGAGTGCAAGCGGGTCAGGTTAAAGAGGTGACGATCATCTCTGGCCCCCGTGTCTTTCACGCAGCAGTTACAGAGGCGATCATGCAGTACAAATGTAGATCAGATAACGATTCTGCAAAGGCAGTGGCAACTTTCATATTTAAATTAGATTAGCCCTTATCTTTGGAATAGCTTTAATGATGAGGATTAACTTTTTTGCGTCGCTTTAACTTTGCGGTTGCGAGCGTCCCAGTTCCTCTCTAAGTTACTAATGAGTGCGTCACTAAAGTGGCAATAAGCTTGCTCTCTTGCATAAACAGCCATGTACTTTCTGAACCTATCCATTGGCTCTTGATCGATTCGAAACGCTTTTCTGTTTCCTGTGGCACTAACCACTCCTGAGCTTGAGAGGGCCCTAACGGTGTCTGAAATCGTTTGGTCCATTTCAGCTGGATTAACCACGTAATCACAAATCATTTTCCCCTCAGGACTTACACAGTCAATTCGCCGCTCCATCATGATGGCTTGACGGGCTACGCGGTCTGAGACAAACCGGGGAAGCCTCATGTTAGAGACTCCAGGAATAATTCCCTCCTTGCGGGCGGGTAAAGTCAAGTATGCATCACTCGCCGAGATGTTGATGTCCGTCACCAATAGGTACTGGCATCCGCCTCCAATTGCAAATTTGTCAACTGCTGCAATCCAAAGTTTTTCAGTTGTTTGACCTAATATTTCATCGGCCGAGTGCGCTGCACTAGCAACACCGCGGTAGATTTTATTGACAATTCCCATATCGCGTTCAAGGTACCAAAGATAAGGTATTTTTCCATTGTACAAACGCGTTAAATTAATCCCGCTACAAAAAGTGCGCTCGCCTTTGTACTTGCCCTCTTGAACCACACCCCCTCTCATGACCACTACGCTGCTTTGTGAATCTAAAATGGCTAAATCTGCAGCAATTTCAGTATTCGCTAAAGTAAGGTCGTCTTCAGCGTGAAGATACTGGCCATTTTGAAACTCTAAATAACAAGTTTTATCATCTCTTCGAAGACTGACACCCTCTAGCTCAAGGCGTCCTGTTTTTGAAAATTCATATTGGTACTCTTGAGTGCGGGGGTGAGCCAATAAAGAGGCGTGGCATAGGTGAAGTCCGCACTGCTCATTGCCAAGTACATGGGTTAGGAAGATGCCTTGATTGATTTCGTGTCCATCTTTTTGGCTTTGCAGTAGTGCGTTTTCTGCCTCAAGGATTTGTTTACTGGCCGTTAAACCAGGCACTAAGTTGTTGGCTTCGTGGGTAAGATCCTCTAATCGAACGAAGTTTTGAAGGCCGTTTGTAATTTTTTTATAAACTGTTTGCACGTGAAGAAGTAAAAAACTCTCCCTTCGCTCCCTGGCCTGCCTTAACAACAAGGAGGCACAGCTCTTCTCTAGATCAGAGCGTTTGCTCTTGGGAGGCAGTTTTGACAAAATAAGATCGCTAAGTCCCCAAAATTGAACGCTGCTTTGGCAGTCTTGTGCAAAGTGACCGCTCAGCGGCAGTTCAAGCTTTAAAAGCTCAGTCACTAAAGATTTATCTAAACCCAGTGATTCAAGAACAGATTTCATGGCAGATTTTTGAGTAAGGATTGATAAGAGTTTTAAAAGTAAAAATCAAAAATGAGATCTTTCAAGATCACTTAGACTTTGAGAGAGAAATAGCTTTCTCTCAAGCGAGTTTAAACTCAGAGATAACCATTTCACGCATTTTGAATTTTTGAACTTTTCCAGAAGTCGTGCTTGGAAAATCTTCTACAAATTTAATATAGTGGGGAATTTTAAAAGAAGCTATTTGACCCTTGCACAAAGCTCTAAGCTTTTCTGCATCCATCGATTGGCCAGGCTTTAATTTTATCCAGGCGGCAACCTGTTCTCCGTAAAGTGCGTCTGGGACCCCAAAGACTTGTGCATCTGCGATCTCAGGTAATTTGTGCAAAAACTCCTCTATCTCTCTTGGATAGATGTTCTCTCCTGCCCGGATCACCATATCTTTGATTCGTCCCACTATACATACACATCCGTCCTCTCGGATTTGGGCCAGGTCACCAGAGTGCATCCACCCTTCTTGATCGATCGCCTTGTGTGTTGCTTGTGGGTTATTCCAGTACCCCAACATCACAGAGTACCCTCTTACACACAGCTCCCCAGGCTGTCCAGTGGGGACTATTGAGCCGTCAACAGGATCAATGATCTTAATTTCCACATGGGGGTGAACCATACCAACCGTGTTCGATCTTTGTTCTATTGTTTGATTCGGGAGGCACTGAGTGGACATCGGCGAAGTCTCAGTCATGCCGTAGCTAGAGCATAAACCCACCATATGCATTTTCTCAATGGCCGCCTTAAAAACCTCTGAGGGACAGGGCGCAGCTCCCATGATTCCTGTTCGCAGCGTTTTCATCTTCTCGCTATCAAAATTTGGGTGATTAAGAACAGATATAAACATCATAGGTACGCCGTAGAAAATAGTGCACCCATGCCTGTGAACTGCATCAATGCACTCCTGCGCATCAAAGCTCAACCCTGTGAAAACTACGGAGGATCCGTGAGCAAATGCAGCCATCACCCCCACCACAGATCCAAAGCAATGAAACATGGGTACTGGTAGACATAAAACGTCGGACTCCACCAGCCCCAATCTTGCCCCTATTTGAACTGCGTTGTTGAGCATATTTGACTGCGAAAGTGTTGCCCCTTTGGGTTGTCCCGTTGTGCCGGAGGTGTACTGGATGCTCGCAGCTAATGAAGAATCAACAGAGTTTGTGACGGTTTGTAGCTCTGAGTCCTTAAAGTTCGTTGACTGTGCTAAAAAGGACGTCCAACTTCTTAAAGAACTAAAGGCTGAGGTTTGCAAAGAATCTACTGCTCCTCGGGTTGTATCGGGTGTATCAAAATCAACAATGGTTTTTAAGCTGCTTTGTCGGGATTGAACATTCAAAGCGAAATGCAAACAGTCGTGTGTCCTAAACTTGCGAGTCAGAAAAAGTATCTTGCAACCTGAATGACTCACGGTAAATTCAAGCTCGTTTTCTTGATAAGCAGGGTTGATGTGTACCAAAATTGCGCCTATTCGTGCAGCAGCAAATTGAACCACGATCCACTCGGTGCGGTTGGTGCTCCAAATACCTACCCTGTCTCCGCTTGCAATGCCCAGTGCGCACAACGCTTTGCTGGCCTGGATAACGAGGGCGTGCAGCTCGTCATAACTAAGCCTTTGGTTTTGAACCACACTAATTACAGCGGTTTTTGGACCATGAGCTTTTTTTGCTTGGTCAAGAAACTCATCCAAGCTAGATTTAATTAAGGGGACCGAGTTATCGCCCTTTAAATAAGAGAGTTTGGGGGAAGTTAACATGCTCAATCTCTAGTGGGGTGGAGTTAGGAGTGATGCGCGTCAGTTGCTGCGCGGGAATTTAATAACGAATTCGGAAAAATCCTTATGAATTATTGGCTATAAATTATTGGCAAAGATCTTTGATTTCTTTTGGAACCGCAACGATTTTGATTTTATTGGGGTCCTGCGGATGTTTAGTGCAAAACGCTCTTGTCTCAAGTCCGATGCAAAGTGTGTCTTCAAATCGTTTAATAGTGTGTTCTTGAATAAATACTTTATCCCTCCACTCGACAACACGAGTGTGAATTTGGAGCTTTTCGCCGTAAGTTGCAGACATCAAAAATTTCGTATTTATCTCCAACAAAGGCGTGCCTATTATTCCGTTGACTTTGACCAACTCGCGCCAGGTGGGGACCCCGTTTTGAACAAAAAAATTGAGAGAAGATGCGTCCATCCATTTGGAGAAGTTGGGGAAGAAAACAATTCCAGCTGGATCGCAATCGCCAAAAGTAACCTCTACGTTGTAAATGATTGTCTGAGCCATATTTAAACTTAAACGCTATATTGGAAAATTGAGGTTGCATTGAACGCACCCAAGCAACACTTACCCTGCATGCTACACCCTACATTTTGCTTGGTAACCAAAGTGCAATTACGGGAAAGGCAATGAGAATGAGCAGTCTGCAAAGGTCGGTCAATATAAAAGGGATGACTCCTTTAAATATGGTGTAAAAACTGACATCCTTCACGACACTTTTAATGACAAAAACATTCATCCCAACAGGCGGATGAATGAGCCCTAATTCAACCGTCATCACAATAATGACGCCAAACCAAATGGGGTCGAAACCGAGTTGAACAATGACAGGGTAAATAATGGGAACTGTTAAGATAATCATGGCCATGGAGTCCATCAAACAACCCAGCACTAAGTACATCAACATAATTAGAGCCAAAACGCCGTAAGACCCCAGCCCTAGACTAGTTAGCACGAGGGTCAGTTTTTGTGGAACTTGTGTGATGGTTAAAAAATAACCAAATAAAAGTGCACCAATTAAAACGGTGAAAACTGCCGCCGCAGTGCGAGTCGCTGACAGCAAAGCTTCTTTGGTGGACGCCAGATTTAACTTGCCCCTTAATACCCCTAAGATGAATGCGCCAGAAGCACCCACACCTCCTGCCTCGGTGGGCGTAAAAAAGCCGCCATACAACCCACCTATGACAAAGATAAATAAAACAACGGGTGCCCAAATTGCTTTGATCCCCTCCCACCTATCTGTCCAGTTTTGATCGGCCCCCTTAGGCAGCCAATTGGGATAGAGTCTGACAATAATAAAAATTGTGAGCACATACATGAGTATCGCAAACAGACCCGGTACGACTCCGGCCATAAATAGCTTACCAATATCTTGTTGAGTCAAGATTGCGTAGACGGCTAAAACAGTAGACGGGGGGAGCATCGCACCAAGCGTCCCCCCAGCTGCGATTACGCCGGTTGCAAATGACTGAGGGTACCCATAGCGACGCATCTCAGGGTAGGCCACAGAGGAAAACGTAGCCGCGGTGGCAACACTAGAACCACAAATCGCTGCAAATCCGCCACAAGCCAAAATCGTAGCCACTCCAAGCCCACCCCTTAAGTGCCCAATAAAAGCGTTTGCTGCTCGAAAAAGCTCTTTACTGACTCCAGAAACAGATACAAAAGCACCCATCAACATAAACATGGGAATGACACCAAACGTGTAATCCGAGACCGTGCGCATTGAGGTTTGACCAATGAGTTTGAGGGCTGCGTGAGGACCTGCCAAATAGCTGTATCCGCACATTCCAACTAACCCCATGGCCATTCCAACTGGCACCCTAAGCATCATTAAGATGAATAAGCAAACAAAGCCTAGGACCGCAATTAAGTCTGGTGAGAGTTCCATTTTTAAATATTTTTTAAACCAATTTTCTATTAATGGGTAGAACTCTCAAACTGCTCTTGTTGTGTGATTAGCCTAAATGTTCTAATGGCGATCAACAAAACTGCGCACACATCGCCGAACCAAGCGACTGCAAAAAAAGGCCAGGTAGGTAAATTTAGATCATACGTTAAAACGTGATCGTCGTAGGTAGCTTTGACTTTATCAAAGAGCATGACGGTTTGAACGCTCACCACCAAAAGTAGCACAAGAGTGGCAAAAATGTCAATTATTCTTTGTATCTTTGGTCGACTGATACTCCAAAGCAGATCTACCGTAATATGGGTACCTCTGTAACTTGTCGCAGCAATACCCCAAAATATCAATATACCCAAAAACATCCGACCAAAGTCGTAACTATCTGGAATAGAGGTGTTAAAAAATTTCCTTAAAAAGACAGATATAAAAATATTAGCCGCAACAAGGCCAACAAAAATAGCCGCCGCCCATTCGATCGCATCTATGATTTGATCGAATGGATTTTTTTTTAAAGATGGGGGGTTGTCTTTCACTATGAAATACTTAAGACTAAGTTTACTGAAGCAAAGACTTGTATTTGGTCAATGTCTGGCGTAGGTCGTTCATTAAAACAACGGGGTCCTCGCCCTTCTTTTTAACATCCTCAGCCCACTGTTTTTCAAGTGGTAAAGCCGCTTGCTTCCAAGCGCTAAGCTGCTCGGGGGTGAGTTTATAAACTTCGCGGCCTGGGTCAGCAAGGAGTTTGGTGTGTCCGCCAATTTCAAAATCAGCCCAGGCTGAACCCACTTTCTCAGCCCACTCACTGGTGCAGTGGCTGTCCACTGCTTTTTTCTGAGCAGGGGACATTGAATCGTATTTGTCCTTGTTCATCGCCCAAATAAAAGGCGTAACGTAAAGGGGAGTATCCATGTGAAATTTAACCACCTTATCAATTCCAAACAAGCTCAAAGAGCCCCACGGAAACGTGATGGCCTCGGCCACGCCCCGCTCCAGCATATCGCGTGACTCAGGGGCAGAGGCCTGCACATTAGTGCCCCCAAGCAGAGTGATCATTTGACCAATCGTAGCAGTTGCTGGACGCACCTTCAGACCTTTGACGTCGGCGGGTAAGAGAATTTTTTTGCGAGAGTGAAAAGTGCCTGGGTCGTGAGCAAAAGCAAAACAAAAATGAACATCCTTCATCTCTTTTGCAGCGTAAGGCCTGTACCAAGCATCCATGGCTGCAGACCCAGCTTTTGCGTTGTTAATTAGGAAAGGTAGTGAAAGAGCAGAGAAAATAGGGAACCTGCCGGGTTGATAACCAGGGTTGACGTAGGTGAAGTCAGCGATACCGTCTTTGGCCATGTCGTAATGATCAAAAGCCTTGCCAAGTTGCTCGGAGGGAAACAAGGTGCTGGTGATCGTACCCCCAGAGGCTGCTTTAAGATCATCTGCCCATGCTTGAAAGGCAGGGTTCAAACTGTGCTGGGCAGGAAGCCAGCTAGAGAGCTTCAACGTGACGGGCTTGTCCAAAGTTTGTGCCCGAGTGGTGGTTGCACTGCCTAAACCTAGAGCTATGCACACCGCGGCTGACAAAGTGGCGAGACTAAACTTATATTTCTTCATGGCCGATCTCTTTCAAATTCGAAGGTATAAAAATTAGGGAAACTAAACAATAGCTTAATCAACGGTGGGTGTTGTCAAGTGAGTGCTGTCAAGGGACGCTTTGCGTACCATAAACATAATTATGGATTTAAATAACGGATGAACGTATGTTGGTAAATACTAGGTTTTGAAGAAGAATTTGTTGCTGAATAAAAGCAGACAAAAAAATATTTCTGCTTTTAAACTTTTAAGGGTCGTTTCATCCAGCGAATCGGTTGTTCTTTCGGTGGACGCGCTGGCGCGCCCAGCCCTTTTAACAAAAGATCTAAAGAACTACCGGACTCCTCTTTTAAGGCGCTAAGTCTTGCTTGACGAACGATCTCAGATTTCGGAAGATCTGAGCGTTTAAAAGAGTCTGCAGATAAAGAGTTGAGGATGTAATTCAAACTCTCATGAGCCCGTGCGTTGGTGCTGGCGTAGCCTTTGATCAGTCTGCCGCAAGCAGCGATCTCCAGGCCAAGCGCTTTATCAGTTTGGGTCGATTCAACAATACATTTGAGCCACGCCTGAATGCCCAATTGCTCATAGTGATACCTTACGCCGTATTTTCTTAACCATTTGAGGCTTGACAGGCACAGTAGCACCAATGCACCGGTGATGCTTGAGGAGTGGAGTTTTAATTTTAATTCAAGGGCTGGAAGCCCCGATAACGTTCTTTTTTTCTCCCACTTGAGTAACGGATCTGCGATAAATTGAGGCAAAAGCCCAGCCATTTCAGTGACTCCAGGCTTAAAGTGGTCATAAACCCTGATGATGTCTTCGGTCTGGGCTTTCGTGTCTTTTCTGATTTCTTCAAAGCGGCTTTGTCTATTTTTTAGCTCCGCCACTCTCACAATGTCATCAAATGCCATCCACAATGCGGTCCACCTGGCTGCTTCCCGGGTAATGGGCGCTGACAATGAAGGGGGGAGGGAGGTATTAGCTGTGCTCGTGTTGCTAGCGCTAACCAAGGCATCAATGGTGCCACTGGTTTGCGTGCGCTGACTGGACTGTCTCTCTGCAACCCACACGGAGTACACGCGCTCAAGATAAAGATCAGCGTATTTTTTGTCTTGGTACTCGACAAGTCTGGCATAACCTAAATTTAGCACTGGATGCACCTCGGCAGGGAATTTTTGTAGCGCATCCAAGGGCACCACAGGTAAACTCACGGCGTTTTTAGTGTCCTCATGTGAGGGCTCAATAGATTGAATCACTTGGGCAATGAATTGGGTGTTTCTAAGCTGTTTCTCGACCGATTCCCAACCCAGAGAAAACCCTCTCAAGCTGGCCTTTTGAGAGGCAGAGAGTTGTGTGCTCCCACCCTGAATGGCTTGCTCAAAGTGTTCTTTTCTAAGGGGAAGTAAAGCGCTTGCACCGATGCACCCCAACATCACCGAGCTGATGATGGTGCCCGATTGTTTCGCAAGTAGCGCCATATCTACGATGTGATTTACACGTGAAAATTGTTTGATTAAATCAATTAAGGTTACATCGGGTACTCGGCTGTCGCCCATGCCCATCTTCTCAGTCGTCGTCAAAGAACGATTGCTAGAGCTGATCACACAAGTTTGTGCGGGGTCGGACATCCCGTTACTGATTTGCCTAGCTGTCTCGAGTAGCTCAGATGAAATAAGTAAATCTATTTGACCGGGCAATGGACTTAGGCCAAATACGGGAGCGTCATCCCCCAGTACGGCGGGCCTCTTAAGCATCAACTCCAAGTAATAGGTGGTTGCCCCGGTGCGTTGGGCTACTCCAGGGATTGATGTTGCTTGAACGGGTAAGCCTGCAATTTTTGCGGCATTAACCAACCAGTCTGTAAGAACGCCGCCGCCCTCTCCACCTAATGCGCAGATAAGAATAGTAAAAGGTTTTTCCAGCATTTTAATGAGTCTGTAACATGCGCAAAATGGGGGTGCGAATTAGGTGAAGTAATTTCTCACCAAGGGACGGGTTTTGGATCACCTCTGTTCTGTAAAAAGAGGGACAAAGAGTTGCAGCGTGTGCGTTCTCCCCGCACAGACCACACCCTAAACACCCATCAATTACGCTTGCAACGGGATCGATTTTCAAGGGATCTGGGTTGTCCTTAAGTGTCAAAGTCGGACATCCCGAGAGTCGAATGCAGGCGTGGTCACCGTTACAAACATCAGCGTCTACGCCGTATTTAACCCGCATGACACGCTTGCCTGCTTTTAGTAAAGAGGCGAGCCAAGGCTTTATTCTTCGTTGGCGCTCTAGCTGACACTCACCCTCTGCGATGATGACTTTGAGTCCATTGAAGCTGCTCGTGAAGGCCTCTATTAAAACTTTTCGCACCTGATCTACTTGGTAGGTGTCTACAGTTTTAAGCCACTGTACGCCCAGCCCCTTGAGAGTCTTTTCAATGGATTGATTGGTGTGAACTAAACTTTTTAATTTGTCAAGGGCCTCATTTTTGTCAACTGAGCTCGGTGTAGATAAGATGTCTTGGGTGCCAGTTGCAGAGGTGTATCCGTTTTTGAATATCAACAGCACCGCATCATCTGCGTTAAAGAGCGCGCTTTGAACTCCTGTCAGTAACCCGTTATGCCAAAATCCTCCGTCCCCCATAATTGATAGAACCCGCCTTTGCATGCTCGGCGATACACCTGCTCTGCTCGCCAAACTCATTCCGTATCCTAAGATGGTGTGACCGGAGGAGAAAGGGGGGAAGGTACCAAACGCGTGGCAGCCAATATCAGCCGAGATATGGACGTCTCCCACAGTTTGTTGTGCCAGTTTGATGGCGGAAAATACGGGCCGCTCAGGACATCCGATACAAAACCCGGGCGGGCGAGGAGGCAGCGCAGAGGGCAGTCCTTGAAGCAAAGTTGCAACTACTTTTTTTCTTTCGTTTAGTTGCGTAATATAGGCTTGGACTCGCAAAATGGAGTCACGGTACTGCGTTGATAAGTACTGATTAGCAAATGTGAGTAACCCTTTGATTAAGACATCTGCGTTGTATTCACCAGCGTGTTGGAATAGGTCTTTGCCGTGTATGTGTGTCTGTAAGCGCGCACGCCGCAGAGCCAAAGAGATCTCCTGCTCTATGTACTCGGGTTGACCTTCTTCGACGACGATAATTGCATCTTTGTCTTTGCAAAATAACTCAATTTGAGTTGGCACCAAAGGGTAGGTTACATTCAAAATCAGGATGGGAATTTTAGAATTCCCGTAACTGTCGGCCAAATCAAATTGAACGAGCGATCTGATCAAGGTGTTATAAAGTCCACCTTGAACAACGATGCCGATGTGTTTGTGCTCTGCGTCGATTAGCTCATTTAGGCCATTCTCGATAATGTAGTTTTGGGCGGCGGGGATTCTTCTTTGAAACTTAAGCTTTTCTTGAACAAAAGTGACCGGAGGATGAGAGAGTTTATCGTAATTGAATTTTGCCGGCTCATTTAATAAATGGTTGGATGAAATAG
>Ga0164297_10005641_pt1 | contig 10646 bp, 9 predicted proteins | sample GEODES058metaG_FD_113539 | JGI IMG/M metagenome (GOLD analysis project Ga0164297, IMG submission 113539) | Dystrophic lake water microbial communities from Trout Bog Lake, Wisconsin, USA - GEODES058 metaG | ecosystem: Environmental > Aquatic > Freshwater > Lake | place: USA: Trout Bog Lake...
AACGGGGTCACAGCACTCGAAAAAAAACCGTCTCAAAATTAATTGAGACGGTTGTATAGAGGGCTGTACAGATCGTTTAAATCTTTAAATTACTCGATTTTTGCCTTAGAGCGCAAATCTTGTTGGTAATTGTTCATCTTGAGTTGTTGAAGTTGTTGAGATATTTGTGGTTTCACTTCCTCGAACTTGGGAACTTGAGCTTCTCTAACATCCTCTAAACGAATGATGTGATAGCCAAATTGTGTCTTAACTGGTTGGTCAGTGGTTTGACCCTTTTTCAAAGCGACCATAGCGTCGGAGAATTCTTTGACAAAGTTTGTTGGAGATGCCCAATCAAGATCACCGCCTTTTGCGCCTGAGCCAGGATCTTTAGATTGCTTTTTTGCAATATCTTCAAATTTAGCTCCCTTTTTCAAAGAGGCGATGATAGATTTTGCTTGCTCTTCTTTTTCTACCAGAATGTGTCTTGAATGATATTCTTTGCCAGAGTTTGCGGCAATAAATTTATCGTATTCCGCTTTAATTTCTTCGTCAGTAACTGGATTCTTGGTTTGGAATTGCATGAACAATTCGCGAATCATGATTGTTTGACGAGCCAACTCCATTTGATCTTTGAAATCCGGGGAAGCGTCAAGACCAAGTTTTTGTGCTTCTTGCATAAAAATCTCGCGAGCAATGACCTCTTCTTTAATTTGACCCTCAACTTCAGGTGTAACAGGTCGTCCAGAGCGGATGAGTTGCTGAGACAATGCCTCAGCGCGTGATTTAGGTACCGCTTTGCCGTTTACGATAGCAATGTTTTGACCAAAGGAGTTGATGCCGATGGTGATAGCGGAAAAAATTACTGCGAAGCGTAAGGATTTTTGTAGTTTTGATAGTTTCATGGATAGATACAAATAAACAAAAGGTGAGATTTAGAAACTTTTTTAGAAATAAGAAAGGTCTATCAGGATCAGCGCCTGGGCACTGAAATAGTGAGTTCCTTAATCCTTAATTCTCTTATTATAGACACAGAAAAAGAATGTGTTCAGGTGGTGGTCTAAGAACCCGCTTTGAGATGGAAACTTTGACAGATTGGTCTAACAGAAGTTTAACTTCTGCCAAGGTTGGGCCAAGCCTAGGCTACACCCACTCAATGGCAACAGCATGAACGCCGGCATCAATGAAATTTTGTATGCAAGCGTAAACGAGTCTGTGTTTTGAGACTCTGGATAGGTTTTCAAATGCTTTAGAAGAAATTTTTATACGAAAGTGTGTCCCGTGGGCTCCTGGGTCGCTGTGAGTTTCATGACTCATCTGTGCGACACCAGAAGCCTGCATCTCAAGGACGCCTGCGTGACCTGCGTGAGAAGCGCTCTCATCAATGACTTCCAAAAAGTCGGGCTGCAAATCGCGCCTGAGTTTTTCTTCTAATTGTGCCGAAGACGCGCTCATAGAATTTTTGCGTCTGAAGAAGTCGCAGTGCCTGATGATGTTTTGGGGTCTGCTGGGTTGCCTGGTAACTCTTCGTTCTCATTTATAAAACGACTCAAATAAAGGCCTTGAATAATTGCAAAAACCATCATCAAACCGATACCCCCAAATAATTTAAAGTTAACCCAGGTATCTAAATCATAGTTGGATGCAACATATATGTTTAAACACCCCATGCCACTTAAAAAGATGACCCAACTCCATAGGAGCACACCCCAAGCGTGTTCGGGTAAGCTTAGTTGATCTTTCATGAATGTTTTCAAAAGATTTCTTTTAAAAATAAATTTCCCAGCTAAGAGCGAGGCGCCCATTAACCAGTAAAGTGCGGTAGGTTTCCATTTGATAAAGGTATTGTCATGAAACAGCAAAGTGGCTCCGCCAAAAACCACAATCACTCCCAGGCTCACCCACTGCATAATTTCCACTTTGCCATTCATTTTCTTCAAATAGGCAATTTGCAATAAAGTAACGCCGATCGCCACAGCCGTAGCAACGTATATGTCAAAAATCTTGAACGCAATAAAAAAAATGACAATCGGGAAAAATTCGACAAAAAGCTTCATAGTAAAAAAGGGTAGGTTTTTTAGATTTTTAAAAGCACTACTTGGTAAAAGTATTGTGTTGAGTAGAGCATGACGTAGAGCTTAGGCGCATTTGAATGAACCCAGAGAGATTATTCCTTGGGCTCAAATTCAAGAGAGGCCGAATTCATGCAGTATCTTTGTCCAGTTGGTTGGGGGCCATCATCAAACAGATGTCCAAGATGAGCTCCGCAGTTGCCGCAAACGGATTCAGTTCGGATCATTCCGTGGCTTTTATCAACCCTAGCTTGAACTGGAGAGTTGGGGGCCGCCAAATAAAAACTAGGCCATCCGCATCCTGCATCGAACTTGGTTTCTGAGTCGAATAATTTTTCTCCGCAGCAGATGCATTTGTAGCTGCCTTTCTCCCAAAAGTCCGCATATTTCCCCGAATAAGGCCGCTCAGTGGCCGCTTTCCTGGTTACTTCGTACGCTAGAGGCTCAGATTTTTTCTCTTTAAGAAGATCTTTCCACTGGCTTTCGGTGAGATTAAATTTCATGAGGAACAACTTATTGATATTGATTTAGCCCACTGCGGGGGCTGACTAGCAAAGGATTCAAATTCCATATGTTCATCATAAGGATTTGTGAGTATTCTAAGTAGTATTTCGATTTCAGAGAAGTCACCATTCTGAGCTTTTTGTATGGCCGTTTCTCCTAAATGGTTGCGAAGCACAAATTTAGGGTTGATTTTCATCATTTTTTGACCAATTTCTTTAGGGCTAAGGCTTTGTGCAAACAAAAACTCCAAATAGCACGGCGCCCACTTTGCCCATAAAAGTTGCGCATCAGGATGGGTTATCAGGTTGCTCACACCTTTAAAGTAATCTATCCCCTCTAGATTGTCCGTCTTTTTTGTAGTCTCAATTTTTGAAACACATTGGCTAAGCGTTCTCCAAAATATTGTGAAATCGACCCCTTGTATTTGCATAATAGTCTCGATTTCTTTAACCAATTCACTGGCCTGGGGTTTCAGCTCGGTGGAGTCTAATCCTAATTTTTTAAGACTTAATGCAAGAGCGAATTTTGGATAAGCTGATTTGTATACGTCCAAACACTGTACCGTGAGCTCTTTATCCTCAATAAGTGGTAACAGGGCTTGGCCTAGGCAATATAAATTCCAGTATCCAATGTTGGGTTGTTGGTCAAACGCGTACCGCCCAGAGTGGTCTGAGTGATTACAGATGTGATTCTTGTCGAAATCGTCCATAAACTGGAAGGGACCGTAGTCTAGCGTCAACCCAAGAATACTCATGTTATCGGTGTTCATCACGCCGTGACAAAAACCTACAGACTGCCAAAGAGCGATCAGATGCGCGGTCTTTAGAGTAACCCGGTAGAGGAATTGAGCATAAACATTGCCTTGAATAAGCGTTTTAAGCTCCTCGTTTGGGTAAAAGCTCTCCTGTGTAGAGTCAACCAATAGGCTTGAGTATTCTTTTATTACAAAATCTGCTAACTTCTTTAGGTTATCAATTTGTCCTCTTGCGGCAAAATGCTCAAAATGGCCAAATCTTATAAAACTGGGCGCCATTCTGGTTACGATTGCTGCAGTTTCTACCTCCTCTCTGTAGACCAATCCACTGGAGCCTGTGATGCACAAAGCCCGTGTTGTAGGGACTGTTAAAGAATGCATCGCCTCAGAGCAAAGGTACTCGCGAATACTAGAGCGAAGCACTGCTCGTCCGTCCCCCGAGCGGGAGTAGGGGGTTTTACCTGCTCCTTTTAGTTGTATTTCATAGTTTCCCTTAAGAGTTTGAATCTCCCCTAAATAAATGGCTCTGCCGTCCCCCAATTGTCCAGCCCAATGCCCAAATTGATGTCCGCTGTAAACACTTGCTGCAGGCTCACTCCCCAAGATGGCCCCATTTCCACTTAATGCGTTTAAAAAAGCAGAGTTTTCAAACGTATTAGCCGAAAGTCCCAATTCTTTGGCAAATGATAAATGAGTACTCACCCAGTGCACCTGTGGCAACGGAGTCGGGGTCAGGCGTGTGAAAAATTCCTCCCCCAGGCTAAGGAAGCGGTTTGACCAAGGCAGTCCTAGATCGAGTTTAGAGTCAGTAAGCATTCTTTTATTATGACCGCATTTGAAAAAGCGTTTTTTTAAAAGCCCTACCACAAGCAGATCCGAATAGCCTACAAGAAAAACAGGTCTAAATTTCAAATGAATTAACATGAATCATTTAGGGGAATCTATGAGGTATTCGGGCTATTTTTTTAGGCACAATACTGTCTAGTAGGGTAAATTGTGATTTCTGAAATCACAATCGGTACTGAACGTTCATGAATAAATATTAAGGACAAGTATGCTGGGTTTAATGCAAAACAGTCATTTGCTGATTTCTTCCTTAATCGAGTTTGTCGCAAACCATCACGGTGACTCTGAAATTGTATCCAAAAGAGTCGAAGGCGACGTCCACAGAAGTAATTGGTTGGAAGTCGCAAATCGGTCCAAAAAAGTAGCAAAAGCGCTCGATTCTTGGTCCATCTCTGCAGGCGATCGTGTGGCAACGCTTGCTTGGAATGGATATAGGCATCTTGAGTTGTATTACGGCGTAAGCGGCAGCGAAAGAGTTTTGCACACGCTCAACCCAAGACTTCACCCTGATCAGATTGTTTGGATCATCAATCACGCTCAAGACACGGTTTTGTGCTTTGACACCACATTTTTACCCATCATAAAAATCATTCACAGTCGCTGCCCAAGTGTTAAACACTGGGTTGCTCTTTGCGATGAATCCTCGCTGCCAAGTGATTCAGATTTGCCAATTACAGTGAGCTATGAGGGTTGGATTAAGCCACACAACATCAGTGATTATGTTTGGCCTACTTTTGATGAAAATACCGCCTCAAGTATGTGCTACACAAGTGGGACAACTGGAAATCCTAAAGCCGCTCTTTATAGTCACCGCTCGAGTATTTTGCATGCTTATGCCATTGCTTTGCCTGATGTCATGTGCGTATCAGCCAGAGATAGCGTTTTACCAGTGGTGCCCATGTTCCATGTGAACGCATGGGGTTTGCCCTATGGATGTGCAATCAGTGGTGCAAAAATAGTATTTCCGGGTCCTTCGCTTGACGGCAAATCTGTCTATGAGTTGATTGAGCAAGAGGGTGTGACCTTTGCAGCAGGAGTCCCCACGGTCTGGCAAATGCTTCTCAATTACATGCGCCCGCTAGGTCTTAAATTCTCATCCTTGCAAAGAACAGTTATAGGTGGCTCAGCTTGTCCTCCCGCAATGATAAATTCATTCAGAGATGATTACGGGGTTGAGGTTCTTCACGCTTGGGGGATGACTGAGATGAGTCCCCTGGGCACATTGTCCACTTTGAAAAACAAGCATCTCAAACTCTCTAAAGAAGAGCAGCTAAAACTTCGTCTCAAACAAGGTCGAGCCATTTTTGGTGTTGAATTAAAAATAGTCTCTGACTCTGGTGAGTTGCTGCCTCATGACGGTGTAACTTTTGGCGATCTACACGTCAAAGGCCCCTGGGTCATCGAAAATTACTATAAAAACGATGGGCCATCACCCCTGGTGGACGGTTGGTTTCCGACCGGGGACGTCGCAACCATTGACCCTGACGGGTTCGTCCAAATTACGGATCGTTCAAAAGACGTCATCAAATCTGGAGGTGAGTGGATTAGCTCGATTGAAATTGAAAACATAGCGATGGCCCATCCCTGCGTGATGATGGCCGCGTGCATCGGAGTAAATCACCCCAAATGGGATGAGCGGCCTGTGGTTATCGTCGTCACTCGGGCCGAACATAAATTGGAAAAATCTGAATTGCTTGCCTTTTATGAAGGCAAAATTGCGAAATGGCAAATTCCAGATGATGTCATTTTCGTGGACTCTATTCCTTTGGGGGGTACGGGCAAGATGCTCAAAACCAAACTAAGGGAGAATTTAAAAGACTACAATTTGCCGACACTTTAAAAACACTTATAAGATCTTCCTATATTTGACTAGTGTCTCAATTGATAAGTTCGTTTGCAGCCTGTAAATGCTTTAATAAATGAGCTTAAGTTGCTGAAAATAATAGGTTTTTTAATATCGCGTGCCATAATTTAAACTTCTATTTGAGAGTTTTACTTTAAATGAATCAAATAACTCATTCAGATATTTTGGAGGATCCCTTGAGGGGATTCGGCGTTCTTATCCCCTTCGTAAAGGAGCTTGGATTCATTCTTGATATCTTTGATAACGGGAAATCTCAAATCTCCTACACCCCAAGGCCTGAGCATTTGAACTCTTTTGATGTTGCCCATGGTGGTGCGGTAATGACTTTATTGGATGTGAGCATGGCCACGGCTGCCAGGAGCGTTGAAAAATCTCTCTCAGTGGTCACCATTGAGATGAAAAGTACTTTTTTCAGGCCTTCAACTGGAAAACTAACAGCTTTAGGTGAATTACTCCATAGAACCAAAACGACTGCTTTCGTAGATTCCAAAGTGTTCAATGAACAGGGTGAGTTATGTGCCCACTCAACTGGAACTTTTAGATACGTGAAAAAAAAATCTGACGATAGTTGACATCGAATTAATCCTTGGATTGACACAGAAGGCTTGATTGCTCCTCTTTAAGAGATCAATTGGTTGATTTTTAAATTTTTAAAAGGCAAAAAATGCAAAACGCAATTCTTTTACACCATTACTCTTTATCCCCCTTTGCAGAGAAGGTAAGAAGGATTTTGGGTTTTAAAAATATTCCCTGGGTAAGCGTGCAAATTCCAAGGGTTATGCCCAAACCTGATTTAGTAGCCCTCACTGGTGGGCACAGGAGAACCCCAGTTTTGCAGATCGGCGCAGATATTTACTGTGATACGGCCTTAATTTCAGATGTTTTAGAGCACCTATCACCCACACCCACCCTTTATCCTGAGGCTCACAAAGGGTTGTCGCGTACTTTAGCCCATTGGGCCGATACTTTGTTGTTTCCAGTTGCCATGGCCTACAATTTTCAACCTAAGGGTGCGGAACATGTTTTTTCTGCTATGGGGGCGGAAGCTGCAAAGGCATTTGCCGCTGATCGAAGCGCAATGAGGGGTGGACAGCCCAGAATGTCCCCCCCTGAGGCCACAATAACTTATAAAAGCTACCTTCGTCGGTTGGCCAATATATTGGAGAGCCAACCTTACCTTTGTGGTGAACAACCCAGCATAGCTGACTTTTCTGCTTATCATCCCATATGGTTTACTGTTAACAATGTGCCTCATCTGAGCCACATCTTAGATGCAACGCCAGAAATTAAAAAATGGTACCAAGCCATGTCGCAGTGGAAAGCCACTGCGCAATCAGAAATTTCTTCTTTAGAGGCCTTAAAAATAAGTTCAAATGCGAGCCCAAAGCCAATTGACAATGAGATATTTGAGGATGTTCACGCCATTCCTCTTGGCTCATCCGTGATTATCCAAGCAGAGAGTTTTGGAGTGGAGCCAACTCAGGGGAAATTGTTATCAGCCACCAAAACTCGTTTTACCCTCGAGCGCACCGATAGCCGTGCAGGCACCGTGCACGTACATTTCCCAAGAAATGGTTTCGTGCTTAAACTGGCAGATTAGGAAAAGTGCGCAAATATACAAGTTACACGTCAAGATAGGAACTCAATTTGTTTAAAGATTTTAAAAACAAAACCGCTCTTATTACAGGTGCCGCTTCAGGGTTGGGGTTGGAGTTTTCTAAAAAAGCAGCCAGTCTGGGTATGCATCTTTTACTAATTGATGTTCATGAAGACCGGTTAAAGCAGGCCTCAAAAGAGATTGAATCTTTATACAAACAAACAGGGACTCAAATCAATTGTTATGCAGTTGATGTTTCCAACTCAACAGAGATGGAGAGTTTTTCTCAACAGATGGCTAAACACCATCCTGCTCCAAATTTGGTCATCAACAACGCCGGAATCTCCGGCGGAGGTTTGATTTGGGAGCACTCATCCCAAGATTGGGACAGAGTGCTTGGGGTGAATTTAATGGGGGTGATCAACGGAGTTAGATTATTTACCCCGCAAATGCTAAAAGCTGCAAAACAAGACCCTAGTTGGCGAGGACATATTGTCAACACGGCCAGTATGGCAGGACTTTTGACTCCCCCCAACATGGGAATATATAACGTAAGCAAACACGGTGTCTTGGCTTTGACGGAGACACTTTTTCAAGATCTTTCACTCGTAACCGATCAAATCAGTGCCAGTGTCTTATGCCCCTATTTCGTGCCCACTTCTATCAACCAAAGTTTTAACGACTCGACTCCTTCGAATACAGATACTGGACAAGAGCATCCCATCACACAAAGCCAACTAATTGGTAAGCAAATGCTTGATAAAGCGGTGAATTCAGGTAAGGTGAGCGCCGCTGAGGTGGCCAGTAAAGTGTTTGACGCAGTTGAAAATAATCAGTTTTATATCTTCAGCCATCCTCACGCACTGGAAAATGTCAAAGAAAGAATGCTTGCCATCCTGGACAATAGACAGCCGCCAGATCCTTTTGCCAAACGCCCTGATATTGGATTAGAGCTCAAGTCCGCGCTGCGAGCCTAAAGCGCCTCTTAGGAGCTGCTCAAGCTAAAATGAAACTATCGCAGTGGGGCTAACTCCTTTAAGTCTTTGTTTAAATCTTGGCTTGAATCTTCTATTAAATTAATTGTCTCCACTCTCGAGTTATTTCTTATAAAAGCGCCTTGTCTGCGTCCTATTTGCCCCTCCTCGTGGCGCAATCAATCGCTTAAATTTCTAAATATATGAATTCCCAAATTGTTCAACAAATTTCAAAAGAGCTTTCAGTCAAACCAGACCAAGTTCAAGCCGCTGTATCCCTACTGGATCAAGGCGCTACTGTCCCTTTCATAGCCAGATACAGAAAAGAAGCTACTGGGGGGCTGGATGATATCCAGTTGAGGGAGTTGGAGGTGAGACTTCTTTACTTGAGGGAACTAGGTGAGCGCAAGGAAACTATCTTAAAAAGTATTGAGTCCCAGGGTAAATTAACCCAGGAGTTGGCGATTCAGATTCAAAATGCATCTACCAAAGTTATTCTTGAGGATCTTTACTTGCCCTTTAAACCCAAGAGAAGGACAAAAGGACAAATTGCCAAAGAGGCCGGCTTAGAGCCGCTAGCTGATTTGATTTTTAGTGCCCCTGAGCTAGATCCACTCGAGCAATCCGTGCCTTTTATAAGACTAGAGGGTGATTCGCTGGCGGTCGAGGGGGGGGACTTTACCACTGCGCAAAAAGTGTTAGACGGTGTAAGAGATATTTTGTCTGAGCGTTTCTCCGAAGACCCCCAACTTGTTCAATCTCTGAGAGAGTGGTTATGGACAAATGCAGTGCTCAAAAGCAGCCAAGTTAAGCCTAAAGAACCTATTGCGGATGCGTTCAAGTTTCAAGACTATTTTGATTATTCTGAGCCCATCATCAAAATACCCTCTCACCGTGTTTTAGCCGCCCTAAGGGGGCGTACCCTTGGTATATTGTCATTACAAATAGAAATTCCAGAGTTACCCCAAGTAGACTCTGAATCCACTAAAGCCACTATCCCGCGAACTGAGCTGTTGGCCCAATCAAGAATTGGCGAACAAATCAAATGGACTCACCAAGGCAGGAGAGGGGACGACTTTATTAAAAAATGCGTAAGCTGGGCTTGGCGTGTAAAACTCAGTCTATCCATAGAGCGGGACTTATTGACTCGACTGCGTGAGAGCGCAGAGCAAGTCGCCATAAAGGTTTTTGCTGACAACTTAAGGGACTTACTTCTCGCTGCGCCCGCGGGAAGACGTGTGGTCATGGGACTTGATCCCGGAATTCGCACTGGCGTTAAGGTGGCCGTAGTCGATGAGACGGGCAAACTCTTAGACACTTCAACTGTCTACCCTCATGAGCCAAGACGCGATTGGACTGGCTCGCTTGAGACCTTATTTAAACTTTGCCTCACCCACAAGGTCAACCTAATTGCAATAGGCAACGGAACAGCAAGCCGTGAAACGGATCAGTTGGCTGCTGATTTGATTGAGCTTTTGTCTCAACATTACAAAAAAGGGGGGGGAACGTTTAATTTGCAAAAGGTTGTCGTCAGCGAAGCGGGGGCTTCAGTTTACAGCGCTAGTGAATATGCTTCCAAAGAAATGCCTGATGTTGATGTCTCTTTGAGAGGGGCTGCTAGTATTGCAAGAAGATTACAAGACCCATTGGCTGAGTTAGTCAAGATCACACCCAAATCAATTGGAGTCGGTCAATACCAACATGATGTCAATCCTGGGCAGTTGGACAAATCTTTGGAAGCGGTTGTTGAGGATTGTGTTAATGCGGTAGGGGTCGATTTAAACACGGCAAGCCCCGCACTTTTAGCCCGAGTCTCGGGTCTGTCTGCAACCACAGCACAGTCAATTGTGCGTTGGCGAGAAAAAAACGGGGCTTTTAAAAACCGCAAACAACCCCTAGAAGTGGCAGGATTAGGATCCAAGACTTTTGAGCAAAGTGCTGGATTTCTTAGAATCCGAGACGGCGACAACCCACTAGATGTGACCGGGGTGCACCCTGAGAGTTACTTTATAGTGGAGGAGATTATCTTAAAAGCGAGTTGTCCTGTAAGCGAGTT
>Ga0164297_10005642_pt1 | contig 10646 bp, 7 predicted proteins | sample GEODES058metaG_FD_113539 | JGI IMG/M metagenome (GOLD analysis project Ga0164297, IMG submission 113539) | Dystrophic lake water microbial communities from Trout Bog Lake, Wisconsin, USA - GEODES058 metaG | ecosystem: Environmental > Aquatic > Freshwater > Lake | place: USA: Trout Bog Lake...
AACATGGCGGAGTCCACCGTTGCCCAGACTCCCAAAGAGACTATGACGATTGTATGCGCCCTTGCTCATGCCGTCATTGTCGAAGGCCAAGCTGAATGCGTACAGAACCCATTGCACAGTGACTAGAGCTGCGATCATGAGCACAGAGCTCAGCACACTGATGACGTTCTTGGTGCGAACTAGACCGCCGTAGAACAGCGACAGACCTGTGCGACGACGTGTCAGCCACAATAGGGGTTCACACATTCCCACGCGCACCAGGCAGGCTCATGAACAGGACCACTACGCCCGGAATGAAAAAGCACCAGATGCACAACATAACAAATGTCAGTGTGGATGCAAACGTGCTAGCGCCAGCTTTGAGTGCGAAACGAGCACCACAGGTGACATACAAGCGGTTGCTGTCATCATCCAAGCTGCATCGCCGGAGTTCAGCTGTGGCGGTGCTGCTGCTGATGTCGCTTCCGCCATGTTGATCTAGAGGGGAGAGCTGACGAAACGGGACCTGAGAGGAGACTCGCTCAGCTGCTTTTGCGTTAGCCTGGTGATGTCATTCACAGCAGGCCCATGTCCTTCTTCAGCTGTGCCAGTATGTCATCCACCGACTGCTCTGGCTTCTTAGGAGGAGGTGGTGGTGGCGTCGCTTTCGGCGGCGGACTCCGTGTAGAAGATGATGAGGCTGCATTGGACGATGCCGTATTACTGCGCCTCGCATCAGAGCTAGAAGAGCTGTTGCTGTTTCCCGTCGCGCTCCGAGAGGTAGGGCGTGATGAGAAGCCATCATCATCCTCATTGGAGCGAGGAGGAGTTGAGATGCCAGATTCTAAAAACTCTACCAGCTCCTCACCGATCGACAAGCCGATGGCAGCGAGCTCTTCAAGCAAGCTCTTCTCCGTCGTGCTGTTGCTTCTGCTGCTGCTCCGGCTGGATGCGCGCTTCTGTGGGATAGAACGATTGAGTCAGCAACTCTACACACTTACTCAAATGCTGCGCCCCCACGCGCCTCAAGATCAGACAGCTCCTTATCCAGATCCCTAAAGAAATCGCCGAAGCCGTAGAACTCCTCGCGCTTGCCAGTGCCGCCGAAATCAAAGTCGCTTGAGGACCGTTGCGATGACTGAGAGGAGCTCCTCTGACTTGAACGTCCCCAGCTCGACGACCCTGAAACACAGCACACATTACAGCACGTCAGTACCCAAGCTTTGTACTCGCAGCACGTATACATGTCGAGGCACGGACGCACCTCTTTGCTGTGACTTGCGGTCATACTCGACGCGTTGCTCCGGGTCAGACAGCGTCGTGTACGCGGCTTTTATGCGCCTGAACCGGTCTGCTGCGTCCGGCTGGAGTGTAGCAACACACGTCGTGTCAGCGTGGGCGCAAGAGGAAGGCGAAGAATTGATGACGCACTGCCGCGTTCACGTCCGGGTGGTACTTCAGCGCTTGTTTCCTGAACGCCGCTTTCAAGGCTTTAGCTGTTTGAGTGTGAACAAGGATGGATGCGTGAGAGTCAGACGCCGGGGGCTGAGCGCGTGTGCCACAAGCAAAGGCCTTTCTGCCTAACAAGAACTGCAGGTGTGCGTGCCGTCTACATTTCGCTCCACGCCAAGGACAGCGTACAGGTCATCGCTGCTCTGTGCTGATGCCACAGTGACACTCCCGCGCGCCGCCCTTGTGCGTGAGGACGGCGGAAACGCCCTGCACATGGTTTGCCTGTTTGGGGATGACAGCGTTGCCACTTGTGCACGCATTGCATCCGCCTGCCCAGCACAGCGGCGCCATAGCATAATGCTCTTCGCGAGGCGACGCAATTGCTCCGCGCCGCGCTGACGTCAGTCATGTAATCGATGGGTCCCTCCGCAGGGGCAGAGCAACCGCATCCGCGGTGGCTCACTCCCGAATTCGCGTGGCATTACGCGGTGCGTCACTCGTCACAGCAGCCTGTGAGCGCCGATGCTCTCCACCTGGCCCGTATCCAGCGCTGAAAGCGCATTTCTCATGCCCAGGTTATCGCCCGTGCGCTGGTGTTCCTCTACACCACTGGGCGTGACGTGACACAGCAGTGGTCGCCTGCGGCGGGCAAGCCGTCCTTGTTGCGAGGCGTGCAGCACGGTTTGAGGCCAGGGACTTACGTCGACTTGTCAGACCCCCAGTGGCGGACGTTCAGACACGCGCTCCCGCTGCTCTGTGTCGCTGCAGTCGTGTCTGCCGCCCTAGCGCGACTGGTGAGTCACCTGTTTGCGATATATATGTCCTCCTCTGCAACTCTCACCTTTTTGACTCAACATGTCGCCAAAAACAGCTTGCACGTGTGCGTCCGAGTGCTGTCCCGACGTTTGACGTCATCGTCGGCATCGGTTTCACAGGCACGCACGTGGAAGTGGTGGTCGAGCAGGTCTTCAGCCTGTTTCTCTTGCAAGGTAAACTGACACGTTTGCTCTGTTGCTCTCTTCGCAGCGCATTTGTATGGCGGGAAAGCGGTGCTCACATTCGTCATTGCTGCATTGCTGTACATAGTCTCTAAATTTCTGGCTGGCAAGCCAGGAGGGTGCGTGCACATCATGCTGTCTCATCATCCAAAGCACGTCAGATGCTGACTTGCTCGCTCTTGTGTCATTCTTATCATCGCATCTAGAGCCCCGGCGTTGTGGCTGATCAACTGCAGCCTCCTGCTGGGCGTTCAAATATACGGCAAGCGGCCGCTTCATCAGCTCGTCCCCCCTCTGTCGCCCCTGGACGGGTGGAAGGGAGCAGCACGGTACGCACATCGCCTCAACCTCCCCCTCCCTAGATCCAGCCTGATGAATTCTGTGCATCAGGTGGGACACGTCGTACAACATGATGACACTCCGCCTGCTCAGTTTCGGCCTCGATCTCCACTGGTCTCGCATCGCAGCGGCCTCCTCCACCGGTGGGGGTTCCGCCACCACACCCCTGCCAACACCAAACGGCGCATCAACGCGTTCGGACGATGAGCAACGGCAACTCGCCGCAAAAGTGCTGCCTGAGTCGCACTACGCACCCGCTTCTTTTGTGGCTTACATTTTGTTCCCACCGCTGCAGATTGCGGGCCCCATTGTACCGTTCAACGCATTTGTTGTTCAGCATCATGGGAGGCGCAGTCATGCGAGCACTGGACCCCCGCCGGGTATTCCTGGCAAGCTGTATGCTGAATCCCAGTTCCCTGGTGTTGCCCGCTACACTCTTCGTTTCGCCCTTGTCTGGGCCTGTTTGGAATGGCTGACGCACACCATCCACGCCAATGCCATGGCTCTCACATCCACCGCATGGCGCTCTACAGGGGTGCTAGCGCCTGACCAAGTGGCTTGCATTTCCTTCTGGGCGCTTGTGTTCACCTGGCTGAAATTCACATGCCTGTGGCGCTTCTTCCGCCTCTGGTCACTCGCGTGGGGAGTGGTGCCGCCGGAGAACATGCTCCGCTGCGTGTGCAACAATTACGATGCGGAAGGCTTCTGGCGCGGCTGGCACGCCTCTTTCAATCGCTGGCTTGTTCGCTACTTGTACATCCCGCTGGGCGGCTCCACTTCACGACGGTTCGTCAACCTCTGGCTTGTTTTCACATTCGTTGCTTTGTGGCACGACCTCGTGGAGCCACGGCTCCTGGGATGGGCGTGGCTCACGTGCGCATTCCTCCTCCCGGAACTAGGCATCAAGCTGTGGCTTGCGCGCATACCGTGGGTAGCTGCGCGCGCACACACAGCCGCATACAGGCACGCGTGCGCTGCGCTGGCAAGCATCAACATTACTTGTCTCATGGCCGCAAATCTCGTTGGCTTTGTCATCGGCTTGAACGGCGCACGCACGTGGCTGATGTCTATGCTCACGGCGCAGGGCAGCCGCGTGCTGGCTGGATCTCTGGTGACGTTCTTTAGCGCAGCGCACGTCATGTTTGAGATCCGCGCAACAGAGAGACGACGAGCGCTGTCGTAGTCATTTGCACTGTCTCATCAACCGCTGCCATCTCCGGAACCACTGGCACCTCCGCCATTGGTATTCACGCCGTCTGGCGCCTCCTCCAGGCGGCTCTCCCACCGCTCGATGTTGCCTTTGACCGCATTGCGGTCGCGATAAACGCCGCGATACTTACTGTACCGCCGCTCACTTCCCTCAACGGCACTGGCACGCAGAGCCGCCAGGAAGTCTGGCACCGGCATGCGCTCCAGCTCCTCAACGCCCGGATACTCATTCAAGGCGAAGTTGCAGCGCTGCTGTCCTGCAGGCACGCCTAACAGGTTCAGCTGCGCGACATCATGTGCGCGCGCTGCTCGCTCCTCGCTGTCGAAGCTGCCGCAATACACAGACTCGCCGCCGGGCATCAACACGTGCGCATCCCACCGAGTGCTCCAAGGCCCACGGGAGACGCCTTTGAAAAGGCTCGCGCTCTGCGCCAGACTGGGGGGCGCCGGCGGCATGGGCCATGTCGGCACGCCGCGGGAATCAATCAATGGTGGAGCACCAGGCGGGCGTGCGGATGCCCACACTGGCAGCCGGTCACCGCTATAATAGTGCCGATCGACTGCACCATCCACTGGCACAGATGACGGCATGTCAGCCGTGAATGTGCCGTACTGCCCGACTGCGGATGCATGTGACATCGGCGTGTGCACAGGCAGGCTGTTGCTGCGTCGCATGCCACCGCTGCCGCGTCGCGCTGGTGCCGGCACTGGCGTCTGCTCCATTTCCAGAGCCGCAAGGTCGTCCACACTGCGCCGCTTCAGTGGCCGCACAGCAGGCGCCGTCGGCCCCATCATCTGCATGCTTTCACCAGCCTGGATGCCCGTGACGCCGACAGTGTATGACCGGCGCAAGCGGTGAAGCACACCAACCGCCGGACTCATCGGTGGGTCTTTCGCTGTTTGCGCCGGGTTGCTACGTCGGGGCGGCACGGCTGCCCGCGCCGCCGCAGTTGCTGCTGTGCGAATGCCACCGGTGCGTGCTGCGCCTGCGGGTGCTGGCAGGTCATCCAGACAAGGTGACATCCAATCCGTTGTTCCCAGCAGCTGCTCGATATACTCCGTCAGCTCCTCTTGAGGAGGCGGATCTGTTACTCCATCGCTGCAATACGCAAGCATGGCGTCGCTGTACCAGCATATCTGGCCACCATACACAGTTCGACACGAGGGGTGAGACGCTACAAGGACCTCGGCCGAGCATACGGTGCGGAGATCACCACATCCATCCATATGCTGCGGGCGCGCACCTCCTCGGCTTCAGGATCCAGATGCGCAGCAACCGCGGCGTCGTCCTCCATGGCGCCCGGTCAGAAGATGTGCAGTTGACTGCCGCCTGATGCCGTGCACAAATCAGCGATGCCGCGACTGCACCGCCGCCCGCACACGGGCTGCGCTTTGCAGCTGCCGTGCCTGGGACAGAGTGCGCGGGAGACGCACGCGCGGGGGGCTCAATCAATGGGGAAAGTTCGACGTGTGTTGACTCCTCGGGCCGACACAAACACACATGGGACGATCTTGCACCACTTCACATTCCATGTGTCGAACATATCGTCATGCAATCCTCGGTGTCCGGTACACGGCTACACTGCCATCAGCAGCGCCGACTGCGATGAGCGTCCCATCGGGCGAGAGGCTTGCACACGTGACTGGTGCGGCGCCAGCAGATCTCACCAGCGGCGCCGCGGGCTCCAGGTTGTGCGCCCATCGCAGGCAGATGCCCTCTACTGGCGTTGCTGTCATCAGCATGGCACCATCAGATGTGAAGCCGAGCGCGAGCAGTGGTGCAATGAGGGGGATGTGAACCAGACAAGAGCCTCCCTGCGTGAATACCGCCACACTGGGCGGGCGCCCTTCACTCGGCATCGAGTGCACAGCGACGCTACCATCCACCGGAGAGATGGCCATCCCGAAAATGGGGCCAGGAGCAGGAGGTAGCGTCCGAAGGAGAGTGCCAGAACCTAATGTGAACAGCGCACAACGCCCATCAAATGCGCCGGCTGCCAACACATCCGCCTGCGCACATGCAGCCACGAATGTAACTGCAACGCTATGTGCGCGAATCACCATCGCTGGCCGGTCCGGTTCCGACGCAGCTGTCCCGCCAACGGTGGGCCCGCGGTACATGCACACGCTCCCATCTGACCCGCCGACAATGAGGAAGCCCGCATCGTAGGCAACACAAGTGGCTGTCACGCCACGTGGCGCGAGCTGCGCAGCGCGTGATGCTGGCCGCTGGCGGTTTCGGTTATCTCGACCGAACGAGAGGATGGTACCATCGCTCCAGCCACAAGTGAGAAGGCCTCCCATGTCAGGCGCCGGCGCGACCAGATGAGAAGCCGCCCATCGCGTCGTATCTGCCGATGTGAGTCCGGTCGGGAGCGGCGTGCTCCATCCTGCAGGCAGAACTGGGCCGAGGCTCTCTTTGCGAACATCGCCTGCTGTTCCATCCTGAGGCTCTAATCCCGGCGCAGAGGCTGCTGATTTACTCGCGGCGCCGCTACCTGAGCTCCGTGTCGTTGAAGCTGGCGCTTTGAAGACCAGCAGCCGGCCTTGCGCGTCCACAGAACACAAATGACTGGAGGTCAACGCACCGGTCGTCCCACTGCCTCCGCCGCCGCCGCCAGCAGATGCACCACTGTTCGGAATACCATGGACAAAGGCGAGTGCGACTACAGGGCAGCCGTCGTGTGCGGCTGCAGCGATGGCCAGCAACGCCTCGGACGGGTCGTTGGCGGCGGATTTGGCGACGGTGTACGGCGCATCAGGAGGGGCTGCGCCTCTGGGTGGATGAGCCTCCCTGAATAGCTGCATGGGCGTCTGTCCGAAGTGCGTCAGCTGGTCGGTGTACACCGTGCGTTGGTGCTCATCGGAGAGGGCCGTGAAGTCGACAGCGCCCTCGTAGGAAGTGTAGAAGAACAAGTTTAGCGCATCCACCGCAGCTGGTCCGCGCTGCTTGCATCCGAAGATGAGGTCAATCCAATGGTGGATGTTGGCAGACACGTGGTCGCACTCCAACGCTGCGCGATGCAGTCGAATGAACTCCTCAGGGCGGCCTTTGGCCCAGGGAGGCAGCTGCACGTCGCCCAGCACGGTGCCATCCTGACGGCGGCCCAACGGCAGATTGCCGACATTGCGTAGCACATCAGGACACGTGAACCACTCCGGAACAAGCTCTTTCACGTCGTGACTTGTACTCGTTGCACTCCGCCAAGCTGCGTCGACATTGTGCAGCAGCCGGTCCGCGTAATCGAAGCTTCCGGATTGGAGCTGCACGTGCATGCTTGCATATGGTTCTAAGCGCATGAGGAGGTGAAGCACGCCGCCGGGGGTGCTGTAATGCGTGCCGTGATGGAAGGCCGGCAGGTCGCCGCCTATGGTTTCTCCGCCGCGCAGTGAGGCGTAGAATTCAGTGACTGCCGCACGGCGGGTGGCTGTCTGCGCGCCCATAGGCAGCGTGAAGTCCCGGAAGCTGGCGGGATTGCTCAAATCAAGCTCAGGAGAGGTGTAGTCCGCAAGTACCCAGGGGAACACTGGATACTGGCTCATGTCGTTGAAGCTGCGCCCAGCGGCATGATTCAAATGCATCAGGTACTCAAACGTGCTCATCTCGCGCCGCTGCCACGCGCGAGTCCAACCCGCGCGCTCCACCAGCCGGGCTGGAGGCAGGAGGGTGCGGGCGTGAGGAAGGGCGCCACACAGAGGGCGCTGTAACATGATGGCGTGGTGTAGCGCCGACGCGCGCTCTCGTGCTGCTGCAGCTGAGTCGTTGGTGGCGCCAGCTGCAGGAGTGGCTGGTGTGGATGAGGATGGTGACGGTGGCGCAGGCAGATTGAATAGGAAGGTTCTGCCGTCATTCAGGAACACCTCCAACGCGCATCGCCGCATGTGACGCCGACGCAGCTGCATGCCAGATAGAAGTGCGAGCGGTAGCACACAGCCGTTGCCTTCGCCGTTAGCGCCGATGAAGACGACATGACCAGACGCCACCAGGATGGTGCCAGGCCGCACATTGTCGGCGCGAACCCACTCCGCGATGGCGCTGTAGGACACCACGCATTTGGGTAAGCCGCGCGGATGGAGGACCCATGGCGGGAGAGGCGGCTGCGTGCATGCGGCGGGCACAGCTGCAGTCTGGACCAGGCTTAAGTGCTCAGCCACCAGCTCTTGCGCCAACGCGACGGTGCTGGATGCGCCTTTCGCTTTATCCATCGCTTCATTCACCATGCGCCGCGACGCCTGTGCGGCCACATTAGCGACATTCACAGCAGCTGCAGTGGCTGCCGCACCAGCGCGGGCGCGCAGACGGGCCAGCAGCGCGGCTGGATTGCCGTTCAAGCTGAATGCAGAAAAGTCAAGGTCGCCATCATCACCGTTCATTTGCTGCTGCTGCGGCAATGCCGGCGTCGCGGACGCCTGCGGGAGCTGCTCAGCCTCCGCACTGGTGCTTCCTCCCGGCGTTGCCATCGTCGTGCCGCCTGCAGTTGCTGCCTCGGATGCGGCACTAACCTGAGGAGTCATCTCGGGTGTCGCTGGTGGTGTATCAGCACCATGGTCATCCACATCGTTGTCGCCCTCGTCGTCAGTATGCTCATGGTCCCCCTCAGGCTCCGGCGTCTCCTCCGATATACTGCCCAGCAACTGAGGGACTGGCGTTGCGGGCTCATATAGCGCGGCATCGTCTTCCTCATCCAGACGATGTTGAGCGCCTTCTGCACTGCGAGATGCTGGCAGGACCACCAGCACGGAAGCCGCATCCCGAGGCGACGCACCATCTCTGCCAACAGACAGAACCGACTCTGGTGTATCACCCACTTGCATGCCGTCCTTGGAGTCACCAACACGATTGTTGTCGTTGTCGTGGACTCGGGCTGCACTGGTCCAGCATGCGTCCCGCTCGAGTGGCAGCAGCCGTCTGCGCGCGCCGTCACGTGCAGTGTCATCTTCGAGTCGCCAGAAGAGGCGTCCACCGGGGAAATGCGCGGGGTTGCTGCAGGAGTCTGCGCAGATAGATGTCCAGGGGCCGCCGACAGTGACTAGTCGGCGGAGCACCTTGTACGCGTGTCCACGCCCGCTGCGTCCGGCGCACCATGCTTGTGCAGCTGACGCACACATGCGCGCATCCGCGAACGCCGGCACAGGCGCGAGCAGTGTCGATAGCCAAGTGTTCAGATCAACTTTGCTTTGAGTCCAGCCTGCAACGACACCATCGGCAGCAGACGCCGCATTCGCGTCTGCGTTGAACACAGCTGCACGGAGATCCATGGCGATGGACGCAACCGCAGGAGATGGATGAGCTTTCAAGCATCGGGCGAGGACTGCGGCGACAATGCCGCCTCCGGCTACAAGCAGCTGCAAGCACGATGAGGCTTTGGACACGTCCACGTTATCAGGCGAGCTCGCTAGTGGCGGCATGGCGGGCCTGTTGTTTCCGCTGTTGGCTGCCGGCGGCCCCAGCTCCCGGACAACACTGGCGATGAGAAGTTGTGCGCAGGCCAACAGGATGTCTGTGTGCACCGCGGACTCGCCGGCAGACGTGGCAGCTGCGTGCACAAATCGAAGGAGCTGGCGGCACACGACAGCCCGCACGCCTGGCCGGTTGCTGTTCTCTGCTACGCCCTGCACAATGCGAAGCAGAGCCAACCTCTCATCTGAGGGGTTGCAGTCTCCTGCGGTGCTGCTGGCGACATCGTCATCAGAGCGTAGGAAATGGCACAGGAATTCGCCTCCAAATGCGGAAGCCATGGAATCAGACGCCGTATCGAGATAACTCTTCAAGGCCCCGTAATGAGCACGTCTGCCGTCCAGTCCAGCTGCGCGCCACAGCGGGATGTCTAGCAACAACAGCGCCGCGGGTTCCCACTCCGGAGCGCCGTCACGCGCGACGCACACCTTGGTGGCGTCAACCACGCGCGTCAGCTCCAGCAAATGCGCAGCAAGCTGGGGCGACAACGTCGCCTTCGGCTCACCGCAACGTAGCACTGTGGCTACACACCGCACCGCGGAAATGACTTCCCCGGGAGCGGCAGCGGGCAAGACATGCGGCATGAGATGGATGACTGCCCAGCTGACGGATGGCGACACGCCTGCACTTGGCGTTGGTGGAAGAGGCAGCAAGCGGCACGCATCACTGGGGCTGAGGGGCGGGAACATGCATGTCGCCACATCTTCACCAGGAGGTGGACTCAATGGCATGTTATGTCGAAGGAGGAGCGGCAACAACGCGGCAGGGCCGCCAGTGGAGGCGAGAGCTGTCGCAAGCGATTGGGTGATCGCCACGCTTGTACCTGGCTGTAGGAGCTGCACTTGCTGCGACGCTCCGGTGCGTGTCGGCACCGTCCACGTGGTGCATGTCGCATCCGTCGCGCTCGGATCAATGGCGGCGAACAATCGATGGTGACCCCTTTCGGTCAACTTCCGGGGCAAGCTGTTCGCGATGCCTCCGGCGCCGCCAGGCTGCTGCTCCCTTGTGCGTCGGTCACTCAGCGTGCTCGACGGCGGTGTCAACAGCTGGCCTCTACAACTGGCAGCGTGTAAAGCCGCCATATCGTCCGTGCTACATGCGTACCCAAACAGGGTACAGGATCCTATCAACCCTGTTAATGGACCGGGCGCTTGTCCCGGAGTCCAGCATCCCAGACACAAACGTTGCGGTGCACCATCGCCCATGGCCGG
>Ga0164297_10005647_pt1 | contig 10635 bp, 9 predicted proteins | sample GEODES058metaG_FD_113539 | JGI IMG/M metagenome (GOLD analysis project Ga0164297, IMG submission 113539) | Dystrophic lake water microbial communities from Trout Bog Lake, Wisconsin, USA - GEODES058 metaG | ecosystem: Environmental > Aquatic > Freshwater > Lake | place: USA: Trout Bog Lake...
ATGAGGAATATTTCGTTTATCTTCATAATCCAACCAAGCCTTTTGATAAGCGGGAGGGTAAAAGTGATGGTGCGTGTCAATGCGGTAATGTTCTTTGTTTGATTTCTCCTTCGTATCAGCCCAAACAGATGCTCCACTTGCCATAAAACTCAGCGCACCAAAAGTTTTCAAAGCTCCTCGCCTGTTCTCACACAAGCATGACAATGGATGGTGATCCTTATTCGCTACATTACGCATGACAAAATCCTTGTTTTTTTGAAAATCTAATCGTAGGTTGAGACCCAGAGTGGGAGCAAGTGGTTTAAAAATGAAAGACCACTTGATGCCGAAAGATTAAGGATAGCTATCTGAACACATTTTCAAGTAGCTCGGCTTTGGGGCATACCCTGAAATACAGGCCACGGAGGCTTTTTGGATCTAAACCTATCCATGCCAATTAGATCTTAAAGTTACGATAAATACACTGAAAAGTAGGTTCGACGTGTCAGAAAAATAGGGTGCGTTTCATATCCTTTTTTAAGCGAGAATAGGGCACTGTTGGGTATTGACTTGGAACTGATCGAATCATGAAAACCGTACGCACAATTTCGGAATTAAGAGGTAGCGTTGACTACAGCAAAGTAGTGGGATTTGTCCCTACTATGGGTAACTTGCACGCCGGGCACTTAGATTTAATCTCAAGGGCTAGACAACAAACGGGGTTTGTGGTTTCCAGTATTTTTGTGAATCGTCTTCAATTCGCACCTCATGAAGATTTTGACTCCTATCCCAGAACATTTACTGAAGATTCTAAAAAACTGGAGGCAGCAGGTTGCGATGTATTATTTGCGCCTCGGGAAGACGACTTGTACCCAGTTCCCCAGGGCTTTCAGGTCAGTCCTCCTGGGGAGTTGGCGGATGTTTTAGAGGGAGAATTTCGACCAGGATTTTTTAAGGGAGTGTGCACTGTCGTGCTAAAACTCTTCAACTGTGTGCACCCCAATAGGGTCTACTTTGGTCGAAAAGATTATCAACAAGCGATGATCATTGAACACATGATCTCTCAAATGGCATTGCCGATTGAGATGGTCAAAGTACCCACACGTCGGGAGGTAGACGGCTTAGCTATGAGCTCTCGAAACGGATACCTAAGTGACCCTGAGAGGGCGGAGGCTGTTCAACTTTATCTGACCCTTTGTCAAATGCGTGAGTCTTTCAAGGAGGGGAAAAGTGCGGCTTTGATTGAGCAAGACGCAATGCAACATTTACAGGCAAGAGGCTGGAAGACCGATTATTTGACGATTCGCAGCGCATTAGATTTAACTGCGGTAGACCAAAGTCCTGGTCATAATGCAACGAACTTGCCTATGAACAACAATACCGGATCGTTTGTTGCGTTGGGAGCAGCCCGAATTGGTAAAACCCGTTTGATCGATAACTTAGAATTCTGACCTGCTGATTACCCCTCCTAAACTGTCCTGGGCGCACCCTGGTGCGCGCACAGCTGCCAACTGCCATTAGGCTGTCTTATCCAGACCCCCATATAAATACTGTGAACAGTTTTTTGTTCTGTACCTAAAACTAACTCGGCATTCATCTTGCCAGTGACGATGAGAGTATCATCTCCAAATAAGGATCCATTGAGGTCAACATAATCTACATTCAAGTAGACCAGGGTTTGGTTGGCTAACTTTTCAAAATAAGACTCAAATGTATCAACGCCTCCTGTGCTGTGGACATAAATAATCTTACGTGAGATTAACGCCCCTAGACCCTGGAAGTCTCTTGCCATCAGTAAATCCTTTCTCCTACGCTCCAGGCCTATCGCAAGCTCAAGGGCATTATTGCCGGCTGTATTTGACATGACTTATTTCCTTATTCGACGAGTGCACATTCATAAAATCTTAACATTGGGGGGTGAAGATGGTTGTTTTTAACAAAATGGTCTCTTTGTTAAAGTCAGCTTAGGTTGGTTACCCATGGCGTGTGGGAGTTAGGGACGGTGGGTACGGTGGGTACGGTGGGTACGGTTGGGGCGGCGCGGCGAAGAATTAGGCTAACTCGATTTTGCGATACCAGTGACGATGTCATCTCTCCCAAAAAGAGATTTTAGGAGGTTTGCCTAGGAGCTGTCAGCTTTTGGTTGTTTCCTGAGCGTAGATAAGCCTCAATTCGTGCGACTAATCACGCATGTCTCAAGTTGCCGTATTTTTTTGATTAATATCAAACCAAGACATTGTGCCTAGGCGTAATATGAACTCACAGTCAATAGTTGGTTAATTATTCCATGAACACTCCCAAAAAAGCCGCTGCGTCAAACGCGGCCAAGTCAAATCGTATTTTGCACTCCTCTAAGTCTGAGTCCCAGTCACTTGCTTTAGCAAAGAATGCAGGTGCGCAGGATGTATCTTTTAAAGCCATTTCCAGGAAACACAAAACAAATTTGGAGCGCCCTGAGGACTTCAAGCCTGAGCCACTGACGAATAGTTTCCAGGATTGGTTGGTGGGATTGCTTGAAGATCCGCGAAATCTTGCCCGCATAAAAGAAAGAATGCAGCAAACACTTCGCGATCTGCCAAGCTTTATTAACCAACTGGAACAAGCTGTTAAGGATGTACCTCTTGGTCCAATCAAACCCGATCAACGCTATCAAGATGATTTATGGAAGGGCTGGCCTTTTAATATTTACAGCCAAAGTTTTTTGCATTTGAAGCAGTGGTGGACAGAGGCCTTCAGTAAGTTTCCTGGTGAGCATAAGCACCAGATAACGATGGTTCATTTTGCGACATTGCAGTTTATTGAGTCTATGTCACCCGCCAACTTTATCTTAACCAATCCTGAATTGATTGCTAGAACTATCAAAGAAGGTGGTGCTAATCTCCTAAGAGGGCAGGGTTACTGGATGGAGGATACCTTTAGGTCTCTTTTTAAACTACCCGCCAAGGGTTTCGAGAAATTTGTGGTGGGTAGGGATGTTGCAATCACACCCGGTAAAGTGATTTTCAAAGATGATTTGATGGAGTTGATTCAATATACGCCGTCTACAAAGTCCGTCAAAGCACAGCCTATCTTGATAGTTCCTGCTTGGATTATGAAATACTACATATTAGATCTGAGCCCGGATAACTCGATGATCAAGCATTTAGTAGACCAGGGACATACAGTCTTTGCGATTTCTTGGAAGAATCCAACATCCGAGGATCGGTATATGGGGCTCGATGATTATTTAAATCTGGGGGTCTTAGGTGCTCTGGACCAGATTAATCAAGTTTGCCCCGGTCAAAAGGTCAATGCAGTCGGCTACTGTTTAGGTGGAACGCTCCTCTCGATAGCTGCAGCCAAACTGGGTAGAGATAAAGACGATAGGCTGGCCAGTATTACTTTATTAGCCGCGCAAACCGATTTTTCTGAGCCCGGCAATATAGGGATGTTTATTGACCAAGCAAAAGTTGGATTTATTGAAAGCCTTATGAGGCCCAGTGGCTATTTGGATAGTGTCCAAATGTCAAGTGCATTTCAAATGATTGGCTCAGCCGATCGTAAGTGGGCTCAGTTAACCAAAGAATACATCTTAGGAGAGCGCTCGCCGCCAAACGACCTCATGGCTTGGAACGCCGACGGGACAAGGCTCTCCATACGAATGCACTCCCAGTATCTAAGGCATATGTATTTGAACAACGATTTGGCCAAAGGAAGGTATAGGGTCGCAGACAAGCCTATTCATTTAGAGGATATAACTTGTCCTGTATTTGCGGTTGGGACTGCTCAAGATTTTGTAGCGCCTTGGCGCTCAGTTTATAAAATTCATCACCACGTTAAAACACCGATCGAGTTTGTTCTGACCTCAGGCGGGCATAACGCAGGTATTGTCAGCCCCCCTGGGCTAAAGCACAGAAGTTATAAGTTCCTCACGCGTGCCGCAAACGGTAAATACATTCCACCTGATGATTGGGTAAGCATTGCCAATCCTGCAGAGGGTTCCTGGTGGGAGCACTGGACCCAGTGGTTGGATCAGCACTCCACGAGCTCAATCAAACCACCCAGCTTCCCCAGCCCTTCGAGCACCGCGGGTAAGTTGGTGGATGCCCCTGGTGAGTATGTTTTTCAGTGATTTTCAAGTAGGTGCGTTGGAGAGATTTAAAGCTCACTAGGCTTTCAATACGTCTGTATAGAAGTGGATGGCCTGGGCGCGTTAATTTGATAAACCGGATAGATTCGGAACATACAAATTTAGCAAACTGAGGCACATCTTTTGAACGTCTGTTCAACACGACTTTGATCAACTGATGCCTAAATATGCTTTTTGGATGGAGGCACTGTTGAGCATATCTTGGGCTAGTCCTTCTTGGGCAATTCGGCCCTCCTCTAGAACGTAAGCACGATTTGCGATATCTAGAGCAAGACTAACATTTTGCTCTACCAAAAGAACAGATATTCCGCTTGCATTGATTTGTTTGATTGCTTTAAACATATCCAAAACGATCGAAGGTGCAAGACCTAGAGAGGGTTCATCTAGTAATAATATCTTAGGTCGTGCCATCAGCGCTCGAGAGATAGCAACCATTTGTTGTTGCCCCCCAGAGAGCGAGCCCGCTGCTGCGTGGAGCTTAGGCTTCATGGCTGGAAATAGCTCCAACACATGCTCTAGGGACTGACTGCGTAGTGCTTTTGCTTCTTTTACGTAGCTGCCGAGTTCTAAGTTTTCAAGAACTGTCATATTTGCAAAAAGTCGTCTGCTCTCAGGTACGAGGGCTACCCCGTAGGAGCAAAAAAGGTGGGGTTCAGTTCGGCTTAGATCTTGTCCATTAAAAAGAATTTGACCTTTGCTCACTTTGTTCAAGCCCGCAACAGCGTTGATAAGTGTAGTTTTCCCTGCGGCGTTAGGACCGATCACACAAACGAGCTCTCCCGTGTTGACATACAGATCGATATCCCAAAGCGCAACTGCGGGGCCGTAGCAGACTTGTATAGATTTAATTTCAAGCATTGTCTAATTTCTTGCCCAAATAAGCGGTGATAACTTGCGGATTTCGCATCACCTCTTGCGGGTCCCCTTGTGCGAGGAGTTGTCCGTAATTGATGACTGCAATTCGGTCTGCAAGTGCCATGACAGCACTCATCACATGTTCAACAAAAAGAATGGTTGTACCTTGTGCTTTGATACTAAGTATTAAATCAATTGCACTTTGAATCTCGCTAGGCGTGAGTCCAGATAAGACCTCATCGAGCATCAGCAGTTTTGGTTTTGCGGCTAAAGCTCTCGCAAATTCTAGAAATTTACGCTGGTGCAAGTTCAAGTCCTGAGGTAGGGCGTCAATCTTCGAGCCGAGTCCTACTTTCTCAAGTGCTTCAACCGCGAAAGGTGTTGCTTGAGTGAGGCTGATGCCCCTGGCGTAGGAGGCGACAAGTCGGGTGTTTTCAAAAACAGTTAAATTTGTAAAGGGTCTTGGAATTTGATATGTTCTTGCAACACCTTGCTGCGCAATTTGGTGCGCTTTCAACTCAGAAATCTCCACTCCACTTAAGCTTAAGTGACCACCCGTGGCTTTGTAATGACCGCTTACCACGTTGATAAAGGTTGATTTTCCTGAACCATTGGGCCCCAGGAGTCCCAAAATCTCACCACTGTAAATTTCAAGATTCAGATTTTGGAGAACCTTTAAGCCACTAAAGCTCATGCATAGGTCTTTTGCGCTTAAGAGTACTTCTGAGCTGTGTTGTCTCTTACCAGCAGACTCACCCATGTGAGCGTGGTGATGAGCATGTTGGTGGTCTACATGAAAGTGAGTAGGTGTATCTTGATGAGCCGAGTTTGAGCGCACGCCGTAGGAGTCTGCAATTTGTTTTGCAGCTTTTCTACTATTTGCTTTGGCTCGGTTTCCAAGAAAGCCATCTGGTTTGAAAAGTATCACCAAAATCAAAATGACTCCAAGCGCCATTTTGCCCATCAACGCGTTGTCTCCGATCGTAAATAGGTACTGCAGTGATGTAATGACTACAGCGCCCAGAGCTGGTCCCGCCCAGTGCCTTGCTCCTCCCAAAATACTCATGAGAACAACAAACAGAGGCACGTTGATTGAGAAGACCTCGTTTGCGGTAACGTAGGACACGAATACAGCGTGTATGCCGCCTGCGATACCTGCCATGCTGGAGGATATGAAGAGTGCAGCTAGTTTGGTTTTAAAGGTCGGAACCCCCATCACCTCAGCAGCGTCTTCATCATCATGAATCGCAAAAAGGGCAACACCTAACTTGGACGTGCTTATGTATCTGGACACAAGTAGGGCCACCACAAATAGAATTAATATTAATAGATAAAAGGTGGCTGGAGTGGAGGGGCCAAGCTTAGGCACTTGAACAGAGTTGAGATAAACGCCGGGTCCTCCGTCAATGGGCGTATTCAGCACAACCGTTGCAATGATGAAGGTTACGGCCAAGGTAAGCAGCGCAAAAAGCTCACCCCTCACTCGCTTGACCCTAAAGACGAGTGCACCCAAGGCTACCCCGGCCCCGCCTGCGAGGGCCCCGGCCAAGCAAACCATGGGTAGAAACGACATCTCCAGTTGCCCGCACATATATGCAACGGTGTAGATGCCAATACCAAAGAATGCGCCGTGTCCAAAGGAGAAATAACCCGAATATCCCGAAAAAACATTCCAAGAAAGGGTAAGGACTGACCAGTAAAGAATGAGGTAAAAGAATGACAACCAAAAGGCTGACAAACCCAACCAAGGAACCCAGGCCAAGAGGAGTCCTATTACTAAGATATTGAATAGGGGTCGATTTGTGTGCATAGGGAAGAACTTCATTAGATTTTGTCCGGTCTAAGGAGCAACAACCCAATGAGCAGCGTAAAGGATACGATTGGTGCCCAAGAAGGAGCTATAAAAACCATCGTGATGGATTCTGATACCCCGATTAACATACCGGCCAAAAGGGGGCCAAATGCGGAGCCCAGACCTCCAAGCATCACAACAGCAAAGACTACACCAATCCAAGTGTAGAGCTGGGAGGGGTTGAGGGTGAAAATTAAGGATACGCAAATTCCTGCGATTGCAGCCAGTGCTGTGCACGTTCCGGCCAAGCACATGGTGATGAATTTTTGGTTGATCCCAAAAGCGGTTGACATCTGGGGATCTTGCGCGATAGCCCTGACGGCCTTGCCCATATCCGTTCGTTTCATGACCCAATAAACCGCGCTTGCACAAAGTACGGACAAAGCAAAACTGAGGGATTCGGCGTAGGGGAGATAGATCCCGCTGAGCTCCAGTTTGAGGTTTGATTGAGCGTATTCAAGTTTGCGAAAATCAGCAGTCCATATCCACTGAATAAGAGCGTCCACAATCACCGTTAATCCAAAGGTGAGTAGCAAGGAGTTGAAGGGCGTCATCTTAAAGCGCCTGATCAGGGCGTGTAATCCTGCCCCAATGGCAAAGAAGGCCGGTGGAAGTATGCAAAGGGCCCACAACGGATTGATCGCAAAGGTGGTGCTGAATTGATAACTCAGATAGGCCGATAAGAACAAAAATCCAAAATGCGCTAAGTTAATTTGTCCTAATAGACCCCAGGACAGGCCCAAGCCTAGCCCAATGAGACCGTAGAGTCCTCCCAGTAAAAGGCCTGAGACGGCAGACTGAATGATGAGGTGCAAACTTGGCACTGTGTGTATTTAATTAAATGGTTGATCTGAACATCACAAAGGCTCTAGTGTTGCGCTAGAGCCTTCGTGGATGAGTGGTGGCGTTAATTCAAAATAAAATTTTAAATTGTTTGAATCGTTGCACCAGGGGCGGCGAAGGCCTTGGGGTAAACCATTTTCCATTCACCTTTTTGGAGTTGTTTAATGTGCATTAAATCATCTCCGTAATTAGATGGACCATCAAAGCGAAGTTTGCCAACGATGGTGTCTACTTTATTAGCCTTGATCCATTTTGCCAGTACTTCATCATCTAAGCTCTTGGTTGCAACAACTGCTGCTTCGATTAATTGCCAAGCGCCGTAGGAGCAAGCTGCTTGAACCTCGACTTCTTGGTAGGGCAGGCTTGCAGCTTTGGCTTTTTCGTGAAATGCTTTGATGAAAAATTCTGCTCCCTTGTTTTTTGTAAAAGGGGCGTGCTCCTCAAACAAGGAGATAGCGAGTGCGCCCTGCGTTTCCTGGGCTTGTGCCATGAGACCTGGGGAGGGGAAGGTATGTATGTGAAGCGGGGGGGTGTAATCTATTTTCTTGCATGCTTCTAAGAGTTGATTACCCTCTGCGCCAATATCTCCTACCCATACGAGGTCAGGTGCCGCGTCTTTTAACCGAGCTGCGATAGGGCCAAAATCACGGTTGCCAAAATCCCACTCGAGGTATAGGACCTCTTTGAGGCCTTTTTCTTTTGCAACATCTCTAGCTCCGGTGGATAAGAAGTAAACCGAAGCAAATTTGGTGGTTACGATAGCAACAGTTTTTGGCGGCTTAGCCAAGGTCGCGACCGCATCAAAAGCAGTTGTTGGAACTGTTTTTTCAGGATTGGGACCTAGCGCCCAAATTGGAAATTGTTTGTCATATTTTGCTTTGGCGGGTATGCCAAATGTATGGTGAACAAGAACTTTGTTGTAGCGCTCGGCTACTCCCATTGCTGACAAAATACCCTGTGTAGCATAAGGGCCAATGATTAGATCAACTTTGTCATTGGTAATGAGTTGTTCGTAGAGGGTGCGAGTGACGTCTGGCTTTGATTGATCGTCCTTTAGAACGTACTCCACCTTGCGTCCTAGGAGGCCACCTCTTTTGTTTAAATCGTCGATTGCAATATCGGAGACTAATTTGTGCACTAGTCCGGTTGCCGAAAGGGGACCAGTGAGTGCAAGGGTGCCACCAATTCGAATGGGGCCAGTTTGAGAAAACGCTGAGGAAGAGAGTCCCAACCCGGCGTAACCAAGGGCCCCGGCGATGGTTTTAATGATCGATCTTCTTTTTAGTTCGGTTCTTTGTTGCATTCACCAATCTCCTTTAATCAACTTGCACAAATTTTGAACGCAGCTTGAACAAATGTCTTGAAAATAGGCTAAGCTACGAATAGACAAATATCATAGCCTTTTCTGCATGGAGTTATATTGGTGGATTCACTCGGAGAAATCCTGTTTTTTTGTGAATTCCATTAAAATTCTTGTGCTAAGAACGCTCCTTCATTGTTGGATTTCTTAGGCCTTGTTGCCCGAACTAAATCCCTTGTTGCCAAGCCTTGGATAGATGAAACATAACCCAATACCCTCTCCTTATGCCATTTGTTAGGATCTTTCCACTACGTATTTCGGGTCAGTACCAAGATTCAAAAACCTACAAGGCCCGCCTTTTTTACGATATGGAGTCTGAGGGTGAGCTTATAAAAGGACGCGATTGTGAAGTCTTCTTTAAGAAGGGGGCACGCCCCGTTCACCCCTGGACCCTAAAGGTGGGCAAACACAGTGGGGACTTGAGTGACTATAAGACTTTTATGGATTCGCTGTGTTTTTATATTTTTCACGAGCTCCGTTACTATTTGGAGTCGGGGGAGGAGGAGATGCAGTCGTTTTATATTGCTATTGACTTTAAAGACGTTCACTTCTCGCTATTTAATGATGCTCAATCCCTAGAGGATTGAGCGCTATGGGCTTGTTCGACAGTTGTTAAACCTGAGGGCGATTCATTTTGAAAAGATTTTCAGGAGTAATCTCAAAATAATCAGCGGGCCCACCACCGCGTAAGATGTGGTGCGCGTTAGCCGTGTCATAAACGCCGTCTACCAGTAGGTCTTTGTTAATGTATACGCCCACAACCTCACCAAACACAACCCAGGTATTGACTTTCGAGCCTTGTGCATTTTCGAGCTGAAAGACTTGAGTAGCTTTGCATTCAAAGGAGACTTTACTCTCCAACACTCGGGGTACAGAGACTACTTGCGAAGCAGTAGGGGTAAGACCTGCAAGAGCAAACTCATCCACCTCGGGGCCTACTGCAGCACAGGTTTGATTCATTTGTTCAGCCAGATCTTTGGTCACTAGATTCCAACAAAACTCCCCCGTTTCTTGCACGTTTCTGATACTGTCTTTCAATCCAATGCTTGAAAAAGCGATGATAGGTGGAATGTAATTAAATGCATTAAAGAAGCTGTATGGAGCCAAGTTCAGTATCCCCGTACCACTTTGGGTTGAGACCCAGCCAATGGGGCGAGGACCCACGATGGCATTAAAGGGGTCATGGGGAAGGCCATGGCCCTCTGATGGTTTATAAAAATGTATTGGATTACTCAAAGTTGTTCCCAGTTGTGGTGTAGTCGAATGAAGCGCAAATTAGGCATTTAAGGAGCACTATTTTAGAAGCTTGACCGTCTAGGTCTTAAATAGTTTTATTAAAAAGCCCATTTTAATTGAATAATGAGTACTTATGTAGTATTTAGAAAGTCATTAAACAGTCGATACCTTACTTGAGTTGAATTAGAGAGTAAGAGCTTTGATTTGTATATGGATTCAAAATTATGAAATTATTTGAAACAGTCACAAAGGAAAATGTTTATAAAACATTTCAAATCACATTTAATGATTTGAAGGTGCGAGATAAACCTTTTCAAATCCAGGTGGGTGAGAAAATTTGGAATGATCTGAACCAACAAAGAAATCTCTATCACGACAGTC
>Ga0164297_10005648_pt1 | contig 10635 bp, 8 predicted proteins | sample GEODES058metaG_FD_113539 | JGI IMG/M metagenome (GOLD analysis project Ga0164297, IMG submission 113539) | Dystrophic lake water microbial communities from Trout Bog Lake, Wisconsin, USA - GEODES058 metaG | ecosystem: Environmental > Aquatic > Freshwater > Lake | place: USA: Trout Bog Lake...
ATTTCATTACACAGGGCCAATCGATGGTCATGATCTAAATACTTTGGTCAAAACACTCAGTGAATTAAGACAAGGGAGCGGTCCGCAGTTCTTACACGTGGTGACCAAAAAAGGTAAAGGCTACTCAAAAGCTGAGGCTGATCCCATCGCATACCACGGCCCCTCCAAATTTAACCCAAGCCTTGGTCTGCAGCCCAGTCCTCCCTCTAAGCTCACCTATACACAGGTCTTTGGACAATGGCTTTGCGATATGGCTTTGAATGACCCTAAACTCGTAGGAATAACACCGGCCATGCGCGAGGGCTCTGGCATGGTTCAATTTAGCAAATCCTTTCCTGCTCGTTATTTTGATGTTGGTATTGCCGAGCAGCACGCCATTACTTTTGCAGCCGGGTTGGCCTGCGAGGGTCTGAAACCCGTCGTCGCTATTTATTCAACCTTTTTACAGCGGGGTTACGATCAACTTATCCATGATGTAGCTTTGCAAAACCTTTCCATCGTCTTTGCTCTAGACAGAGCAGGTATTGTTGGCCCCGATGGCCCTACCCATGCCGGCGTGTACGATATTGCCTTTACTCGGTGTATACCTAATATGAGCATTATTTGTCCTTCAGATGAGGACCAGTGCAGACGCCTACTCAGCACAGCTTATTTGCACACAGGACCCGTAACTGTTCGATACCCAAGGGGAGCCGGTGCTGGTGCTACTGTAGAAAATACTCTAGAGCCGCTGCCCTGGGGTAAAGCGCATATTAAACGCAATGGGAAAAATATAGCTTTACTGGCCTTTGGTCCCATGCTCTACCCCGCACTTGAGGTTGCAGATTCGATGGACTTTACAGTTGTAGATATGCGATGGGTTAAGCCCCTGGATTTAGAGACTATTGCGCAACTAGCGAGAACTCACCAAAAATTTGTCACACTAGAGGATGGTTGCAAAGCTGGAGGTGCTGGCTCGGCCGTCATGGAGGCTTGTCAAACTATGGGGATAGACATCTCGGTACTTTGCATTGGCTTTGAGGATGAGTTCACTGAACACGGAGATGCCGCAGAACTATTAAGTGATTACGGGCTTGATGCGGCCGGGGTAGCCCTAAAAATTCAAGATCATTGGCCTCAATTCTTTGCAGCGCAAAAAGAAGAACAAGTTGAAAGTAAACAGGTTAGTAATAAAATTTTTCTTGTGGCTTAATTTCACCCAACCTTGCCTATCGTAGCCAAGGTTCTTAACATTTAAAGGTCTAAAAATGCACAGTACTAGATTAATTGGGCAATTGATATTTTTCATTATCGGCACACTCATTTTTCACTTTATTTTTCAAATAAAGCCTGGTTTCTCCCCCGTAGGCGTATGGATAGCTTCTGTATGCTTTGGTCTCATTGCCGCATACGCTCTTAAGGTAGGTACCCAAGGGAAAGAAAGTAATTAATAACGATTTTTTAATTGCGCTAGTTGATCTTTAGTACATCAAAATTTCAATATCCTATGGGTGTACATCGATAGCTTTCGACTCGCCTAGGATCAATAAGTAAATTAAACACTCTCGTCTACGTGTTGAAGTAAAAGTATGGACTCAAATCTAATAAGAAGCTATTTGGTTGGTTTGCAAAAAAACATAATGAACACCATTTCTTCGGTAGACGGAGGCACACCATTTGTATCCGATGCTTGGGAGAAAGCACCAAACGAACCTTTGCAAGGCAACGGAGTTACTCAAATCTTAGAGGATGGTGTGGTCTTTGAGCGAGCAGGATGTGGGTTCTCTCACGTTAAAGGCAAACAACTTCCACCTTCTGCTACGCAGCACCGGCCAGAGCTTAATGGTTCACCCTTTGAAGCGATGGGTGTCTCACTTGTTTTTCATCCGCGAAACCCTTATGTTCCTACCGTTCACATGAACGTTCGGATGATCGCAGCAACACCTTCTAATGGCCAAACTGTGACGTGGTTTGGCGGTGGACTAGACCTGACGCCCTACTACGGATTTAGAGAGGACGCAGTTCATTTTCACAAAACATGCCGCGATGCGCTAATCCCCTACGGGGAAAGCTTGTACCCGCGCTTTAAGAATTGGTGTGATGATTATTTTTGTCTCAAACACCGCGGTGAACAGCGAGGGATAGGGGGTATATTTTTTGATGACTTCTGTGAGCTTGGTCAAGAAAAAAGTTTTGACATGCTAAAAAGTGTAGGTAACTCTTTAATACCCGCCTATATTCCCCTCGTTGAAAAAAGAAAAGATACGCCTTACACAGAGCGACAAAGAGCACACCAGTTATATAGACGGGGCCGATACGTTGAATTTAATTTGGTTTGGGACCGGGGCACACACTTTGGTCTTCAATCGGGGGGGCGTACAGAGTCTATTTTGCTCTCCATGCCTCCATTGGTGAGTTGGTCTTACGATCACAAGACAGAAAAAAACTCCCCGGAAGATGAGTTACTAAGTAAATTTATTGTTATACAAGAATGGCTCTAATTTTCATAGCATAACGATTCATTAAAGAGTCCAATAATTATTGGCTCATTAACACTAAATTTCATCCCATAAGACAAAAACTCAAAGCAGCTGTTATTTTTTCATCAACTCAATCACCTTTTGAACCTCATGCAAGCATCCTTTCCTCACAATAGACCTCGTCGTCTCAGAAGAGACGACTTCACTCGTCGTTTGGTTCGTGAACACTCTTTGAGTGTCAACGATTTGATATACCCAGTCTTTGTGTTAGATGGTGAGAAAAGGCGCGAACCTGTCGGCTCGATGCCTGGCGTTGAACGTCTAAGCTTAGACCTATTGCTAGACTTAGCGGAGCAATGCGCAAAGCTTGAAATTCCTGTTATGGCGCTATTCCCTGTCATAAGTCCCGAATTAAAAACACCTGACGGAAAAGAAGCTACCAACCCAGATGGTTTAATCCCCCATGTAGTGGCAACTCTTAAAAAACACTTCCCACAACTTGGTGTCATGACTGACGTCGCACTCGATCCATACACAAGTCATGGGCAAGACGGCCTACTTGATGACAGCGGTTACATCATAAATGACGACACCCTATCAGTTCTCACAGAGCAAGCGCTCACTCAAGCACGTGCGGGAGTAGACATAGTGGCCCCTAGCGATATGATGGATGGTCGTATTGGCTCCATTCGCCGAGCGCTAGAGGCAAATAATATGATTCATACGCAAATCATGGCTTACAGCGCTAAATATGCAAGTGCATTTTACGGACCTTTTAGAGATGCAGTTGGATCGTCAAAAAATCTGGGTAAAAGCGATAAAAAAACTTATCAAATGGACCCAGGCAATTCGGATGAGGCTCTTAAAGAAGTAGCACTTGATATCAGCGAGGGGGCAGATATGGTAATGGTAAAACCAGGAATGCCCTACCTTGACATTGTGCGTCGCGTTAAAGACACCTTTAGAGTACCTACTTTTGCCTACCAAGTTTCAGGTGAATATGCGATGATCAAAGCAGCATCACAAAACGGCTGGCTCGATCACGACGCAGTTATGATGGAGAGCCTACTTGCATTTAAACGAGCAGGCGCTGATGGCATATTGACTTACTTTGCAATTGAAGCAGCGAAAAAACTAAAACACATCTAAAAAACTAAAACCAATTAGACTAAAAACTTTATGTCTTTAAAGCTTACCATCGCAACAAGAGAGAGCAGACTTGCCTTATGGCAAGCCAATCACGTTAAAGATTTACTGGAATCATTGGGCCACCAGGTTCAGCTTTTGGGTATGACAACGATGGGAGACCAAATTCTGGATCAACCCTTAAGCAAAGTCGGAGGAAAGGGGCTTTTTATCAAAGAACTTGAGACTGCACTAACTAATGGTTCTGCAGACTTGGCCGTACACTCCTTAAAAGATGTGCCCATGGAATTACCACCGGGCTTCTCGCTTGCCTGTATTTTGACTCGCGAAGACCCCAGAGATGCATGGGTATCCAATGAATATGCTAGCTTGGATAACTTACCAAAGGGTGCGCTTGTTGGTACATCAAGCCTTAGACGCACAGTTCTTTTAAATGCGCTAAGGCCTGATTTGAAAATCGAGCCGCTAAGGGGTAACTTAGATACCCGATTGAAGAAATTAGATGCAGGACATTATCAGGGAATAATCCTAGCTGCAGCAGGGTTAAAGCGACTCGGTTTATCAAACAGAATTCGTAGTATCTTTGAACCTCACGTCATGCTACCTGCTGCTGGGCAAGGAGCCATTGGCATTGAGGTCAATTCAGACCGAACAGACCTCTTAGATGCAATGGCTACGCTGAACCACATTGAGACTACCGTAGCAGTTTACGCGGAAAGAGCGGTCAGCAGAACCATGGGGGGGAGTTGCTCAATGCCACTGGCAGCGCACGCAACTCTTAATAATGGTGTACTAGCCATTAACGCAGCATGGGGAGATCATTTAATGAGGGACTCACCTTTGATACACGCAAAGGACTCGTGTCAAATCGAAACAAACGTTAAAAGCTCAGTCGAATTCTCAAATATTTTAGATAAAGCAACAAATTTAGGTAATGAAGTTGCTAGAAAACTAATTAAGCAAGGTGCTCTTCCAGTTTAATTTTTTATTATCTATATGTACAACAATAGAAGTCGATAGATTGGATGTGGTGCGAGTACCCTGTTGTATATCAAATTGCAACTGTCTGAGCTGAGAGACTCTGTACACCTGCGATCGATATAAGATAGCACGAGCAGCTATTTGTGACTAGCAAAAAAAAGAGCAAACCGGGTTGATAACCGGGTTGATAATAGAGACTCTCGAAATTTAGCCTTGACTGGGCCGTATAGAATTAGATTTAATTATGTGGATTGAATTATTTGTTTTTCTTTTGATTTTTGTCTTCGCTGGCCACCAACTCTTAGACTTAAAAAAGGAGAAGGAAAAAAGAATGCGCGATAGGAGGGTATCAAAAACAACCAATGAGTCTGATGATTCAAAAAGACGTAGTTGAATCTATAGATCAAGAAGACTAAGGTAGTCGATGGTTCTCTGTCAAATCTGTTAATGCCTTAACAGCAATTTCAACACCCTTCTCTTCTTTCATAATACTGGCAAGTCTTATTGCATTTTGACGGTACTTAGGATTTTCAAGAATGGTAGTGATTAATTTAATTAACTTATTTTTAGATAAATCTTTTTTAAGAATAAAACCAGGTGAGACACCTAATCGTTTCAACTCACTACCCCAAAACGGTTGATCTGCTATGTGGGCAACAACAATACTTGGACAACCACTGATTAAACTACTTTGACTTGTCCCTGCGCCCCCGTGGTGTATCACCATTGAGCAAAAAGGGAAAACCATATCATGAGGGGTTCTTTGGACAACTAGGATATTTGAGCTGGTATTGAGCGTAACGTTTGAGGCTAATGGAATCTGAAAAATTGCTCGAACTCCTAAGGTATTTACAACATCAAGCCAGATCTCAAAGACTGCGCGCCAAGATCTCTCATCACGGGTGAACATACTACCGAAGGTAAAGTAAATTGGAGGGCGTTCCTTTTGTAAAAAGGACTCTAATTCAGCAGTAATTGCGTTAGCAATAATACCGTTTTCAGTTGTATGGTCTAACCCTGAACCATTTAAAAAACCACATACCTTAAAGTTCTGCGGCCAATTGATTTGAGGTCTACAGATAGCGGCGCTAGCAGCTATTAAATTCAAAGTTTGGTTACTCCAGCACTGTGTTAACACATCTGTCATGACTGTCAAACCGTTTGAGCTTCTTAAACGATTGATTTGACTAAGAAAAATATTATTAATGAGTTTTTGAGCCAACTTCCACCACAAAGGAATTGACCATCGGCCAAAATTGACGGCACCAAACGGAGGCTGATGAGGATTGGGCAATATATTATGAATCGGGTAAAGAGTGGCTACAGGGATACCCGCTAACTCAGCAGCAATTTGAGTTTGGTAGCAAAAGATATGGCGAACCACTAAATCACTCGACTGGCATAGTTCTTTGGCGGCCTTAAACATAACAGACTCTGCTGGAAGAAAAAAGAACTGATTAATAATCTTCAGCTGCGCAGCGGGATCCCTAAAGGCCTTAAATGCTTGCCCCATTTTTTGGATAATATCAATACTAGTAAGCTCTGGATTGGGGGCGTACATGAGCTGAAAGCCGTGGGTAGCGGCTATTGCAGAATAATCTCTTTCTGCAACTTCAGTAATGCAAAGTTTAACTTGATGTCCAGCCTTAACAAGTCCAGCCGCTAAAGCTAAAAAAGGTTGTATGTCCCCCTCGCTACCCCAGGTTTGCAAACCAATTCGCATAGAACTTGCCCAAAGAACTAAGTGTTTATAAAGTAAAGCAATCCCTCATTAGGGATAAATAAGTTATGTTTTAAATAACCCGTAAATTGCAGTGCGTCAAATCCAAAAAAGAATTAACGCGTTCAAATTTGACAACTTTATTTACTGGCCGTGACTTTTTCTTTGCAACTACGCTGCAGTTAGTTTAGGTAGATTTTTGTCTAATAAGTAATCATAAGTTTGACGGTTTTACTTTAAATGACAAACGAAGATTAAATAAAACAAAATGACTGGGTCGTAACTTGTCAGTAAAGTATGGTTGCTCCAAAAACTCTATCTCAAAGTGGCTTACTTTTTATATAGGCATTGAGCAATCGAATATCATTTATCAGTGATTTTGGAGCTCTGTACTGCGCTATTGTGAGAAAGATTAGGTATTATTTTAAAAACAAGAGCAATCGATACAAAACAAAGGATCAAACAAATAATCATTTTGGTCCAGTGGTTTGTTGAAGTTACCATGGATTTATTCTCAGAAAATTTCAGTGACTCCTCTGTCTTTCTGAGTTTAAGTTTATATTTGCCGGCTCGGTAAGCAGCATACATCGCAAAATACGTCAAAAGTAATATACCCAAAAAGTTAAAAATATTCATTTTTTTCCTGAAAAAATCTAATTTGAAAAAGTTTTTGTCTAAATTTGATCAGCTATTTTAGCTCAGCAACGAAATCTTTAGAACGCATCTAAAAGTAAAACCCCAAAAGCGGCCCTTGTTCAAACAGTGGCGCCTTTGGGGCTTTAGCTACAGCCCGTATCGCTTGATAATTAGGTTGAGTTAACCAGGGTGAAGGAGCACCTCGGTGTAGACCCAATTATTCGCAGCTTTATCAGCCCATATGCAATCCACCGTTACAGGCGAACTCTGCGCCTGTTGTGAATCCAGACTCATCGCCTGCCAACCAACCGCAAATAGAGGCAATTTCTAGCGGTGTACCCAGGCGTTTGACGGGAATAGTAGCAACGATCTTTTCCAAAATTTCTGGTTTAATGGCATTGACCATGTCCGTACCAATGTAGCCAGGACTGACGGTGTTTACCGTGACCCCTTTGTTGGCCATCTCCTGTGCAAGCGCCATACTAAACCCGTGCATACCGGCTTTAGCAGCGGAGTAATTGGTTTGACCCGACTGTCCTTTGGCTCCGTTAACGGAACTGATCTGGATAATACGGCCCCACCCCTTCTCAACCATATCACCAACCACTTGTTTGGTCACGTTAAACATGGAATTCAGATTGGTGTCTATCACAGCGTCCCAGTCGTCGCGTGTCATCTTCAAGAACATACGGTCTCTTGTGATACCTGCGTTGTTGACAAGGACATCGATTGGACCGTGATCGGCCTTCGCTTTTGCAAACGCCTCAACAGTAGACTCCCATGAGCTCACATTACCAACCGAGGTGTAAAAGGTATATCCAAGCGCCTTTTGCTCGTCAATCCATTTTGTGAAGTCACGTGTTGGCCCGCAACCGGCAATAACTGTGAAACCCAGCTTATGAAGACGTTGACAAATAGCAGTTCCAATACCGCCCATTCCACCCGTTACGTACGCTACTTTTTTACTCATGGCTGTCTCCTTTTTTATTTAGTATTTTCAACGCTCTACTTTTAACTCACTACACTTCTTTCAACATCAACGCTCTAGTGTTAGGGATACGCCCATGCCACCGCCGATACAAAGCGCTGCCAAGCCTTTCTTAGCATTGGATCTTTGCATCTCGTGGAGCAGGGTTACCAAAATACGGCAACCTGACGCTCCAATCGGGTGACCAATTGCTATTGCGCCGCCATTGACGTTTACCTTTGAGGGATCAATACCGAGTTCTTGGTTGACGGCACAGGCCTGTGCAGCGAAGGCTTCGTTTAGCTCAAATAAATCAACATCACTGGCCTTCCAACCAGCGCGCTCAAGCGCTTTGCGTGAAGCAGAAACTGGGCCCAGACCCATCAACGCTGGGTCAAGGCCCGTGGTTGCAAAAGACGCGATTCTCGCCAAAGGTGTGAGTCCAAGTGCTGCAGCTTTCTTTGCTGACATCACCAGCACCGCTGCGGCTCCGTCGTTAATACCTGATGCGTTACCTGCTGTGACGGTACCTGCTTTGTCAAACGCGGGCTTCAAACCGCCTAAAGCTTCTGCACTGGTTTTTTTATTGATGTATTCGTCCTGATTGAAGACCACTGGGTCACCTTTGCGCTGCGGGATGGATACGGATACTATTTCGTCTTTAAATTTCCCGGCGTCCTGCGCAGCACTCGCCTTTTGTTGACTAGCCAAAGCCAAAGCATCTTGCATATCACGCGTAATTTTGTTTGCCTTAGCGACGTTCTCCGCTGTGATACCCATGTGGTATTGGTTGTATACATCCCAAAGTCCATCAACAATCATAGAGTCAATCATTTTCCAGTCACCCATGCGGTGACCCTCTCTTGAGCCCATCAACAGATGCGGTGAGGCACTCATATTCTCTTGCCCACCGGCAATCACAATGTCACTGTCGCCGTAAGCAATGGCCTGAGCAGCTAGCATTACAGACTTTAAACCTGAGCCGCAAACGGCATTGATGGTGAGTCCAGGAATGGACTGCGCAAGTCCCGCCTTCAAGAGCGATTGGCGTGCAGGGTTTTGACCTGCGCCGGCTGCTAAGACTTGCCCCAAAATGACTTCACCGACCGAATTAGGATCCACCTTAGCACGCGCTAAAACTTCCTTAATCACAATGGATCCAAGCTCTGGAGCCGCTACTTTAGCCAATGAGCCTCCGAACTTACCAACCGCTGTGCGGGCTGCTGAAACGATGACGATATCTTCCATTTTTTTACTCCGTTAATGTGTGAATGTGTTTTGAATGAGCTTGAATGATTTTAAAATTATGCTTTTACTTTGACGTAGCGTCCGGGCGCTGGCTCAATAACTTTGTACTTACCCCGCCCTGGAGCTTTGGGTGCAGGGATCTTTTTGCCCGATTGCTTGGCTAACCACTGCGTCCAATCTGTCCACCAGCTACCGGCGTGTTCGGTGGCACTTTTAATCCACGTATCGACAGAGGCTGGGAATTTATTTTCAGGCCCAATCCAGTGACTGCGCTTGCCAGAGGCGGGAGGGTTGATAACCCCCGCAATATGACCAGACGCACCCATTACAAATCTTTTCTTACCCTTAAAAATTTGTGTAGATGCATAAGACGCATCAATTGGAACAATGTGATCTTCCCTAGAGCCGTAAATGTATACAGGCACCTTGATCATGTTTAAATCTACAGGAACACCGCAAATCTTAGCTTTGCCTGGTTTGATTAGGTTATTCTCAAGGTAAGTGTTACGCAAATACCAAGCGTACATAGGACCTGGCAGATTGGTTGCATCACTGTTCCAGTAGAGAAGATCAAAAGCAGGCGGTGTCTCACCCTTTAAGTAATTGCCAACGACGTAATTCCAGACCAAATCATTAGGCCTTAAAAAACTAAAAGTTGAGGCCATATCCCGACCCGACATCAACCCTCCGTCTTCGAATTGAGCTTCTCGGTATTTAACGAATGCTTCGTCAATAAAGACATCTAAGATCCCGGAGTGCGTGAAGTCCACCAGGGTGGTGAGAAATGTTGCGCTTGCAACGCTGTCGTCCTTTCTTGCAGCAGAAACTGCTAAGGCACTGGTCAGCATAGTGCCTCCAACACAAAACCCAAGCGTATTTATCTGGGGAACATTTGCAATCTCTTTAACAACTTGTATGGCTTTAAGGGCCCCCTTCTCCACATAATCATTCCAGCTTGCTTGGTCTAAATCCTCTTTCGGATTGCTCCAACTGACGATGAAGGTTCTGAACCCCTGATCGACACAGTATTTCACAAAGGAGTTCTTGGGCTGCAGATCTAAGATGTAGTACTTGTTAATGCAAGGAGGTATCAATAAGAAAGGGACTTCGTGGACTTGTGCAGTGGAGGGTTTGTATTCGATGAGTTGAAAAAATTCGTTCTCAAAAACCACAGACCCCTCAGTCGTAGCGACGTTCTCACCCACCGTAAAGAGACTCTCATCGGTCATGGAGACATGCCCCTGGGACATATCGTGCAACAAATTTTGAATACCCTTGGTAAGACTCTCACCTTTGGTTTCAATGATTTTTTGCTGCGCCTCGGCATTGAGTGCTAAGAAATTACTGGGCGCCGTTGCTGCTGATAGTTGCTCGACCGCGTACTTAATTCTGGCCTGCGTTTTAGCATCTGCGTGTAACGCATCTGTCATCGCCATTAATGTTTTGGTATTGAGTAGGTAAAGGGCTGCAGAAAAAGA
>Ga0164297_10005650_pt1 | contig 10634 bp, 7 predicted proteins | sample GEODES058metaG_FD_113539 | JGI IMG/M metagenome (GOLD analysis project Ga0164297, IMG submission 113539) | Dystrophic lake water microbial communities from Trout Bog Lake, Wisconsin, USA - GEODES058 metaG | ecosystem: Environmental > Aquatic > Freshwater > Lake | place: USA: Trout Bog Lake...
GTCCTTCTTGGCATTCACCCAACCAACACCTCCTCTTCCGTAACCCCATATCAATCTATTCCCACTACACGCCGTCTGAAAGCCATCTCTGGTATTTCAGAACGCCTTGACATCCTCAATACGGGACTAATCAATCCGGGTGGTTCAAACAAGATTGATGTCCCATGGCGTGATGGAAGTCTGATTTCTGTATGCTCTTCTAAGATTGGCAAGAATCAGGTGAAGTCTATCGCAGACCTTGAGATTGGTGCAATGCTTACTGAATTTACTGAAAGCGGTGGCTATACGGAATGCGGGAAGCCCGTTCTTCGTGAGTCTATCGTCCCATATGTCCTTGTATATAATAAGTATGAGGTTCTTCGCCTGGCTGAAAAGTCAAAGGCAAGCAACAAGGTCTCAAAAGACAATCTGAATCCTTTGGATATTGACGACTTGAATAGGATGTGTGCCGTCCTGCTTGAGCGTATTGAGCGGTGTGCTTCTAAGGACTTTGAGACCATTCTCAGCCATCTTCTGTCCGATGAGAAGCCCTCCCTAAGGACACGCCTACACCAGAAACTTATCTGCTCAAAGGTGATGCGTCTTATTCGCTCTGAGAAGAAGACAATTCTTATTGGTGCTCTTCCACGCTCAGGAAAGACTTACATGGGTGCATTCATTGCCAAGCACTTCAAGAAGATTCTTATTATCACTACACGCCCTGGTGAAACCCGCGCTCAGTGGAATAAGGTATTCAAGGACCATAGGGAGTTCTCCGCTTACAAGGTGAAGGATCTAAACTCATCATCGTCTGCTGAGATTGCCCTTTCCAACAAGAAGGGTGAGGATATGGTTGCCGTTGCTTCCATCCAGTTCTTCAAGATGGATGAGCGTGATTCTCTCATTGGACTTGAGTGGGACCTTGTGCTTCTGGATGAGATTCATGAGGGTGGAAGTACAGAACTCTCTAACGCTATGCTTGATACTTACATTGGTTCAAAGCCCATTCGGGTTATGATGACTGCTACTTACACCAAGCCAGTAGAGTATTATACTATCCCATCTGAGTGCTGTTGCTTCTGGGATTTGGAGGATGTGCGTCTCATGCGTAGTTGGGGTGAGCCAGGGGTATTTGCTCGTCTCTGCGACAAGTATGGTGCGTCTGATGTGGCTATGGCCCGTGATGACACCTACAAGAGTGGAGAGACTGATGCTTCCATTCGTCTCTGCTATGTTAATGCCCCGCGCCTGGGTATTCTTACGAACATTATGCACCCCACTATCTACGATGAACTTCGTGTGGCTACGGCTTCGCCTGACAATGTGTATGGGTTCTCAATGCGGTCACTCTTGATGCCTACCAAGGATGGGAATGCTTTCCAAAATCAGAAGGCAGTAGATACATTCCTTGCCATCATCTCTGGTTCTGACAAGATGAAGCACTACAAGAAGGGTGATATGTCTATGTTTGCCCGCATCACAAGATACTGGAAGACTATCGGGCATCGTGACGGCGATGAGTTTATGACGCAGATATGGTTCCTTCCCTCTGGCATGGGGCAACTTCTGGAACACGTGAAGCATGCGATGATTGCACGCATCCGTGCGAATCCCATCCTCGCACATTTTGCAACACTCACCCTCGATTCTGGTATGGGCGACATTAGCAAGATGGTTGCGAGTGCAGTGGTCGATGCAAAGGAACAGGGTAAACGAGGACTGATCTTACTCACGGGCAATGTGGGCAGCTTGGGCGTTTCTCTTCCTGAAGTCGATGTCGCATTCATGCTCCATGATATCGAGAGTGCTGATATGAACTACCAGCAGATGATGCGTGTGCTGACGGAAATGATGAATAAGAAGTATGGCATCGTCGTTGATTTCAATGTCTGGCGCGTTCTTACCACACTGAACACCTATGCAACAAGCCGCTGTGGCCAGGCGGACAGATCTTCTGCCGACCGAATTCACTGGTGTGTGAGCAACCTGATTGACGTGGATCCTGACTTGTGGGAGTGCGCAGAGAGCCCTGAGACCTTTCCACAAGAAAGGATTGCGGAGGAACTGACGAAGCAGTGGCGCAGAATGCTTGAGCAGACAGGGACATCCCTCAATACACTTGCACGAAAGCCGATTGATTTGGGCGAAGACCAGAAGGAACTTGACCAGATTGCAAAGTATCTGGAGGAGGGGACTGGTAAGGCTACACTTGAAGTAAATCCTGACCAAGAGAAACTGCCATCTGGTATTGAGCAGAGGGGTTGTGGCGATGATGAGGACGACAACGAAGAGGAAGAGAAAAAGGAAGACGATGACATTGCTAAGAAGGCCAACCTGAACGATGTCCTTGCTCGTCTTATCCCAGAGATTGCCCTGCTTTCTGGCTGTAAGCATGACCTTCTGGAGGCGATGGAGGCTATTAACAGCAATCCCAAGCATCGTGAGGCTCTTAACGAGTTACTTATTCAACTCTATGGTTAATAATAATACAAAAATGTCTTAACAAGACAAAATACAAAACCTTTTTTTTGGACCAGCAAAAAATTGAATGCCCGGCATCGCCTGACCCAAGTCCATCAAAACAATGACTACAATGGCTTCAGCGCGAAATCCCGTTTCTGTACTTCTCAAACTGATGAAGAGGAACTACAAAAAATTGACTGACGCAAGGGAAACCTTTGAGGTTATTAGTAATCGCATGGGAGTGCTTGACAATCCCCAAGAACTTGTAGCATTCCTCGGCCAACATCTGAAGCCCAAGGAGTTAGAGAAGAAGCAGAATGGAGAGGTCTTTACCCCACCTGACCTTATTCAGCAGAAGTTCAATAAACTGACTCTTGCTGACCCGCAGATTTGGTCTGACCCCTCCAAGAAGTTCCTGGATCCTGCAAACGGCATCGGCAACTATCCTGCTCTTGCGTTTCATCGCCTTATGGAGGGTCTCAAAAATGCTATTCCTAACGAGGCTGACAGGAAGAAGCACATCCTTGAGAACATGCTCTATATGTGCGAACTGAACAAGAAGAACATTGAGGTCAGTCGTAAGGTCTTTGACCCTGAGGGTGTGTATGCTCTTAACTTGTATCAGGGGAGTTATTTGGACTTAGACCCTAAGAAGGAGTGGGGTGTGGAGAAGTTTGATGTCGTCTTCGGCAATCCGCCTTATCAGCCTCCTTCTAATGGTAAGAAGGGAGGTAAGTCACTCTGGCCTACCTTCGTAGAGAAAAGCATGAAACAACTGAAGGTGAATGGCTTCTTGGTCTTTGTGCATCCCGCCCTTTGGCGTAAGCCAGAGAATGAACTCCACGACCTCATGTTTGGAAAGCAGTTCCACTATCTTAGCATTCATACAAAGCAGGAGGGCGATAAAGTATTCAATGCTACAACTCGCTTTGACTGGTATATCCTACAGAATACAAACTCATCCGTCCCGACACCAATTCGATTCGATGATAATGTTAGTTCCTCTCTAATGATTACGCAGACACTCCCATTTATTGTGAATCATGGTGGCGATGTTATGGAGAAAATGCGTAAGAAGAACTGCCACGGATATCTGCTGGCTGAAAGAAGTTCTGAGGGGCATTCGGCAAGAGATTATGTGGGGAAGACTAAAACAACCACAAACATATATCCTCTAATTAACGGTAGTTCAAAGATGCGGGGAATCAGACTATGCTGGTCTTCTAAACCACTCAAATATCAGTATTCTAAAAAGGTTATCTTCTCGAATGGAGAAGTAATACAACCATTCTATGATTCTGGTAAGTTTGGAACCACGGAGGGAGGGATATTTATTCCTGTGGATTCTGATACAGACGGTATCAAACTCACACGCTTTCTAAAAAGCAAGTTGGTTTCCTACATTGTTGGGGCAACCAAGTGGAGCAACTTTGAGACAAACAAGCAAATCTTCTGGAGCATTCCGCACCCCAAGGACTTACCTGACAACTTCACAGATGCAGAGGTATATGCCTACTTCGGGCTTACGCCTGAGGAGATTGGTCGTATTGAGGCGAACCAGCGCGGATCCGGTCTTTGTGAATATGTAGCATTGGAGGCTCCTGTGGTGTCTGTACCTCCTCCGCCAGCACCTGCTGTAGAGCCAGTAGCCCAGCCAGTTGCGGTGGCCACAACTACACAACCTGATTACACGAAGATGAAGGTCGCTGACCTCAAGCAACTCTGTAAGGAGAGGAAGATTAAGGGTATTACAGGAAAGAGCAAGGAGGAACTGATTGCGATGCTGACTGCATAAATCTAATCCTTGTATATCTTTGGCTTCTTCTTTAGTGTGGAATTCTTCACATACCTATTTTTTACAGAGTCCTTGTCAAAGGCGTACAGAAAATAGTTGCGATAGTTCTTTTCCTTTATATTTTTTAGAGATTTCTCTATTACCTTATTTATATCAGAGTATAATATAGGCGATTCTTTCTTTATATAGTGCTTTAACTGACTGAAAAAGTTCTCTATAGGATTTGAGCGTGGATAGTATGGTATTGTATATATAAACTGGTTATTTTTCTGTATTTCCTGTTTCACATCTTGTGTCTTATGAAATCCCGCATTATCCATTATAACCACATTATCGCTGTATTTTGGTGTAATATGCTCTGCTATAAATGCCGTAAGTCGTTCAGAATTCACTGCTCCTTCCTCATAGAGTTTCCAGCCGACTATGCCATGAGTGTTTATAGCAATCAATAGGGAGTATTTTTTGAATATCTTATTGTCAGTGGTCTTATAGGCACACCTTTTGCCTAAACTACAGCGTCCGTATGTTCCCTTCAAGGATGCATATATGGCCGTTTCATCTAACGCTATTATTTTATCAATAGGCTGTTTTTGGATCTTGGCAAGGTAATCTGTTATTTCCTTGTTATGGTCTCTTGGTTTGCCCCAGTATGTGGCAGGTTGGTGTATATGCCTCAATCGTTTTCGCATCTTATTTTCATTCCGTAATATTCTTCCCAGATGTTGCCGTGATATAGGAATATGAGGGTATTTCTGTTTTACTTCTTCTAATAGGTCTTTTATGAAAATATCGGGCTTCTCTCTAATGCGTTTTATAGCATATTGAACCAGTTCTTTTTTGACCTTATATGAACCCTGTTCTCTATTTTTGCGTGTAAGACTACCTGTAGCCTTGTATTTATCATACCACAACTTTAGAGTTTTTCTATAACAATGAAATACTCTACAGGTTTCAGTTAGATTATCCGACTGCTCGTAGTGCTTAATAGCACTTAACTTATAATCGGAGGAGTGTTGTTGGCCGACCATTTCTCCTTACTAAAAACGGCAATTTAAAATGAGCACGGGTCTAAGCCTTTTTTCTTATGATAGGGGGATAGAGTATCATGTCAAGAGATTATCCAATCGACAATCCATCTACTGTCGTGCATCTTCAAAACGAATTCGAATCCTACCAGGTAGTACACTGTGATAATGAGCGATATCGAGCACTTTATCTCGGTGGAAAAGAGCACGGGTACATACACGTTTAACTTATTCTTCAGGAGGGCATCGTGATTCTGGCGGCAAATGGAGCGCGGTTCAAGATTCATCGCGGGCATTTCAATAAGGAGCACACCTGGAAGTCCATGAAGGAATCGGGCCTTCGATTTGATTTTCTACCCTCCCAATAGAATGAGCTCCAACAATAACAACGTGATTGGCCAAATCAAAACGGCAAATGCGACAAAGCTAAATCAACTGATGAAATCAAGCAAGGTGACGTCCAACATGATGGCCGCAGCACGCACGCGTCTGGGCGAATTGCAGAAGCAAAAATCATCCATCTTTGGCTCGATGTTTGGCTCCACGGTGGGCGGACGAACCCGCCGCCATCGGTCCCGACGCCATCGAACCCGTCGCCACCCTCGCAAATAAGACGCCACCCCCCTCTGTCCGCTTTTGATGTCATCCCATCTAAACCGGCAAAGAGAACTTCGTGATAGACCATGTCCAAGAAAATGATGGCCGACGGAATCGGCTTTGTGGAGCTTCTGGATACCTTTGGCGATGACCTGACCGTGGTGAATGCCGCCCGCGTATCATTTGACAAAGAATCCACCTCTCTGACGGAAGGAGACAAGAAGCTCATTTCCTATCTGGCCAAACACGAGCACATCTCCCCGTTCTTTCATCCCCAGATTCGTCTTCGACTGAAGATGCCCATTTTTGTGCTGCGCGAATACTTTCGTCACCAAATCGGACTGTCGCGAAACGAAGTGAGCCGCCGCTACGTGGACACCACGCCCGAATGCTGGATTCCCTCTCCCGATGACGTTCGAGCCCGCGATGCCAATAAAAAGCAGGGGTCAAAGGATACGGCAGTGGAAGATGATACCGCCTGGGAACAAATGAAAGAACAAGTCGCCTCGGCCATTCAAACCTACGAGAGCCTGTTGTCCAAGGGGGTCGCGCCTGAAATTGCACGAACGATTCTGCCGCAAAGCATGTATTCTCTGGTATACGAGACGGGTTCCTTGGCGGCCTATGCCCGCATTTGCCATCTCCGACTGGACCCGACGGCCCAAAAAGAGATTCGCGCCTATGCCACGGCCATTGATTCCCTGATGAGCGAGGCCTTTCCTGTTTCCTGGGCGGCATTGCAATCCACCTTCTAATCCCATAATAGAGATGGAAAACCTCCATCGTGATTTGCGCCATACCTTTGCACGAAACAAGAAGGGATTGATGGAACTCATTCTGGCGCATCCCATGGTAGGGGCACAAGAGCGGGAGCGAATCCAATTCTATCAACAAAAACCCGAACGCATCACGGTGGAAGGATTGATTCAGATGTATTTGCCTTATCTGCGAGAGAATGCACCCAAGCCAATCAATGCGTCAGCACTAGCGTCAGCACTAGCGTCAGCACTAGCGTCAACGCCAGTGCCAAAGCCAAAGTCGACACGCCGCACCCGTAAAAATGTGCGATTTGCGGAACCGATTGCACTGGCGGCTTCTACACCTTCATCGGCTTCACCATCGCCTTTACCACGTTCTGCCTTATCGGCTTCTGCTTTGTCGCGTTCTTCCGCTTCGCCATCCCAGCCCTATTTGGAACACCAAGACCGAAACCTATGTGGAAAGCACGCCATCAATCATTTGCTCCAAGAACAAAAAATAGTCTGGCACCGCATCCGCAAGGGACAAACCCCCTCAGGCCGATTCATGCACGGAGAGGACGTCGCCTCGGATACCTCGGATGCACGCCATCCCTCGATTCAATTGAATCTCTATCGATGGTGCGACGAACTGCAAGCCCGCCTCAATTCCCAGTTGGAAGGCCAGCAAGCCGAACGCGTCTGCAGCGCGAAATACGACAACGTATCCTTCGACGGCGTACACGAGATTCTGCATTCCCTATTGGGCTATTCCACCCAGTTGCTCTACCCATTTAAAGACGAAAACACCCCCTTTCGCCCCGTTATCATGGAACAACTCGACGCCTATTTGTCTCATCCCGCCTTGGTGGGCATCCTCTTGAACATCGGCGAGGGACATTATACGGCCATTGGTCGTAAGGTCGCCACCTGTAACAAGGAGTTCGCCTACATGGATTCGATGACGGAAATCAACGGAGAATGGAGCGCCGTCGCCTCGATGGAATGCGAAGACAAGGATGGCATACTGAGTCGACTGTTTCATCTGCCCGTCAGTGCCCTGATTGTGGTGTTGGATGCACCAGGGGCCTACGAGAGCGTGACGGTCCGCCGAATCCGACAGGGGACGCGAGGAGGAAGACGACGCACCCTTCGGAGACGTGGATAAAATTGATGCCAATTTTCGAGTGTGAGAAGCAGCGGACACAACCATGGGCCATTTATCCCTGATTATCGGATGCATGTTTGCACAGAAAACCACCGAGCTCCTTCGACGGGTGCGCCGCTATCAATCCATTGGGTATCAAGTACTGGTGGTGAACTACGCCGCCGATACGCGCTACGGAAAAGACCGCGTGGCCTCTCATGACAAAGAGTTCGAGAAGGCCATCTGTGTTTCCTCCTTGGCGGACATCGAACCCATGGTCCGCTCGCACGCCTATCAGGTCCTGGCCATCGACGAGGGCCAATTCTTCCCCGATGTATACGAAAAGATTACCGCCTGGGCCGACGAACTCCCCTTGCACATTGTCATATCCGGATTGGATGGAACCTTTCGGCGCGAACCCTTTGGCGGCATGCTTCGCCTGATTCCCCACGCGGAAGAGGTAGAACGACTGAGTGCCTTCTGTGCACAGTGCAAAGACGGAACCATCGCGGTCTATTCCAAATATACCGCCGCATCCCCCACCGACGGAATCATGATTGGTGCCGCGGAATCCTATCAGCCCGTCTGCCGACGGCACTATCACATGTAAGATAACAAAGCGGAGATGCCACAAACACATCTCTACTTTTTTATATGATTCCACCAATAGAATGTCGCGTAACTTTGATTCCTCTTCCCTGACGCAGCGACGCGCCCAACGAACCATCGCGGGCAATTTTTTGTCCGCATCGAACAACATCACCTGGCAATCCCGACCCCTTCTCGGAAACAAGGACAGTTCGATGTTGTATGATGTGAAGCTGGGAAACATGACCGAATACACGCGGTATCCTACCTGTGTGGGCATCAGCCTGGGTGGTTCCTGCGCGGGTCTTCAGACGGCCATTACCAATGGCACCACGGGCTTCCCAGGATATGTATCAGGAATTACCTTTACGGTTGGCTCCATCATTGTATCCTGGTCTGCCCCGACGACAGGAGATGGACCCTTTACCTATGTGGTGACGCCGTATCTAAATGGAGTGGCGCAGCCGTCCGTGACGACCACGCAGACCACCTATCGTTTCACGAACCTGTCCGAACTGCAACCCTATACCTTTACGGTATGCGCCCAGAATGCGGTCGGAACGGGCCCGCTGCGGACCACGCCCTCCTTTGTGGCCCCGCCCTCTTCCCTGGCGCCGATTCTTCAGGGTCAAGGCGAGTCTCCGATGGACATCAGCGGCCCGCTCACCTATGTGGTCAATCTGGGTCTGGATACCGTCATGGCCTATGCCGCCTCCATCAATCAGGCCCCCACGGTCACCTCGCGTCTTTTGTATTTGTGGGCCGCCACGGTCGCACAGGCGTCGAACTGGGTTTCCACCGATACCTGCGTAACGGGCACACAAGATGGATGGAACTGGGACACCAAGGCATCCGCCCCACTCAGCGACTGCGACTCCATCATTTGGATGGCCTCCGTCATTGATTACCTGACCCCTCAATTGATTCCCAGCTATGTTTCTCCTTATTCGTATTCCGCGGCCGATGTGGCCCGCGTGCAAACCGCAGGCCAATGGTCCACCTGGCTCGCCTTGTGGCACACCTGGATGACCGCTCGTCAGAACGATGGTACCTCCGCGGCCCTGACCACGATGCCGACCTCCTCGGCCAACTGGAACCAAACCATCATCGTGGACGGCGTGACGGTGAACAACATTTCCGCCTTTCCTCAGCCGCAACAGTACACTCGATTGACCGTAAAAGGCGTGGAGAAGACCTATTTGACCTATACATGGGACACCGTTACCTCGACCTGTTTGACCGCCTCGAACGAAACCGACATTCAACAGTCGCCGTCGGTGGGAACGCCGTTGACGGGCTCCGCCCGTGATGCCGAAATCGACTCGGTCCTGGCCCTCTCGGGTTCGCTGACGGATGCCCAGAAGGTTCAGGCGGAATTCTGGGCGGGCTCGGCCGTCTCCACCTTTTCTCCGCCGATGATGTGCGTCTGGCTCTGGAAAGAGTACGTTCGCAGCGTGGGCGTCTCGTGTGCTCCGCTGGTGTATTCCCTCTTGGACCTGGCCATTCATTTGTTCGAGGGAGGTCGTGTGACCTGGGGCATCAAGGGCCTCTACATGCAGGACCGTCCGATTCAAGAGGTGCGTCGTCGATACACGGGACAATCCGTGGCGTCCTGGAATGGTACCATCGATGGCGCGCAATGGGTTCCGTATCAGCGCGACAATTTTGTAACGCCGCCGTTCCCCGATTTCACCTCAGGTCACAGCAATTTCACCAAGAGCTTGTCGCTTACGATGAACAAGTGGTTTGGCCCGACGCTGACCAAGAATCCCATCGTCTACGATGGCTTGCCATGGATGTCCACGCTCTTTCAAGGAGTGTCGGCCAACGCGGTCTTTGGAGATTTCGTGGTGGCGGCAGGCGCCTCGAGCATTCAACCGGGCGTGGCGCCGCAGGCGCCCGTGACCCTGTCGTTTTCGACATGGGAAGACATCGCCACGTCGGCGGGCATGTCTCGATTGTATGGTGGCATTCATACCATGAGCGCCCACACGGCGGCACAGGCGGTAGCGGTGTTGGTGGACGGATACATCAATTCGACATGGAACATTACTCCGCCTCCTCCCATTCACGCCATGGCACCGCCGAATGTGGATGCGGGCGCGGTGGACATTGCGACCCTTTAGGGGGACGTCACGCCGCCTTCGGCGGCTACCTCCCCCTGCCCCCCTGCACCGATAGGGGGACGTCACGCCGCCTTCGGCGGCTACCTCCCCCTGCCCCCCTGCACCGATAGGGGGACGTCACGCCGCCTTCGGCGGCTACCTCCCCCTGCCCCCCCTGCACCGATAGGGGGACGTCAC
>Ga0164297_10005652_pt1 | contig 10633 bp, 15 predicted proteins | sample GEODES058metaG_FD_113539 | JGI IMG/M metagenome (GOLD analysis project Ga0164297, IMG submission 113539) | Dystrophic lake water microbial communities from Trout Bog Lake, Wisconsin, USA - GEODES058 metaG | ecosystem: Environmental > Aquatic > Freshwater > Lake | place: USA: Trout Bog Lake...
CGCCGCCCATTTCTTGTTGGCTGGCAATATAATCTTCCACTGTGACCATCATGCTTTTGGCTACCGCAATTTTTTCTTTGCACCACTCATCTAAATCTTCGCTACCTTTTACACGCTTGGCCAAATCGGCAGTTACACGCATAATAGTATGTAAATTGTTTACAACCATGCTGATCTCTTCTGCAGATTCCTTGGCGTAAGTATTGATAAAATCTGTTGTTTTCATTGCTTTTTCCGTCTTTAGTATATTTATTACTGTGTAACAAAGTCCATAGAACTTGCGACCCCGTCTATAGTTACATTTTTTGGTTGTATAACACCGTCGGTGTTTATCTGCTGTATCAGTAACTGATGTGGCCCAGCTTCCAAATTGACAATTATGTTTTCTCTTACATAGGTGTCACTGCCGCTCCACAAAAAATCACGTTCTGTCAACAAATTGTTGTCAACAAACACACGATATTTTGGTGGTTTTTCGCCCCAATGTGCGTAAACATCCACAGTGATCACATGCTCGGTCATTTTTTGCCAAGGACCAAATTGTTGCGGTCAGTTTCAATCTGCTTGATTTTTTGTTTCAGCGTTTCTCTATACTCTGCTGATAATTGTTCAGTGGCAAGACGACCTTTGATGTAGTCAATGTCATCATTCATTTTTTGTACCCAAAACAAAGTCAGTTTGTCAATGGCCTGCTGATATGGTTCGCGTGTTTCACGAATGCCTTGACCAACGTTGCTTTTGACTTTCTTTTGTTGGTGTGTGGCACCGGGATTTTTGCGACCGGTCAAGCCAAATGCTCGCATTTCTTTGCCCAAAGTAGCACCTGTGACAGCATTTTGATCGCCGGCTGTACTCATTACATAGCGTGGATCATTGCCACCACGTACCACACCAACTCCGCCGGTTTCATTTAGTCCAACCAGTTTGACCTGTCCATCCTGTGATTTGACACCAACTTCTATGCTGGGATACTTTTTCTTTATATTTTGAGCATGGGCAATGGCCTGACTGTGTGCTGTTTTGGAATCAGGGCTGGTATGCTGTTTGATTGGAATCCAAAAGCCTTCCTTATAACGTCCCACCTCAACAGTAGCTGGTGACATGGACTGAGTGGCCTGCCATTGACGATCGATCTCGGCATTTTTGAGTTTGCCTTCTGCCATTGGTTCTTCGTCCGGCTGTTGTTTGGGTTCTTTGACTTTTTGTAGTTTAACTGATTTCTGTAGTTTGGGTTCTGCAACAGGTTCTGCAGGTGCCAGTTTGTTGTTCATAACCTGTTCAGCTTCGCGAGTGTAATGACCAAATAGATCTTTAACAATTTGCTGACGTTGTTGTTGGTCACTGTCGGCATACAGTTGTCTAATCTCAGAAGCTGAATTCATTGATTCGCCTGCTACTGTGAAATCAAAAGTTGGAACCACCATGATATATCCATGCTGTTGCATAGAATCGGTTTGACGAATATTTTTTAATGGTTGGAAGTACGACTTGGACCCGTCTTTTTTAGACTTAAAACTAAAACGTGGATCTTCGTCCATGTCCTTTTGGCTCACAGCAAATACAACCACAGTATTGGCTGGATCAGCCACAGTGATATGTCCGCCGGACAGGATATCTTCAATTTTGTAAGGTTGAGCGGCCTGCACAATACGATCAGCAGGAACTCCGGTCAACTGCATAAAGTATGCTTTTTCAGCAAAATTAAAAGGGGATTTTGATTCGTCGTGCTTGTTGCTGGTTGCAATGTAGACGTTGTTGCGACCAAACTTGCCGGTCAGCCACTCATACACAGCATAGTGGCCTTTGTGGAAAGGCTGGAATCTACCGGGGTAAATTACAAGTAATTGTGGTTCAGCAAGTTCTGTAAGAAACATAGTAATAGGCTCTCTATTACTATATTTATCTTAAATGTTTTCCAACAACCAAATGTAGAAAGGACTTTCAAATGTCAATTCCCAAGTGCCATTCCACCCTAAATCAACACATTGTTCCAACACAGGATTAAAATCAGAATCTGGAGTAAATTTGGATTTGTTCCATACCAACATGCCCAGATCAATATCATCTATTTCAACACGTTTGATATGTAGCAACATGTCCATTTCTATACCAGTTTTGTCAAGTGTTTCCACTGTGTCGGCCCGAGTTTTGTTTTCTAATCTCACACCAATGGTACAGTTAGTACCTTCTTCAACTTCTTCCTCAAATTCAATCACAAACAATTCGTCTGATTCAGTCCATACACGTTGTTTGTCGTTGATGACTTTTCCGTTGAATAACACACTGAATACTGGTTCTTTTTCCCAGTAGGTCGCTGACAATTCAATTTTAAATCTGAGTTTTTCTGTTGCTACCATGTTGTGTATTAAGAGGCCGGGTTAATTTCCAAAGGTTTATCAATGGTACCACCTTGAGCTTTTAGGGTGTCTTCAATAATGCCAATACTGCCACGTTTGCCAATGGCAATCTTGTCCAGGTCACCGGCATACTCATAGTGTCCCACGTGGTTCAACAGCACTTTGCTGTGTGCCCAGATTTCACCGCCCAGTTCTTGCCAACGACGGCAGAACAACCAGTCTTCTGAAAGATAGTGTCCACGTTCGTCGATCTTGCAATCAAAGATTGAATACATCATTGGTTCGTATTGTTTGCCCAGGCCCAGATCATCCACATACTTGCACTCTGGATGTGCTGCAATTAACTTTTCATACACTGGACGTTTGAACATCAAGAAACCTGTGCCCATGGTGTCTACTGTAAAGATGTCGCCTTGGATCTTGGTCTGTGGCTTCAAGTTGATAACATAGTTAACTGGCAAGGCTTTTTTAGGATACAAGCCACCGATAACGTCTTTGTCGTAGGCCAGCATTTGTAGGATACTTTCTGGTTGGAAACGGATATCTGCATCAATGAACATAAAATGTGTGGCATCGGCATTGCTCATCATCTTGGCCATCAAGTTGTTACGAGCACGTGTTACCAAACTCTCGTTGACCATGGTGTCCAAACTCCAGTTCAGTTTGGCTTGACTGGCCAACAAGGTGAAACGCAAGAACGAAGTCATGGTAGGTTCTGATACCATACCACCATAGCAAGGAATACCAATATGCAAGTGTACTTTGCTGAAGTCAAACGGTTGACCTGGCTGTTGTTGTGGTTGTGGTTGTTGGGCTTGCGCCTTTTGTTTAGCAGCCGCTGCCTTAATTAAGTTCACAGCATCGCTTTGACTGATTTTCTTATCGCTCATTGATATCTCTCTTTGTTTAATTGATTAGGCTGGGGTTATTTCTACAAGTGTGCCTGCACCTGCTAATTCTTGTACTACCGCTTCCAAACTGCTGACCACATCATCGGTCAATACTGTACCTTCGGTTTCAGTATCTTTGATTAGTTTGCTGATCTTGATTACCAATACATCCTCTTGAAGTTTTGCCATCACGGGCTCCTTGAATAATATGCTATTATTTATCGGACACTACAACCAGCTCGTGACAATTTGAAACTATGCCTGGGCAGATAATAGTTAAAAAATCCACAATACTTGGATCATTGGTATAAAGATACATGTTCCATATATAAACGCTGTTTTTTTCCAGCGCCTGTCTTCCGCTGGGCGACAACTTTATATTTTCAGTACCCACATTGTCTAAATAGTTTAATAAACTTGTTTTGACTTCGGGCGAATATCTACCATCTCTGATGATAATTTTGTAGCGATATCCAACGTCGGTTTTTCTAATTATGGCGCCAGAATTCAATACCGATTCGGCAATGGCATCTGCTGGACCCGAAACCGACTCTACAAAAATATTCCAACTGCTGTCAAAATAGTTGGTAACCAATTGTTCCAGTTTGTCAACTGAATTGGCATAGATTTGTATTCTGGGCTCCTCAACTCGTAGTTTTAATCCCAAATCTCGATCGTGCCTGATCTCTTTGAGTTTGGACAAAAACTCTATATCAGCCTTTTCCAGATCTTTGTTGTATCTGCCGCCCCACCATCCACCGTGATTGACACTTTTGGTCATTAGACGTCGGTGTTCCAATGCACGATCAATGGAATCTTTGCTGTCAATCAATCGACCCGCTGGAGCATACACAACCAACTTGTACAAGTACCGACCAAAATATTTCTTGGTAGTGTGAGTTATTTGTATTTTAGGGTTGTACTGAACCCAGAATGATGTATCCATTTTCATCCACTGTTGGTGCAGATTTGGTAAATTGGTCTACCACTGCAAATTTAAACTCACCGTCTTGAACATCCACTTCGATGATACTGTTGGCTGGCAAAGATTCAAACAAGATCTTTTTACTCAATGGTACTTTGATCAAGTCGTTGATTTTACGACCCAATGGGCGAGCACCCATCTTACGATCGTAGCCTACCTCAACCAGATAGTCAACTGCAACTTCAGTCAATCTGATTCGCAAAGATTTTTCTCCAAGTAGATCATTGACCTCATTGATAAATTTAGATACAATCTTTCTAATGCTGACATTGTCCAAATTGTTAAACTTGCAAATGCCATCCAATCGGTTACGGAATTCAGGTTTGAAAAAGTCCTTGACTGCTTTGTCGTCCTCGCCAGATTTTTGCAGTTCACGCCCAAAGCCGATGTTGTTGCGTTCATTGTCGGATGCCCCCAAGTTACTGGTCAGGATAACAACGGCATTACGTGCATCTGCTTTCTTACCGTTGCTACTGGTGATAGTACCTTCGTCCATCAACTGCAACAAGATATTCATGATATCTGGATGAGCTTTTTCAACTTCGTCCAACAAGATAACACAGTTGGGATTTTTTTCAATGTCGCTGATCAACAAACCACCGCCCAGGTTGCTGTCATCATATCCCACATAGCCCGGGGGAGCACCAATCAGTTTGGCCAAGGCATGTTTTTCTTGATACTCACTCATGTCATAGCGCAACATTTTCATGCCCATGCCTTCGGCCAGCAGTTTGGCCAGTTCTGTTTTACCAGTACCAGTGGGTCCCAAGAACAAGAAATTACCAATGGGTTTGTTCAACGGTTTAAGACCGGCACGTGCCACATAGATCTTTTCCAGTACTGTTTCGACCACTTGATCTTGTCCGTACAAACGGCCTTTGATGGTGTCTTCCAAGTTGACCAGGCCTTTGGTTGATTCAGATCCAATCTGTTCTGCTGGAATCTTTGTAAACTTACTGATGATATCCACAATGTGACTTTTACGCACAGTCCAGGCCACTGCATTGATTTTTAACCGTGCTGCCGCGGTGTCTATTAGATCAATGGCTTTGTCTGGCAAGCGTTTGTCTGGCTGATAGCGTACACTCAGGTCTACTGCTGCATCAATGGCTTCGTCACTGATTGTGCCACTGTGGAACTGTTCAAAGTATTCACGCAGGCCACGCAAGATTTCTTTGGCCACAGCTGGAGTAGGTTCTTCGATGGTCATACGCACAAATCTACGCATAAGCGCACGATCTTTTTCAAACGATTGTGTGTATTCTTCCCATGTGGTGCTGGCTACCACTTTGATATTGCCTTTGCTGAGAGCCGGTTTGATCATATTGGCAAAGTCCACTGAACTATTACTACCGGATCCGGCACCACGCATTTGATGTGCTTCATCGATAAACAACACGCATTTGCCTTTGGCCTGTAATGCACCAATGACATCTTTGAATTTTTCTTCAAACTCACCGCGATACTTTGATCCAGCAAGCAAACTGCCAATGTCTAAATTGTAAACCACATAGTCACGCAAGTACTCAGGCACACGACCTTCGGTGATGTTACGTGCCAGACCTTCGGCGATAGCAGTTTTACCTACACCAGCATCGCCCACCATGAGCACGTTGCACTTGTTACGTTTGGCCAATACCTGTGCAATTTCTTCCAGTTCAAATTCGCGTCCCACCACCGGATCAATTTTGCCATCCTTGGCAGCCACGTTTAGGTTTTCGCAATACTCACGCAGTATTTCGTCTGCACGAGCATTGGCAGGAATACGACGCTGTTTGCTTTCAACATAGTTTTGATTGTAGAAATCTACCAGTTGACTGCGCTCAAGACCGTACTTGATAAAAAAGTAACTGGCATGACTGTTGGTTTCACTGGCAATACTCAAGAAAATATCAATGACCTGTACATGAGTACGACCACTGAACAACACCGTGGTAAATGCACGGTTGAATATGCGTTCTAAACTTTGAGTTTTCTTGGGTACAGTATCTTCTTCAAGACTGTAAAGATAAGTTTGTTTTTTTAAATATTCCTCGAGATCTGCAATCAATCCATCAACGTCGATACCAAATGCTGTTATCAAATCGTTCCATGGTTTAAATGTCATTAGCCCATGTGCCAAATGTTCTACTGTTACATATTCGTGATTGTAATTTTTTGCCAAATCTGTAGCATTGGCAACGACTACTTCAATTTCTGGATTGTGTTGTATCATAAAAATATTTATTGATTATTAATTAGACTTTTTACTATTTCTAGTTGTTGCTCGGATAGGTGTTGCGGAATGGTTATTGCTACTTCGACATATAAGTCTCCTCGTACCGCTGAATTCAATTGATATAATCCTTGTCCTGGGAATCTAAATTTTGTGCCGGGCTGTGTACCAGGCGGAATAGTTAATTCAAACGTTTTCTGATCTATGGTAGTGATAGTGGTTTGTCCGCCGGCTATTGCTACTAAGCAGTTTACATTAATCTTGGTGTATAAGTCAATGTTATTGATAACAAAACCTTCAGCTGGAATGACGCTGAAATGTACATATAAATCTCCACGTGGAATAGTGTTAAACAGATTGTCTCCCAATCCGCTGTATTTGATTTGTGTGCCAGTAGTGACACCACGTGGAATACGAACTTCTACTGTTTCTCTGTGTCCATTGGTAGTTTGTACACTGATAGTTTTTGTTTGTTCTTCCAATGCAGTTACCATTGGCAATGGTATATCAATTCTTAAATCTTTGTTGCGACGTTGTTGTCTAAACGGACCAAACGGGTCTCCTCCGCCAAATCCAAAATTTCTAAATATAGCATCAACGTCTGGATGTGCGCCGCCGGTATTCCAGGTAAAATGTACGCCACCCGGGCCTCCGTTGCCAAAACCGTTCAGTTGCATATCGTACTGTTGTCGGCGCTCGTTGTTGCTGAGAGTATCGTAGGCCTGTTGTATTTCTTGAAATTTGGTTTTTTCGCCACCTTTGTCAGGATGATGCAAACTGGCCATCTTTCGATAAGCTCGTTTGATTTCATCTGCGGTAGCTTTGTCGCTCACGCCCAAAATTTCGTAATAGGTCATTGTTGTATTATAAATGAAAAAGCCGGCAGAGTCAAACTACCGGCTATCGAATTGTCGTCGACAATTATTTCTTTTTGGCTACAGGTTTGGTTGGCTTGTCGTCAGCAACTTTGGTGCCATCAAACTTTTTATGTTTTTTTACAACTTTTTTTGGAGCTGAATTGGCATAGACTGGTGTAGACACTGATCCTGCAAACGCCGCTAAAATTAAAACAGTTAATAATTTTTTCATTGTAATCTCCTTTACAGTTATTATAACATAGGTTGTGCAGCTGGAGGCACAATTTTTTGTCCATTTGCGTTTAACGCTGGTGTTGTTGCTGGTGTTGCCGATCCAAACGAACCTGTGGTTGGTGTAGTCGAGGTACTGCCAAAGCCGCCTGTGGCCGGTGTCGTTGACCCAAAGCCGCCCGAACTTGCTCCGCCGAATCCACCTGAGCTTGCTCCGCCGAATCCGCCTGAACTTGCTCCGCCAAATCCACCTGAACTTGCTCCGCCGAAGCCACCACCCATGCCACCACCCATGCCACCACCCATGCCACCACCCATGCCACCACCCATACCGGCTGGAACACCGCTCATGCTGGTAGAATTAACGGAAATCTGTTCTGTTGCTGTTGGATTGGCAGCTGTGCCTGCTAATTTTTCTTGTGTACGGCCAAATGCACTGATACCTAATACCGCACCCATGGCAATGTGGAATAGTCCTGCACCTTGTAGTGTCAAGGGATTCCATTGTGTGATAGGTGCATGATTGATACCTTGCCATAATGCCCATAAGACTGGAAATACTGCCATGTCTAAAAGACATATTAACATGTACATCCATCCCATCATTGGACGCCATAGAGTTTGCATCCAGTTATCATTTTTCTTTTTTGACATACCTAGCTCCTTATAATTGAATTTATAAGTGTATTTATGGCAAATTGGGATTTTGGTTAAGCGTAGGTAGTTTGTGGAGGTAAACTGTTGACTTCGTGTACGAGCTCGCCGCTATGGTCGTACACTTTGACCACGTGTGCGTCACTACCACTTGCATGCATTGATGTTGCACGGATTGAGTGAGCTATGGCTTCTTCGGCCGTATCAAAGAAATGTTCAGCAGTGGTCAATAATCCATTGATCCAACTTTGTACTCGTACTTTGTGGCGTTTACTCATAATCAAGCGTAGCTTTCTGTGTTGGCTGTGGTGGAAATACTGTGTACAATCTCGTCGTCGTGATTGTAAACTTTGATATTGTCGGCTTCTTCAACGTTGCGGGCAAAACCCAATGCTTCTTCGATGGTTTCAAAAAAAGCATCTTTGACTTCTAAACGTCCCTGACGCCAGTGATGTGTTCTTACTCGGTGTACCCTTGACATAATATGTTTCCTTTAACTAAAGTATTTATGCCATACCTGAGCAGTTTTGTTGGTATAGTGTGTCAAACTCCACTGATTCAATCGCACATTTGTCTGTGGCCAATTGTAGGCTCTTTCCAGCTTGTTGGCAATATCTTCACTGTTGGTTGGATCTGCTGCAAAAATACCCACTTTCCAGGGAATTTCTACGCTACCTACCAAGGGTACGCCTTGACTGATCAAGTCTGCTCCCACAATATTAAATGTTTCTGAGAAACTGACCTGTAGTCCTATATCCATTTCTGCACAGGTTTTTAAGAATCCTTCACGTGGTGCCCATTGGTGATTGATCATTTCGTGTCCGTGATCTGCAATCTGCTGGAATAAGCCTTTGAGATTGTTCAGTGCTGGGCCACCTTGCATTTCAATACGGCCAGCATTGACATGGAAACGCAATCGCTTGCCAATCTTTTCAGCAAATTCTATAGCACCAAATGCCTGTAACAGATGATTTTTTAAAGGACGTACTGCGCCAAAACATCCTACATCGACCCAGTCTTTATTGCGATCAAATGGGTTTTGTACATATTCCTGTGGATAGTAATTGGGCAAGTATACCACACGATTGTTGGTAGTTGCATTATCCCATTTGTTCAGATGCTGTAGATACAGTCTGGTTTCACGCAACATGCGTGGAGCATTGCAACTGATAACGATATTTTTAAATTTTGAATACTCAGCGATCCAGTCCATTGCGTTGCCTTCGCCGGCCATGAATGGCATTTCGCTATGTAGTCGAATGATCCAAGTTACACCAGGGTGTAGTCGTTGTAGTACTGAAAATTTGGTAGGCACTACCCACAGGGCTTCGATGATCACATGAGTAGGACGATGTTGAGTTACCATTCGATCAATACAATTATTGTCAATGGCCACTTCCAAGTTAGATTCAATACCCAACTTGCCCAACATATCGTGTACAAAACTGGCTGAATTGAAAAGACCAGTACTGAGCCCCACATGACTATGCACGGTGGCGTTGTAGTCTTCCCTACGTTTTAAGATGAATAGAACTTTTTTCACTGGTCTCTCGAATTAACATTGCACTACATTTGAATGGATTACAATGTTATTTATCGAGACCAGGAAATTAAAATATTACAAACTGATTACTGCGCAGGTGTAACAGTGGCAGTCACACCATCGCCAGACAAGTCAGCGGCTGTCACTGGAGCAACGATCTGACTCTGTTGTGTGGCCAAGTCAGCGGCGTGAGCAGCAGCCAATGTCTTGTATTTTTCAACATCAGCTTCGGCAGCGGCACGTGCGGCATTGGCAGCATCAACTGCCGTTTGATGCAGTTCGGCGGCTTTGGTCAATGCTGTTTGCAAATCTGCTTTTAGCTTGTTGACCAATTCATTGGCGGCCAATGCATCTTCACGAGCACGGTCAAAAACAGTTTTGACTTCGCCCAAAATTGCATGCTCAATTTTTTGCACTTCGTTTACAACTGCTGTTTCAACTGATTTGGCCTTGCTAAATGCACCTACTACCGCATCTGCAATTTTCTTTTCTGTGTTATCAAATAATCCCATTTTACTTCTCCTTGATTATACTGCACCAGCAATTATCAGTAATCCATTAATTGCTGTGTTCAGTGTTTCTTTAAATTGCAACTGACTCATGTCTTGTATAATGTCCATTTGACGTTGCAGATCTCGTAGCGTTTCCGCTAACTCTTGTGGACTTAGTTGTCCTGATTGTGCTGCCTGTGTTGCTTGTGCTACATAGTTTGCGGCATTGGCAAAGGTCGGATCACCCGAGTTCGCTAATGCTGCCAATTGGTTGTTGATATCATCTAATGTCATCTTGGTCTATTTCCCAGTACGTGTTGTATTGTATCGGCGCTGTGCTCGATTCCTTCAAACTTCAATTTACAAAACAGCGGACTAACTTTACCGTTAGTGTTATATTGTGTTACCAG
>Ga0164297_10005653_pt1 | contig 10632 bp, 12 predicted proteins | sample GEODES058metaG_FD_113539 | JGI IMG/M metagenome (GOLD analysis project Ga0164297, IMG submission 113539) | Dystrophic lake water microbial communities from Trout Bog Lake, Wisconsin, USA - GEODES058 metaG | ecosystem: Environmental > Aquatic > Freshwater > Lake | place: USA: Trout Bog Lake...
CACCAATAATATCAAAATCCCGCGAGATGAATGCTGAAAAAAAGAGCTGCGCCGCAGCCAATAAGCATCAACGGGTGCAATTTACGCCGCCATGTCAAAAGCCCCGCGACGACAACGACTGTCGCCCAACTCAACGACCCCGTTTGCCCCAATTGTAACAGTGAGACCACGCCTGATAAAATCAGCCCAGCCGCGATGGGCGACAAGCCTTTTTCCATCGCTTTGTGCCATGGTTTGCCCCGATGTTTATTCCATGCTTTGGCTGCGCCATAGCAAGCGAAAGATGACGGCAGATAAAGTGCCAATGTCGCCACCAAAGCGCCACCAAAGCCCGCAACACGCCAGCCGAGCAAAGTCGCCAACATCGAACCCGGACCTGGTGTTAATCGCGCAATCGCAAATAAATCAATGAATTCTCGGGGGGTTACCCAATGCCGGAGTTCAACAGTTTGATATTGAAGCGGCGCATAAATACCTGTTGCCCCACCAATAGCAGCAATTGATAAGGGCGCTAAAATAATGAGCAGGGTGAGATAAATATTATCCTCACTCATGCTCACGCTCACGCCAATAGCATAAGACAACACTCAATGGTGCGATCACCGCAACGACATAAAGCATAGGCCATTTCATCACACCGACAGATATAAACGTCAGTGCCATCGCTGCAGCGGGCACAAAGCCTCTGGCAGCATTTTGCCCCGCCACCAAACCCATGCGCGCCAGCATGCCCAATGCAACAGCGGCAACACCTTCGATGACGGAGGGAAAAGCATCAAACCCCATCAGCACATGATAGGACATCGCGGCTAAAATGACCGCAAAAAATGGGCCCGTCAGCATGCCAAGCAGTGCCACACAAGCGCCCAAAAAACCCCGCAAATGCTGACCAACAAACACCGCTGTGTTGGTTGAATTCACACCAGGTAAAATTTGCGCAAGCGCAAGCCCTGATAAAAATTCATCATCCGTCATCCACGCTCGCATAATCACGACCTCGCGATGAATCCACGAGGTTAATTGCCCACCAAAGCTAAAAAGCCCGATGCGGAAAAACAAAGCGTAAAGACTGAACAGGCTGACGGATGATGTCATCACAGCATTTAAAAGCCAGCCAGAACAAGAGCGAGAAAACTTCCCGCCACTCCCAAGACCAAAAGGTAAGGGCTTGTTTTGGTAAAATAAAGCACCGCCGTGCACAAAGCCGTCGTTGCCAACGTCAATGCAGTCACCGGCGCTGATTGAATAACCGCCAAAGCACCAGCAAAAATAAGTCCAATGGCAACTGGCGACAAACCATTTTCAACGGCTGTTTTAAGAAGCGATTTGGGATGCTTCTGCCACCAAAATGTGACGTAATAAACAACAATGGATGAAGGGACATAAATCGCGAGTGTCGCGACAATCGCGCCCAAAAATCCAGAGATTTGATAACCGATCAATGCAGCAATCAATGTGCTGGGGCCAGGGGCAGCACGCGAGATGGCAAACATATCAGTAAATTGTGGGCCCGTCAGCCATTGCTGCACACCCACAGTTTGATGCTGAATATCCGCTACCACAGCTTGCCCGCCACCAAAGGAGAGCAGCGACAAAGGGGCGAATACCAAAACAAGACCAATAAGACGCTGATCAATCATCAGAAGTCCTCCGCGCTTTCACATAAGCTAAACCAACGCTGAAGGGCACAGCCACCAGCACCACCGGTACCATCGGCCAATGCAATAAACCAACAACACCAAACACAATCAAAGCTGTTGCCACAGGCAAAATATGGCGCTCAAGGCGTGTCGTCACTTTGATGCCAACAGCCAATGTGGCTCCCACACCCGCAGCGGCAACACCCGCCAACACAAAATGGGTTGCTGGATATTCATGCAATTGGCGATACGCAAAACCCATTAGCAAAATAATGCAAAAGGCAGGGATCACCATGCCCAAGACGGCCACAGTTGCGCCCAATTTACCGCGCGCACGAAGACCAATATACAAGGCAAGATTAACGGGATTGGCGCCAGGTAAAACTTGCGCCACAGCAAAGCCTGTTAAAAAATCACGCTCATGCAGCCAATGATTTTTTTCCACGCTTTCACTATACATTTGCGCGCGTGAACTGCCGCCAAATGATGTGACGCCAATTTTCAAAAATGCTAAAAACACATCAAAAAGGCTTGGAACGACCAATCCTTCTTGTTCTATAGACTCATCACTCACTTTATTCCCTCCCTTTTTTATTAAAAATTATAAAACCGCCAACTGTAACTCCATGTCTCCGTTACGGGTTTTTGATCAACTTGCAAAAAGGCTTGCACATAACCAACCTGATCAGGCTCAAAACGCACATCAATCATGGCACGAAAACCATTGATTTTGGGGTTTGGAACTAAAAAGCTCCGAAACACCTGCGCCTGCTGCGCTGTAGCTACAATTTTAACCAGTGATGGATTTTTGAGATAATAAGCCATCTCACCACCACTAAAATCAATCATATAGCGGCGTGTATTTGCAGCCTGCTGTTCATTTGATCCAAGCGCAAAAGCAGGAGCTGAATAAGTTGCGCTTGCGTAAGCTAGATTATGCAATGAAAGACCCGAACTCATCGCACGAATACGATATGAAAAGGTTGTGGATTGACCCGCTTCCAAAGCCTTACTTGGAACAAAAGCGCAGACAATATTATCGGCTGTCTCATCTTTTGTGGCCAGTTCAATCAATTCGATAACACCATCGCCCCAATCATGATTAGGCTCAATCCAATAGCTCGGGCGCTTTTCGTAATCGAGCTCAATATCATTATAATGGTCAAAAGTGCGGTCACGTTGCATCAAGCCAAAGCCTTTGATGTTCTTAACATCAAAACGCTGGACTTGCTGTACCAAAGGGTTTTTGAGCGCACGCCATATCCATCCGCCATCATCCATATGCATGAGTAAGCCATCTGAATCATGCAATTCATTGCGAAACTGATCATATTTATTGCGATCATTCATATGGCGATCATTCTCGCCTAAGAAAAACATCGAGCTCATGGGTGCCATGCCCAAGCGATCTATGGCACGTCGTGCAAATACATTTGCTGTGACACTAATAATTGTTTCGGCTTGCGGATAAATGTCAAAACGATATGCGCCAGTCGCCGACGGCGTATCAAGCAAAGCATAGATCGTAATCATTTCAATTTTGTGATCAGGCGCCTCAATCCAAAATTCACGGAAGAAAGGAAACTCTTCGTTATTATCAAGATTACCCGAGCCAATAGCTAACCCACGTGCTGATAATCCATATTTCTGATCACGCCCTAAAAAACGATAATAAGTTGAGCCAATAAATGAAATAAGCTCATCAAAGCTTGTTGACCCATTAAGCGGATAATGCAGACGAAATCCCGCATAACCCAAACTGGCAGGCAAAGGCTTTGAAAATTTTGTGCGCCCATAATCAAAAAAATCTGATGAATAGGTCAATGGCACCGCGACATGATCGCGAATAAGATTTAACGCAACGGGACGTTTAAACAAATGACCGAGATGAAAAATTTGCAGCTTGAACCGACCCTCGGGATCCTCAAGCAGATCTTTTTCACCACGAAATCGAATTTCACGCCACGCATCCCAATCCAATGCTTCAAGCTCTGCCGGCAATGGAGGTATGATCGCATTATAAGGTGCATGAACGAGGTCACGCGCCTTTTGAATGACATCATCATATGAAAAGGCTTTTTTCCCTTTTCCAGCCTCAGCCGCATTCTGCGCATGTGCCTCAAATGGCGCTAACCCCACAGCTCCAATCACAGCTGCGCCTGAGAGGACAGAACGACGATTAAGAAAGGATGCAGGCATTGGGCTTTATCATGCTGTTCATAGTGAGACCAAGCAGATATGTGCCCGCTTTTGCGATGGGAGTAAAGAGCTTTTGAAAGCGCAAGCGCCACGCTGTGACGCTTGCCTTTTTCTTATGCTGAGAGGGCGGGATAATCCGTATAGCCCTTGGCATCGCCACCATAAAAGCTCGACCGATCATAGGCATTGAGCGGAGCTTTGCAGCGCAAGCGCTCAACCAAATCGGGGTTGGCAATGTAAAGCCGACCAAAGGCAATGGCATCAGCGGTGCCTGCCATAATCGTCTGCTCTGCGCTGTCGCGCGTAAAGCCACCAGCGGCAATCACTGGGCCACCAAAGAGTGATTTGAATTGCGCTGAGGCATCAGGCGCTGCGGCATCGAGCGCATTTGTATCACTGCGCTGATCCGCACGCGGCTCCACAATATGCAGATAGGCAATGTGCCTGCGTCCTAATTCACGCGCCACATGGCTGAACAAATCAATGGGGTTGCTATCTCTCATATCATTTGAGCGGCCCCATGGCGCAATACGCACACCCACGCGATCAGCGCCAATGGCATCACTGACGGCATCCACAACTTCAAGCAAAAACCGCGCACGATTTTCAATTGAGCCGCCATAGATATCATCACGATGATTAGTCTGATCTTGCAAAAATTGATCAATCAAATAACCATTCGCGCCATGGATCTCAACACCATCGCAACCGGCTTGGCGTGCATTAAGTGCTGCCTGTTTGAAATCAGCCACAATCTCTTTGATCTCACTCAAACTGAGAGCCCGCGGTGTTTCAAACTCAACGCTTTGCCATTGCGCATTCATATGCTTTCCCGCAGGCTTAACGGCTGATGCTGAAGCGGGCACGCGTCCATCCGGCTGCATAGAGCTATGCGATATGCGCCCTGTATGCCAGATTTGAAGCACAAATAATCCTGCCTTGGCGTGAACGGCTTTGACCACCTCGCGCCACCCCTCAATCTGCTCAGATGTGCAAATACCGGGGGCGCCGGGATAGCCCCGCGCGGCTTGTGAAATATGTGTCGCCTCAGAAATCAACAGGCCACCTTCAGTTGCTCTTTGTCCGTAATATTCTGCGTTTAGTGACCACGGCACATCACCGGGTTGACGTGAACGCAGGCGCGTCAAAGGCGCCATCACAATACGATGTTTAAGCTCAAATGCGCCAAGGCGCAGAGGTGAAAACAAATCTGCCATAGATCAACTCGCTCATTGATAAGAGGATTAGCCCTATATAGGGAGCTTGATATGATTTTGCGAGTCTCATCATCAAGATAAGCAAACACTGAGAGAGCTAAGATCATAGCTTCCAAGCTCAGCAAGTGAATAAACGCTTGCCAGCTCAAAGCAAAATTGCCTATCCTTACAGTTAAAAGCAAAATACATGGGAGGTTATGATGACAGCATCCAATCAATCTTTTTTTGAAGTCATTCCCTTAACACGCCATATTGGCGCGGAAGTGCGTGGGCTTGATCTCTCCCAACCTCTCAGCAAAGACGTAACGGATGCAATTTATCAGGCATGGCTTGAACATATCGTTTTGGTTTTTCGAGATCAAAAACTCTCACAAGAAGATCATGTGCGCATCAGCAAAAGTTTCGGCGAACTTGGACATATCAGACGCCCACCCAAATTTTTTCCTCCTGGGTTTAACTCATTACTCCCCAACATTATGTTGATTACAAACATACGTGAAAATGGTGAACCCATCGGCGCGTTACCTGATGGCGAAATGATGTTTCACCATGATATGATTCATGCTGAAATTCCAGATAAAGCAACATTTCTTTATTCGCTTGAAGTGCCGAGCTATGGCGGGGATACACTCTTTGCCAGTGGCTATGCCGCTTGGGATGATCTTGACCCCGCATTAAAGAAAAAACTTGAAGGCCGCATTGCCAAAAATCACTATAATTATGGCTCAACCATTAAAGGTGATCGCAAGGGTACAGAGGCGTTTGGTGCACATGCACATCCCGCTGTACGAACGCATGAGGAAACCGGTCGTAAAGCACTCTACATCAATCGCCTCATGACCATTGGGTTTGAAGGCATGGATGATAAGGAAGCCCAACCCCTGCTCGATCAAATATTTGATCACATGGAAAAGCCTGATTATGTCTACACACATAAATGGCAAGTGGGTGATTTAATTGTCTGGGACAATCGCTGCTCGACACATGCGCGTACTGATTTTCCAGCTGATCAGCGCCGCCTTATGTTGCGCACGACTGTTGCGGCTACACAACGTCCGCAATTCTAATGATATGCTGAAAGTGAAGATATGGCAGATCTCAAACTCACCCTCGCCTGCTGGGACTATGACCGCACACGCCCGCTGGCTGATGGAATAGTTAAACCAGATGGTATTGACCTCACTGTCAAACTCTTACGTCCGCGTGAGATGTTTCCGCGCATGTTAGAGCAGCGCGAATTTGATGCGTCCGAACTCTCGCTTGCTTCTTATACGGCACTCATTGGCCGCAATGAATCTTCCTTTGTTGCAATTCCCGTTGCCGTATCAAAATTCTTTCGTCATGGCTGTATTTATGTACGCAGGGATGCGGGAATTAAATCGCCCTCCGATCTGCGCGGCAAGCGTGTAGGCACAACGCAATATTCATCAACTGCTGCAACTTATATGCGTGGCTTTCTGAGAGATGACTATGGCATTGACGCCAAAGACATGCATTGGTTTATGGGCGGTTTGACCAAGCCCACCGAAAGCCCTCTCATTCCCCTTGATTTACCTGATGACATCAAACTCGATTTTGTGCCCGAAGGCGATACGCTCGAGCGTATGATGGTTGAGGGGCGACTTGATGCGCTCATGTCCATCTATATTCCGAAATTGATGGAAGATGGATGGCCCAATATTGAGCGTCTCTTTGTTGATTTTAAATCTGTTGAACAAGATTATTATCAGCGTACTAAAATTTTTCCCATCATGCACACCATTGCCCTGAAACAAGAGATTGTTGATGCGCATCCTTGGGTTGCCCAAAGTCTCTACAAGGCCTTTTGTGAAGCGCGCGACATCGCGGTCAAAGGCCTATGGGACACAGACGCGTTGCGGCTAAGCCTGCCATGGTTGATTGATCATGTCGAAGAAAACTGGCGAATTCTTGGGAAAGATTTTTGGGCCTATGGCATGGCAGCCAATCGTCCGGCCCTCGAGGCTATTGGACGTTATGTGCATGAGCAGAGTTTTTCACCCCGCCCTGTCAGCCCCGAAGACATATGGCCTATTTTGCAAGATGACTAAACATATTATGGGCAATGCCAGCGCTGATAGAGCGCACCATTCTCACGCCATTGTTCCATCACACATTGTGGAGCGGGCTGGAGATCAAATTGGCCCCGCAAAATAATCGTGCCGTGATCAAGATTAGGAATAATCGGCTCTACCCAAATCACGCGCTCTTGTGATGGTGGTTGAACGATAATCACATCATTGCGCTGCTGTGGTGGGTTGACGAGAATAACACCATTATTCTGATCAAGCAGGCGCTGTTCGCGCCGCAATCTCTCCTCATCGTCACGATGGCGCTCTTGATACATGCGCTCATCCTGCTGGCGGCGTTCCTGCTGCTCAATTTGCTCTTGCGCGTGTTGTTGAGCCGCTCTATTGCGCTCAAGAATATCACGCTGCATTTTTTCAATATCTTGCTCGAGACGCTGATGGCTTTGATCCTGCGTTTGCGTTTGCATTTGCGTTTGCGCATGCAAAGGCACTAGACCGAGCAACAGACATAAAGATGTAACACAAACGAGCTGACGCATAATTCACCCTAATTGCTCTTGGACTCACGCCCATGACCGAAACGCTGAACCAGAAAATCAATAAACGCTCTCACCTTCGGCGACATGAGACGCGCATGTGGATAGACAATGTGAATGGCTGTTTCCTGAATCATAAAAGGGGCGAGCAGGCTCTCTAAAGCGCCGCTTTTGAGATCTGCTTCAACCATCAACTGCGGCACGATAACAATACCAAGCCCACCCAATGCTGCCGCGCGCAAGGCATCACCATTGTTAATATGCAAACGGCCGCGCACAGTCACATGAATCGACTTACCATTCTCATCAAGAAAGCGCCATTCATGAGCTGAAGGAATATTCGTGTAGCACAAACATTCATGCGTTCGCAGATCATGGGGGTGAGATGGCCGACCCATGCGCGCGAGATAAGCGGGGCTTGCGCATAACACCATAGGAGATGGCGCAAGACGACGGGAAACAAGACGTGAATCCGTTAATTTGCCAATGCGCACCGCAATATCAAAACCCTCATCAATCACATCAACAAAACGATCATTGAGTGCTAAATCCATTTCAATGTCGTGATACCTATTTAAAAATTCTGGCAATGCAGGGGCCAGATGTAAAAACCCAAAACTCACGGGCGCAGAGACACGCAACAAACCACGCGGAGAGGCCTGCAATGTACTCACCGACATATCGGCGGCTGAGACATCAGCAATAATTTGCTTGGCATGTTCAAGATAAGTTTGACCAGCCTCTGTCAACGCCAAAGCCCGTGTTGTCCGCTGCAACAAGCGCACACCCAAATGGCTCTCTAATTGCGCGATCTGGCGACTGACAACAGATTTCGACAAGCGCAGTTTTTGCGCCGCTTGCGAGAAGGATTGCGTCTCAGCAACGGCCACAAACATTTCCAGTGCAGCTAACCGATCCATCTCAACCTATTGTTGCTTAATATGAAACAGTATTGTTCTTAAATAATGGATTGTTTCAAAAATTGTGTCAAGCTATGTGAAGCAGACCCAACAAAGGAGATCATAGCCATGACCGATATCACACATGCAAAGGCCGAATCACCGGACATACATCCTATTTTGCCCTTTCTTGTCCCGCTCGAGCGCGCCCTCAGCCCCTTAGCTGATCCATTAATACGCATAACCACTGGGCTTCTACTCCTTCCCCATGGTGCGCAAAAACTATTTGGCGCCTTTGGCGGCTATGGCCTCGAAGCAACCGGCCAATTCTTTGCCTCTAAACTCGGCCTGCCCGCCTCTTTAGCCTTGATCGCGGGGCTAATTGAATTTTTTGGCGGCATTGCTCTCGCGCTGGGCTTTTTAACACGCCCTAGTGCAGCCTTGATTGCCGGCATGATGGCCGTAGCGGTTTTTGCGGTTCACTTAGGCCTCGGCTTTTTCTGGACAGAAGGCGGCTTTGAATATCCCCTGTTCTGGGGCATTGTCGCGCTCTATTTTGTCATTCGTGGGGGCGGCTCTTATTCCCTCGACCATCTCATCGGTTATGAATTCTAAAATAAGGATTGACTGTCATGCCTTATACATTGCGTAGAGCTAGTGAACGTGGCCATGCTAATTTTGGTTGGCTTGACAGTCATCATAGTTTTTCATTCGGCGATTATTATGATCCCGCTTATATGGGCTTTGGCTCATTGCGCGTTATCAATGATGATCGCGTTGCCGCAGGCGCTGGCTTTCCCATGCATGGCCATCGCGACATGGAGATCATCTCTTATGTGCTTGAAGGTGCGCTTGAACACAAAGACAGCATTGGCACGGGCTCTGTGATTGCTGCTGGCGATGTCCAGCGCATGAGTGCGGGATCAGGCATAAGACATAGTGAGTTTAACCCATCAGACAAAGATGCTGTTCACTTCTTACAAATCTGGATTATGCCGAATGAACAAGGCATCACTCCCAGTTATGAGCAAAAAACTTTTCCGCGCGCCATGAAAGAAAATCAATTGCGTCTCATCGCGTCACATGATGGACGCGATGGCTCGCTGACAATAAATGCCAACACAGATATTTATGCGAGCCTCCTCAGCCCTCATCACAACGTAACCTTCACGTCATCACCTCAAAAGCGCATATGGGTGCAAATGGCACGCGGGGCTGCCACATTTAATGGCGTGCCCTTACACGAAGGGGATGGCCTTGCCTTAGCGCAAGAAACGGCACTGCACTGCGAAAGCGCGGATCAAGAGGCTGAGTTTATCATTTTTGACATGGCTGAGCCTGCTTAATCCATCATGCGACGTTGATCAGCTAGCGCATGATAGAAAAATATGGCATGACGAATCTCAGTTAGTCTGGGGTTTTACATGTTCAAGCGCGTTATCATTCTGCTGGCTTTTGTCATGGGCGTTCATACGGCTCATGCCATGGATTTTACAGGCAAAACCATTACCCTTCTGGTCCCCTTTCCCGTTGGCGGGGGCGTTGATTTATGGGCGCGTTTTAATGCGCCTTTATTAGAGCGCCATTTACCGGGCCACCCCACTGTGATTGTTAAAAATTCACCCGGAGGCGGCTCAACATCAGGTGCTAATCTATTTGCCGCCACCGCAAAGCCAGATGGTTTGACTGTATTGGTCAGCTCAGCCTCAACGCAATTTCCTTATTTGCTAGGCGACCCCCGCGTTAAATATGAATATCGCGATTACAAAGTTTTTCTCGCCTCACCAACAGGCGGGGTGGCCTATATCAGCCCTAAAACAGGTGTCAAATCTGTCAAAGATCTCCCAAAAATAAAAAATACTGAGCTTTATTATGCCAGCCCCGGCCCCACCGCTCTTGAACTTGTTTCACTGCTTGGATTTCGCCTGCTTGATATGAATGTCAATCATGTCTTTGGCATTATCGGACGTGCCGAAGCCTTGCTTGGGTTCCAACGCGGTGAATTTACGCTCGATACACAGACAACAACCGCTTATATCCGCAGCTCTGCTCCGCTTGTTGCGAGTGGCGATGCTGTGCCGCTCTTCAGCTGG
>Ga0164297_10005654_pt1 | contig 10632 bp, 10 predicted proteins | sample GEODES058metaG_FD_113539 | JGI IMG/M metagenome (GOLD analysis project Ga0164297, IMG submission 113539) | Dystrophic lake water microbial communities from Trout Bog Lake, Wisconsin, USA - GEODES058 metaG | ecosystem: Environmental > Aquatic > Freshwater > Lake | place: USA: Trout Bog Lake...
GCCATGCGAGGCGTCTCTTTTGCATGGTACAGGTTTATGATGCCCATGGTCGCGGCCGAAACTGGTACCATGGAAAGGGCCGCCCAGAGATATTCAACGATTGCATCGGGATACGGGCGAACCGAGACCGTCTCTGTGGACCGGAATTTGGCACCACCTGCGCAATGACTCCCTCATTTCCGAGGCTTGTGCGAAGCATCCACCGAGAGAAAAATACAATAAAATCAATGAGTTAGTCGTTGGCGGAGAGAGTGGGATTCGAACCCACGGTACGCTTTCACGCACACACGCTTTCCAAGCGTGCGCCTTAAGCCACTCGGCCATCTCTCCAGCACGAAGCGGCGCAAAATAGCAGCAGACGGACGGAGCGCAAGGCCCTTCGGTAAACTTCATGGCTGCTGGTCGAAATCGTGGGTTTGCTGCTTCCCCGTCTCAACGGCGCGACCTAAGCTTGGCGCAACAACACCCGATGAGGACGCGCTATGACCCAACCTGCCTTCCCTCGCACCCGAGCCCGCCCGGCGGCCGGTCCGCTGGCCGGGTTACGGGTGGTGGAGTTTGCCGGCATCGGCCCGGGGCCGTTTGCGGCCATGCTGCTGTCCGATATGGGGGCCGATGTGGTGCGGATCGACCGCCCCGGGGCGGTGCGGCGCGCGCATGATATCCCGGGGCGTGGGCGGCGCAGCGTGGCGCTGGATCTCAAGCAGCCGGCGGATGTGGCGCAGGCCTTGGCGTTGTTGCGCCAGGCTGATGCGTTGATCGAAGGCTTTCGCCCCGGGGTGATGGAACGGCTCGGCCTGGGGCCTGATGTAGTGCAGTCCGCCAATCCGCGCCTCGTCTACGGACGCATGACCGGATGGGGGCAAACCGGCCCGCTCGCCCATGCGGCTGGGCACGACATTAACTACATCGCCATCACCGGGGCGCTGCACGCCATCGGCACCCCTGATAGTCCGGTTCCGCCGCTGAACCTCGTGGGGGATTATGGCGGCGGCTCGCTTTATCTGATCGTGGGGATCCTGGCGGCGCTGTTAGAGGCCGGCACATCCGGCCGCGGGCAGGTGGTGGATTGCGCGATTTCTGACAATGTCGTGAACCTGATGGCCACCTTTTACGGCATCACCGCCGGTGGCGGCTGGCATGACCGCCGGGCGGCCAACATGCTGGATGGTGGCGCGCATTTCTATCGCACTTATCGCTGTGCCGATGGCAAGCACCTGTCGGTCGGGGCGATTGAACCGCAATTCTACGCCTTGCTGCGCCAGATCGCCGGCATGGCCGATACGGCGTTCGACGCCCAGCGCGATCAGGCGGCCTGGCCGGATTTGCAAGACAAGGCGGCCGCCATTTTTGCCACCAAAACGCGGGACGAGTGGACCCGCTTGCTGGAAGGTACCGATGCCTGCGTGGCCCCGGTGTTGAGCCTGGCCGAGGCGCCGAAACATCCGCATTTACAGGCGCGTGGCAGCTTTGTTGAGGTGGATGGTATCCGCCAACCCTCCCCGGCACCAAGGTTTTCCCGCACACCGTCGGCCGTGCAGGCCAGTGTCACCGATCAGGATATCGGCGCCTTGCTCACAGATTGGGGCGGGTAGCCGTGAGCCCGGCGGCGCGCAGGCGGCGCCGGGTCACCACGGCCCAGAGCACACCAATCCCGGTAAGGGCGATATTGACGACGAAGGTTGGCCGCCGGAACGCGCTGACGCTGGACACCGCCAGCGCCGCCTGGGCTTCGTCTGCCAGCCTACCCCATTCCTGGCACAGCGCCACGTCGCCACAAACGGGCTGATCGACGCGCCCAGCATCCCAAGCGGTGGCGGTTTGGGGCAGATCCGGGTTGGGCAGTTGCCGGGCAATCGGTGCCACGCCCTCCGTGGGGGCAGCCTGCACCAAGGCCGCACTGGCGGCCAGCGGGGTGCTCACGGCGAGCAGTGCGGTCAGCAACACTCTGGGCAAATGGCGGGTCGGCATGGCGTAGCCCCAAGCACATCAGTTCACAAACAGCATAGCAATCGGCGTGCCAGCCTTGAATCTCAGCAACTTGCGATAGTGCTGAATGCCGAAGTGTAAACTTATTCGACGCATGCCGACCCCTGCTGCCGTCACGAATTGCACGAACCCATAATCCCGCGCAAAACCAGCCATCGTCTCAATCCCCTCCAGCAGGCCCGGAGTTGCCGCCATGCCGCATACTACCACCCACGCCGCCGCGCTCGCCGACATTGCCGCGATTGTCGGGCCGCGTGGTTTGTTGATCGGGCCGGACGATACCGCCGCCTATGTGGAAGATTGGCGCCGGCTGTATCGCGGCGCCGCACTCGGGGTGGTGCGCCCGGCCAACGCGCCCGAGCTCGCCGCCGTCATGCGCGTGTGCCACGCCGCTGGGGTGGCGGTGGTACCGCAGGGCGGCAACACCTCCATGGTCGGCGGTGCCACCCCGTCGGCCGATGGTCGGCAATTGATCGTCAACCTGTCCCGCATGAACGCCATCCGTGCGATTGATCCGGTGGATCTCACCCTCACCATTGAAGCCGGGGCAACCCTGCGCGCGGCGCAAGATGCGGCGACGGCGGCGGGCTGTCTCTTGCCGCTCTCCATCAGTTCGGAAGGGACCGCGCAAATTGGCGGCGTGCTGGCCACCAACGCTGGCGGCAATAACACCGTTCGCTACGGCAATGCGCGCGATCTGGTGCTGGGGCTGGAAGTGGTGCTGGCCGATGGGCAGATCTGGCACGGGCTGCGCCGGCTGCGCAAAGACAACACCGGCTACTGCCTGCGCCAGCTCTTTGTCGGCGCCGAAGGCACGTTGGGCATTATCACCGCGGCGGTGCTGAAACTCGCCCCCCGCCCGCGCGAGGTTGCGGTGGCCTTCTGCGCCGTTGCCTCGCCAGAGGCCGCATTGGCGGTGTTCGCCCGCTTCCAGGCGCAAGACCCGGCGGCCATCCAGGCGTTCGAATATATGTCCGGTCTGGGCACGGATTTCGTGCTGCGCCACATCCCCGGCGCCGTGCTGCCGCTCGCAGCCCCGGCCGCACATTATGTGCTGGTTGAGCTCGCCACCCCGCGGCTGAATGCCGGCCTGCGTGCCAGCTTGGAGACAGTTCTGGAAGCGGCGCTGGACAGCGGCGAGGTGCTCGATGCCGCCATTGCCGAGAGCGAAGCGCAGCGGGCCGCCATCTGGCGTCTGCGTGAGGAGCATTCGGAAGGCCAGAAGCGCGAGGGTGCCAGCGTTAAGAACGACATTTCGGTGCCCGTGTCCCGGGTGCCAGACCTCATCCGGCTGGCGACGGCGGCCTGTGACGCCTTGATGCCCGGCATTCGTGCGGTTCCGTTCGGCCACATGGGCGATGGCAACATCCACTTCAATCTTGAGCAGCCCGTTGGCATGGACCCGGCCGCCTTTCTGGCCCAGGACCACGCCATTATGGACACCGTCAACGCGGTCGTGCGCACGTTGGATGGCAGCTTCTCCGCTGAACACGGGGTGGGCCAGCTGAAGCCCTACATGATGCCGGACTGGCGCGGCGGGGCGGAACTGGCGCTCATGCAGGCGATCAAACACGCGCTAGACCCGGCGGGCCTGCTCAACCCCGGCAAGGTGTTGCCGGCAGGATCTTGATGCCCCGGTTTTACCGACGCGGCGTGGCCAGCTAGACTGCGCGTGATGCCGTTCCAAGCCCCCGCCCCGACCGACCTTGCCGCTGTGCGCGCGCGCCGATCCGAGCCGCGCGCATGACGTTTGCGCTCACGCTGTCGCTTTACGTCGCACGGGTGTTCTCGTTCTTCATGATGGCGATGCTGGCCGGGTTGACGCTGGTGTTTTCGTTGTTCGACTTTATCGAGCTGCTGCGCCGCGCCGCGCCCCGCCCGGCGGTTGGCCTGCATCTGGTGTTCGAAATCGCCGGGCTGCGGCTGCCCTGGGTTGCCATGCAAACCCTGCCATTCGCGGTCCTGCTCGGCGGCATGTTCGCGTTTGAAAAGCTGACCCGGTCGTCCGAACTGGTGGTTGCGCGCGCCGCTGGCCTATCTGCCTGGCAGTTTTTGGCCGCCCCGGTGCTATGCGCCATCGCCTTGGGAGGGTTCGCCACCATGGTGGGCAGCCCGATCGCGGCGGCGATGTACGCCCGCGCCGATGGGCTCGATACCCAATACCTCAAAACCAGCGGCGGCCCGATGGCGCTGAACGGCGGCCAGCTCTGGCTGCGGCAAGGTGACCGGCAGTTGGATCCGCAAGGCGTTGCCGTGCTGCATGCCTACGATGTTTCGGCGCGCGATGGCACGCTGGTCAGTGGCCGGCTGAGCGTGATGCGGTTAAGCCACGGCGATCGGCTGCTGGAGCGGGTGGAGGCAGCCGGCGCGGTGCTGGAGCCGGGCGCGTGGGTGTTGCGGGACGCACGCATCAGCCAGCCCGGTAAGCTACCCGAGCAAAGCCCGAGCCTGCGCCTGCCGACCGAGCTGACCGTGGACCGGGTGGCCGATAGTTTCGCCCCGGCGGATGCGCTGTCATTCTGGACCTTGCCCGGCTTTATCGCCGAGTTGGAGCGGGCCGGATTCTCCTCCCTTCGCCAGCAACTGCATTTCCAATCCCTGCTGGCGCTACCGTTGCTGGCCGGCACCATGGCTTTGCTGGCGGCTGGATTTTCCATGCGGCCAACCCGTCGCGGTGGGGTGGCAAAAATGATCGCCAGCGGCGTTGGCGCCGGCTTTCTGCTGTTTCTGATCGCTAAAATTGCCCAGGAATTCGGCCAATCCGGTGAATTGCCGCCGATTTTGGCCGCCTGGGCGCCGGCGGGCGCGGGCATGATGCTGTCGGTGGCGTTGCTGCTGCATTTGGAAGATGGCTAGATGACAACGCGGTACACACGCCCTGCGCCATGGCTTGCCATGTCCGTGCTCCTGGTTACCGCCTCGCTGGGCCGGGATGCATTGGCTCAGGGCGCGCCATCCTCGGCCGTACCGGGGGTGCGCGCGCCGAGTTTCGCCACACCGGGGGTGGTGTCTCCCGCCGCCGCGCCGGCCGCGGGCAAAACTGCGCCGCCATCGCTGGTCACCGCCCCGCTCGACCGCGACCAGCCGGCGTTTTATCAAGCCGACCAGGGCGAATATGATCGGGTGAGCGGGATTGTGACCCTCAGGGGGCATGTGGAATTCTGGCAGAATGACCGCGTGCTGCTGGCTGACCGGGTCACCTACGACCGCACCAGCAATGTTGCCGCCGCCTATGGCCACGTGGTGCTGATGGAGCCAGGCGGGCAGACGGTGTTTTCCGACTATGCCGAACTCTCCGGCGGCTTGAAGGACGGGGTGATGGCCGGCATGGGCGCCTTGCTGCCGGAGGGCGGCCGCCTGGTCGCTAACGGGGCCCGCCGCACAGACGCCAACATCAACGAACTCAGCCGCGTCGTCTATTCCGCCTGCGACCTGTGCGCCGACGATCCGACGCGGGCGCCGCTCTGGCAGATCCGCGCCACCGAGGCGGTGCAAGACCGCGACAACAAGCGCATGGAATATCGCGATGCTGTGGTGGATTTCTTCGGCGTGCCGATCGCCTGGTTTCCCTATCTGACCCATCCGGACCCGACCGAGCGCCGCGCCAGCGGCCTGCTGGCGCCGACGATTGGTTATTCCAAGCATTTGGGCGCCTATTTCGGCCTCCCTTATTATTGGGCGATCGATGCCCAATCCGATTTGCAGGTCGAGCCGCTACTGGGCACCAACAACGGCCCGGCGCTGGATTTGAGCTACCGGCGGCGCTTCAATAGTGGCTTTTTGAGCATCGATACCTCGATCGCCAATGATCGCTCAGATCTGGGTGGGCATTTGTTCGCCAAAGGCCGGTTTGCCATCGACGATGTCTGGCGCTGGGGGTTCGATATCAACCGGGCCAGTTCGTCCACCTATCTGCGTGACTTCAAGGTGCATAACTGGAGCGATATTCTTACCAGTTCGGTCTACCTCGAAGGGTTCGGCCAAGGCGCCTACACCCGCCTTGATGCGCGCGCCTATCAGGGACTGACCGACAGCACCACATCGTCGGAAATCCCTTCGGTCCTGCCGCGTTATGTCTACAGCCTCACCACCCCGGTGCAGACGCTTGGCGGGCGCTTGGCGGTGGATTTCGATGCTTTCAACGTGCTGCGCACCGTGGGCACCAACACGCAGCGGGTGCATCTCAGCGCCGATTGGCAACGGCCGTTCATCGGCGCCGCCGGCGATGTCTGGAAAACCACCCTGCATCTCGACAGCGCCGTGTATCAGGCGCAACGATTTGACGACCAGCCCAACTATGGCCTGCAGAGCAACCTATCATCCTCCCAGGCGATGCCGAGCGCGGCGGTTGAACTGCGCTGGCCACTCACCCGCGCCGCCGGGGACGGCTATCAGCTGCTGGAGCCGATTGCCCAGGTGATTGCGGCCCCGCGTGGCAGTAATTATGTGCGCGGTACGACGCTGATCCCGAACGAGGACAGCCTGGACCTCGACTTTACGGACGCCAATTTGTTCGCGCTGAACCGCTACCCCGGCGTCGATCGGCTGGAAGGTGGCATGCGAGCCAATCTGGCCTTGCATGCCGCGTGGCATTTGCCCATGGTCGGGGTGTTGGATGCGCAAATCGGCCAGGCCTATCGCAGCGTACCAGATCCTGGGCTGGGGCAAGGCTCTGGCCTGGCCAACACCGTCTCCGATGTGGTGGGGCATGTGTCGTACACGCCCAACCAGTTTTTCGACCTCACCACGCGGGAACGGTTTGACCGTCGGAACGGGCAGGTTCGCTTCGCGGACGCCATTGCCAGCACCGGCGGCGATCCGCTGCGGGTTAATGCCGGCTACATCTACACGTTCAACAATCCCTATCTGCTCTATGACACTGCCACCCCGCCGCCGGCTCTGGCATCGCCACGCAACGAGGTTTCGCTGGGCGTGAGCACCAAGCAGGCGCGCTGGCAGTTCAGCGCCAACGCCCGCCAGGACGTGCGCACGCGACAGATGGTGGCGGTTGGGCTCGGGGCCGCCTATGAAGACGAATGCTTCATCTTCGACGCCACGGCGTTCCGTCGCTATACGTCTATCAACGGTGACCACGGTGCCACCACAATCCTGTTCCAGGTCACCCTCAAGACCGTCGGGGAGTTCGGCTTCAATGCCCACTGATTGCCTGCGTCCGCTTACGTTCCGTCGCGCCGGCCAACTGACGCTGGCGCTTGCCGCGCTGCTCGGTGGCGCCGGATTGGCGTCTGCGCAAACACCCGCGCAACTGCCGCATATCATGTCCGCCGCCGATGCCAGCCGCATCGCGGCGGTGGTGAACGGCGATGTGGTCAGCTATGGCGACATCGATGCCCGCCGCCGCTTGTTCGCGGTTTCGGTCGGGCTGCCGATGTCGCCGGATGTGCTCGACCGGCTGACCGCCCAGGTCACCCGCTCGTTGATCGACGAGCGGCTGCGCTTGCAGGAAATGCAGCGCCGCAAAGTGGTGGTTCAGGATGCGGAAATCGCCGAGGCGATTATCGGCATCGAACGGCGCAACAACATGCCGCCAGGCACGCTCAAGCGCCAGTTGGCCTCGGCCGGCCTGAACCTGCGCAGCATGATCGACCAGTATCGGGTACAGATCGGCTGGACCCGGGTGCTGCACGACACGTTGGGGCCAGCGGCCGAGCCGACGATGAGCGACATCGCTGAACGCACGGCGCGGCTGAAGGCGCTGGTGGGCCAGACCGAATATGAGATCGGGGAAATCTTTATCCCGATCGCCGAGCCGAACCAGGCCGGCGAGGCCCAGCGGTTTGCCGATCTGGTGATCCAGCAATTGCGGGCTGGCGCGCCGTTCCCGGTCGTGGCGGCCCAGTTCAGCCAGTCGCAGACGGCGCTGCAAGGCGGCGATCTCGGCTGGGTGCAGGCACCGCAGTTGGATGATGAGGTGGTTCCGGTCGTTAATCAGATGCCGGTGGGCGCCGTGAGCAATCCGGTGCGGGTGCCGGGCGGGCTGTCGATCGTCGCCCTGCGCGGGCGGCGGGAAATCGGCAAGGAACTGGCAATGGTGGCGAGCATTCGCCAGGTGCTGCTGCCCTTCGCCTCGGCCCTGAACCCCAATGCGCCGACCGACGAACAGCGCAAAGCTATCGACACGTTGCGGGCGCTGTCCGGCACGCTGCATGGGTGCGACGGCATGGAAGCGGCAGCGGCGAAAGTGCCGGGCGCCAAGTACACGGCCACCCCGGATGTGCGGGTGGATGGCATCGGTAACCCCGCTTTGCGGCAACTGGTCTCCACCTTGCCCGTGGAACGCGCCAGCGAGGCGCTGATTGCCCAAGATGGCGTCGCCGTGATGATGGTTTGCGCCCGTGATACCCGCAATGTCGGCCTGCCGAGCCAGAAGGAACTGGAATCGCAGTTGTTCGTCGAACGCATGGAGTTGCTGTCGCGGCAGTTGATCCGCAGCCTGCAACGCCGGGCGGTGATCGACCAACGGGCGTGAGCATGCTGGATGGCCTGCCGTCGCTGCGCGATGTGATCTCGCAGTATAGCTTGGCGGCCAAGCGCAGCCTGGGCCAGCATTTTCTGCTGGACCCGAACCTGCTCGACCGTATTGTGCGCGCCGCCGGTGATCTGGCCGGGCGGCATGTGGTGGAAGTTGGCCCCGGCCCTGGCGGGCTGACCCGCGCGTTGCTGGGCAGCGCGGCGGTCTCGGTCACGTCGGTGGAACTCGACGATCGTGCCGTGGCGGCTTTGCAGGATGTGATCGTGGCCGCCGAGGGCCGCTTTACCCTGGTGACCGGCGACGCGCTGCGCCGCGACCTTGCCGCTCTGGTGCCGGCGCCGCGCCAGATCATCGCCAATCTGCCTTATAATATCGGGGCGCCGCTACTGGTGGGCTGGCTGCGACAGGCGGCGGCGTGGGAACGGCTGACCCTGATGTTCCAGTTGGAAGTGGCGGAACGCATTTGCGCCGCGCCGGATACGACGGATTACGGTCGGCTGTCTGTGTTGGCGCAATGGATTTGCAACACCGATATTGCGATGCGCGTGCCGCCGGAAGCCTTCGTGCCGCCGCCAAAGGTCACCTCCGCCATCGTGCGCCTGACCCCGCGGGCCGAACAGCCACCGGCGGATTTGTTCATCGCGATGGAACACCTGACCGCCGCCGCGTTCGGCCAGCGGCGAAAAATGCTGCGCGGTTCGCTGAAGGCGCTGGGCGGCGAGAAACTGCTGGCGCGCGCCGATATCGCCCCCGATCGTCGGGCGGAAACCCTGTCGGTCGCGGAGTTTGACCGACTGGTGCGCCAACTCTGAACAGGCTGAAACCCCGATGCTGATCCGACCTGCCGTCTTGGCCGATCTGCCCGCCATGCTGGATCTGATGCGCCAGTTGCATCTTGATGACCCGGCGCTATCGCAGCCCGAGCCGATCTGGCGCGCCATGCTGGCCATGTCGGGGATGACGGTGCTGGTCGCCGATATCGACGGTCGGGCGGTGGCGACCTGCACGTTGAATATCATCCCCCACCTCGCCCGTGGCGGGCGGCCGTATGGGTTGATTGAAAATGTGGTGACAGATGCCGGCCATCGCCAGCAAGGCCTGGGCCGTGCCGTGCTAGACGCCGCCTGCGCGTTGGCATGGGAGGCGGATTGCTACAAAGTCATGCTGATGACCGGCTCGAAGCTGGAGGCGACCTTGCAGTTTTATCGCCAGAGCGGATTCACCGCCGACAAAACCGCCTTTCAGCGCCGCAACTAGAGCGTGATCCGTTCAGATTGAATCGTCGGACACGCTCTAGAGTTTCTGTTTTACGATCATCTTTATCCGCTCGAATAGGCAAGCCGATCGACTGATGCTCGCATCAATCGGAAAACGGCGTTTTCGTTGCCACCATGCTCGGTCTGGCTTGAAACGCGGTCAGCCAGCCAGTCAGACCCGGATGCGCGTTCAGCATCGCCGCCAGTTCCGGCGCCCGTGTTGCCATGCCCAATAGCGGTGCCAGCATCAGGTCGCTCAAATCGGGGTTATCGGCGGTGCGTCCGGCCCAGAGTTCGGCGACGACGCCAAGGCAATATTGCGCGTCCGGCAAGGCGACCGCCACCGCTGCCTCATCGACCGGGCGGCCGAAGACCGGGGCGACCACGCGGGCAAATACGATTGGGCGACTGACCTGCTGGAAAAAATACCAGTCAACCACGCCCATGCGCTGGTTCATGTGGGCCTCGGCTTGCGGGTCGGCCGGCACCAAAGCAGGGTTCGGCGCCCGGCGTTCGAGGTAGCGCAAGATCGCCTGGGTTTCGTAGAGCGTAAAATCGCCATCTTCCAGCACCGGCATGCGGCCGAATGGATGGCGGGCCAGATGCTCCGGTGATCGCGATGTGCCTGGCGCCAGTTGGGCGACGCGATAGGGCAGGCGTTTTTCTTCCAGCGCCAATCGGACCGCGCGCACATAAGGACTGCCGAGGACACCGTGGACGATGAGCTCTGCCATAGGGTTTCTCCTCAAGATGTTCCTTTTTGTGTACAAAAAGAATCAGAAAACGTCTCATCAATACCTTGCCGTTGGTGCAATCCCATCGGACACAGCACGCCAACGGCAACCAGATCATAACGTTTTTTGCTGCTTTGTTTTCAAACAAAGCAGCGCTTAC
>Ga0164297_10005656_pt1 | contig 10630 bp, 13 predicted proteins | sample GEODES058metaG_FD_113539 | JGI IMG/M metagenome (GOLD analysis project Ga0164297, IMG submission 113539) | Dystrophic lake water microbial communities from Trout Bog Lake, Wisconsin, USA - GEODES058 metaG | ecosystem: Environmental > Aquatic > Freshwater > Lake | place: USA: Trout Bog Lake...
ATGAAAGTTTATTCATTCAGCTTGCTGTTAAACTGCTGCACTTTGCTGGTGGTAACAACTATTTTTTTCTTCTACAACTTTTCCCAAAAAAAAGCAGATAACTAAACTGCGGTTTAAACAATTTTTGACACCTGCCAACAAGGCTCTTTGTTTCAGGTAGTTGCTATCTATTGAGCCTATTTTATAGACAGCTTCGATATCCTGCATATTTCATAAAAGTGTCGCGAGGCAGATTAATGTTTGACAACAGTCACCATTTTTTCTGCCTGCTATCATGTGGTCTCCCGGGCCTTCGGGATACTTTAGTGCAAAATATTAAACAAAGGATTTAAAATTAAACTACTCATTATGAAACGATTTAACAACAAATTGCTAATGATCATTCTGCTTATCATTAGCGGATATGGCATCATCTCAAGTTGCACCCACAAAGACCAGGTATTACCTGCTGCAGTTTCAACTGCTGTAAAAATTACCAGGGGTAATCATATCCACCTTCCTGGTTTAACCGCTGGCGATACAACCCAGTGGAAATTTGACAAAGTGCACAGTGCAGTTAACTGGTCAACACCATTCCTGGAAGTCGGTGCTGATTTGACCGGAAAGTTTAATCAGTTCGGTGTGGCTGACCTTAGCAACAATACCAAATTACAGAATTATGTAACTGCAGCACAACCGCTTCCAGATACTTCCTGGGCTTTCTATGAAAACCAGCCAGATAAAACACATTTCGCTGGCTATGTACAAATAAACCAAATAAATACAGGCGAGCCAGCAAGAGATGGAGGCTGTTTGATCACAACCCTTGCAACTACCAAAATTGTACCGGGAACACAAAACCTTACTGTTACAAATGTAGCCCAGATCAAAACTACCTCGGTGACATTTGACCCCGCTGGCAATGACTATATAGTAGTGTTTAATTTCACATGGCAGGGAGGCCTGGCCGCGCCAATTACAGAATCAATCACAGGCAAATTAACCTATGTACCTGAAGCGGTAGTTCCTGCCGGAACTTACAGTGATTTTGGGCTAACACTGGCGTTTCAAATTAACAAGGCCGATTTCGGTATAGTAAGCACCGAAACTGCCGACAAAATTGACATAGTAATTAACGCAAACTTTAATAACAAATAGCCCTAAACTAAATTAAGATGAAACGACTAATCATATTTGCGGGTCTCCTGATGGTATTGGGGATTGGCATAACAGGGTGTTATAAAGATGTTGTTCTACCGGTTGCCGGTGCCGACCCTAACGCACCTCCAAAACAGTATAGCTATAAAACGGATATCGCCCCTTTGTTGAATACTGATTGTGCAAAATCAGGTTGTCATGTGGCAGGTGCACAAACGCCAGATCTGGAGACAGCAGTTTCTTACAATAGCCTTGTAAACGGTGGCTTTGTAAATACTTTATTCCCAAATCAAAGTATTCTTTATCAAATGATCACCGGGAACATGGAAGAACACATGCCCCTTGCCTCTGACCGGCAAAAAGTTTATGACTGGATCAGAACTGGCGCAATGAATAATTAATGGACTTTAAAACTAAAGACGTGAAACTAACAATAAATATTGGAAAACGTTTGCTGACAACAGGCGTGTGCCTTGTAGCCTGCCTGCTTCTAATGCAGACAACAGCTTCCGCACAAGACACTACTGCTGCAGCAAAAGATGCAGTTATCCCGGCCAAAGCCAAGCCGGTAAAAAATACTTTTCAAAGTATTTGGATAATTGACAATCAAACGGTAATGGTACCTGTAAAAGGGACCTTTGAAATGGATATTCAACACCGGTTTGGTACAGTTAACAATGGCTATAGTGATTTTTGGGGATTGTACGCTTCGTCCAATATCAGGATCGGGGTTGACTATGCACCAATTAATAACCTTTACCTTGGATTGGGTTTTGAGAAGTATGATGAACTTTGGGATGGAAGCGCAAAATACGCCATCATCAAACAAACCAGAGGCGAATCACCAGTAAGTATCACCTATTACGGTAACTTATCGCTTGATACCAGGGCCGATCCGACCAAAAGTTTATTTAGTCATTACACCGATCGTATCCTTTCGTTCAACGAGATCATTATCGCAAGAAAATTTACTGACAATTTGTCCATCCAGGTATCACCAAGCATTACACACCAAAATGCTGTACCGGGATACTTGACTAAAAATGACAGTACAGGACGTACCATCTTTGAGGAAATGAAGCACGATCATTTTGCAATATCTGTTGCAGGAAGATACAAATTAGGTGATGCCACAGCTTTATTGATCGACTACGATCAGCCGCTGACAAAAGAACCAACAAACAATCCTAACCCCAATCTTTCGTTCGGATTTGAATTCAGCACCAGCGGTCACACTTTCCAACTCTTCATGGGTAACTACTCACTGCTGAATCCGGGAAAGAATGCGCTGTTCAATACCAATAGTCCTTTTGATTATACCCAAACTGGCGGTGGCAAGGTTAAAGGAGGAAAATTCCTGATCGGTTTCAACATAACACGTTTGTGGAATTAATAAATGTTTGATCACAAATTCGAATATCGATTGTCTATAAAGAAATCAATGAACAACATAAAAACCAAAATCAAAATGAAAAGTAAACTAACACTGGCGACCACACTTATCGCTTTAAGCATTGTGAGCTTCGCGTTTACAAACATTGTTCAGAAAACAAAGCCCTGGCCCGTTCCTGAAAAAAATGCAAAAACACCAAACCCGGTCAAATCTGACAAAGAATCGTTAGCAACCGGTAAATCATTATGGAATCTGCATTGCGCTTCCTGCCATGGCAAAACGGGTTTAGGAGATGGCAGTAAAGCTGCACAATTAAAAACCCAACCACAGGATTTGACTACTTCAGCTATGCAATCACAGTCAGACGGCTCACTTTTTTTCAAAATATCGGAAGGTCGTGATGACATGCCGAGCTTTAAGAAAAAAATCTCAGATCCTGATGATATCTGGAGTGTCGTAAATTACATGCGTACGCTAAAAAAATCATAAACAAAGCGTTGCTACCAAAGGCTTGAAGTTATTCAAGCCTTTGGTTTTTATAAATAGCTAAAAATATGACCATGACGAACATCCGACAAACAGGCAAGCTCATAATAGCTATGATGCTTATTTTCAGTTTTAATTTGGGGCACACATTTGGCCAGCAAGCTACAACGGGCAACAATTATTTAAAATACACTCCTGTAACGCAAAATTCGGAATACTTAAATGCCAGCTTGATATTAACAGCCGACATCAATAGTTCACAAGTGGTTGCTGATCTGAAACTAATTAATACGGGATCAAAGTCTATCACAATAACGGGAGTTACCGTTTATGCAGATGGTGGGTTACAATCTTTCCCAACATCCGGAAATATTAAGCCTATAAATCTTAAAGCAGGCCAGGACGGTATTTTAACAGCAAATTTCAAGCCTATTAATGACATAAAGGTTTACCAGTTGACCGGCAAACAAGGGCCTATAAAAGCTCAATACAAAGTTGCTGTCTTTTATAAAACACAGGGTATGGACCAGGTATTTTCGACCAATTTGATCGGACTATTGCCTGCCGATACTTACAAATCCTATATCAACCGACACCCAATTTCATACACCGGTTATGCCTTCAATACCACATCAACCTTTGATCAAACCGAACGAAAATATATTGAGCAACTAAAATTAAAAGACCAGCCATTTGTTTTTATCGCTCAACACGAACTTGCACTTACAGGTTTAAATATCTGGATGACGAGTTATTTAGAAAAAGACACGCTTTATGCAGATCTTTTAATAGTTAATCACGATGATTTCACTTTAAAACTAAACCCTGGCGCTTTAAATTTTGGAAGCCGGGACGAAGTATTAACTGACAAAGCAAAAAAAATCACCATCGAAAAAATAATTAGTAAACAAAAAGACCCTGAACGAATTGATAAGGGCGATAAAATTTCGGTTCATTTTAAACGGTATTTTAAAAATACCGACAAACCCTTATTTCTCTCCTTTAAAAATGCATTTCTGCTCAACGGATCCCAACCTTTGTTTATCGACAACATTGGATTGGTAAAAGTTCATTTGCAATAACCCAGACTACAAATGATCGATCTTTCATTCAATGATTGACCCAGGAAGACATTTTCTTAAAATACTCATATTCATAATTATACATTGAAATAGTAGTGACGATAATCACTATTATACTTGTTCTGGGTCATGCATAAAGAGCCGTAGCTGTTCTAATTTCATACTCAAATTAAAAACAAAAATTTATGGATAACACAGAAAAAACTGTACCCGAAAAGACCCCTTCGAGGCGGAAATTCGTTTGGGGCCTTGGTATTTTCTCCCTTTTTGCTGCATTCATGGCAGGCACCGGCTTATCTTTTTTTGCGAATAAAACATCAAAAGCGAAAAGTGCCAACAAAACAGTAAAAATGCTAACCCAGGATGGCAGGCTGGTTGAGATCGACGAGTCGCTGATAAATGTAAAAAGGAAAAAAGCATCCAATACTGATCTGCAAAACTGGATCAAAAAATAGCCTAATTAATATTATCAATAGAAAAGAAATGGAACCAGAAAATAATTCAAGAAGGGACTTTCTGTTAGCAGGCCTGGTGGCAGCCGGTCTTGCAACGGGATGTAACCCTAAAAAAGACCCTTTCGAAGCCGGCGCGGATGGCGTGCAGGCATCAGGAAAAAAAGTTAAACTGCTTTCTGTAGATGGCGATGTAATCGAGGTGGACGAAGCATTTTTGAAACCGGTACCACACTTGCCCGATGTTTCCAATGCAGAAGCCAGAATCGGTATCCCCGGCAAAAAGTTTGTAATGGTGATAGACCTTTCCAGGTGCAAAAACCTTAAAAAATGCCAATCAGCCTGCAACTTTGCCCACGATCTTAACCCGGGCCATAACTGGATAAAAGTGAACCCAATGAAGGGAGCTGATCATACTGCCCCGTATTGGGAACCTACCACCTGTATGCATTGCGACGAACCACCTTGCGTAAAAGTTTGCCCGGTGGATGCCACATTTAAAAGACAAGATGGAATAGTGCTAATAGATAGCGACAGGTGTATAGGTTGCCGCTTTTGTATGGCCGCCTGCCCTTATTCAACACGGGTATTTAACTGGGGTGAACCTGATCTTCCGGCTTCGGTTGCCAGTCAGCCTTACTCTGCCGAAACCAGTATCCCGCAGAAAAAAGGTACCGTTGGCAAATGCGATTTCTGTGCAGACATGACCAGGATGGGAATGTTACCCCATTGTGTTTCGGCCTGTCCAAATGGTACGTTCTTTTACGGCGATCTGAACGAAGATTCGGTTACCAATGGTGCCGATACCTTTAGATTCAGTGATCTGATAAAAGATAAAGCCGGCTATCGCCTGATGGAAGACCTTGGCACCAAACCAAGTGTTTATTACCTGCCGCCTGCAGGCCGGAATTTCCCGTTTGAATCGGGGCTGGAGAATGATAAGACACAAAATAGTTAACCTTAAATAATTAACGGTGGAAAATTCAATAAAAGGGGAGCAAATTATTCAAGACTTGCTTCCGAGGAAATTTAAAACCAGCGGCAGGATATGGGTGGGAATTTTAGTAGCCATCTGCCTCGTTGGTGCCTATGCTTACTATCGGCAGTTGCGATACGGTCTGGTAGTAACAAATATGAGAGATTACGTATCATGGGGTATTTATATATCAAATTTCGTATTCTTTGTTGCTATCAGCCTTGTAGGCTCATTGATCACAGCGGTATTCAGGCTGGCAGGCGTTAAATGGGGTGCCCCACTTACGCGAATCGCTGAAATGATAGCTGTTGGAGCGATCATTTTTGCATCAGTGATCATCATCGTCGACATGGGTAGCCCTGAAAGGTTTTATAATTTATTTCTGTATGGCCGTATTCAGTCGCCTATTATCTGGGACGTGATCGTTATCACAACCTATTTCTTTATTAGTCTGTTATTGCTTTATTATCCTTTGTTGCCCGATATCAAAATACTATTGCGTTTCAAAGAAAAATCAGGCCCGGGACTAAGTAAGTTTTATAGCTTTCTCGGATCATTTTGGAAAGGCAGCCACAAACAGTATTTATTAAGCAAAAAGGCTATCAACGCGCTATGCGTGGCGATTATACCCGTTGCTTTTACAATTCACACCGTAACTTCCTGGTTGTTTGCAACAACCTACCGCCCAGGCTGGGACAGCACCAACTTTGGTGCATATTTCATTGCCGGAGCATTTCTGGTTGGTGCTGGAAGCGTTGTTGTCGCTATGTATATATTCCGGACCTGGTATCACCTCGAAAAATATATCACACCAGATCACTTCGACAAGATGGGACGTGTACTCGTGCTTCTATGTCTCCTGTACCTCTACTTCAATGTCAATGAATTTTTGACTCCGTTCTTTAAAATGAAAGAATCAGAAGCCGGTTATCTGAATGATCTTTTCTCGGGTTCATTTGCACTGACATTCTGGTTCGCAATTTTAACCGGCATCATATTGCCTATCATCGTATTGCTGTTTAAATCGGGGCGAAAACCTTTGCCTATGTTTATCGTCGGCATAATGGTTGTTGTAGGTGCCTGGTTTAAACGTTATTTAATTGTTACCCCTACCCTGCTGCATCCATTTATGCCTATGCATGATGTTCCGCAAATGTATAAACACTATTTCCCAAGCTGGGAAGAATGGGCCATCTCTATGGCATCCCTTGCCGGAACCATGTTGATCATAACCATTCTTTGCAGGATATTCCCAATTATCCCTATTCAGGAAACTTTAGATGAACACCATGAAACTGTTAAATAAATTACTTGCCGGGTCAATAGCGGTTATGTTGTTGATATCGGCCAATAAAGGCTTTTCGCAAGGTGCGGAAAAAGCCAGCTTAAGTATAACACTTAGCTATTTTGAAGTAAATAATCAACTGCCCCATATTTCGGCAATGGTGAAAACCAAGGTCGATGGAAGGTTCAGGCCCGCAGCCGGAATACCTTTGAAGTTGTATTTGAACAAAGACTCTTCAGGAACAGTGATCGGAAATATTATTACCGACGAAAATGGCCAGGGCTTTGCCTTTATCCCGCCTTCATTAAAAAATGAATGGAAAACTTCAAAAACACATACTTTCCTGGCAACATTCGATGGTAATAAAAAGTTTGAAGCGGCCAAAGCGGATCTTACTGTTGCAAAGGCGAAAATAGAGATCAACACCAGCGACAAAACAATTACAGCAAAAGTCTTCCAGTTGAAGGATACTTCATGGGTACCGGTAAAAGGCGTCGATGTTAAATTTGGCGTAAAACGCTTAGGTGCTGATCTGCCCGTTAACGAGACACCAACTTTTACAACTGATTCAACCGGTCAGGCTTCTGCCGACTTTAAACGCGACAGTATTCCAGGCGACTCAAAGGGTAATATAGTGCTGGTTGCCAAAGTTGAAGATAATGATCAGTTCGGCAACATAGCTGTAGAAAAAACAGTGCCCTGGGGTGCTAAATTCATTCCTGTAAGTAACTTTAATGAACGGACACTCTTTGCTACCCGGGATAAGGCACCGATCTGGTTGATTATTGTTTCCGGCGGTATCATCATTGCTGTTTGGTTAACGCTTATCCTGTTGGTGCAGAATATATTCCGGATCAAAAAACTAGGGCAGGAAACGGAATAATAGCCGCAGGTTTATTATAGTCTTATGTCTCGAGTCACCCCGAAAATTATCGGTAGTCTCGAGACTTTTTTGTTGGGTGTTCTAAATTGCCTTTATGACCCTACACACGCACCCTTCGACAGGCGCAGGGTGACATCCCGCGCACAGCGTTTAAGAAAAATAGCTCAGGGCAATTTCGCTTATTCTTTAATTTTGAAATCCAGTACGTACGAGAGTAGTATTTAAGGAAGGGCTTGAATTCTGTAAATTCTTATTCAGACAATAGCGTTAGGGACAATAGCGAATACCGTCAGCCTGAGGCGGACTGACCCGAAGAACTAAGGGAAGGCCCTTAATCTGTTTAAACCACGATTCGTAGGTCCCGATAGCTATCGGGATCAGGAATTGCTTGATTTCTGTTAATTCTTAAATTCTGTAAATTCTGATTCAGACAATAGCGTTAGGGACAATAGCGAATACCGTCAGCCTGAGGCGGACTGAAGCGAGGAACGTAGGGAAACCCCAATGCAGTCTGAACCTAGATTCGTAAGATTTTAGGAAGTGCTTGATTGCTATAAATTCTTTGATTCTGTTAATTCTTAAATTCTGTAAATTCTGATTCAGACAATAGCGGATACATACCCCCTTGCAATTGCCACGTCGCATATTCTGCGCAAACTTCTGCCGGTTCTGCGCATTGACGCATTAGGTTTTGAAATTTACGAATCAAGCTAATCCCTAATCCCGATAGCTATCGGCACCTACAAATCCTGGTTCAGACAAAAAATGGCCCCGATCACTCGGAGCCATTACTTATATTATTTATTGCAGCCGACTAATTTACTGCGATAAAAAATCAACGATCTTCTGGCGCTCTTTATCTGTTAACTGAGCACGGGTTTGCATGTGCATGCCGATTGTTTTCCATTGCTCGTGCGAAAATGCTGAAGGCGATGGCGTATTATGACAGCGCTGGCAATTCTCGGCCCAAAGCTGTGCGCCGCTCTTAGCAGCTATCTTTTCATTCTCAGCACAGCTGGTAAATATCAGGGCTAAGACAGCGATCACTCCTATGATCATTATCCAGCCGCGGGTTCTTGTCTTTATCTTTTTCATGACTATGCTTTTTAAAATTCTACCGAAAATTGCAGGTATAAACTGTTGATATTCGTTAAGCCTGGCGTACCACCAGCTGTAACAGATGATGTGCTCAATGAACGGGACTGTGCGTAAGTAAACTTAAGTACCGTTCTCCAGCTTAACCAATAGTCGAGACCAAAATCATTCTCGTGAAAATTTTGACCCCATGCAGAGCCTGCTGGTGTGGTGTAATTTGAATAGCGGTAGGCCACTTCAAAGTTCTTCAGGAAATTATCAGCTCCAACCGGGCGCACCGAAATTTGCGCAAATGCGGAAGAAGTAACATTATTATAGGAAAATAAGGATGAATCAACCGGACTGGTATAAGTTTGCGGTGTTACGTTGATCTTATTGTATTGGCCTTTAATGTTAACCAGGAAAGGACTAAAAGTTTTTACAAAATTGATGTCGGCTCCATACATGGTTACATTAGCGCTGGTAAAAGTGGAACCGGCATCACCCGCATTACTGTGTAAAGCTGAAACGCCGATCTCGAGGCTTGAATTAGAAAATGGCAACAAGGATACCCGGCCACTCAACATCTTACCTTTGTTATTGTCTACGATACCGGCATTCTGCAGCTCACCATCAGGCAGCAATTGCAAACCATTGGTCAAACTTACATCGTATCCCCATTTCATATCGCCCAGCGGAAAACCTCCGCTAAAGCCGATACCAAAGTCGGTTCCCGGCAAATCGAATCCGGCGGGGTCGCCAGCTAGTTTATCGATCCAGCCAGCAGCCAGTTTTTTACTGTAAATTCCAAAAGGTACAACAAAATATCCTGCATGCACTACCAAACCAGGGGCGGCAAAATAGGAGATATTTGCCCAGTTAACGCCTAAATTGCTTCCGTCAAAAGAAGGTTCAAATTCTACCAATAGGTTATCGCCATGGCGGAAAAGAAACATTGGGCTTAACTCATAATGGTCGGCATCGCCTAAACTATTAGCACGTGTAATCTGGCCCATAGCACCGGGAGCTGTAAAAGTTGTTTTGCTGCTTACATATCCAAAGGTTGTCAAACCAGCAACCATAAAATGGCTCTCGCCTGGTTTTTGATCAGCAACCTGCTGTTCGAGTATTGCTATCCTGCCCAGCAAAGCAGAGTCAGCACTTGATTGCTGCGCCTTTGCTGTGTTGAATGATAGCAAAATCAGCATCATTGCACCAAGGCAATAGCCGATTTTATTTATCCGTTTCATTGATTTATTGTTTAAGTGAACGAAAATATGCTGGAAATTACTTTTTGCCTTTGGCCAGGGTTCTGATATAATTAACCAATGCCCAACGCTGATGTTCGTTCAGGATAGCTTTGTAAGCTGGCATTGGATTTCTGCCTTCAGAAAGTTTCCAATAAAGTGAGCCATCGCTTTCACTTTGTACTACTGCTGATGAATGATCAGCTGGTTTGGGGTTAAGTGCAGCTGCTGCAGGTCCGTCACCGCGTCCTTTATCACCGTGGCAGGGAGCGCAATTAGTTGTATATAGTTTTTTACCATCAACCAGACTTGCTTTGTCACCTGCAATAGGGTTCTTTACGTCCTGCGCTGCTTTGGGGGATACCCAGGGCGCTTTTGCCTGAGCCAGGCATTTAGAGTTGATAGCGATGAATGAAAGCAAAATAAACGCTGTCATAACGATCCGCTTCATAGCAGTAGCGGAGTAATTTGGAGTGGAAATCTTTTTCATAATGCTGTATTGTTTTGTTAGGGTAAAAATATTGGGTAAAGACGAGGCATAAAATGATGTTGCACCATGCAAAAAATGATGATGGTCACAGATAATGCAATACTTAGAAAGATGACTGGAAAAAG